>Ga0210003_1004324_pt1 | contig 11278 bp, 8 predicted proteins | sample LantaG_FD_182804 | JGI IMG/M metagenome (GOLD analysis project Ga0210003, IMG submission 182804) | Deep subsurface microbial communities from Baltic Sea to uncover new lineages of life (NeLLi) - Landsort_02402 metaG (SPAdes) (version 2) | ecosystem: Environmental > Aquatic > Marine > Oceanic >...
ATATTGGACATGCCAAATCTCTCTGCCTGAATTTTGGTTTTGCCGCTGAATACGGTGGCCTTTGTAATCTGCGCTTCGATGATACCAATCCCAGCAAAGAAGAGGCTGAATATGTTGAATCTATCATAGAAGATGTCAGATGGCTCGGGTTTGATTGGTGTGATAGGTTATATTATGCCTCTGACTATTATGAGCAGCTCTATGATTATGCTGTTCAACTGATCGAAGCCGGCAATGCATATGTCTGCAGTTTGAGTCCTGATGAAATCAGAGAATACCGGGGGACTCTGACTCGGCCAGGTAAAGACAGTCCGTATCGTACGCGATCAATTGAGGAAAACCTGGATCTGTTCATGCGCATGAAGGCGGGTGAATTTAAGGACGGCTCTCATGTGCTTCGGGCCAAAATCGACATGGCTTCTCCGAATTTGAATATGCGTGATCCGGTGATCTACCGCATTTTGAGGGCCACGCATCACAGGACGGGTGACAGATGGTGCATTTACCCGATGTATGATTTTGCCCACTGCCTTTCAGACTCCATCGAAGGAATTACGCATTCTATTTGTACTCTGGAATTTGAAGACCATCGACCGCTGTACGACTGGTTCCTCGATAAATTGGGAGTTTTTCACCCGCAGCAGATCGAATTTGCCCGCCTCAATCTGACATATTCTGTTATAAGCAAGAGAAAACTTTTAGAGCTGGTCAAATTAGGTTATGCAACAGGATGGGATGACCCCAGGATGCCCACTTTAGCAGGAATGCGTAGGCGAGGATATATGCCGGGTGCAATCAGGGATTTCTGTGAGAGAATTGGGGTGGCGAAAAGGGAAAGCTATGTTGATATTGCACTGCTCGAACACTGTCTCCGTGAAGAACTTAACAAGCGGGCCCCGCGTGTAATGGCAGTTTTACGTCCGCTGCGCGTTGTTATTGACAATTATCCGGAAGACAAAGTGGAGGAGTTAGATGCTGAGAATAACCCTGAGGATCCCAGTATGGGTACGCGGAAGATCCCTTTTTCTCGAGTACTCTATATTGAAAAGGATGATTTTCGTGAGGATCCCCCGAAAAAATTTTTCCGCCTCTCCCCAGGGAGAGAAATACGTCTGAAACATGCTTATTATATTAAGTGTACGGGAGTTGTAAAAGACGAAAAAAGCGGGGAGGTTGTTGAACTCCACTGTACCTATGATCCTGAAACACGTGGGGGGTGGTCCAAGGACGGCCGAATGGTCAAAGGAACATCCCATTGGGTTTCTGCAGCCCATTCCTTAGAAGCCGAGGTCCGCTTATACAATTATCTTTTCACAAAAGAGAAGCCGGAGGAAGAAGGGAATGGCGGTGATTTTAAAACCTGTTTAAATCCTGATTCACTGGAGACTCTAACCTCATGCAGAGTTGAACCCAGTCTTGCAGGTGCGAAACCTGGAAGTTTTTACCAGTTTCTCAGGAAAGGTTATTTCTGTGTGGATTCAGTTGATTCTTCCAATAAGGCACTTGTGTTTAACCGCACAGCAACTCTGCGCGATACTTGGGCCAAGATTGAGAAAGCTCAGAAGAATAGGGGCAGTATATAGGTTGAAAAGAAGTTTTATATACAATCTTCAAAATGAAAAATTTGCCTAAAGAGTGAGAAAGTTTTATGAAAATAAGTGCAAAACGCCTTATATAAATTTGAATACGTCATCGGGTAAGAGTTTGAACGATTTTACCCTGGAAAAGGTGCTTCGCATATAGTCTTTATAAATAATAAAAGAAAAAGGGTTTATTATTATGCATGCTATACCAGCGCCAGCAACTACGGCTTCCCAGCGGTTCCGCGAAGCAATACGGTTCTATTCAGGAGAATGGATCCAGCTGCCGATAAAAACAGACGTTTGGAAGACGTGGCGAAATATGCGCATTCGTGAAGAAATGGAAAAAGTGGATAAGACAGATTCGATAGCAATAAAGGCAAAGAAGGAGCTGGCAAAATTTTGGAATATATCTTTCTCCAGGGTGGTATCAATTTATCGAGAAGAAAGTGAAAGATTCTCAGCTGAGTATGAAGAAGTGAACATCATCGCTCAGAGTATTTACAGAGAAGAGAATGAGAGAATTATTGGGAAAAAAGACAGAACATAAAAACGCCGTTATACTGGGACCGACGGGAGAAGACGAAGAATGAAGAGAGAGTTTCAAAAGAAAGGGAAAAAGAGAATTGAAGAGAAGTGGAGAAGAGAGAGAAACAGAAGAGAAAGAAGAAAGAAAGGCGTTAAAGAGAAGAAAAAGGTTTGAGAGCGCAACGGCAGTAATGGATTAACGTTTCCTAAATGTGAGTGTAAATATGGGTAGAATGTAATATAGGGTAAAGGTAAATGCATTTGAGTAATGGTGCCCATTGTTGCCCACTGTTATCCCTGTATTGCATGTTATTGAATGTAAATATGTTAGAAAAATGGTGACCATGTCCCCATTGGGAAATTTCCGGAAACCCCGACAATCTGTGCTTCCCTGGGAAAATCGTTTTTTAACACCATAGAGAGCCCGGGAGTAAATCTTACTTTCATTAAGAGAGGCGAGCCTCTCTTTTGCTACAGGGGTAGAGGTGAAAAATCATAGTGAAAACAGCTAGGTAAGGCTATAGGTCAACATGCGATCGGGCTGTCTCATTAAGAAGAGAGCCCTGTTTCTCCACGATAACAGGGAGAAAGGGAGCAATAGAGTAATAACGAGCTATAACCTATACAGGCTCTATTGAGATCGGTTGCCAGAAGGACTTGCAGAGGGTTGCATCAGGTTATCTATATATTGTTTCAGGTTAAATCTTTTACTCGGGTAATGCTTAGATGAGAATCCCGGAAAGTCTGAGATGATTTGACAATTTTAGGGCCCTAAACTTTCATTGCACTTTGAAAGTGCCAATGAATGTGCAGATACTCGGGGTGAAAGTGCAGAATTTTACGTACAGACGATGTGCTGATTCCTTGGGTAGGATAAAAAAATTGCCCTCGAAAATGTGCAGAAATGTTTCAAATGTGTTGGTACACAGTGGGAGAGATTCAGAGGATATAACCGTTTTATCCGGATAATTTACTACAGACATCGGTGTTCACTTTCAGTATATAGATAAAAAATCTGCTTGCAAGAAATATTTAGGATTTTAGTCATTCTTTAAAAACATTTTTCAAAAAACAGCCTTTTTCGCGAAACATACCCGAGAAATAGAGAATAAAAAAAACTAGCCTTCTCGGCACTCTGCAAACATTGAGAGACCTTTCTCGCCAGTCTGAGTGTATTTGGTTTTGCGGGCTTGCAGAAGTTATTAAAATAGGCAAAATAATAACTGTCTCAGAGAAAATAGATAACTGAAATTCCAGAGCCACTCCTTGCTTTTTTAGATTCAATTATGTAGGATCAATTCAATCAGCTTAATTTAGCGCTAAAATTTATGAAGGGGATAGGTGAAGGAAATCAAGCATAAAGGGAAAGTATCTCTCTTAATTAAAAAACATATTTCTCCACTTGATTTATTACCCAAAATAAAGGAGGTATTCTAGTATGAAAATCTGTAATATTTTATCCTCTTATAAAAGGTATGACCTTAATCGTCTTGCTAAGGACAAAATTGCAAATTATATAGGGCTTCCGATAGAAATACTTCGAGATGAGCTAAGCAAGGTTCTAACTACTTATGACTATATAAAGAGAAAGATACAATTCAGGAAACCTCCAGGCTATACAATATTAGATATTGTAGTGCATCGACAAGACTACTCAGTTCCTATTCAGGAAATAAAAGGCATCATCCAAGAAGAGATAAAGAATGTAATAGAGGAAGCCAAAAGAGGAGAAGGTCTGAAGGAAGATAAGCAATATGATTTATATGCAAAGATGCTCAAAACTGCCTGGGATTTTCAAGAAGACCTACTACCTCCAGAGGCAAATCTTCTAAGTGCTTTGAGAGAGTATCTAAACATTACCCGAGGTGAACATAGACTTTTAGAAGCCCATCTTGAAGTCTTTAAGTTCAGTCAAACTTCCTTTAATCGGGAAATCGAACATTTTGCAAGAGAAGGCATTATATTTACACATGAGACTAATTATATAATTCCAGAAGAAACGGTTGAGCGGATAAAAGAGGTATGGGGTATTGAGCTTGACTCAGAACCATATCGGAGACTATTGAATTATTTGACAAGTTCCCAATTGTATTCAGCATTGGGTAGATTAGAAATGACAAAAAGTGGAAGCCAAGAGATGAGAATCAATCGCACTCTGGAAAAAGGAGTGAAGCCGTCTGATTTATTAAATGTCTTAACAGTAAGCGACTTGATAATGGTAGCCAACAAGAGCAAATGTCCCCGAAAATATAAAAAAGATGAGTTGATTCCTACAATAATTAGTCATATAAAAAGAGGAGAGGATATAAAACTTCCACCCGAAGAAAAACCTAAACCACTTGAGCCACGTTTAGTTACAGATGAAGCCTTTAAGGAAGCCTTATACAAATTTAGCAACTCTCAATTATACCATGTTCTTACAAAAAAGAAACTCAAAATAGGAGGGACTAAGAATCAAAGAGTTGAGAGAATTGTAAACAGTATATACTCATTAACAACTACCTTAGACACTTTAAGAAAAGATGAATTGATTAACTTGAGTAAATTATATGAACTTCCTCCGATAGGAAAGAAGACAGAAATAATTGAGAGAATCGTTCACTATTTTCGGAATTATCAAATAAAAGGAACCAAGGCTACACCCAAAGAGCTCTTTTCTATATATGAAGATTTAAGTAAACAAAACAAAAATGCTTATAGAGATATTGGTATTGATGATAAGGATATTTCATTATCCACTATGACTGCGGACTTTGAAAGAGCAACAAAATATATTTTCGAATCAATTTTTAGGCTTACTGTAAAGACACAGACCCCAGGTCGAGAAGAACCGGATGGTGTCATAAAAGAAGACAATATAATCTTATATGAATGTAAGACTGTCTTATCTCCGCCTTATGAATTACCAATCTCCCACCGTGACCAATTTCGTAGGTATATAAAAGACCAATATGATAAACTTGAGCCTCATGCTAAGACTGCATTGAAATGCTTTATACTCATAGCACATAGTTTCGGCGACAAGATTGAGGATAAACTTGCTCAGATGAAGATTGAACCTTATATCCCATTCTGTTTAATAACTGCAAGTGACCTAATGTTTATTGCAGAGAAATGGCTCGAGGAGCAAAGAGATAGGATTTTACCAACATCCAAATTGATTTTTCAAGGTCTTTATACAAAGGATAAGCTAAAAGCAAAGTTCATATAGACTTTTAGCAAAAGGAGAATTTGAGAGAATTCTTGAAACGAATGGAAGCCAAAGGCCCTAAAGCCTTGGCTTCCCGAAGACTGAAAAAGACGCCATGCAAACAGAGGGTGTAAATAAAGCCTCGCTATAGAAGACGAAAGAGGAGGACAGGAATTCTCATGGCAAATAAGGAACACCTTGAGATTAGAAAACAAGGAGTCGAAGCTTGGAATGAATGGAGGAAAAATAATCCTGAAGAAAGACCAGACCTCAGTGGAACGAAACTTATTGGAGAGAATTTAATAGGAGCGAATCTCAATAATGCGGACCTTAGTGGGGCAGACCTCACAGGAGCACTTCTCGCAAATGCAGATCTAAGCGAGGCGGACCTTAGTGGGGCAGACTTCAGAGATGCAAATCTCAGAGATGCTAACCTCACTCATGCAGACCTATACTATACAGACCTTGAGGGTGCTATATTGGTTAATACAAATTTCAAGATGGCTGCCCTAACAAACTGCTTTGTTTATGGAGTTGCAGTCTGGGATGTAAAATTAAATGAAACAGAACAAGAAGACTTGGTAATTACTCCCAGGTTTGAGCCCTCTGGTATCACGGTTGATAATCTTGAAGTTGCCCAGTTCATCTATCTGTTACTCCACAATGAGAATATTCGTCATATTATTGATACCATCACAACCAAAGTTGTATTGATTTTAGGGCGGTTTACACCAGAGAGAAAAACCATTTTGGATAGGATTAAGAAAGAGCTGCGCAATAGAGATTATATACCTGTATTAGTTGATTTCAAGGAGCCAAGGTCCCGGGATATTAAAGAAACTGTTTCCACATTAGCACATATGGCACGCTTTATCATTGCTGATATTACAGATGCCAGAAGCGTCCCACTAGAGCTGGAAGCCATTGTCCCAAATCTCCCATCTGTCCCTGTTCAGCCGTTGCTTCAAAAAGGAAAAGATGAATACAGTATGTTTGAAACATGCCGAAGATACCCTTGGGTCCTTTCAATCCACGTCTACAGGGACCTTAATGATCTAATAGCAACGCTGGAAGATAAAGTTATTATCCCTGCAGAGGCGAAGTCAGAAGAAATAAGGAATAAGTGATAAATACGAGCCAATTGGAAGCCAAAGCTCATAAAGCCTCCGGCTTCCCGAAGATTGAAAAGGACAGCTTGACGCTGGAAAAGAGCCTCATTTAGAGAGACGGTTGAAGATGAGGGAAAACCTCATTTATGTTTGATAAGTGGATTAAAGGGAGGATATGTTATGCTTGCAGATGAAATTAGAGAATATGCTTTTAGAGAATTTATTGAACCCGCTCAGAAGCAAGGGGGAAAAAGAATTAAAATTAGAGCTGGGGATGTCCATGAGAAAATGAGTCTCAGAGATAGAATGCCAGCCGTTTGTGCAGCTCTAGGGTCTGAGAAAATTGAAAAGCAATACAGTATCAAACGAGTGCGCTTAGAAGGACCCATACATGGAGCAAATACGCTGTTCACATTTGAAATTTAGATTTAGCAATTAAAATGGTGGAAGCCAAAGACCCAAAAGACCTGGCTTTCCTAGATTGAAAAGGACGTTATGCGAGTTAGTGACTCATAGGATAGATAATTAAAATATGAAAAAAAAATTATTTGGTGACCCTAAAATATCCAATATCATTTCAATTAACTTGTTAATGAATATGAGCTTGGAAAATTTAATGAATTTTTTTGATTTTGTCCGTAATTCATATTTTTTAGAGAAAGATAAACTAGAAAAACATTGGAATGAAATACTGAAAGAAGCCGAAGGTGACCAAGAATATTATCTAAATCTTCAGGAGATGTTTTCTGAGGATTATCTTGAATACGAGGAGAATAGAGTTTGGCTCGAATATTTAATAATAATAGGATTAACATCCATACTTGAAAATTATTATAGAAGATTGAGAGAACATCTTATTGGTCATATAAAAATAACGAAGTCAAAAAAAAATAGAAGTATTCAAGATTACATAAAAGAATATGAAGATGCTAATTTTGGAGAGAAGCAAAGCTTTTTTACTAAACAGAATATATTTTTAAAATATTATTTTGATATCGATGTTTCTAAATCAAAGGCTGATATAGCTAGCTTAGAAGCATTAGTTTTTATTAGAAATAAAATTGTTCATAGCGAAGGGATAATAAAAAACAAAATGAAAAGAAAGGAATTTGAGAGAAAAAATATTATTAAGGCAAAAGGATTTGTCGGTAAAATTGAAGAAATTGACAACAAGTTTATTGAAGAAAGATTTGACGACGTGAAAAAAATTGGAAACTTTTTATCTCAGACTTTAAAAGAAAAGCTGAAGTAAAATAAAGTAGGGATTTCAAGTAGGATGAAATAAAATAAATTTGGAAGTTAAGGCTATAATATGATAGAGACAAAAACTTTAATAACATTATTACAGGCCCTAAATAGTATGAAAAACCTATCGATATTTTCAAAAAGAAAAAAAATACAAATTTCCGCAAAACACCTTGTTATAACTTCAGAGCATGCAATGCAAGATTTTTTAACTGGAGACACATTGAGATTAAAAGGGCCAAAAACTGAATCTATATTATTAGATGAAAATGAGATTTTTAAATTTGCTAAGAATTTATACCGTCCTTCATTTAAATTGGGAAGATTCTATAAGAAATGGGAAGATACCCCAGTATGGGAAGAGAAGAATAAAGGAGAAGGTTTGGTCTACAGAAAATTGAATACGTCATTATTTTTGAAGGAACTAAATACTAACGATTCATTAGTCTTTAGTTATATAACCAATGCTATTAAGAAGGTAGATAGTTCATTCAATTTTTCTGATTATTTATAAATAATTTATTACGAAGATGTCTGTGGCGGATGGGAAATTATTGAGCGTTATGAGTTTAAGCCAATATTTGTAGTAGCATTATGGATTGAAAATTTAAGCGAGGAATCTCTTAAATTAAATAGTTATAAAGGAAAATTTTATTACCCCCATGATGGACTTGAATTCAGAACAGACAGTTGGGGATTTGGAGAAGAGAAAGTAAAAGAATTGCCTAATTTAGATTTAAAAAAAGGCGAAAGTCTCTTAATTCCTGAGTTATTATTGCTGGGTGAAATAAAGGAAAAAGGAGTCAGTAAGCCATTTTTACAATTTCACAGAACCGTTGAAGAAGTTCTCAATTTTGATATATATGAGAATCCTAAAAGCCTCTTAATTTTTGGGCCTTCTCTATCAATCGAAGAAATAATTTTTGAGAAAGAAAGTTTGAAAATTCATGAATTTAATTCTTCAAATGTTTTAAAGCTATCAAAGGATTATCATGTTGGTTCTTGTCCCTTCCTTTTTGGATTTGATGGGGAAAAATTTGTATATGTTAAAGAAATTCTCATAAATTCATATGAAGAGGAAATAGATTTTTCAGATTTTAAATACTTAATAATTACAGAGCTTAAAGATGAAATTAGTTATTTTGATGAGATAAAGCTTATATCTGACCTTGATGAGCCTATCATTTTACATAAAAATATCATGTTAAAAAAAGGAGACTACCTTTTAATTGAACGTCCTAATGAAAATTTTAAAAGATTGAAATTGAAAGGTTCTTATAAGACAAAATACAAAACATTAGATACGCTTCCCAACATGCTACATTCAAAAATGAGATTAATTGAGAATTTTAATATAAGCGAATTAAATATGAAAAACAGTCAATTTGCTGAAAAGATTCTTTCCATTACAGTAAAATCAGAAACTGGAAGACAAAGATCTTAAAGTCCTGACGCTTAACATATGAAAATACTGCTGTCATTCCTATCGATGATATACAACGATAGGAAAAGGGAATTGTTCTCAAAAGTTTAAATAAAAAGAGAATTAAGTTAAAATTTTATCTTAAGGATATTATTGAAATTAGACAATGAATACTAATAAAAAAATAGCAAAAAATATTGAACGACTTGGAGAAAGATATTGCAGAAAATATCTCAAAATATGGGATAAAAAAGCATTAGAGAATGACTGGTGGACTGCTTTAAATTTCTTTTTTAGCCATTCATTTATGAGAGGACGCAGGGACAAGTTATCGAATGAATATCACCTATTTACAATTTCTGTTTTAGAGGAATATTTTTCAGTCAAGGGTCAAGGTTTAACTAATGCATATAATAGCCTTAAAAATCAGAATAGCTTCTTTGATAAAAATATGATATTGAATTTCAAAGAGAAGAAAAATATTCGATTTGGCAATAGCATCAAGGATAAAGACTTTGAGATGGAAATATCATCAAAAAATCCACTTATTAAAACTTTGCTAACTCAGAAAGAAATTGAAGTTAAATGGGAGGATACCTCTTATAGAAAAAAAATTCATTTAGGTAATGACAGAGACATTATGATGGTCCTGGATGTTTTAAATTTTATTTCATCAGAAAATAAAATGAATATTTACAATTACCTGAAAAACAAAATAAAAACTGGAATAAAATCAGCTTATAAAGAATTAATAAAAATTTATGCTGTTGGAGACAAGATTGCCGCTTTTACCATTAGAGATATTGGGATGATGAATCTTAAAAATGTTAGTACAGATATTAGATTTGCATTTCCCGTTGATACCTGGGTTTTTAAAATAGCGAAAAAACTTGGATGTGAAGATATGAATATTGAAAATGTTAAAAGTTTTTTCATTGAGATTTGTGAAAAAAATAAAATAAACCCTCTTAAGGTTAACGCTGGTTTGTGGTTTTTAGGATTCAATTCACTTGATATATTGTTAGATAATTTAGGGAATATAGAAATTTTGGATAAAGGTTAAAATATTGAGGCAAGCGGAAGCCAGAGGCCCTAAAGTCCTGGCTTCCCAAAGTTGAAAATGGAAGATTTCTCCAGATTGAAAGTAAATGTTGTATTAGAAAAAGGCTCAATAGATGAATATCAAAAGGCCATTTATTTTTTCTGGGATAAGCTTACAAAACTAAACATTAATATTTTCATAATTAAAAAGATATTTGAATTTCCCTTTGATATATTTTGTTCTCTTCAAAATTCAATATTTTTTTCAACTGCAATTTGGAATATTTATGAAAATAGTGTTCTGATAATTACAAAACTAGCTACTGATAAAGGGACAGACCTTCATACATTGCTTCATTTTAAGAATTGGGTCCGAGAACAGATTAAAGAAGAATATAAATCAGATTTTCGTCAAAAGCTAAGAGAAGTTAAATTCGATTTAGGAACAAAGAAAATTTTTAAAAAAGCCAAAGATTTGCGAAATTATGTATTAGCACATTTCAATAGGAATAAATTAGAGCAAACACCAAAGTTAAACCTATCAGAATTAGAAAAACTGAATGATAAGCTTAACTCTCTTTTTGATGTACTTACTTTCAATTGTGAGTATGATATGTTCCCTCCATCTTATAGTGAGAATGTAATTCTCTCAAATGGAGTTAACCATCAAACTGATATAGAGGCTTTATTTGATCCCATCGCAAAAAATAGCGAGATTCTTAATATGCCAGAACGTTCGCCTGAGTTGTGGAAAGAACTAAAGGAAAGTTATAATGAAGATAGAATAAAAATAATTAACAAATATAGAAAGAAATTTAATCTTCCAGAAATATAAAAATTGAAGAAATGATTTCAAATAATGACGAGGAATCTCAATTATATTGAGCCGAGTGGAAGCCAGAGACCCTAAAACCCTGGCTTCCCGAAGACTGAAAAGACAGCATAGCTAATTAGTGGCTATAGACGATTAATGAGAATTGGAATTCTCATGCTACTTCGATTTTGACCTAAAATATTTCCTATGTTATAAGATTATGAGGCTATTTTTCCGTAAGGCAATGTCTAGAGAAATAATCAGTCGGCTCAACCCCATGTTGGAGGCTTTAAAATCTTCTCCATGCCGTGTGAATAAAATATTCATTCAAAACGGAACGGGAAAAGG
>Ga0210003_1004325_pt1 | contig 11277 bp, 13 predicted proteins | sample LantaG_FD_182804 | JGI IMG/M metagenome (GOLD analysis project Ga0210003, IMG submission 182804) | Deep subsurface microbial communities from Baltic Sea to uncover new lineages of life (NeLLi) - Landsort_02402 metaG (SPAdes) (version 2) | ecosystem: Environmental > Aquatic > Marine > Oceanic >...
ACTCGTTAATCCCTGGGACTAACTGACCCGGCCCGATGTCAGCGGTCACGTAATTCCCCAGGTATGAGGGGTTTTCCGTCACGTAATTCCTCACCCGCCGTCACGTAATTCCCCACCCTGGGGTGTGTCTGGCGGGGATTGGGGTGCTGCTCAGGTTCGCTCCTTTCGGGTGCCCCACCGCGGGGTCCTGGGAGGGGTCTGAGGTGGCGAGGAGATCGTGGAACGTGACTGATTTCGTGGAGATGTTTCGGCATTGGAACGCCGGTCGATCCCAGGTGCAGATTCATGAGGCACTGAATATCGACCGGAAGACGATTCGCAAATATTTGGCTCCTGCGCTGGCGGAGGGTCTGCAACCGGGCTCTGAGGAATTCGATGAGGAGTTGTGGCGGGCACGGATCGGGCGCTGGTTTCCCGGGCTGGTGGATCCGGCGGTTCGGGCGCTGTCGTGGCCGCAGATCGCGGTCCATCACCAGTGGATCGAGGATCAGCTGAAGGTGCCGGTGACTGTGGCTACGATCGCGCAGCGGTTGCGCGACGATCACCGCGTGGAGGCGTCGGAGTCGACGGTACGGCGTTACGTCGCAACCAATTTCGCTGAGGCTCGTCTGGAAGGCAGAGTGACCGTGCCGCGGGGTGCGGTCGAACCTGGCAGTGAAGCCCAGATTGACTACGGCAAGCTCGGCATGTGGTTCGACCCGGCTGCTGGCCGCCGGGTCGCGGTGTGGGTGTTCGCGATGATCCTGTCGTGTTCACGGGCCATGTTCGTCCAGCCGGTCCTCAAGATGGACCAAACCTCTTGGAACGCTTCGCATGTGGCGGCGTTTGAGTTCTTCGGTGGTGTTCCGGCGCGGCTTGTGTGTGACAACCTGAAGACCGGGGTGACCCGACCCGATCTGTACGACCCGCAGATCAACCTGTCCTACGGCGAGCTGGCCGCGTTCTTCGGCACCCTGATCGACCCCGCCCGGGCCCGCAAACCCAAAGACAAACCACGCATCGAGCGGCCGATGCCCTACATTCGGGACTCGTTCTTCGCCGGCCGTGAATTCAGTTCCTTGGCCCAGATGCAGGCCGAGGCGCTCCGGTGGTCCACCGAGGTGTACGGCGTCCACAAGCACCGCGGGTTAGACGGACAGACGCCGGCATCGTTGTTCACCTCTCTGGAAGCCGACGCGCTGATCCCGCTGCCGCGCAGGCCATTTGAATCGGTGGTCTATACGGTCGGTACCCTCGCTCCGGACTGCCACGTCAAGTCCGGGAAGGCGTTCTACTCGGCGCCGTGGCGGCTGATGGGCCAGAAGATGGTTGTCCGTACCGCCGGTGACGTGGTGCAGATATTCCACAATGACGCCGTCGTCGCGACCCACGTGTGGCATCTGAGTGGACGCTCCACAAACTTCGAGCACTACCCGCCGCACAAGATCGCCCACACCCTGCGCAGCGTGACGTGGTGTCGCACCCAGGCTGAGCAGATCGGTCCCGGCACGGTCGCGATCGTCGCCGAGTTGTCGACGATCAACGCCATTCACCGACTGCGCGCTATCCAGGGGATCATCCGGCTACGCGAGCGCTACGGCGTTGACCGCCTCGACGCAGCGTGTACCCGCGCACTGGCCATCGGGGATCCGGGCTACCGCACCGTCAAAGGCATCCTCGTCGCCGGCACCGAACACGGCGAGGACCCACCCAACCAGCACAACGCTGCGATGCCGCCGGCGATGCTGCGCGGACCCGATGCGTTCGACACCGAGCACACCGCCTAACCGCGCCCTGCACTCCCTGATCCTGTTCTGTCCCAACCATATCGAACAAAGGACACCTTGTTATGACCATTCACGATCCCAGCCTGCGCGCCGCACTCAAAACCCTCAAACTCACCGGGATGCTCGACACCCTCGATGCCCGCCTGGCCCAAACCCGCGACGGGAAACTCGGGCACCTGGGGTTCCTCCAAGTGCTCTGCGAAGACGAGATCGCCCGCCGCGAAACCACCGCCCTAGCCCGTCGAGTGCGCCGCGCCCGCTTCGAACAACCCAACACCTTCGAAGACTTCGACTTCACCGTCAGCCCGAAACTGCCCGCCGCGATGCTGCGCGACCTGTCCGCGCTGCGCTGGCTCGAAGCCGGCGAGTCAGTAATCCTCTACGGGCCCGTCGGGACCGGGAAAACCCATGTCGCACAAGCACTTGGGCATCAAGTGGCCCGCCGCGGCGGCGACATCCGCTTCGTGAAATGCTCGCGGATGCTCGCCGACCTCGCCGGCGGGCACGCTGACCGCACCATCGGCCAACGCATGCGCGAATACACCCGCCCCCTGGTCCTCATAGTCGACGATTTCGCGATGCGTGAACACACCCCCACACAAAGCGACGACCTCTACGACCTGGTCTCAGACCGCGCGATCGCCGCCAAGCCGCTGATCTTGACTAGCAACCGGGCACCCAAGGACTGGTATCCGCTGTTTCCGAATCCGGTCGTCGCCGAATCGCTTCTCGACCGACTCATCAACACCAGCCACCAAATCCTCATGGACGGCCCGTCCTACCGGCCCCGGAAACGACCAGGCGCCAAGACCGCCTGACAAGCCATCGCCAACCCCGCTACCCTCACCACAGCAGCTCCCAACCTGGGGAATTACATGACGGCTACCCCTGGGGAATTGCGTGACCGCCGACAGTGTCACCCCTTCGGGCGTCCTTCTGGAGCAGGCCGGGTGCGCGCCCAACCAGTCGAAACCAACGCGCAACCCGGCCCCCCAGAAGCGGCGCGGCACCGGAAACCGCGCCGCCCCTCACCGCCGCTACGCCAAGGTGAAGGAGGTCAAGATTCCCCGGCGCGGCGGCAGGTTCAGTTGGGGTCACTCACCCCACGGCTGATCAGGTGTCGACGCAGCCACCGCAATAGCGTCATCCGCGGAATCCAACGACGCGATCTGCCCAGTGATCTCGAGGATCCGCCTCGACAACACCGCCAAATCACGAGCCGCGACACCAGAATCCAACTCGTCAGCGATCCGATCCCGCAGCGCCTCGAGCAGTTCCCGCCGCCCAGCAGCAGCAGCCACAACGACACTCGAACGCCTACCAATCCTGTTCACAGCCACCTAAAACCACCCCAAACGGCCCCGTGAGAAACCGACCGTGAATAACGTGGAAGCAATGCCAGGGGTGCTTTCCCGTCGCATCGCCGGGGTTCGACCCGCACCCCCTTTGACCTGCGGTTATGCCCTGTAGCCGCTGTGGACTGTGTTTCGGGGGGGGATTTGAAGCAAGGCCATGTGTGCTTTCGGGTGCCCTCTGCGGGGTCATGGGGGTGGGGGTGTGGGTGGTCATATCGCGAACGTTGCGCCGGTGCGGCGTGGGTCTATGACTGGTGGCGTGATGCCGGGTTCGTGCTTGGTTGACGCTGCCGTAGCCACCTCGAACGGGACATACCTGAGCTTGCCGCCTGCTCTGATTGTGGCCCGCTGCGTACCCCAGCGGCTGCCGTCGTTTTCGGCGATGTGATTGAAGTCCCACGGGTTCGACCAGATTTGGCAGGTGTACCAGCCTGTCAGCCACTTCGATCCTGTGGCGGTCAGGTACAGGTTGCGGACTTGGTACAGGTCGTGCAGTTCTGCGGCGTCACTCGCAGCGCAGGCAAGCAGGTGTGCTTCCTCGGTGCGGCGGGCCCGTGTCAGGTCGGTGATCGACTCGTCGAGCCCCGCGGCTTCGTGCAACCTGCCGATGATTGCGTCGGCGTGGACCGCAAGCTCGGCGTGCAGCCTGTCCTGGTCGGCGAGTAGCGCGTCGAGGCAGCGCCGTCCGACTATCTGTTGCGCGTGGCGGTGTTGCCCGCTGCGCAAGTTCTGGGTGGCGTTGTACGCGAGAGTCTTGTCGATGTCGGCGGGTTTGGCGCTGTCGGCGAACAGTTCGGCGACAGCGTTACGTGGGGCTTCGACGGGCGGTTCAGCACGCAGGCTGTGGAGCTTGTCCAGCCACTTGACAGCCTCGGGTGGGAGTTCGATACCGAAGCCGTCGAGTGCGCGTGCAGCTTCGGTGCTGTCACGGGCACTGGTGTCGGAATACACGGGCACGGTGGTCTCCTCTATCCGCGGCGCTGGATTCGGCGCAAAACTTGGGCGGGTGTCCGGCTGTCGGCTGCGATGTTCCCGTGCTTGACGAGATCCGCGAGTGCCTGGGCGGCAGCCTGTTTCGGTGGCGCTTCGGCGTGACCGGTGCGTTCTGCGAGTTGCTGGAATTGTTCGGCGGTCATGCCGCCGATGACGGCGTTGAACACGTCGCCCATCGTGGCGTTGTCTTGCCCGTCCTGGTCGTCTGTCACGTCATCTAGTCCTCTGTCGGTAACGCGGATCGTGGTATCCACCAAGTACCGGCGCGTTTTTTGCCGCCGATGGATGGTGCGATTTGGCGTGCGCGGCGCTCGCTGCAATCGAGCAGTCGGGCGGCTTCTGCGACGCTGCACCAGTCATGCCATTCAGTCTGTCCTACCGCCGTTTTCGGCCTGCCGTCTGCGGAAGCGGTTGGTGTTAGGGCGGCGTCGAGGGCTTCGATGGCGTGGTCGAACGCGGCAGTGTTTTCGTTGCGTGAGCGCAGGGTTCGTCGGACGAGTCGCAGCGCTGAGAGTGATGTCGATAGGTCTGCGCGGTCGAGTCTCACGACGCCGCCTTCCGAGCTCGCCGACACGCCCCACAGAGCACGCGACCTGGCACCGCGGGATTCGAGCAGTCCTCCCGCGCGCACTGGCCCAGCTGCTTGCGGGTGAGCTCTGGGGCCATGCTCGGCCGGCTGGCCTGTAGCGCCTCGTGGCATCGTGCGCAGCGCGGTCGACCCTCTGAGTACGGGTCGGCCGCGCAGTCGCAGCACAGGCCGGCGCGGTAGGCGTCATGGCCGACCGGCTCGCGCGGCAGGATCATGCCGCCGACGATCGGCACGCGTTCGATGATCTCGGCGAGACGCTCGATGCAGAACTGCGCCGAGTGCAGGCCGCCCCGGTCCTCCAGCTTGCAATGCGGGCAGGTAGTCATGGCTGACACACCGAGTGGGTATCACCGAAGACCGGATTGATCCGATCTCCACACCCGGCCGCGCACATCGGCCAATCTTTTTCTTTTTCTTTTCCTCCACCCCTCTCCCCAGTACTCGGATCAACCGGATCACTTGGAGCACTCGGATCAGATTCGGCGTCTGCGTGATCCGAGTGATCCGGTTGAGCCGAGTGATCCGAGTGCTGGGGAGGGGTAGAGAATCCGAGCCTGTGCCAGGTTGGGACAAATTGAAGTCGGGAGTATCCACGCGGGCCGTGGGTGTCCGGACGCTGGGATGCCTCCTGTGCTGAGAGCATCTTGGTCGCATCGGCGAGCATCTTGCCCAGGCGTTGCGGCGTCAGCTCTCGTCCGTAGCCAGAGTTCTCTCCCCAGTAACCCGGGTGCTCGCACACCAGCCTCGCGCAGAGGTCGGCGGTGGAGATGAACTCCGGCTGGCCCTCCCAGGTTCTGTGCAGATCGACCAGTAGTTGCATGCGCGCCGGGACCGTATTAATGCCAGCCTCGGAGCGCGCCTTGGCCTCGGCGAGGCCGTGGGCGATCAGATCATCGACGGTCTGCTTCCAGTGTCCGCCGGCGGCGTAGGCGACAGTCTTGAGCGTCCTCCACCGCTCCAGCTCCCGGCCGCGAGCACCCTCGACAGTCACCCCGGTGATCGAGATGGTCTCGCGCACCGAGTCCGCCCAAGCCTTGAGGTCGGTAGCCAGTTGTTTGGCCTCGGCCTCGATCATCGGCCAGTCGGTGTCCTCGGCCTCACCTGAGAGGTCTGGCATCAGCAAGATCCTCAGCGACCGACTCATGGTGTCGCCAGGCAGGAGCGGAGAGTTTCCGGATAGCGCCACCGGGGCGAAGGTGCTCATCTCCTCGGGCACCCAGCCGTCCTGGGTCTGGACCAGGACAGTTCGGGAGCTGCCGAGCCGGTGGCCGGAGTTGATGATCGCGACCAAGTCATCGACGCCATCCTTGCCCGGGGCCAGAGTGCGGTCGATCTCATCGAACAGCAACGTGCTCAGCCGGATGTGGACCAGGCGCGGGATCACCGCGGCCGTCGCGCCCACCGTCAGGACACCGTTGCAGCACAGCGCCTTCAGGTGCTCCAGCAGTGTGGTCTTGCCGCTGCCGAACACGATCGAGTCCAGCGCCAGCCTCGGCGAGATCCGGAGCTCCTTGGCCAGCCAGGTGTGGCTTGCCCACAACGTGACGATGTCGGCGTCCTGATCGGCGGTGAAGGTGATGAACCTCCGGAACCATGCCGCGACCCGATCGAGCACCTCGGCGCCGTCAGGCTTGGGCTCCTCGGCCTTCTGCTCCTCGGCCTTCTGCTTGGCCTTCTGCTGCCACGACTTGTTGTCGGCGGCAGCCAGGCGCTCCCAACTGGCCGCGACGTCGTCGTCGTCCCGGGCGTCGAGGCGCTGGCGAAGGTCTGCGCGGGACCGGATTACCGCCCGGGACTGTTCCAGGTCCAGTCCGGAGTCCCGACACCGACCGAGAACCCGATAGGTGTCCTTAGAGCGGTCCCCGGTGTCGATGGCCAACTCGGCGGCGACCTCCGGCGGGTAGGCGCTGAGATCGGCCGGCTCATCCGGAGTCGGTTCCGACGCTTCAGCTTTGGGCCTCTCGGCTTGGGGCTTGCGCTCCTTCGACTTCGGCTCACCGTCGAGGTCCACGCCGAGCCGGTGAGCCAGTTCGTGTGGAGTGATCCGCTCGTCCGGCCAGGACACCACCGTGACCTCGCCGGGGGGGTCGGTCTTGCGGTTGATTCCGCCGACCGGCCGCAGGACATCGTTGGGCGAGATCTTGTCGTCACCATGGACTTTCGCCCGCAGGCCCTCCTCTAGTACTCGGTGCTGCTTCAGGGTTACGGGATCGGTCAGGAGGGCATAGACGTGATAGTGGCCATCCCGCCCGCTACAGACCGCACCCGCACCGAGGCCCTGGATGACGGACAACTCCACACCGCCGTCGGCGTCGCCGTGGATCACCTGCAGGACATCGGGAACGTCACCCTTCTTCCGACTGCGACTGGGCAGCACGTTCGGGCAGAGGTACACGTCCCGATCTTCAAACCTCTCGATGTGCTCGATGAGCTTGTCCCGCTGGGCCGGCCAGGCGAAGAAACGCTCGCGCCACTGTCCTGTCGGGTTCTTCATCGTGCCGTTGATCTCGACCCACTCGCCGCCAGTCAGGGTGGGAGCGGCCGCATAACCCTCGGTCTCGCCGAGGGTGGCGTCGAGGAACTCTCCGGTGGTCTTCATTCCGGCCGCCCTCCGATCCAGACCTGAGCCAGTGCAGCAGCCGGGTCCCCGGCCTCGACGAAGTCGCCATCTTGGTCGCAGAGCCAGGATGGGGAAACGAGGGCGAGCTCGGCGAGTGTGTACTGGCGCGAGATCTGCGCGGTCTTCGGGAACAGGGCGGCCAGGCGATCGCGCTCGCTGCGGCAGGCGTGGGCCGCGCTGGCGACGCCGCGCGAGGTCCGAGCCCGGACGAAGTGGTAGAAGCCGCGATCGTCGACCGCGACCAGTACGGTGCCGGTGCCGCCGTGGTAGGTGAACCCCAGCGCGTGACAGGCCGCCATGTCCTTCCTGGTGCTGATGGCGAAGTTTTTGGGCTTACGAGTGCCCATTCCGATATCCTTTCAATGTCTGACTTTGGATGGTGAGACGCGAAGCAGGCCCCCGCCCCGGCTGTTACCCGGGGACGGGGGCCTGTTTCTATTGGTCGAGCAGCTGCCGCAGGGCAGTGAGTCGCTCGACAATCACCGCTGTCGCGCCGGCGGCGGTCAGGCAAGCCACCGCCCGTTCGGCGGCATCCCGGGTGACGCCGTCCATCACGACCCGCGGGTTGTCATCGACGAAGCGCTTGGCCTCCCTGAGGTCGAGCCCGGGGACGTGCTCACGCAGCGTCTTGATGACGCCGATCTTGCGGTCCCCAGCGTCTTCGAGGAGGACGCCGACGAGGTCAGACGGACGCTCCTGCTCGGCAGCGTTGGCGTCCTCCTCGGCCTCCTTGATCCACTCAGGGGGTATCGAGGAGTGGGCCGCCAGGAACTGGGGCCTCGGGACCCGGGTCTCGTTGATCGTCCACCAATTACGGTGCTGGAGACTCGCCTCGGCCGCATCGAGCAGTGCCTCGCCGACGGCGCGGGCCTCCTCCGGAGAGAAGTGCACCGCCTCCCGCTGTGCCTGCTCCCACTCGCCGTTCCAGATGGTCACCAGCCGGATGGCTTCCGGTGACGCGTAAACGAACTGCACGTTGAGTGAGTGCTCGCGGTGGATCTTCCACATGCGGCCGGTCTCCAACGGCACACCACCCTTGTCGTTGGCGCTGTGCTTCAGCCGCTTAGCCCGGGCGCTCATTCGCTATCGCCGATCGAGCCGTAGCTGGCGGTGTAGTTCTTGAGAATCTTGCCGCCGCTCAGCGGCTTGTCTCCCGTGTAGCGAATTTCGAGATGCCCGCCGATTTCGATGCCATCCTCGGGCGAGGCATCGGCCATGGCGTCGCACTGCCCGGCACTTCGGCAGTAGAAGGTCCAGGCGCCATCCTCCCCGTCCGCCACTCCGGCGGTCATCCGCTTGCCGAAGCCGTCGATCCGGAAGACCTCGGCACCCGCGTTGAACTCGTCCTCGATGTCCTGCATGTCGACGATGAGCCCCTCGGCTCCGTCGCCGTGCTGCTCAAAACTGACCGCAGGGGTTGAGCCCTTGCGGCGGAACTGCTTTTTCGAGATTGTCACGATGTAACGCCTCCTTTGGATGGTGTTTTATTTGGTGCGCCGTGGTTTTCGCCGTCGACGCCCGGCGGTCTTTTTTGTGGGGTTAGTCGCGCTGCGGGCCGACTGTCGCGCCGTCCAACTACGCCTGGACGTCAGCCCAGCGGTAGAAAATTCTGCGACCGTGCCTGATGAACTTCGGCCCAACAGAGCGGTATCGGTTCTGCGCGAGCGCCGCCTCACTGATTTGCAGGTAGTCGGCCACCTGCGCTGCCGTGGCTAGGTCAGTGGTCATTTGCTGTGTTCACCTCCTCAAGTTGCGCTGGTTCAGGTAACACGACGAAGGTAATCACACGCGTGTTGTTCCGTCAAGTAACGCAAACAGCGGATACCTGAGGTGGCCCTGCGTGTGTCAGGTGACGTACACTTGCGTGATGTCAACTGGGAAAGCCGCACCGCCGCCAGTAGTCCCGCTCGCCGCGGCCGTGGGGCGCAGCTTCAAGGACCTGCGCACCGCTGCCGGGGTCACCCTCAACGATGTGGCAAAACATGCCCGCGGAATCGGATTGCGTTGGACTGCAAGCAAAGTGAGCGATTTCGAGGCCGGCCGCAGCACGCCGTCCTTCGCCACAGTGATCGCCGCGGCTCAGGCGCTGACGATGGCCGCAGGGCGCGCGGTGTCAGTGTCGGATCTACTCGCGAACGCTGGCCCTGTCGCCGTTACCGATTCCCTCGAGCTCGACGGCGTGTCGCTGGCCGGGGCGCTCTGCGGCGGGGATGAGGCGCGGGTGCAGGAGCAGCGCGCCGCCGCCGTCCAGCGCACCACCGACCGCCTGGACGACCTCCAGGTCGCGCCTGTCCTGCCAGTGAACTCGGGCGCACTGATGGCCGAGTCGATCAAGGCGGCACTGCCAGTGAACTCGGGCGCGCTGATGGCCGAGTCGATCAAGGAGACCTTGGCGGCGAGCATCTGGTCTGCGAGGGTCCCGGCCGTGATACTCCGCTCTGGACTAGACGAGCAACGTCTGGCCAAGCGGCTCGACGTATCGGTCTCGGAACTGGCGACGGTGTCCGCGCGACTATGGGGCCAGTCCTTCAGCGATGAGCGCGACCTCCGAGCCGGGGAGGGTGCGAACGCACAGAAGCGCGGGCAGGCTTCCCGCCTGCTGCAGCAAGAACTGCGGGCAGAGTTGGAGTGCAACTGATGGCGACGATCAAGCGGTACCAAACCGCCGCAGGTACCCAGTGGGAAGTGCGCTACCGCCAGCCGACCGGAACCACCAGTCGCAAGCGAGGGTTCACCACGAAGCGAGACGCGTCGGCGTGGGCGTCAAAAGTGGAGACATCCAAGGCCGAGGGCGGCTACGTATCTCCAACGCGCGGCCGGGTTACGGTCGGCGACCTGGCGGTGCGATGGCTGGCCCGACAGGAGCAGGTGCTCTCGCCGTCCTACTACCGCACCGTCTCCTACGCCTACGGCAAGCACGTCAAACCGCAGTGGGCTGGCGTCGCGGTGGGCAAGGTGGACAGCCTCGACGTCAAGGCGTGGGCCGCGTCCATCACCCGAAACGGGTCGAGCGCCACCGTGGTGAATCGAGCGGTCGGCATCCTGGCGGGCATCCTCGACGACGCGGTCGAGCACCGGGCGTTAGCGTTCAATCCGGCGCGAAGGTTCAAGCGCGGCGAGAAGCCGAAGAAGTCGCCGAAACGCCACGTCTACCTCACCGAGGCGGATGCGTGCCGGCTGGCCGAGGAGTCGGGCCGTCACGCTGACCTGGTGCTAACCCTCGCATTTACGGGACTGCGGTGGGGTGAGGCGATTGCGCTGACCGTGGCTGACATCGAGTTCCTGAAGCGCCGTATCTCGGTGCACCGCAACGCTGTCCAGGTCGGGCAGGAGTTTGAGGTCGGGCAGACGAAGGGCAAGGAGAATCGAACGGTGCCGGTAGCTGCGTCGGTGCTGGCTCGGCTGGCGGTCCGCTGCGAGGGCCTCCAACCGGACGACCTGCTGTTCCCCGCGCGGGGTGGCGGGTATCTGAAGCGTCCCAGTTACGACTCGACGGGGTGGTTCAACCGGGCGGTCGAGCGCGCGGTTGTGCAGACGATCACCCCGCACGATCTTCGCCACGTTTGCGCGAGCTTGGCGGTCAGTTCCGGCGCGAATGTCCTTGCTGTATCGCGGATGCTGGGCCACAAAGACCCCAGCGTCACATTGCGGGTGTATGCCGACTTGTTCAATAGCGACCTCGACGCGGTCGCGGTCAATCTCGACGCGAAGATCGCAGACAGTGTCCAAAGTGTGTCCAAAGCGCCCGCAGACCGTCGCCGCAATCGCGGTAAAATTGCTGTCTAGCTGCGTAAATGCGGTTTACTAGGTGTGTGTCCGAGGGGGGACTTGAACCCCCACGCCCATTAATAGGGCACTAGCACCTCAAGCTAGCGCGTCTGCCATTCCGCCACTCGGACCAGTTCGAAGGCAGCTTAGGTTATCGGATCGGTGTGCCCGGCCCAAACTCACCCT
>Ga0210003_1004326_pt1 | contig 11275 bp, 11 predicted proteins | sample LantaG_FD_182804 | JGI IMG/M metagenome (GOLD analysis project Ga0210003, IMG submission 182804) | Deep subsurface microbial communities from Baltic Sea to uncover new lineages of life (NeLLi) - Landsort_02402 metaG (SPAdes) (version 2) | ecosystem: Environmental > Aquatic > Marine > Oceanic >...
GGGGGGGGGGGGGGGGGGGGGGGGGGGGGGGGGGGGGGGAGGGGGGGGGAAGTGGGAGAGTGGAGGGAGTGTTGGAGAGAGGAGGTGAGGGAAGAGGAAGAGGTCGAGAGAAGAGGAAAGAGGAGATCAATCAGTCGCCTTTTTCTTCTCAAAATTCCTCACGTCGCGGCTCAGCTTGTCGTAGTCGACGCCGTCCTTGCCCGCCGAGACGTTCCAAGGGTCGACCTTTTGCTCCTCTGAGGAGGAAGACGGCTCAGCGGGCGCAGGGCCATCGGCAGCGGGAGGCGCGGAAGAAGTTGTCGTCGTCGATGATTCGCCGTTCAGAGCCGTCGCCGCGAGCGCCGCTGTTGCTGCCGCCGTGGCTTCATCCTGGGAAGAAGCCATTTTGGGGGCTTTTAATTCGTCCGAGAGGAAGAGGTCGATGTGCTCTACGCCTGAGGATGTCGAAGCACGAGAGAGAGAGCGAGCCGGCGAGGACTTGCGCTGCTGGGAAAGGACGAGTTTTTTCTTTGTTTCGTTGCTCTCTTCGATTGATCGATAGTGTTTTTTTCTTCTTTGGCTTGAACAAACTTCTTCTCATTTTTTTGCATTGACTTTTCGACGACGACGACGACGACGTCGTCCTCTCTCTTTCTCTCTGTCTCTTCTCCGCCTCCACTTTTTTTCTACATCTCTCTCACAATGGACAGCAGCCTCCCTCGTCGCAGCTGAGAGCGTGGCAAAAGATTGACCAGAGAAAAGAGAAGAAGCGCGACTAGAGCACGCGCGCCCAACTGCAAACCGACCCGCCGCCCTTCTTTCTTTCGGCCGCCGTCTCTTCTTCTTCTTCTTCTTCGTCTTCTCCTCCATCTGCTGATCGCTCGCACCTCGCTCTCGCCTCCACGAGGCTCTCCGAATCAAGATGTCGGCGCCCTCGTCCTTCTTCGTTCCCACGCGCTTCACGTGGCGGTTTGGAGGGCAGACGGTAAGTCGGGAATCGAGCGGAGAAAAGATTAAAAAAGAGAATGAAAGCAGAAGCGGCAGATGATTCGGACCGACGATGGCGACAAGGCGAGGGATTTACCCCCCCGCTCGACCTCGACCTTGACCTCTTTGTCCTCACCCCCCGGACCAAACCAAACCAAACCAACCATACCGAACAGGTCCACCTCTGCGGCTCCTTCACACGATGGGTAGAGACAGTCCCCATGGCCCCCTCTCCAGCCTCGGCCGCGCCTCAATCTGGAAGCAACAACGGCGGAAGCGCCAACGAGCTCGCGCCGACCGAGTTTTCCGTCGTCGTTCATTTACCTCCGGGCTATCACCAGTATAAGTTCATCGTGGACGGCGCCTGGAGGCACGACGACTCCGCTCCTTTCATGCCCGATCCGCTGGGGAACGTCAACAACTGGCTGTTCGTGCGGAGGGCCGAGGGGGGGTCAGGGGCAGGGTCCGCGGGAGGGGTAGGAGGGATCGCCGGGACTCCGACGACGGCGACTTCGGCAAGCGCGGCGGCGGCGGCAACGGTGGTACCTTCGTCGATCCCCATTCCTGCCTCCGCCGCGCCTTCGTCGCACCTTCCCTCCGGTGCCGGGCCCGCGGACGTCGGCGGCGGGGCCGCCCTGGCTGCGCAGGCAGCGCGGGCGGCCCAGTTCCAGCAGCAGCAGCAGCTTCAGGAGCAGCAGCAGGCTGCCCTTCTCCTCAACTCTGCCGCCGCGTCGGACGTCGAAATGATGAATTCGTCTTCCTCCGCTTCCTCCTCGGCGGAGGCCGCTGCTGCGGCTGCCGCGGCCCATGCGGCCTCCGCTGCTGCGGCGCACGCTCATGCGACTCACGCGGCTGCTTATCAGCAGCAGCAGCAGCAGCAGCACGCGGCCTCGGCGCCCGTGACGCCCGCGGCGGCAGCTGCAGCGCTCCAATTCCAACAGCAGCAGCAGCAGCACGAGGCTCTGCTCCAAGCCGCGGCAGCGCAGGCAGCGCAGCAGCAGCAGGCTCATCACCACCAGCAGCACCAGCAGCAGCACCAGCAGCAGCATCAGCAGCACCACATGCCCCACTCGCTGTCTGCTCCGACCTCTGGCAGCGGCAGCTCTTTGATGGCGATGGGTCAAATGCCTCCTCCTCAGCAGCAGGCGTTTCTGTCTCCTCCTTCTTCTTCTGCTCCTGGCCAGTCCCAGCACCACCACCCTCCGGCACCCACCGACGAGCCCGCCGCCTCCCGGGCAGCGGTCGCGAGGCACCTCGCCTCGCACACGGCTGCAGAGCTCGTCCCGGAATCGGGCAAGGTCGTCGTCCTGTCTGCAGACTTGCCGGTGCGTTTGGCCTTTCACGCGCTGCACGAGCACGGCGTCGCCACGGCCCCCGTCTGGTGCCCCCGGTCCCGGAGGCTGGTGGGGATGCTCTCGGCCAGCGACCTGATCCACGCGCTTCGCGACCTGCGGGACGCGGCGAGGGCGGGGGGCTCGCCGCTGTCTGAGGCGCAGATGGACGCGCACACGATAAGGGCGCTTCGAGCCGGCGCCGCCGCCGCCGTCGCTGCAGCTGCCGCTGCCTCGTCTGATGCGGATGCTTCTTTGAGTAAAGGAAGCACTCCCGAGGGGAAGGGCGGCGGCGGAGGAGGAGGGGAAAAGACCGGCAGTGCTGCGGCTGCTCCCCCGGCGCCCCCGAGGCCGCTCGTCTCGGTCGCGCCCGACGACTCCTTGGCGGCCGTCGCCGCGACCTTGGCCTCGGCCGGCGTCAGCGTCGCTCCCATCGTGGCCCCGCCCGTCGCGGTCGACCTCGCCGCGGCGACACGCGCGGCGGCGGAGGGCCCCGTGAACGACGGTTCGAGGCCGCCGAGCCCCTGCCTGTCCTCGGACGACGTGTCGCAGATGGCGGTTTCCGCTGCTGCCGCCGCTCCCGCGACGCCGCCGCCCACCGACGCCGCCGCGCGGACGACGACGATGCAGACCTCCGTCTCCGCCTCGGCCGCCTCCGGCGGCGGCGCTTACGGGCCCACGCTGCTCGCGCACGCGACGCTCGCTGGCTTATTGTCTTCGGCGCTGCGGGCGCTGAGGGCCATGGGGGGGTCGCAGGCGGCGACGCCGACAGCGAGCGGAATCCTCAACGCCGGAGCAGCAGCCGCCGCAAACTCCTCCGGCGTGAACTCCGGCGCCCCTTTACTCAGAGCCCAGCTCTGCGACCTGCCGCTGGGCACCTGGGCACCCGACGCCCCTCCCTGCAGGCAGCAGCCTCCTCCGACGCCATCAAACGGGCAGCAGCGGCAGTTGCTCGAGCGGAGGGACGTCCGAAGGGTCAGGCCAATAGTCTCGGTCACGCCGGCGACGCCGCTCACCTCGGCGCTGGGCCTTCTGCTTGAACACGGCGTCTCTTCCCTGCCCGTGGTCGACGCCGAGACCGGGGCCCTGGTCGACATCTACGCCCGCGCGGACATCGGCGCGCTGGCCCGCGGCGGGGCCTACTCGAGGCTTCAGTGGGAGGACGTCACCGTCGGACAAGCTTTAGCTTTAGCTTTATTGCCGCCGGCGACTGCGTCTGCCTCTTCTTCTTCTTCTTCCTCGGGCTATTACGAAAACCCTTCCGGAGGCGCCGCCCCCATCCCTTCGCCTCGCCCTCCCCGGGTCTACGTCTGCACCGCCGCAGACTCGTTCCGGGCCGTCGTTGAGCGCCTCGCCTCGTGCTCGTCCTCCAACAGCTGCTCGTCGTCGAGCCCGGGCGTGCGGCGCGTCTTTGTTGTGGATCCGGCCACGAGGAGGGTCCAGGCCGTCATCTCGCTGAGCGACGTCGCGGCTTATCTCTTTCCGGGCGTTGCTGAGGCCGCTGCGGCCTCGAAGGCGGGGGGAAGGAATGCGTAGAGAGAGCCCTGGAGGGAGGCAGGGAGGGGACTTGGAGGGAAAAAGAAAAAAAAAAACCAAAAGAAGAAAAAGTAAAAGAAGTGATGATGATAAAAAAATATATATATTCGAAAATGCGTTTGTAACTTTTCCCGTTCTTTCTTCTCGTTCGTTCGTTGTCCATTTCAGCAAATCGCAGGATTGTTTTTTTTCTTTTGTTTGTTGTTTTATCACACGGGAACAGAAGGAAGATCTGAGAAAACAGAGGTGAAAAAAAAATGAAATCGGAACAAGAAGAAGAAAAAAAATCAAAAAAACTCTTTTTTCTGCTCTCTTCTTCTTCGCTAAGGCGCCACTGCCGCCGCCAGAGCTCCTCCTCCTGCCTCCGCCGCTTCACCTTTACTTACTGCTGCCGCTCCCTGTGATCGCCGCCAGGCTCGCCGCGGCCCACCCTCCCTGCGCCGGCCTCGATGGGGCCGAAGCGGCGGCGTTGTGCCTGCGCAGGGCCTCCAGGGCTGCGAGCGGGTCCTCGGCCTCTGCTTCGGCGGAGGGGGGAGACGAGGGAGAAGGAGAGGAGGAAGAAGAGCCCTTCCTGGCTTCTCCGTCTCTGGCTTCTCCGTCGCCGTTGTCGCTCCCCGTCGGCGTCACGGGGTCTTCTTCTTTTTCTCCCTCTTCTTCTTCGGAAGAGCCGCCCACAGCAGCTGGAGCTTGAGCTTGAGCAGCAGCTGCGACGGCAGCCCAGCTCTTCCTCGTCGTCGCCGTCGAAGAAGCCTTTGCTCCCGCCGCTGTCGCTACTCGTTCTCTCATCCTCTCTTCTTCTTCTTCCTCCATTCCCCTCTTCTTCATCATCATCCGCTTCAGCGGGAGGGCCACGGCGCTCGAGGTGACCGTGGCCAGCAGCACGTCGTCGTTGGCGAAGGCCGCGACGGAGGCTGCTGCGGCGGCGGCGGAAGAGGTTTTGTTGTTGCTGTTGTTGCTTTTCGTCTTCTCCTTTGCCGCCGTTGTCGTCGAAGAAGAAGCCGGGACAGAAGCAGAAGCAGCGGCGGCAACGGGGGCAGCACCCCACGGCCTCGGGGCCAGAGGCCCTGCGGCGGTGCTCCTGCGCGCCGGAGAGGGCAAACCGGCAGCAGCGTCGTCGTTGTTGCCGCTGCCGCTGTTCCCCGACGTTGTCGTCGTCGTTGTCGTCGTCGTTGTCGTCGTCGTCGCCGTCGTCGCTCTGCTGCTGCCTCCGCCCAGGGGGCCAAACTCGTCGTGAGCCCTCCTGCCGCTCAGCGGGCCGCCGAGCCTTTGCTGCTGCGCTTCTCCTCCTCCCTCTGCTGCTGCCGCTTCGTCTCCTTCGAAGGCGGGCGACGGAGCCTCGGAAGAAAAGCCCTGGCGGTGGTGGCACTGCTGCTGCTGCTGCCCGACTTGGAGCTGCTGCGGCCTCGCTGCCTTCGTCGTCGAAGAAGAAGAAACCTTGCTGCTGCTGCTCTCTCCTTCTTCAACAACCGCAACAAAGTCGTTCCTCCGCAGGCTCGCTGCCCCCAGCCCCAGCGGCGTCACGTCCTCCGGAGGCAGCGTCTTCAGCAGAGACTCCCCCGTGATCCAAGGGTGATCCAACAGAGCTTTCGCACAGGGCCTCTGCCTCGGGTCCCTGCGCAAACAGTGCCCCAGGAAATCCCTCAGAGCGACGGACAGAGTGTCCGGCAGCGGTGGGGGCCCTCCGGCCTGCGCTATGGCGAACAGCGCAGAGACCTGCGAGCCGTACTTCTGCGACCAGGGCGGCTTGCCGGTCACCATCTCGATGACGGTGCAGCCGACGGACCAGACGTCGGCTGCTCTCCCCGCTCCCGTTTGTTTGATCACCTCCGGTGCCATCCAGTAAGGGGTGCCCTTGATGGAGTTGAAGCCCCCGGTTTCTGTGTTGGTGTTGTTTTTTTTTAGTGAGTTTTTTAAAGGAGGAGATTTTCACGGTTAGATAGAGCTCAAAGAGAGAAGAGAGAGAAAGCGAGGGAAGAAAAAAAGGCCGGAAAGCGACCCCCCGAAAAAAGAAGAAGAAGAAAAACAAAAACAAAACCTCTCGTACCGAGCGTCGCGACGTCCTCGATCCTCTTGCTCGCTCCGAAATCCGCTAATTTCACAACCCCCTGCGACCCCACAAGGCAGTTGGCACCTTTTACGTCCCTGTGCGCGATCCCGTGCGCGTGCAGGTAGGCCAAGCCCGTGAGGATCTGCCTGGCGTAGGAGGCCGACACTCTTTCGGCGAGAGCGCCGAAGCGCGAGACGAGGCCCGCGATCGAGCCCCCCGGCACGTACTCGAGGAAGATGTTGAGCTCCGAGCCCAGATTTTGGTGGTTGTTGCTGTTGTTGCCGCCCTTTTTGCTGCTTTTTTTCTTCATCAGGTGTTTGGAGCTCTTCTTGTTCGCTTTCGGGGTGCCAGAGGCAGAGTGAGGGGAGCAGGAGGCGTTGGCGTTTTCGTCGTTCTTTTCGTCGTCGCCGCCGTTTTCGTCCTCTTCTTCCTCTTCTCCTCCTCGCCTCTTCTTCCCGCTCGAGCACCCCTCGGGCAGGGCGGCCCTCTGCTCCGTGCCCAGGTACCGGACGATGTTCGGGTGGTCCAAGCCGGCAAGCAGCTCCACCTCTGACCGCAGGGCCTCGACGTGAGGAGCCAATCTGCGGTCGTCCCTCCTGCGCGCCGCGCGCGAGGCCGCCGCCGCCGCTGCTGCAACTGCCGCGTTTGTCTTCGCCTTCGTCTTGATCGTCGCCGTGAGGTCTGCAAAGTCGTCTTCGTCGAAATCGTCGCCATCGTCAGAGTCGTCGTCATTGTCGCTCTGCTTCTTCGCGGCGCCGAAAGAGACAGTCGAGGGCAGCGAGACGGTCTTGACAGCAAACAGCTCTCCCGTCTCGTCGTCGAGACCCAAGTAGACGCGCCCAAAGGCCCCGGCGCCGATCAGCTCCCCGCGGGTCCAGGAGGCCGGGGGCCCGCGGTGCGGTCGAGCCGCCGCCGCCTGCCTCATGTGCTGGTCTGGCGAGGAAGAAGAGGGAAGAGCGTTGCTGTCATCGTTGGCTCCTCCTCTCCTCGGGCTCGAGAGCAAGACGCCGCCTCCGCCGCCGACAGAGGAAGGGGAGGCTGCCGCGCCTTCGTCACCCCCTCTGCGGCCTCTCCCGCCGCCCGGGGTTCCCACGCCGCCCTGTTGATGTTGGTGCGTGTGTTTTTTTGGATCGAGGCCGTGAGCTCTTGAGGTCGGGGTTTTGACAAGGGAAGGGAAGCACGAAAAAACTCAACGTCGCCCGGCGAAGAGCGCTCGCCGCCGCGAATTGGGCCTCTCCCTTCTTCAATTCAATTCAATTCAATTCTTCTTCCTCTTCTCTTTTTTTACCTCGTAGCCTCCGTCGCTCCGCCGTCCGCTGTTGTTCTTCGCGTCACCGCCGCCTCCGTCGGGCTTCCATGGCTGTGCGTTGAGATTGGAGTTGAAAGAGAGAGAAAGAGGTGAGAGAGAGAACGGAGAGAGCGAATTGAGAGAGAGAGCGAAATTTCTTCGCTTTGTCGCTCTCGCTCGCTGCATGCCCCCCATTTCTCGCGCGTTCCCTTGCTGCTAGGCTTTCTTCCTTGCGCGCTTCACGTACCCGGCTGTAGAGGTCGTCGTCCGCGGCCACTGGCCGCGAACACAAACTTCCCATTCGGCGAGGCGGGAAGCGTGGGGATGGAGGGAAAAGCAGGATTGAAAAAAGTTGTGTTTTTTTTCAATTCGCGTTGAACGATGAAAAGCAAACAGAAAAAAAAAGAGCTGAGCTTTAGAGCTGGAGCTGCTCCACTTTCGCTGCTTTCTCTCCTCAACAAAGCAAATTCGATCAACCAATCCTTCGTCCACAGCAGCGACGCCTTCTGCGTTTTCCTCTCCTCACCCCGCTACTCACCTCACCAGCTTGGGAGCGCGCCTACTCAGCCGGCAGTAACAAAAAGAAAAAGCCATGCGTGCCCGGGCCCTCCGCCAGGGCGCGCAATCGGCTGCGACGACAAATTCTTCGACCTCGACTTTTTCGACGTCAGCGACGTCGACTTTGACGCGTGGCCACTTCCAAACGCGCCGAGCCCCCGCCGGGCCCCAGGGCACGCAGCAATCGCCCGCCGCGCAGGGGAAGAGCGTCGGCGTCGTCTGCGCGACGCCGAGTAACAACGCCGCTGGAGCTGCTTCCGTCAGCGCCGCTGCCACCGCGCCTCCGTTGTCTTCTTCCTCTCCCTCTTCCTCTTCTTCCCCCACTTCCTCCCCTTCCTTTTCCCCTTCCGCCCAACCCACCCCGGTCCCGCCCTTCTCCTGGACCGCCCAGTGGTATCCGACCTTCTTCCTCGACGACCTAGACAGGACGCAGCCCAACGCTTTTACACTCCTCAACGTCAAGCTCGCTATCTACTTCGAGGCGGAAAACGGCAGATGGGTTGTGCTGGAAGACTCGTGCCCTCACAGGCGCGCCCCTCTCTCGCAGGGGCGATTATTGACAGAGAAAGACAAGATAACGGGCGCGATCAAGGAGACGCAGCTCGAGTGCTCCTACCACGGGTGGACTTTTCAAGGAGAGGAAGGGAAATGCACAGGGATCCCGCAGCTGTCCGGCTGCTCCTCTTTAGTCTCGAGCTCCGTCGCGCGCGCGGCCACCGCGAGCCCGAGGGCCTGCGCCACCCCACGGCCGTGCAGGGTCGCGCAGGGGATGCTCTGGATCTGGGGCGAAGGGCCGAAGATGACGGTTGATGGAAAGAATAAGAGGAGGTCGAAGAAGGAGAAGAGTTCTTCGGGTTTCCACTCTTCTTCCTCCTCAGGCAGCGAGAGCGACGAAGGAGGAGGAGAAGAGTTGGAGCTTGAGCTGGAGACCGAAGAAGAAGACCCCATCTCTCGCATGTTCCGCGAGGCGGACGAGAAAGAGCCCATCTACGCTCCAGGGATCTCTGTCGAGGACCCCGAAGTGCCCTCGGATGCGCCGAAAACTTCTTCTTCTTCTTCTTCAACTCCGACTCAAGCCTCCCAAGAAAAGCTCCTGACGCTGGCGGGGCGCTACTACCGCGACGTCGAGTACGACGCCACGACGCTCATCGACAACCTCATGGACGCCTCGCACCTGGCCTTCGCCCACAACAGGGTTTTGGGCGACCGGGACGCGGCCGACGCAGGCGATGTCGCTGCCGCGAGGGTAAGCCTCAACCCCGAGACGGGAGAGGAGGTCGAGACCCCGGCCCTGAGTGCCGTGCTCTCCTCGACGCAGCACAAGAGAGAAAAGAAGAGGAACGACAAGGGAGAAGGAGGAGAAGGAGGAGAACAACAGCATCAGTACCTCGACAGGCACAGCGCCGGGGCTCGAGCTCTCAAGAACGAGCTCCTCTTCGGCGACGCCGCCGTCTTTGACTCGGCATTCCACGTCCCGCGCACCGACACGGGACGGATGCTGACTAGGATCCTCTTCGAGCCGCCGGCGCTCGCGACCTGGTTCTGCGACAAGCCCGACGGGGACCCGGTGTGCGCCGGGAGCAGGTGGAGGGTGAGGCGTTGATTGTTTTTTTTTGAGTTTCTGGGGGCGCGAAAGACCTCGAACGAACGGAAAAAAAAACATGAATTCTCAAAAATAAAAACTCCTTCCCTCTTCCTCTTCTCAGTCCATGCCCATCTTCGTCACCCCGACCGAGCCCGGACGGTGCCGCATCCTGTTCCAGATCCGCTACCCCGACGGGCCCAGGGTCAACAAGTTCATCAAGTTCATGCTGCGGACGAGGCCCGAGTGGCTGAATCACTTTTTCAGCTCCGAGGTGAGAGAAAGAAAAAGTTTTTTTTCCTTCTGAAAACTTTTCTTGCTCTTTCTTTCTTCCTTCTTCTTCTCTTTACTCACCTTCTTCTCTCATTCTCTTCCTCTCCCCTCACCTCCTCCAGGTCACCGATGGAGACTCGCGCCTGCTCTGGCCCACCGAGGACCGCGCCGCCTCCGCCGTCGCCGCGGCTCTCGCGGCGGCGGCAGAGGGCTCGTTGCCAACTTCTTCTTCTTCGTCTTCGTCTTCGACTGCGACCTCTTCTTCGACTTCCACCTCTCCACCTCCTCCTCCTCCTCCCTCCGCCTCCGAAGTCGGCCTCGCCTTCTTCAGGACAAACTACATGCCCGCGCCCGCGGACGCGCCCATCGTCGCCTACCGCAAGTGGCTGTTCGCGCGGGGCAACGGCGGGCCCTTTGGGAGCCCCTTTGCCCCTTCCCCCTTGGTTGCTTCGACTTCGAATGCTCCGAAGGCGTCTTCTTCTTCCTCCTCTCACTACTACTATTCCCCTTCGTCGAAGCTGCCGGAGCACCTGGCCGAGGCCTCCATCCTGTCCCGCTACGAGCAGCACACGAAAGGGTGCAGGTCGTGCAGCGTGGCCCTGGAGAACGCGGTGAAGGTGAAGAAGGTGGGGAGCGTGGCTGCGCTGCTGCTTGCGTCCGCCGCCGCGGGCGCGGCCGGCGCGAGGGCCCCGGCTTCGGTCGCAGCCCGCTGGGCTTTGGCGGCGGCGGCGGCGGCGCTGGCCGCCTGGGCGGCGTCGAGGGCCGAGAGGAGCCTGACGTATACGGGGTACAACCACAGCCACAAGCACTGATATTTTTAGTTTTTTGATGAGGAGAGAGAAAGAGAGTAGAGGGAAAGAAAGAGAGAGTTTTTTAAAAAAGTGAAGCAAATTGTTTCTTCGTCTTTTTCGTTTTTACAGTTTGTTTTTTCCCCGCCGCCACCACCGCGTAATCTCTCTCTCCTGTCTCCTCTCATCCAAAGCTCTTGAAGCCCATCGCCGCGGCCATAGCAGCAGCGTCCTCGTCCTCTTCCTCTTCCTCCTCTTCTTCTTCCTTGACCTTTTTCTTCTTCTTTGCCGCCGCGAGCGCTGCCCGCTTCGCCTCCCGCTCCGCGGCCTCGGCCGCCTCCCTCTCGGCGATCCGCCTCGCGAACGCGTCCTCCGGGTCGACAACGACGACGGAGGAGGCCTTCGAAGAAGAAAGGCCAGCGCCGTTACCTCCTCCGTCGTCTCCGTCTTCTCCTCCTCCTCCTTCTCCGTTCGCTCCGGCCTTCGCAAGCATTCTCCTCTCGCGCTTCTTGGCCCGCGCCGCTTCTTTTTCTCTGGCGAGCGCCTCCAGCTTCTCCTTCACCTCGTCCCTGCTCGATTTCTCCACGCGCATGCTCATCCCCAAGGCGGCATTGTGGTATTTTCCATTAATGTGGTCGAGCCAGGCCTTGCTGTCCTTGAGGACGCAGTCGCAGACCGAGCAGAACCAGCCGCCCTGCGCGCTCTTGTGCGCGCCCGAGGAGACAGCCTGCGCCCTCCCGAGTCTCGAGGTCAGGTCGACCTCTTGCTCTCGGGCCCTGAGGTTGGCGCGCTCGACGATGAGGCCCTGGTGTAATGGGTCGCGTTCTAAGTGTAAAGGTGTGTGTGTGTGTGTGTGTGTGTGTGTGTGTGTGTGTGTGTGTGTGTGTGTGTGTGTGTGTGTGTGTG
>Ga0210003_1004329_pt1 | contig 11271 bp, 17 predicted proteins | sample LantaG_FD_182804 | JGI IMG/M metagenome (GOLD analysis project Ga0210003, IMG submission 182804) | Deep subsurface microbial communities from Baltic Sea to uncover new lineages of life (NeLLi) - Landsort_02402 metaG (SPAdes) (version 2) | ecosystem: Environmental > Aquatic > Marine > Oceanic >...
CTTAAATGAAAATAATTTTTAATTAATAAACTTATCACAAATTTCAATCTATAAACATTAAACAAATAAATTTATAGATTATGAAAACAATGCGTAGAGGTAAAGACATCGTAAGAGTCAAAGAGAAACAAGTAAAAGAGTTCCTTACTAATAGATATGAATTCTGTCCCAAACACGTTTGGAAAGACGAAGTAAGAGTAATCAAAAAGAAGAAAGAAGCAATCGCTGAAAAGGTCAAAGAAGGAACTACAAAACGTGGTAAGAAAAGTGAACCAACCCAATAAATATTAATTTTTAAAAATCAGAAAAAATGAAAGTAAGAAATGGGTTTGTTAGCAATAGTAGCTCCAGTAGCTTTATTATGTTGATACCGGAAAATTTTAATGTGGATGAATTTGATTTTTCCCCACACCAGGATAAGTTTGATGATACTAATGAAGAAAATGTAAAAAGAACCTTCAAAAAAATGGTGGATAAAGGATATTTATATGCTGATGAAGATTGGAAAAGTTATTATCCATTAAGAGAAATCTTCAGCGAATTTGTAATTGGTCAAGTTGAAACTGGACCCGATGAAGGTGCAATCCAAGTATTGAATAAAAAAGAAGTTGAAAAAATAAGGAAGTTATTAGCTATTTAGAAATATTTTTAGTATCTTTGTATTTAATTCTAAATATAATAGTATAAATATATGTCAAAATTTATAAGAACTGTACATAGGATAGATGGTATAAATCAAAAGGTGATACTTCAATTGGATAGATGTAATGATTGTCCACTTATGAAATTTCATCAACATAATTGTATTGCTACTTGTAGGGTATTTTCTTCTACACAAGGTAATATAATAGATGATTTTGTACTTGAATATAATTCACATACAGGGGAAATATTTGATGATATAAAAATACCTAATTGGTGTTTATTAGCAGATTTACAAAGTCAATTGAGCTTTGATATTAAAACATATACAGTACTTAATGATAAAGTTTTAACTAGTGAAGCTATTGTAGATAAAGATTTACCACTTGTTATAGCATCAAATGTAAATATATTACAAAACGAAGAACTTGGTGTACACGAATTATTACCAGCACTTGTTACAGCAAGTGTATTTGCAAATGATCCTGATGCAGCTTATGAGGCAGCATATGATGAATATGATGATTTTGAAGATATGGGTTTTAATGGATATTCCGAACATCATACACCACCAACCAGTAAACATGGAATTTGTAGTTTATGTGGTGAAGAAGATGAAACCGTAAATAGAAATACAAATCACGGTATGTGTGATGAATGTTGGAAAGTATCACATAATGATGATAAAAGAATAAAACAAGCATTTATAAATAATTTCCGGATGAAAAGAGGTGAATCATTTAAAATGGAGACTTTTAATTTATCAGTATTAAAATCAGATAATCTTAATGTATTAATAACTAAGTAGAATGATACAAGAAGTACCAAATAATAATTATAGATATATTTTCACTAAGGTTGATGGCAGACCACAATTTCTTATTATGAAAACTTGTAATCTGTGTCCTTATTTAATAAATGATTCTATAAATGGGTGTGCAATTTGTGGTAAATATGCTAATGCAAAAGCAAAATATAATAACCCTGGATATATATCAAAAGTACACGGTTATATTCAAAGAAAAGCAGGTTCAAGAAATATGGATATATTATCAAAAGTTGATATTCCATTTTGGTGTGGACTTCCTAATCATCTTACTAAAATATCACCAAATGATACAATACATACTATAAAAGATGGTAAAGTATTTCTTGAAAGTGGTCAAAATTATGCAAATACTATTCAAGTAATAGATTCTGCATTTGTTATATATGATGAAAACCACGAACTATTAATTAGTAGACCAGATAATCCTACATATGTTAAATATGGTTCAAAAGATAAAACATCAACATCTAGTGGTACTAAATGGAAATCTAAATATCTATCTGTATGTTCATCTTGTGGTGAATCTAAAGATGGTGTTGATAGAGATAATCATATTGGAATGTGTGATGAATGTTGGGATAAAAATAAATTCAGTCATCCAAAACGACATATATCTTATATTAATAATTTCAGATTAAAAAGAAAAGAAGAATGGAAAGATGATGAATTTAAAATGATAAAATAAAAAAAAAAATAAAAAAAGTTTGGTAATTAAGAAAATAGTTGTATCTTTGTATTAATTATTAATCAAAACTATACTGATATGAAATATTCAAATGGAAAATACAAGTTAGACGAATACGACAAGATTCTGGAACAAAATGGATATCATTTTAAAGGTTCTGTTGAAACACCAGTTGAAAAAGATGAAGATGTAGATACTGACACTACACATCTTGATGAAGTTCTTAATGAACTTGGTATTAGTAGAGCAACTAAAGGGGAATATAGTTTACTGTTGTGGAATGATGATGTAAACGATATGATTCATGTGGTTCTTGCACTTTATGAAATATGTAAATTGGAAAATGATGATGCGATGCGTGTTATGATGGAAGCTCATAATAAAGGTAAAGCTGTTGCTAAAACTGGATCATTGGAAGAAATGAATAAAATGAAACAAGGTTTGAACGACAGAGGGATTGAAGCTACTGTTGAAAAATAATACAAAATAAAATAAACTTTTTAAGGAAAAGGGATATACAAAATATATTCCTTTTTTTTAACTAATTTTCACAAATAGTCATTATGTCAGTCTTTTTTAATTGGTATGAAAATTGAAATAAAACATTATATGTCGTTTGATATATAATATTATAAATAAAAATAAACACATTTAAATATATGGATTATTCAAAAAATTTTAGAAAAGTATTAAAAACAGCAAAAGAAAGAACAACAACAGGTTTGATAGAACCTAATCATTTATTAGTTGGTGTTATTCTTAATGAAGAATCAGTAGGATATAAAATGTTAGAAATTCTTATTGATATGAAAGATGCTAAACAAAAAGTAGATGAATTATATAATTCTAACATACCTGTTGATACTGTAGATAATTCAGATGAATTAGCAAAATTAACTGCACAGTCGGAACAGATTATGATGCAGGCACAATTAGAAGCTAAACAAAAAAATAGTGCTATAGTAAGAACAGAACATCTGATATTATCATTTGTTAAGTCTAGTATGTTGGAAGCTGTGACATATGCTGATGCTATTGAAGTGTTAGATATTGTAACTAACAATGAAGATGAAGATGAAGTAAGTAATAAACCCAAAAAACAAGGAAATATGGCAGAATCAAAATCAAAGAAAAAATCGGACACACCATTATTGGATGAATTTTCAACAGATTTAACACAACTTGCATCCCAGGATAAGTTGGACCCAATCGTAGGAAGAAAAAAAGAATTAAGAAGGATTGCACAAGTTCTTTCTCGTAGAAAGAAAAATAATCCAGTTTTAATTGGAAAACCAGGCGTAGGTAAAACAGCAATTGTTGAAGGACTTGCTCAAATGATTGTAAGTAGAAAAACACCGGATGTTCTTTATAACAAAAGAATTCTTGCATTAGAAATGGGTTCTATTGTTGCAGGTACTAAGTATCGTGGTGAATTTGAAGAAAGAATGAAAAAAATTGTTGATGAATTAAAGCTGTCAGATAATATAATTCTTTATATTGATGAAATTCACACAATTGTTGGTGCAGGATCATCGGCAGGATCATTAGATGCCGCTAATATTCTTAAACCAGCATTATCAAGGGGTGAAATCAATTGTATTGGTTCAACTACATTGGATGAATATCGTAAGATTGAAAAAGATGGTGCTCTTGAAAGAAGATTCCAAAAAATTATGGTAGTAGAACCTACTTATGATGAAACAAGAATTATTCTAAACCAACTTAAAAGTAGGTATGAAGATTATCATAATGTAACATATACTGATGATGCAATTGAATCTTGTTTGAAATTATCTGATAGGTATATTACTGATAGATGTTTTCCGGATAAGGCCATTGATGCATTAGATGAATCCGGATCATCAGTTAGAATTACTGATGAAATTCCACAAGAAATTCTTGATATGGAAGTTAAGCTTCAAGAAATAATGAAATCAAAGAATGATAAAGTTGTTATTCAAGATTTTGAAGGTGCTGCAAAAGATAAAAAGAAACAAGATAAAATTGAATTAGAAATTGAAACTTTTTATAAAAATCGTCACGAAAATTCTCAAAGAAAATTAGTAACACCAAATGATATTGCAGAAGTAGTATCTATTATGACTGGTGTTCCTTCAAAAAATATTTCTGAAGATGATTCAACTAAACTTATTAATCTTGGTAAAGCATTAAAATCTGAAGTTATTGGACAGGACGATGCCGTTGAAAAAATCGTTAAATCCATTCTTAGAAACAAAGCAGGTCTTAGTGATACTAAGAAACCTATTGGAACATTCTTATTCTTAGGACCAACAGGTGTAGGTAAAACATATCTTGCTAAGAAATTAGCAGCTAATTTATTCACAAGTGAAAGGGATATGATTAGAATTGATATGACTGAATATATGGAAAAACATTCGGTTGCTCGTCTTGTAGGAGCTCCCCCTGGATATGTTGGTCACGAAGATGGTGGACAACTAACAGAATTGGTAAGACGAAATCCTTATTCAATTATTCTTCTTGATGAAATTGAAAAAGCTCACCAGGATGTAAGTAACATTCTACTTCAAATCTTTGAAGATGGTATCCTAACAGATAGTCACGGTAAAACTGTAAACTTTAAAAATACAGTTATCATTATGACATCTAATGTTGGATCAAGAGAAGCTAAAGCAAGAGGTGGTGGTATTGGATTTACTGATAATTCCGACCAGGTAACAGCAGGTATTCTTGAAAGAGAACTTAAAAAGAAATTTTCACCTGAATTTTTAAATAGAATTGACAATATTGTTCAATTTGATCCATTAGGAAAAGAACAAATCAAAACTATTATTGATTTAGAACTTGATAACTTTATCAAGAGACTTCAGGATAATGGTCTTGAATTAATTCTTGATGATACAGCAAAAGATTTCTTATTTGAAAAAGGATGGGATGCTGATTTAGGTGCGAGACCATTGAAAAGAGCGATCCAAAAATATATTGAAGATGAAATCTCCATTAAACTTATTATGAAAGAATTTAATGAGGGTGATACTATCAAAGTATACAAATCAGCAGATAAAGAAGAAGATTCTTTAACATTTATTAAGCAGTCAAATCTTTTAGATGGTGCTGTTGATGGTGAAGTAAGTTCAGAAGTAAATTCTTAATATAACACATTTTAAATTAAAAGGGAGTATGTATAAACATATTCCCTTTTTTATTATATAAGTATTAAACCAAATAAATAAATAAACAAATGAAAATAATTTCAACAGACACAAATCCTAACTTAGTTTTAAATGGTGTATTTACATATATAGCACATAATTATGGTGATAGTGATGGTGTGTTAATTACATCAGATAATAATAATAATTATTTTATTCAAGTAAGTTATGGGTATTTTGAAAATTTTTTACTAAATGATGAAAAAATTTTAAATTGTTTTTATTTAAAATTAATTTAGTGATATGAGAAAATATTTATTTTTAGATTTTGATGGCGTAATTAATACCCATAGATCGTTATACAAACGTTTAGCGGGTTATTATGATATATCATATACTAATGATGATTTTACTGAAAAGTATTGGGAATACGAAGATGGTATAAACCCGGAATTACTAAAAAAGATTACAGAAATAAGTAATTCGGATGAATACAAACCTGCTAAAATTTCATTTCATTATTATCCATTTGATAATCTTTGTATAGATAACTGCAATAGAATAATTAAAGAAAATCACGCTGATATAGTTATTACATCAACCTGGAGATACCACAGAACAATTGAAGATTTACAAGAAATACTTAATAGTATTGGTCTTTATGGTCAAATAATAGGTAAAACAGAAAGACTTTATACACAAAGAGCAGTGGAAATATATCAATGGATAAAAAAACACGAAGAAATAAGTCTTACAAAAGTTGAAAGTATATGTATTCTTGATGATGAACACGAAAACGATATAGATTATATGTTGGGTGATTTTACTGTAAAAGATATTTCTACGGTAAGAAATGGTTTAAGAAAAAAACATATTCAAGAAGCAACTGATGTTTTTAATAAGAAGTTCGATATTAATAAAATTAATCATAAGGGGTAGTTTTTTTAACATCAAAATATGGACTATTTAAACCTTTTTGTTTTACCAAATAAGTAATAAAATAATCATCCCCATTTTCATCATCTTCGTCATCATAAGATATTTCTAATGTTAAATTACCAGTATCTATATTTTCTTCTTGTGAACCAGTATCATAAACATGGTCTACATTAGAATGTTCAATTCCAATTATATTTTTCAATTCTTTTTCTATGGCATTACAAATATCATTTAATTCGTTTGATTCTATTGAAATTTTATTAAAATTATATTTTGTTAAATCAATATTAAAAGTAAGAAGGTTTTTTATTTTATATTCTGGACTAAGATTTTTTATTTTGTTTTTATAATCATCATCAGATATACCTTTCATTTTATCGGTAATACTTTCATTAAATTGATTATAGGTTTTTAATTTCTTCATTAAACTATATATTATTTTTTAACTATAAAAAATATGAAAAAATATTTATTTTTAGATATTGATGGCGTTTTAAATTCCCATAGATCATTGTTTATGAAATATGCTGAACATTATAATATACCACATAGTATAAATGATTGGTCAGAAAAATATTGGAATTGTATGGATGGTACTAATCCTGAATTAATGGAAAAAATTGAAGAAGTAAGAGATTCTGGTAAATATAGTTTACCAAATGTTAATATGTGGGATTTTCCATTTGATAATATTTGTATAGATTATTGTAATAAAATAATAAAAGATAATAATGCAGAACTAATAATAATTTCTTCTTGGAGGACTGGGCGTGATTTAGAAGAATTACAAACTATTATGGATGATAATGGAATATTGGGTAAGGTTATTGGTAGAACAGGTCATGATGAAACAAGAGGATTAGAGATATATGATTGGATAGAAAAATACCAAGAAAAATATGATATTAAAATAAAAAGTATTTGTATTATTGATGATGAACATTCTTTTGATATAGATTATATGTTTTATGATTATACAGTGAAACATATATCATCTATGAGAAATGGTTTACTTGAAAAACATATTAAAGAATCAATGGTTATTTTTAATAAACCATTTGATATAATTAAAATTGTAAAGCAATGAGAAACCTAAAAACTAAAACAGTTTTATGTGCTGCTTTTTGTGGTACTGGTAAAACATTTATTTGTGAAAAAACAGATATTAAAGCAATTGAAATTGAATATTGGAAATACAAAGAACAGGGATTACAAAAAAAGTATATTAAAGATATTAAAAAACATTTAAATAAAGTTGATTATATTTTTATTTCAACTGAACCAGATGGTTTAAATCTTTTATATAATAATGGATATGATATAATACTTGTTTATCCTGAAAATGATTTAAGAAATGAATATTTAGATAGATATATTGAAAGAGATAGTCCACATGAATTTATAGGTGCATATATGAAATTTTGGAATATCTGGATAAATGAACTTAAAAAACAAAAATGTAGTAAACATATTATTTTAAAAAAAGGTGAATATCTACAGGATGTTCTTTAAATAAAAAAAATATAAAACAATGAGAATTCAACACGGTGTAGCACTAACATTAGAAGATCAAATTGATGCATTAGAAACAGCTTGGCACGAATTAAGTAGAGTTATGTTAAGTAGTGGTTTTAATTGGCATCTTATTCCGGAATGTGCTGAAATTTTTCCTTTTGAAGAATTTACTGATTATTATGATAAATTGTTTAAGATATGGCAAAAATTAGAAGAACTTAAAAAGAGAAGAGATGAAGGATCAAATAAAGAAAATTAAAAGAGAAAGATTACTTCAAAAATTAGAAGAAGAAAAAAATAATTATGCTGAATTAAAAACTACAGCAATAAAGGAGCAAAGATTTGAAGATGCTGCTAGATGTCGTGATCACGAAAAATGCACATTAATTGAAATAGAAAGTATAATAGATGAACTTATTGAAGAAAAAAGAAATGAAGAATAATAGTTTATACATAATGAAGAAAATAAAACTTCAAAGATTAATTCCCCATTATAAAAAATTAATGATGGATGCTGTTAAAAAACAGGATTTTGAAAAAGCATATGAATATAGAACATTACATAGAGCATATAGGGAAGAATTACATACTTTAATTAAAATTTGATTTATAATTATTTTTTATTATCTTTGCAATATGAATATTTCAGAAATATTAAAAGCAAGAGGAATGTTTTCTAAAGACATTCGTATCAGACTAAAGAATGGTCAGTTACAACTGAACGGTGAAGTTATTAGGGAAGATGTAGAAATCACATCCTTTCAAATAGTAGAGGAAGATGATAAAAAAACATTCTTTGATAAGGATGATAATGAAGTTAATTTTGATAGTTTTGTTCAAGATGCGGGTGACTTTTTGTTTTTGGTGGTAGTATCTAATCCTATCTGGGTAAATAGATGTCACATATTCGGGTTCGAAAACCTCTTTAACTGTAACATAAACAATGAATTAACATACCTTTTTAGTGGTTTTAATCTACTTAAAATATCTAAACGTGAATTTTTAGTAATTAAAAAATAATGACAGATATTAGAACAAAAATAAAAAAAATTAAATTTGCTAGATTAAGCACCCAAGAACAAATAATTTATGGGATGTTAGAAGATGCTAAATTAATATATTTAGATTCTACCTTTTTTTTAGTAACAGTTAATAATGATGTATTAGTTGAATTTGTTGGTCAAGTAGAAACAAAATATATATCTTCCCTTTTGAGATTTAATTATGATATTCTATGGATACCATTACTACATAATGCTGAAATAAATTATAATGATTTTTTATATCCTTATTTATCTGAAAGATTTAATGTTAATCTTGATAAGTTAGATATAATGAAAATTGGTGGTGTAAGTGTTAAATATTTACCATATGACAAATATTAAAGATAGAATACAAGAAATTAAATTATCACGAATGGGTCCAGAATACCGATTCGTTGCTAATATATTTTCTGAATTAGAAACACATACAACAAAAACTAAACCTAATCATATTTATTTTTTAAAAGATGGTCTACCAATTATGGTTTATGATAAAAAAGCACATTATATTTGGTGTCATAATGAAATATTATGGTATCCATTATTAAATATGATAGTTTTTAAATCTGATTATGGGAATTATCAAACAGAAATAAAAGAAACAAGAAAAATTCTTAATCATTTTTCATTAGCATATTTTGATATTTCAAATGCTACTATTTCTATGGCACATAGTTACATAACTGATACCTGGATAACATTAAAATTTAAACGTGTATATATTTGGTAAAACCAAACAATTTTATTATCTTTGTATAAATAATCAAAAACAAAAAAATATGAATAACTTATTTGAATTAGAAAACAAGTATCTGACCGCAAAAGTAATGTATTACAAAGGAACTCCAATCATGACTGATCCAGAATTTGATGCATTCGAAGCACACCTTAAAAGTTTAGGTTCTAAAGTTCCTAACCAGGTTGGTGCAAAGAACAAAGACTTTGACTTTACACACCCTACACCTATGCTTTCATTAAGTAAACTTCAAACTGAAGCTAACGATGATGGTTCTGTTAATTATATGACAGGTGATTTTATGAAGTGGTTGAATAAAAGAACTGCTATCGTTGGTGATGTTACCCTTGAAAGTTCATCTAAATATGATGGAAATGCCGTCAATACAATTTATGTTGGTGGAAAACTTACTAACATTGTTACTAGAGGTGATGGGTTTGCAGGAAAAGATGTTACTAATAAACTTGTAAATCATTTTCCAAATATGTTGGATTTAAGTGGTGTTGAAATTAGTGATACTGATGTTATCGAAATTCGTAGTGAAGTTGTTATTGATGTTAATTTTTGGAATGGAAAATATTCTGAAGATTTTGCAAATCCCCGTAATTATGTTGCAGGTGTTCTTAGTCCTGATGAAATGGATGATGTAAAATGTAGTGAACTTATCGTTATGCCACTTCATTTACTTCTTAATGGTGAACACATTGAAATGAAGAATTTGAACAATCATCCTGAATTAATGTCAAATGTTTATCATAAGTATTTTACTGCTGATAAATATGAAAGTATCATTGATTGGTATATTGAACTAAGAAAAAAATTTCACGTTCAATTAGATGGTGTTGTTATAGCACTTCCTGTTGATGTTCGTAGTACATTGGGTGAAAATAGTCACGATCCAGAATGGTCAATTGCAATCAAATTTATCCCTGAAGAAGTTACCACTACAGTAAATGGGTTGGAATGGTTTATTGGGAAAACAGGTGCATTTACACCCGTTATTCAACTTGAACCTGTTCAACTTGCTGGTACAACTGTGCGTAGAGCATCGGGATATAACTACGGTTATATTGTTACTAACAAAATTGGGAAAGGTGCTATTGTATCAATCGCTAAAGCGGGTGATATTATTCCAGAAGTACAATCAGTAATTGTTCCATCTGATACCCAATTTGGGGTAAATCCTAATTGTCCACATTGTAATAGTGAAGTAACATTTGATGGTGTTCATCTGATGTGTAATAATACCAAATGTTCAGGTAGGATTGCTAAACAACTTGCATCTAATGTTAAATTCATAGACATTAAAGGTGTAGGACCTAAAACAGTTGAACCATTTGCATCAGATTTTGAAGATTTGGTTGACCTTATAGTATGGACAAGGACAGAAGGGAATTCTTCTGATATTGAAAAATATGGAATTACAAACAATTCCAGGTCACACGAACTATTCCTTAATGCATTCAATAACATTAAAACACTTACATATGGTCAGGTTATCGTTTTAATGTCCTATAACAACGTTGGACTTAAATTAGCTGAACAGGTAGCTAATATGTATACGGGTTCTTCTGCTGACTTCTCTGGACACGATAGAAGCATTGTAGAAATGTTTAAAGGTGAAGATGTAAAAACAAGAATCCAATCTAAGATTGAAAGTCTTGTTTCAGTTGGTATTGATGTTGAAATTCCTGTTCAAAAAGAAATAACAAGTGATTCACTCTTTGTTTGTATGACAGGATCACCAAAAC
>Ga0210003_1004330_pt1 | contig 11269 bp, 7 predicted proteins | sample LantaG_FD_182804 | JGI IMG/M metagenome (GOLD analysis project Ga0210003, IMG submission 182804) | Deep subsurface microbial communities from Baltic Sea to uncover new lineages of life (NeLLi) - Landsort_02402 metaG (SPAdes) (version 2) | ecosystem: Environmental > Aquatic > Marine > Oceanic >...
CATGTCGATCTTGTCCAGCTTGCGGGCGTCGTCGAAGTGGATGTATTCCATCGAGAAATGTTCCGCCAGGGCGGCTGTGATGTCCTTGTCATTCAGCTTTTTAAGCTGCAGCAACACCTCGCCGAAACGACCGCCTTGCTCACGCTGTACGTCAAGCACTTCCTGGAGGTCATCTCGGCTTATCATACCTTTAGCGACAAGCAGTTCGCCGAATAGAAGACCGGCCTCGGCTTCAGCAATATTAGATATAGTTTGTAAAGAATCCATCAGGTTACAATCAAATCATTTATATTAAATACTTCGTATTTGTCAGCTTTTTGTCTCTATTGATCGAAAACTACAAAACAACCCGGGGCGGACTCCGCTCTGCTTAAGAAAGTGTAGGGAACCAAAATATGCGGTTGTTCTACTCACTCTCTTCTCCATGTCATAACATTCTATGACCCTTCATCTAAAATATACTGCAAAAAACACAAAATCCAAAAAATTACAGTGGTTTTAGTCTCGGACAATTGGCAGTGAGAATTTAAGGAAATCTTGTTAATCCTTGAGTAAAACACGCTGGAGCGAAGAATTCACAGCTTTCGTATAACCGGCGGATATTTATGGGACGCTTTACGAATTTATATCGGACAGGTGAAAATCCTTGACGAAATGCAGGAAAATGCTAAAATTGCTCTTAATTGAAACGCTGTTCTTTGAAACAGTATTCAAAGAAAAACGCTGCGGATGTGGCGGAATTGGCAGACGCGCAGGCTTCAGGTGCCTGTGCCCCTTGGGGCGTGGAGGTTCGACTCCTCTCATCCGCATTAGAGTTATTGTAATCGGCAGGAGCGGCCTTTTTATATCATAATCCACGGACTAAGGAACGATCTAACGAAAATCGTACAGATAAGTCGATAAATAGTAGTGTAGTAAAGAAACAACAAGAATTGATCGTTACCATTTTTTAGAACATGGGGTCACGTTAGCAATGCTAATAATAGCGTTATGATTGAGATTTTCCAAAACTTCGAACAGGTTGCGGCCCGGTTTAATCCCTCTATCCTGATCGGCTCAGGAGTGGCAATTCTCATTTTGGGATTGCTTATCTGGCTCGGCGGGCTGGGCCTTCGAAAAATATTCTTCTCCCTGGCCGGACTGGGCTGCGGATTCGTATTCGGACTTTTCGTAGGCGGACGGAATATCTTCTCAGCTTTGTTCTCGGGAGCTTTTGCGGCGTTGATTGCACTGATATTCGAAAAGGTGTTTGTCGTACTGCTGGCAGTGGCATTGGCCGCGGCGGTCGCCTTCACCGTCCTGGCCGAGCCTTACTTCGAACAGGCGGAAACCATTACTGCTCAGAGCCAAAAGTCGGGGCAGACCACAATAACCAGCCTCGACGAAATCCTGCAGGAACTGAAAAAATTCGCACTCGATGCCGGCAGAAAGATAAAACAGGCCGGTACTAAAATACCCGTAAAGATATGGGCGATAATCGCGGCGCCGGCGGTGATTTTTCTCATCTGCGGCGTGGTTCTCTGGCGTTTTACTTCGGCCTTGTTCTTCTCGGTCCTCGGAACAATGGTCCTCTTTTTCGGAATGATTTTACTGCTGTTATACAAAGGCAGCGAGGCGGTCGGCCAGATTCGCGGCAAGCCGTTAATTTACGCCGCTGTTTTTCTCGTCATGGCCGCCTTCGGCACGATCGAGCAGCTATTACTTTGCAAAGGCTCAAAAAAGGAAAAGGTAACAGAAATTGAGCCCGGCGAGGGAAAGGGCAAAGTCAGGAAAAAGAGCAAGAGAAAGAAGAATAAAGAACCAGAAAAAGTTGTAGAACATAACTGGCGGTCGGCGTAAACACAAAAGGAAAGATCAAGGAGTCGAATAATGGATTACGTTACAATCCTTGCACAAACAGTTCGGGACACATCTGCGGAGACGGCGGAAGAAGCAATCGTCCCGATAGATTGGTTCTGGCAGCAAATTACTTCACTTAGCCTGCTGGAAGCGTTGACCTTTATCTCTTTCGGCGTGGTTTGCCTGTTCTACGGCTGGCGGGTCTTCAAGGTCCTGGTCGTCATAAACTTCGCGTTGCTGGGCATGATGATGGGAATGGCAATCACCGAGAAAATCGTCGGCCTGAACAACCAGTTCGTCGGCGGAATCGTAGGCATGATAACTTTGGCGGTCCTCTCCGTACCGTTGATGCGATGGTCCATTTGTTTATTAGGTGCGGTCGCGGGCGGAATACTCACATCGGGAATATGGTACGCGTGCGGCCTGACCGAACAGTACATCTGGGCCGGCGGGCTAATCGGAGTCGTGGCCGGCGGCATGATCTCCTTTATCGTTTTCAAAGCCGCCGTAATTCTCTTTTCCAGCCTGTGGGGAAGCGGTTTGGTAGTAGTCGGTTCCCTGGCGCTTTTATACCTCTATCCGAAAACCTCCGCCAAGGTCGAGGATCTGGTTTTCTCCCTGAGATGGTTTTTACCAACCTTGATTATCGCACCAACAGCAATAGGATTCGTACTCCAGCATAAATTCCTGAAATCTTCAAAAGACTATAACCTGTAACCGTCACAAACCTTTAAGTTTGCGAGTCAGTCGCTCGGGTCGCACGCCACGGATCACGAGTCACAGAAATTACTCATGAATAACGTCTAAAAACGCCTCTAATTATTCCCCGTAATGTTCCATATATATTTAATTCCTCTCGGCTAAATATTTCTGCTTTTTTTCTTTTTGCTCAAACGATAGTAATTGAATAAGATATACAATAAATCTTTGCCCAATATACATTAGTTCGTGTTTATGCAGTGAGATCCAATGGCCACATTATCTGTCGCAAGCAAAAAACTGATTAAAGACTTTAGCCTCAAGAGAGTGTCGGCTTCTGATTTCTTCGGTTCGATGGATGATATTGAAAAATCTGCAGGCCACCATCCTTACTCACATTTTATGAGACGTGCGTGGGAAGCCATGCATTTGAACGGAATACTCTGTATCGAAGACAGACCGACCGTTTATTTCAAGGAAGTCAAGCGTCTTGATTCCCTCAGCAAACGAGAGCTTTACCAAAAGTTCTGGAATCAGGGTCTTGCTACTCTTCTTGTAATTAGCAGCCCTCAAGAAGTTCAGGTTTTTTCAAGTATGGCCGAACCGGCAAAGGAAGATTCGGATATCAAAGATGAACACAGACTAGTAGAAATACTTGATTCGACAGCCAAGGTTTTATTTGCCCGAAGAGTTCAGACCGGACAGATTTACCGAGATCATCCCGAAAGTTTTAAGCCGGACAAAGCTGTTGATAAGTTTCTGCTTAGGAATCTCAGGAGTGCACGTGATTTACTGCATGCCCATAATGAACTGGATTACAAAGTTGTGCACGCCCTTCTCGGCCGTATTATCTTCACCTGCTATCTGGTTGAACGCAAGATCATTAATAAGAAGCAGTTTAGTAAAGCAGGTGCAAGAGAAGTTAAGGCTCTTCGCGAATTATTCACAAAGTACGAGGGGGACAAGGCAAGAGATGTTCTTTATAACCTCTTCGCAGTTCTGCAGGGACATTTCAACGGGAGCATGTTCGATAACACCCTCGAAAATGAGCGGCCAAAAATAGATGGCAAACATATAGAAATACTAAAAAGATTTTTGAATGGAGATGAGTTAGGGACAAGCCAATTAACTTTTGACTTTTGGGCGTATGACTTCCGTGTGATTCCCATCGAAACAATAAGCTCTATATATGAAGAATTCCTTGCTGCCGAAGATGATGAGGAACAACGTGAGAGCGGAGCCTACTATACCCCGAAACATCTTGCGGAAATGGTCGTTGATGTTGCTGTTGATGGATGGAACTTGCTTGGAAAAAGGATACTGGATCCAGCATGTGGATCGGGTATCTTTCTTGTGATACTGTTTAACAGAATCGCAGAGCAATGGCGGAGAGAAAATCCAGGGGTTCACAATATGACCAGAGCTGAAGCGCTTCTGGAAATCATACGCGAACAATTGTGTGGCGTGGATACAAAAGAAACGGCTTGCCGAATCGCATGTTTCAGTCTTTATCTTGCGTTCCTTGACCAGCTTAATCCAAGAGAGATTCACGAACTGGAGGAAAAACGCGGACAGGTTTTGGATAATTTTCTCGCTCTTAAAGAAAACAATTATGCAAATACAAAAACGCCCGTAATCTTCGAGGGGAATTTTTTTGAGGATGTGCCTGTCGGAAAAGATTATGACCTTGTCATAGGCAACCCTCCATGGGTAAGCAGGGGCAAAGTCTCTGATACAAAGGCGCTCGAATGGTGTTTAAGTGAAAGCAATCCATATCTGGTTGATGCCCCGGCTTCAAAAAAAGATCGAGAGCGTTACTTCCAGCCGGCCAAACAAATTGCCCATGCTTTCATGTGGAAATCGCCGGTTTATTTGAAAGCTGGCGGAAGAGCATGTCTTGTCTTGCCAACCAAAGTGCTTTTCAATAATAAGACTGATAAGTTTCAGGCTGGATGGTTTTCGACTGTTACTGTAGATAAGGTTATTCAGCTATCCGACTGGCGCCATATTCTCTTTGAAAATGCAGAATGTCCGGCAGTAATTATCAAGTTTACTCGCCAAAAACCGGTGGAGGATTATTCTGTAGAATATCACGTGCCAAAGGTTAGCTGCCTTGATCCTCGATGCGGGGTTATAGATATATTGCCGGAGGACCGCAAGACTTTGCGAGTATCCGAGATACGGCAATCAGCAGAGAATAATGAAATCTCTGCTATCTGGAAAAAGCAATTCTGGGGGACAAGGCGGGATGTTCTGCTGCTGGACAGATTACTCGAAATGCCGCGTTTAGGTGATATTACAGGAAAACCAGAAGAACCGAAACGATTTATATCTGCACAGGGATTTCAACCATATCTGCCCGAATATTACGAAATAGTAAACGGCAAACATCGGCCTATTCTCAAAAAGAACGGAAAACCAAAACATGGAGAGCCAAAGCCGATTTGGTGGCCAAAGGAACAGCTCTATGTTGATGCAAGACAGAAAAGTATAAACCTGATATTAACAAAACAAGACTACTGTAAATTTGGGGAATATAAATTTAAAAAAGAATTCAATGAACTTCGCCGTTCTCCAAATAAAGCTGTCTTTACTCCGCCTATGGTAATCATCAATCACAGTGTTTCTCGAAAGGCATTCTGTGATTTCCCTGTGGTCTTTCGCCATGCATTGCAATCTATTACCATTAGCAAAAATAATACAAGTGAAGAAGATAAAAAACTATTGATGTTTTTGTCTGCGGTGTTAAACACTAATCTGGCCGATTATTGTTTCTTTCATATTTCTGCTAATCTGGGAGTGGAAAGAGACCAAGTCTATTTGGAAGAAATAGAACTTCTTCCATTCCCGCTTCCTGAAGATACTTCTAACCCATCAAACTCATATAAGATAATAGAACAAGTAGCTGAGCAAATGAATGGGTTGAAGGCGTCGATTGAGAAAAACTATATGGCACAGGAGGAAGGGACAAAAGATGCCATGCAGAATATAGAGCCTCTGGTTTACGAATACTATGGCATTTCCGAACGGGAGCAGATGCTTATCGAAGATACTGTCACTATTTTCAAAAAGAGTATGATGCCGAGTTCGGCAAACAATAAAGTGCGGACAATTGAATCCCCTACGCCCGACGAACGTAGTAATTATGTGGAGTTGCTTTGTAATATATTAAACTCATGGGCCAAACGAAGTAAGTTCAGGGTGAATGGAAGAATTGAATATTCATCTGTTCTGGGAGAATCAATTGTTACTCTCTGGAAGTCTCCCAAAGTTGAACATGTCAAACAGGTTCAAACATCCGATGATTTACAGGTCGCTTTAAAAAATATCCGGCAGGCATTGCCAGATCAGATAGGCAGATTCAGGTATCATCGAAATCTGAAAGTCTTCGCTGGAAATAAGCTCTATATTCTAAAGCCTCTTGCCATGAGGCATTGGACTAAGACGGCAGCCATTAATGATGCAGACGAAATAGCAGCGTCAATACTCTCTTCCGGGAGGAGCGGTTGATGGCAATCGGGGTGGTCGGAGACGGCAGGTTATGGAAGAAGGATTTGTTTCCTGAAGAGTTGATTCCCGATATACTGGAACTCGTTATGACCTCATGGAGAACCTTCAAGAAACCTGACCGTCTTGCTCGTGAGGTACCTATCTCAAAAGCATTTATCGGGAAAATTCGCGCAGAGAAGAACCAGCGCGGCGACTTGCCGTTTCATGTATGGTACGAACTGCCTACGCTTAGTACACAGACAGAGGAAGATGGCCGCATAGACATTCTTTTCGCGTACATAGGAACACCAAGAGAGGATATATACTTTGCTTTTGAATGCAAGCGATTGCGCATTCCTTATCCGTCCAGACTGGATACGAACAATAGCGATTATGCCGGTGACCAGGGAATGATGTGCTTTGTTACCGGCAAGTACAGCCACAGTATTGCGCATGCAGGAATGATTGGCTATGTTATGGATGGGAAAACAAATTTAGCGATTATATCTCTTGGGAAGCTCATCAAAAGAAAAAATGCTGCTCTGAAGCTATGTGAAAATACTGGCCTCCAGCCTTCCTTGATAATGCTCAACTGTCATAATATCAGAGAAACAACACATATCTTAAGTGACAAACAATTGAAAATTCATCATTTGTTCCTCGCCGTTTGAATTCTCTGCTACTCAACGGGGAATTAAAGGTGTACGGAATTTTTTTTGAGTTCATCGGCATATTCTGCCAAGAAGCGAATCACGCTTCACGCATAAAGCCCTTCATGTGTAGATGAGTAGATCAGAAATCACAGCCAATTCAAAGCCAAACGCCGGGATTTGGCTGGGGTTCCTTCAAATTGGGGAGAATAAAAAAAGGGCCACGAGGTAGAAAGCTCGCAGCCCTGAGGGTTCAGATTAGTTACGAATCGTTTTATGCTTTGCGTTTTCTAATGAAAGCCAGTGCCCCGAGGCCCATCAGGGCAATCGTTGCCGGCTCCGGAATCGACATTGCACCGCTGAATCCGTTGCCGCCGGAATATCCTCCTGCCAGCATCTCAGAGAGGCTGTAATAGTTGTTGCCGCTTGCCCCCTGTAATGAGAGTTCGAAATCGAGTGCCATCGTGCCGGAATTGATAATGGCGCTAAGCGCGGCCGAGCCCAGGGACTTGCCGGCATTGGTTACGACGACATCGGTAAGGTCCGCCTTGAAGTTGGAGTATGCGGCCCCGATGGTCCCGACCGGAACCAGGTCGCCCGTGCCCAGCGTAGCCTTCAGGTAGATTTCGTCGGTATCCGGGCTTCGAATCGTCAGGATCGAGCTGCCCAGCGGTTTCAAAATGTAAGAGCTGTACTGAGTTGAGCCCACGCTCAACGTCGGGACAAACACCGAAGCACCGACCAGGGCATCGGCGTTGCTGCTCATCCCCCGGTCGACGGTGACATACTGATTAAAACTCAGCGTGCCGAACCCGTCATAACTCCAGCTACCGGCGGTTCCGGCGTCCGGACTGAATTCGATGCTCGGCGTAGCGAACGCCGGGACACCGAAAAATAACAGAGTAACTATAATGAGTATAAATCTTTTCATCCTACTGTCCCCCCCGCGTTTTAAGGGTTATGATTCTTTCCGCTTTTATCTTTGTGCCGCAGAACGCCCGCAGCATTTTTTTCCCTCGCCAATCCATCGGTTCCGAGTTGTTACGTTCCATTCAATAGTTGCTGTGCTTCATTGGCGCCCCCTTTCTGCCGATCATCGAATCAATCAGCTTTACGTCCCTGGTAGCTTTTCTGAACGAACCGAAGATAATCATCATTCCTTCCGAAAATGTCGAATTGATCGACAAGAGGTGGGGACAGAGCCGAACGTACGGCTAATCGCCTCTGTCCTCACTCTCATGCAGTAATAATCTACGCCTTGCTTCCCTTTCTTCGCAGCAGGCTCAGAGCTCCGAGACCGAGCAGAGCGATCGTTGTCGGCTCCGGGACCTGTGCGATATAATCCTGGCTTCCACTATAGGAAAATACTCGCAGGTCCGCCATCGGTCCGGTCCCATTAAGAGAGTGCAGATAGTTATTGGCGATACTCGCACCGCCAAAGTCGGTGCGAAAACCATTACCACCCCACGTACTGTCGACCTTTACATCCCACTTCAACGGGGAACTCGGGAGACCCTCGTAAATAATCTCCCATATTGCTGTAGCAAACGCTGCGGCCTTGCTGTCCTGCTGCCATGAAAATGGCCCGCTACCGGCCCAGCTCGGATCGTAGTATCTGCCCCAAAGCTCGCTGATATAATCGGCCTTGCCGGAGCCCATCGAATCCTTCAGCGAAATCACACTATACTTCGATGTGATCTCGGGTGCCGGTTCGCTCAGCTCCGCGCAGAAAGCGCCGATCTGGCCGTCGGGCCAGAGCTTTCCGTCGCCGGCGCCGTCGGTCTTTTCAAGATTATAAACGCCGGCGTAAACGCCTTCGACCGAGCCGTCAATGCCGCCGCCCCATACACTGATGAGTTCATTCGCACCATTGCCGGCACTCACAACTTCCACGGTGCTAACAGGATATGCGATGGCTGCGCTCGGCAGGACCACCAGAAGAAACACCGCAGAGAAAAGTGACGATATCCTTATTGACTTGATCATTTTCCTTCTCCCCAAATGTAATCACAAAACGTCAGAATTACTGCGGACTACCCACAGCAGACGATTTGTTACTTTTATTAACCAAAATTAACCTGGGTGCTCAAAAGGAGAAAAACTTGAGAACCCCCCATTCCAAAATAACCGCCCCAAAAACTACTTATGATGATAAGTTTACCGTATTACTCCATAAAAGTCAAGAGTTTTTAGCGGCATTCTCTGAGCGTAGCAAAGATATTTCCGAGATGTGTCCCTGTATCGCCGTAAACAGAATGGTTTTAGGACTAAAGTGGTGAATGAAAAGTTCGCCGGCCGTGAATTTTTACGCATCGATTCCGGCTTTTTATTTTTCATAAATGAAATCTTGCGCAAAATCGCCGCTTAAAATAAACGCCGTATGAAACTTTTGAATGAATAATGTGCGGCAAACATTTCGCCGAGCTGTCACTTGAATTGTTGCAAACTGATATGGAAATTTATGATTTGACTTGAAGATGAGGTTATGAGAGCGCAAAAAAACTGAGGGCTGACCTTGATGACCAGCCCCCCATTGAAGAAAGGAGTATTATGATGCCAATCGGTGCCCTAATCCGCCGGCTTTTCTTCGATTAATCCGCTCGATTCCGGGAACATGCTATCGAGGAACACAAAAAGATATTGAATAGTACCGGAATTTTTATGCCCCCTGTCGCCCCCTTTTTCTCACGTTTGCTCTACTAATAATATAAGTGATATTTTCAGATATGCCAAATGCAATTTTCCGGAAGCGGGCTATTTTTATAAAATCAATACCATTTCACGACGGCATAGATGTAATCAACAGATGTCTTTCTCGAACCGGCGGTTTCATTATTCTGAACCTGAAACTGAAAGGAATTTGCCTTTTTGGCCGTTTCCACTGCACTTGTAACGTCCCATGAATCGGTCGCTTCTCTTGCCTGTCCCTGCCGGACCGGAGCTTCGATGGACGCCCAAACCGCCGGCCTGGACGGCCAGCCCGTTCCGACAGACCATGCCAATTTGCCTTGAGTAAACGAGGGGTCCTCGAAATGCTCCACAAAAACTACGACTGAGATTATCTTTGCTCCCTCCGGAATGGAAGGATCGGAAAAGCCATAGCAAGTATATGAACGCGGATCTGTTTCCAGCCTCTCGTTGTCACTGGTCTGGACTACGGGAATCTTGTCTTTCGCCGACAATTTTTCTTTGCCTTTCTGGTTGAAGCAATCACTAACGGTCAGTGTATTTTTCAAAGGCGATTCCAGCGATGCGACCGTAATCGTAAACGCTTGAGTATCCGAGCCGCGAGTCCTGTAGTTGTCCGCGACCCTGACTGTCACGTCATAGGTCCCGGCCTGGGAACTCGTCGGCCTCCACTCGATCAATCCCGTGGCTTCGTTTATGGTCATGCCTTCCGGTTTTTTGGTAAGAGAATAAATCAGCCTATCTCCCAAGTCGGGATCTTTGGCAACAACGGCGTATGTATATGGCGCCCATACTCTGGCCGTCTCGACAGGTTTTGAAGTGATCGACGGCTCATCGTTGACAGCGTTGACTGTCACATTCACCGAAGCCGTGTCGGTTCCGTCTTTGCCGTCGCTCAGGGTGTAGCTGAACGAATCGTTTCCAGAGAAGTTTTTATTGGGGGCATACGTCAGCGTGCTGTCGGTGTTTATCGTGACCGAGCCGTTGCGGCCCTGTGTGGCGTTGATGACTACCAGCCGATCTTTGTCGGGATCGGTATCGTTCTTCAGCACATCGATAGTTACGATCGGCACATCTTCATCTGCCGCCGCATTGTCATCGTTTGCCGTCGGCGGATCGTTACCCGGCGTTACAGTAATCGAGACGGTTGCCGCAGCGCTGTCGACCTTGCCGTCGCTGACTTCAAAAGTAAAGCTGTCCCGCCCGTTAAAATCCAGCTCGGGGCGATAGTTCAGGTTGGGCACCGTCCCGGTCAGACGTCCGTGGCTCGGCTCGGTAATAACACTATATGTCAGCGGATCATTATCATGATCGCTGCCAGCCAGGGTAATCGACGTCGGCGTCTCCTCCTTTGTAGTTACGCTGAGAGATTCGGCTGTCGGCGGCTTATTGACTTTGCCGACAATGATTACGATGAATACGATTACTAAAAGAATTGCCAATCCCGCAAATAAAATGAGTCTCTTATCCATTATACTCCTCCCTAAATAATTCAAACACCTTCCTATTTGGACTCTGCGTGATCAAACAAACGCCGGATACTACCGAATAACCGCTTCGGGATGTTGAAAGCCTTCGCAACCCCGAGTCTTAATATATATAATACTTTTATTGCCTCCGGGCTGCGAGCATTTTTTCAGGAAATTTTTAGAAGTATTAACAGCTTCAACAAGACAAAAGACGCATCAATATAAACTTCTATTTTAATTAAACTTGCAGCAATTAACTTCCATTGAAACACTAACTCAATATCTAAGTGCCATTTTATTAAACATATAATATTATGTATATATATATTGCTATTAGTCTGTATTGTCGATAAAGTATCAGTATGATGAAGATCCATTTTGAATGGAATTCCAGAAAAGACCGAGAGAATCAAGAAAAGCACGGAGTTGCATTTG
>Ga0210003_1004332_pt1 | contig 11268 bp, 12 predicted proteins | sample LantaG_FD_182804 | JGI IMG/M metagenome (GOLD analysis project Ga0210003, IMG submission 182804) | Deep subsurface microbial communities from Baltic Sea to uncover new lineages of life (NeLLi) - Landsort_02402 metaG (SPAdes) (version 2) | ecosystem: Environmental > Aquatic > Marine > Oceanic >...
ACCGCCCCGGCGGCCTCGGCGATACGTGCCTGCTCGGGCGTGACGACGTCCATGATCACGCCGCCCTTGAGCATCTCGGCCATGCCGCGCTTGACCCGCACCGTCCCGGTCTGGGCGTGGTTGGTCGAACCGTTGGTTGAAGCTGCGCTGTCCACTGGGGGCTCCTTCGATCGTGCTTAGGCCCTTAAGTCTAGGTGGCCGTCTGCGGGCGCGAACCCCGGCCGCTCAGCGGATCGATAGCAGCTCGCGCGGTGGTCGCCCGGAATCGTCGGCAAGCCGGTTTGCTGAGTACAGCAGTTCAGCCAGCCTGTGCGGGTACACCCGTTGGCCGGCCATGATGAGGTCGTCGATCGCCGCACCGTCGCACCAACGGTGGGCGTGGATGTAACGAAGTTCCAGCGGTGTGCGGCCCGTTGGGGAGGGCTCAAACCGGCGAGTGCGGTGCACGAAGTAAAACTCGTCGCTGGCGGTCACCGCGCCGTTGAAATCGATGACCGATTCGCGACGCCAGACCGGGCCCACCAGGTCTTTGGGGTTAACGCCCAGGCCGGTCTCCTCGGACAGTTCGCGGGACGCGGCCTGCGCCAGCCGTTCCCCCGGCTGCACCTGGCCGCCGACGGTAAACCACCATCGCGGCGCGGTGCCGTCGGTGATCGCCGGGTCCGATCCGCACAGCAACAGCACGGCACCCACCTCGTCGAGCAGCACCACCCGCGCGGAGACACGCGCCCCCGTCATCGTTGCCCGGACTCAGCGATCTCGAAAAAGGTTGGCAGCGGCGCTGTTCCGCCTAGCCGCAACCAACGAACCGCACGACGATCACGAAGTGCCAGGGTGTCCCGCACTGCATCGTTGTGGAACCGCCGGGCCAGCAATACCCGCGTCTCGGCGTCGGCGAGTTCGACGACCAGTGCCACCGGGATCGAAGTCGGATCGACCAGTTCCAGCGCCGCAGACAGTTCGTTCTCGCAGGTTTCCCGGGTCGATCGGGGCGCACGCTCGGCAACACCGGCCAACGCGGCCAGGCGTTTACCCTCGGGGCTGGGGCCGTAGGCGTCAACGGCCACCGCCCGGGCCACGACCGCCCGGCGGGCCAACGCCGAATCCAGGGCCTGCCAGGACAGGTCGTAGCGCACGTGCAGTCGGTCCAACCGGTTGGCGGTCAGCAAGGCCCACACCGCCACTGCCAGCAGTACGGCGACCAGCGCGGCCGTGATCGACCAGTACAACGACGACGACACCTAGACACCCTCCCGGGGCGCAGCGCTCCTGCCCGCAGGGCTGCCACCGACCGAAACCGTTGCCCCGGATCCCGCGACTGTCTCATAAACCAGCAGGATGTCGTCGGCGACCACCTGCCAGTCGTACTGGCGCACCACCTCTGCGGCGGCCGCGATGTAGTCCGCCCGCACGGTGTCGTCGGCCAGGACCGCGATCAGCGCCTCGGCGAGTGCCACCGGGTCTTCGACCGGTACCAGTCGCCCGGCCCGGCCGCCCTCGAGTACCCGGCGGAACGCATCGAGGTCGCTGGCTACCACGGCGGTACCGGCGGCCATCGCCTCGACGAGCACGATGCCGAAACTCTCTCCGCCGGTATTGGGCGCGCAGTAGACGTCGGCACTGCGCAGCGCCGATGCCTTCTGGGCATCGTCGACCTGACCGAGGAATTTCAGATGCCCGGCCAGTTCACCGGCTTGCTCACGGAGGTCTTCTTCGTCGCCGCGGCCGACGATGAGCAGTTCAATCTCGCCGAAGCGTTCAACCAGGGTGGGCAACGCTTTAAGCAGGACCGACATGCCCTTGCGCGGCTCGTCGAAACGACCGAGGAACAATACGGTCTTGCCGGATTTCGGGTAGCCGGACAGCAGCGGGGCACTGGCCAGTGATGCGACGTTGACGCCGTTGGGAATTTGGACGGCATCGGAGCCCAGGGCTTCAATCTGCCAGCGCCGGGCCAGGTCCGAAACAGCGATGCGCCCCATGATCTTTTCATTCCAGGGGCGCAGGACACCTTGGAAGACACTGAGCGACAACGACTTTGTGGTCGAGGTGTGGAATGTCGCGACAATCGGTCCATCGGCGATCATCAGTGCCAGCAGCGAGAGGCTGGGAGCGTTGGGTTCATGGAGGTGCAGAACGTCGAATTCGCCGTCGGCCAGCCAACGTTTGACCATCCGATGGGTGGCCGGGCCGAAGCGCAACCGGGCCACCGAACCGTTGTACGGGATGGGCAGGGCCCTTCCACCCGAGACGACGTAGTCGGGAAGCTTCACGTGCGGCGACGACGGTGCCAGCACGCTGACATAGTGGCCGCGTTCCCGCATTACCTCGGCTAGTTGCAGCACGTGGGACTGCACCCCGCCGTAGACGTCGAAGGAGTACGGGCACACCATGCCGATGCGCATCAGGTCCCGTCTTTCGCCTCGAGGCGGGCCCGGCGTTGATCGCCCAGGTCGGCGAGCCACTGCGGCTGCAGCATGTGCCAGTCCTGGGGGTGCACGCCGATGTTGACCGCGAACCGATCGGCGAGTGCCTGGGTAATCACACCCACGTCGCCGGAACCGGTATCGAGGGCATCGTCGATCTGCACCACGCAGTCATCGCCGTCGTAAAAGACGTGCGCCGGGTGCAGTGGGGCACCGGTCTCGATCGCCAGTCGCGCCGGGCCCGCGGGCAGCCGGGTGAGTTCACCGAAGAAATCCACCTGCACACCCGAGCGGGTCAGGTCGCGATCGGCCATCAGGCAGACGAATCTGTTGGCGCTCAACCGCTCGGCCAGCACCTCCATCGGTGGGCGCGTTCCTCCGGTCAACGGCAGAACCTCGAAGCCCAGGCTCTCGCGATAGGCGATAAACCGGTCGTACAGGGATTCGGGCTTCAGGCGCTCTGCCACGGTGGTGAAGGTCCCGTAGTTCTGCGCCAGCCATACCCCGGCCATGTCCCAGTTTCCGCTGTGCGGCAGCGCCACTATCGCTCCGCGGCCGCCCGCGAGCGCGGCGTCGAATTTCTCCGCCCCGATGAAGACCCGGTCGACGCTTTCGGCCAGTTCAGCATGGTTCATCGTGGGCAATCGGAATGCCTCCCGCCAGTACCGCGCGTAGGACTCCAGCGACGCACGGATCAGCGCGTCGGGTACGCCGGCAGGCGTCGAACCGATCACCCGGGCCAGATTCTTACGCAGTTGTTCCGGTCCACCGCCTCGTGCGGCATACCGGGCTCCAGCGTCGAACAGGCTGCGCGCCATGGGTTCCGGCATTGCTCGGACCATCCGCCAGCCGGTGGCATAGCCCCAGTCGGTGAGACCCTCACGCATCGGTCTGCGCATCACCGCTCGTTGCTTCCCGGGTCGCCGGCGGCGTTTCCCGGCTCGCCGGCGGTGTTTCCCGGCTCGCCGGCGGCGAACTGTGCGCCGGGCGGCTCGATCCTGTCCATCGCACCGGAGGAGGTGCGCACGGCATGCAGGCGTTGCCCGACGGTCACCAGGCTGGCCGCGGCCAGCAACCACATCGCCACCGGCAGCGCATTCGGGATGGGAAAAAACGGAAGATCCGACAGACCCGCTCCGCCGACGGCGATGATCAGTCGTTCCGGGCGTTCGATCAGCCCACCACCACCATTGAGCCCACTGGCCTCGGCGCGCGCCTTGATGTAGGAGATGACCTGCGAGGTCACCAGGCAGATCAGAGTGGCCACCACCAGTGCAGAATCGCGCAGGCCGAACGCCGCCCACCACAGCAGTCCGCAGAACACCGCGCCGTCGCTGATCCGGTCACAGGCCGCATCCAGTACCGCGCCGAACCGGGTGCCCCCGCCACGCTCGCGAGCCATCGCGCCGTCCAGCATGTCGGCGAGTGTGAAGAACCAGATTGCCAGGAATGCCCACCACAGCAGCCCGGCCGGGAACAGTGTCAGGGCGGCCAGGACAGTGCCCGCGGTCCCGATGATGGTGACCGCGTCGGGGGTCAACCCCACCCGTAGCGCCGCGCGGGCCAACGGTGCGCTGAGCCTGGTGTAGGCCGCCCGGGTGAGTAGGTAGAAGTCACTCACCGCTGACGCGCCCACTCGTCGGCCAGCAGCATCCGGGTGTCGCGCAACAACTGCGGGATGACCTTGGTTCCGCCGATCACCGTGATGAAGTTCGCGTCACCGGACCACCGCGGTACCACGTGCATGTGCAGATGCTCGGCCAGGGAACCGCCCGCGGACTTTCCGAGGTTGAGACCGACGTTGAAGCCATCCGGCCGCGACACCGACCTGATCACCCGAATCGCCTGCTGGACAAAGGCCATCAACTCGGCCATCTCGGCGTCAGTGAGATCCTCAAGTTCAGCCACCCGACGGTAGGGCACGACCATCAGGTGACCCGGGTTGTACGGGTAGAGGTTGAGCACCACGTACACCAGTTCACCGCGCGCGATCACCAGGCCGTCCTCGTCGGAGAGCGTGGGGATCTCGGTGAACGGCTCGCTGGGCCGGGTGGAGGTTCGGTTGGCCGGCACCTCGACGATGTAACTCATCCGGTGCGGAGTCCACAGCCGTTGCAGTCGGTCCGGGTCCCCGGCTCCCCGTTCGACAACCTGGTCAGTCACGGTTGATCTTCACCGTTTCAGCTGTGGGAATGGTGTTCTCGCGCTCGGCGATCCAGTTCCGGATGGCGGCGATGGCCGCTGATCGGGGTACGCCATTGATCTGGGTTCGGTCGGCGAACCGAAAGCTCACCGCTCCCGCTTCGACATCGCGATCCCCGGCTAACAGCATAAACGGCACTTTCTGGTTGGTGTGGTTGACGATCTTCTTGGCCATCCGGTCGTCGCTGGCGTCGACCTCGACCCGCACCCCGTTCGACTTGAGTTCGGTGGCGACATCGTTGAGGTAGCTCACGTGCTCCTCGGCAACCGGGATACCGACCACCTGCACGGGTGCGAGCCATGCCGGGAACGCTCCGGCGTAGTGCTCGGTCAGGATGCCGAAGAACCGCTCGATCGAGCCAAACAACGCCCGATGGATCAACACCGGACGCTGACGGGTTCCGTCGGCGGCGGTGTATTCGAGTTCGAAGCGCTCCGGCATAGTGAAGTCCAGTTGGATGGTGGACATCTGCCAGCTGCGCCCCAGCGCGTCGCGCACCTGCACCGAGATCTTGGGTCCGTAGAACGCCGCGCCCCCCGGATCGGGCACCAGATGCAGGCCGCTGGACTCGGCTACTTCCCGCAGTGTCTCGGTAGCCTCCTCCCACATCTCGTCGGAGCCGACGTACTTTTCCGGGTTCTTGGTGGACAGCTCAAGAAAGAAGTCATTGAGTCCGTAGTCGCCGAGCAGTTCCAACACGAAACGCAGCAGGGAGCCAAGTTCGTCGCGCATCTGTTCACGGGCGCAATAGATGTGCGAGTCGTCCTGAGTCATGCCGCGAACCCGGGTCAGGCCGTGGATGACACCGGACTTCTCGTAGCGGTACACCGTGCCGAATTCGAAGAGCCGCAGGGGCAATTCGCGGTAGGAGCGGCCACGTGATCGGTAGATCAGGTGGTGCATGGGGCAGTTCATCGGCTTGAGGTAGTAGTCCTGTCCCGGCTTGCGCAGCGTCCCGTCCTCGGCGTACTCGGCGTCGATGTGCATCGGCGGGTACATGCCCTCGGCGTACCACTCGAGGTGCCCGGAAGTGATGTAGAGCTGTTCTTTGGTGATGTGCGGAGTGTTGACGAACTCGTAGCCGGCCGCGATGTGTTTGCGCCGCGAATACTCCTCCAACTCTCGGCGCACGATGCCGCCCCTGGGGTGAAATACCGGTAGCCCCGAACCCAATTCATCGGGAAAGCTGAACAGGTCGAGTTCAACGCCAAGCTTGCGGTGATCGCGCTTCTGAGCCTCCTCCAGCAACTCGAGGTGGCGATCCAGCACCTCCTGGGATTCCCAGGCGGTTCCGTAGATCCGCTGCAGGCTCGCATTGTTCTGGTTGCCGCGCCAGTACGCGGCCGAACTTCTGGTCAATTTGAACGCCGGGATGTATTTGGTGGTCGGGGCGTGCGGGCCGCGGCATAGGTCGCCCCAGATGCGTTCGCGGGTGCGCGGATTGAGATTGTCATAGGCGGTCAACTCCTCGCCGCCGACTTCCATCACATCCGGGTCTCCGGATTTGTCGTCAACCAGTTCGAGTTTGTAGGGCTCATCGGCTAATTCGGCGCGGGCCTGATCCCTTGATTCGTACACCCGCCGGGAGAACAGTTGGCCGTCCTTGATGATGGCCTTCATCCGCTTCTCGAGCCTGACCAGGTCCTCAGGAGTGAAGGCCGTCGGCACGTCGAAGTCGTAATAGAAGCCATCGGTGATCGGCGGACCGATGCCCAGCTTGGCCGCCGGGAACAATTCCTGCACGGCCTGAGCGAGCACGTGGGCTGCCGAGTGCCGGATCACGCTGCGACCATCCTCGGTGTCGGCGGCCACCGGAGTGACCTCGGCATCGGTTTCCGGGGTCCAGCTGAGGTCGCGCAGTATGCCGTCGGCGTCGCGGACCACCACGATCGCGGTGGGCTCGCCGCGTGTGGGCAGCCCGCCGTCGCGCACCGCCGCCCCCGCGGTGGTCCCGGCGCCAACCCGCAGCAGGCCGGCCGAGGCGGGATGTGCGGGGGCGCTCATCAGCGGCCTCTTTTCAGGTCGGGAAAATGCGTCGACCGCCGCGCGGTCGGCGGTAGCCCGCTAATGCTAGCGAGGCGCCTGATCAGGCTCCCAGGCCGATCGGGCTGCGCAACATCGGGTGTTGGAGGCCAAGCAGGCCGGCCGCCCAGTTGATCGCCCCGAACAACCACAGGGTGCCGACCACGACGGCGCCGGTGAGGACCGCGCCCAGCGCCTGAACCCACCAAGGCTGCCGGCGCAACCACCACATGGCGGTGTTGTAGCGGTCCCGGGTGAACCTGAGCGTGCGTTGCGCCCAGTAGAACTCAGAGGCCAAGATCGCCAGGCCGAGGAAGACGATCGCCCAACCCGGCCCGGGATAGGGAATCGCCGCGATGCCCACCAGCAGGACGGTAAGTCCCACCACGGCGACGCCAACCCGATAAACGAAGTCGGCCAGCGGCCGCTCCCGTAGGCGGGCGCGGTGGTTCGACAGGTGGTCTCTGATTCCGGGCATTGCAGTCGAGATTACGGGCAACGGCGCGAGGCACGCCCGGCGACGAGCGCAATAGGGGGCGACAGGCACAGTAAGGGGGTGAAACTCACTCACCTAAGAGATCTGCCGTTAACCTACGCCGAGGTCGGGGCGACGGCAGGTGCCCTGCCGGCCGACTATCGGCACATCCGGGCGTCGCGGCGGATTGGGTCCGGTCGGGACCGCTTCGAGCAAGCCGGCGGTGCCGTAATGCGCTACGGAATGTTGCGCGGGGCCGGGTTACGGGTGATCGCCACCACCGAGACGGCCCAGGTCGGCAGCGATGTCCTGGGCCGACTCGGTCCGTTCGTCGCGCCGTGCCGGGTCGTGTACGTCATCGCCGAACCCGACCGTCGCGGCTTCGCCTACGGCAGTCTGCCCGGGCATGCGGTGTCCGGCGAGGAAATGTTCGGGGTGCGCTACGACCCCAGCGATGACGGCGTCTACAGCGAGGTGGTGGCGTTCTCCCGACCCGCGACGTGGTGGAGCCGAATAGGCTCCCCGGCCCTGGCGCTGGTTCAGCGGATCGTCACCGCGCGTTATCTGGGTGCGGTCTGAGGAGCCCGGTCACCACATGACCGAGCGGGCATAGGCCGCCGGCAGATCCTGGGCACCGAGCAATCCAGGCGGGGCGGTGCAGACGGCGTCGATCGCGTTGACGGCGCGGGCGGCGGTCGAAATGACCCCGGCCTGATTATGGTCAATGCCGGCCAACCCGAGGTGGGTGTTGATTTCGATACCGGGATCACCGCGCACCACCACCCGGTGCACGCCGGGGCGGCCCTCGGGTGGGTAGGGCCACTGCGGCGCGGCCGCGGCCGTGAGCCGGTTGACATGGTCCACGGTGATCACCGGTTCGCCGTCACGCATCCCGTCGACGGCGAACCGCACCGCAGCCACCCGGCCCGGCTCGACGGTCATCATCGTGGACTCGATCCTCGTCGGCGTCACCCAACTCTGGTGGCTCTCGCGGATCTCATCGAGGGTCACCCCGAGCAGGTCGGCCAGGGAGCGCACCTGCCCGCCCCACAGCGAACTCGTCACACCGGGAGCGAACAGAATCGGTTGATGATCTTCGGTGGTGCCGAAACCGAAACTGACACCGGTGAATTCGGCATCGTCGTAGGTGCCGTAGTCACAGATCTCTGAGATGGTGATGCCGGTAGCGCGACCCGCCAGTGTCAGGGCCGTGTAGACCAGCGTGTCTCCGGAGAATCCGGGATCGACGCCGTTGATGTAGAGCGAGGCGCTCCCGTCGCGGCAGGCCGCGGTCAGTGGTTCGACAAGCCAGGACTCGGCATGATGCGGTGAGACCAGCCACACCATGGAGGTCCCGACGACGTTGATTCCCGCCCGCAGGAATCGGCAGATCTCCTCGATGGCCGCCGTCGGGCGGGTCTCGGCTTGCGAGGTGTAGAGCACGCAGTCCGCGCCCGTAGCCAGGAGCGCTTCGACGTCGTCGGTGGCCACTATCCCGGTCGGTCCCGGCCCTGCGCACAATTCGCTCGCGTCGCGGCCGATCTTGTCTGCGCTGTGCGAGTGCAGGCCGACAAGTTTTAGATCAGGACGTTCGACGATCAGCCGCAACGCGTGGCGGCCGACGTTGCCGGTGGAGAACTGAATGACTGATTTCATGGGGGTCCGTGATCGTCGTGGGCCGGCCACGCCCGATTCTCTTCCCGGGCGTGCCCCGGAATGATGACACGCTCCCGGTGGCCCGGCAATGACACTGTCCTCAGATCCCAGCACCCTCAGATCCCAGCGCTACCGTGAGTTCGAGAATCGTCCGCGGATCGGTGAGTCGCTCGCCATAGAGATCTCGTATCTGGTTCATCCGGTAGCGCACCGTCTGCGCATGGACGAACAGGTCTGCGGCAACTGCGTCACGCTGCCCCTGATGCAGGAGCCAGGCTCGCAACGTCTCGGCGAGTCGCGCGGCGGCGTTGGGCCGCAGCGTCGCCAACGGAGCCAGCACCCGGCGACGCAGATCCTCGGCAGCGTCAGGATCAGCGCCGAGGACGATTTCGACCAGGTACTCATCGGTGTCGAGAACACCGTGAACCCCGGAGCCGAGATGACGGGCCCCGACCGCCCGCCGGTAGGAGGCCGCCGCTGCCAGCCATGGTCGCGCCGGACCGACGATCGCCTGCCGGTCTGCCAGTCGTGCCAGCAGTGTCGGACGCAGCGCGCCGTCCATGTTCGGCACCAACAGCACCGACCAGGCGTCCCCGGCATCGCCACCCGGCAATTCGACTGATGCCTGCAGGCTCTCGGAATTCAACGAGGTCGACAAACCACGGGTTTCATCGGCGGGTAACAGCACCGCCGTCAGGGTCTGCGGAACCTTCCAGTTCGCGCGTTCGGCACTGGCTCGCAGTACCTCCGGGGATTCCCCCGCCAACATGTGATCGGTCAGCAGGTCGAGATAGCGCTGCCGGACCCGCCCGGCGGTTACCTGTTCGTCAGTGTGCCCGGAGGCGCTGGAGGCCGACAACTGGTCAATGAAGGCGAACACCAATGCGGCGAACCGCGCGATGGTTGCGGCCGATAACCCCGCTGCGACGGCGGTCTCCGACAACTCCCGCCACGCCACCCGTGCACCGACCCGGTAAGCCGACAGCAGGGCGTCGATGGAACGGCCGTTGCGAGCCTCGCCACGGCCGAGTTCGTAAGCGCCGTCCAGTGCCGGCGACAGCGGCGGCCCGGGGTCGGAGTCCTGCACTCGGGTCGCCAGACGTAGGAAGGCACCCAACGAGGTCTGCACGGCGTTTTCGATGTTCTGGCCCATTCGACCACTGAAGGCATCGGTGTAGGCGGGCACCTCGGCGGTGATCGCCGCGACCGTGCGCTCAGCCATCCGGGGCAATACGGCCTCCAGTGCGGCGATGGTCTCGGGGTCGAGGGCCAACCCGGTGAACTGCCTGGTCGAATCCGACAAGTTGTTCCTTCTGAATAAAAAATGCTGATTCTTCTACCACATTTAGTCAAGAAGTTACCTCAGAACAAGAGGGAAGGTGGAGCCATGACCATCACCGCGCCTCGCCGGTCCCACACCGGTGGCCTGCGCGGGCGGATCATGCGTCTCGCCGAGCGAGTGACCACCCCCCTGTTTCCGGCCGACTACCTCGACGTCATCGACCCACTGCGCTCCGGCGCCACGTTGCGCGGCCGCATCGTGGCCATCCATCCGGAGACCGCCGATGCTTCAACACTGGTCATCAAGCCGGGCCGCGGGTGGCGCACCCACACGCCCGGTCAATACGTACGCATCGGTGTCGATGTTGACGGCGTTCGCCAATGGCGCACCTACTCACTGACCTCGGAGATCACCCGCCCCGACGGCTGCATCTGCATCACCGTCAAGGCCATCGGCGAGAGCACAGTGAGCAATCACCTGGTGCATCGAGCACCGATCGGAACGGTCGTGCATCTCGATCAAGCGGCCGGCGAATTCACGCTGGACGCCCCGGTGACGGCCAAGCTCCTGTTCATCACCGCCGGCAGCGGCATCACCCCGGTGATGGGGATGCTGCGCAACATGTCGGCGGACCGTCACCGAGACGTCGTGGTGGTGCACTGCGCACCCACCGCGGCTGATGTCATCTTCAGGGCGGAGTTACGTGCCCGTGCCGCCCGTGGGCGTATCCGTCTGGTGGAGATTCACACCCGCACTGACGGCCGTCTGGACGTCGCCGGGATCGGCGATCTGGTCGGCGATTTCACCGAACGCCACACGTGGGCATGCGGACCAGCCGGCCTGCTGGCCGACATCGAAAACCATTGGGCCGCGGCCGGAATCACCGCACGACTACGTACCGAACGGTTTCAGTCCGCCCGCGTCGTTACCGGTTCCGGTGGAGCGGTGAACTTCTGCGCGACCGGCACCACCGTCGAGAGCACCGGAGCCGAGAGCCTGCTGGACATCGGCGAGGCCGCCGGTGTGCTGATGCCCTCGGGTTGCCGGATGGGCATCTGCTTCGGCTGTGTGGCGCCGTTGCGCACAGGTGCGGTGCGGGATCTCCGTAACGGCACGATCACCACCGCCGCGCCGGGCGACGGCGTCGTCATCCAAACCTGCATTTCCGCCGCTGCCGGCGCGTGCGAGATCGAACTCTGAACTA
>Ga0210003_1004333_pt1 | contig 11265 bp, 8 predicted proteins | sample LantaG_FD_182804 | JGI IMG/M metagenome (GOLD analysis project Ga0210003, IMG submission 182804) | Deep subsurface microbial communities from Baltic Sea to uncover new lineages of life (NeLLi) - Landsort_02402 metaG (SPAdes) (version 2) | ecosystem: Environmental > Aquatic > Marine > Oceanic >...
TAGATCTACTGATCATTCTTTTTACTGTATTCCTGCAAGTTTCAAACAATTAATATCTCTATAGACTTGTCTTGTAGAGATTTCCAGCTCTTCCGATATCTTATCTGCTTTAACTCTATTATATCTACAGATTATTAAAAGTATTCTTAATAGTCTCCACACATTCGATGGTTTCATATGAAATACTTTATAAATTTACAGTTATGGCATCTATATGCTTGAGAATATATTATGAAATGGTAAAAGTATATTAACAGTTTATACTTAATGATTATAACACAAATCTTAGTGTTTATTGCTATAAATATAAAAAATTCATTGATATAGGTTAATGTGCAAGACCAGTAAAACTATTATTTAGAAAACCCAGATAAAATTTTCCTTTATAAATCTTTTAAATTAAAAGATGAAATCAAATATTGATTGGTTATAGCCAAATTCTAATATGTCTATATTAAATTATTTTTAAACTCATTTATTCTTCTCCACATGCATCAATCCGTATATAATACTGTCTTCCAGTGCCTGCCAGCTGGCTTCAATTATATTCTCAGATACCCCTATGGTCCCCCAGCTTTTTTCACCGTCCGATGATTCAATCAGAACTCTTACCATTGCTCCGGTACCCTTCTTCTCATTTAGTACCCTGACCTTAAAGTCCGTAAGATTAATTTTTGACAGCGCAGGATAGCAGCTTTCTATTGCTTTTCTTAATGCCCTGTCCAGGGCATTAACCGGGCCATTACCCTCAGCAGTTTCAATAATCCTATTTTCATCAATCATCACCTTTACCGTAGCCTCAGACATCATACTGCCGTCTTCCTTCTTCTCATTTAATACCCTGAAGCTTTCCAGTTTAAAAAACTTCTTCTTTACTCCGGTAACTTCCTTAACCAGCAGTTCAAAACTCCCGTCGGCAGCCTCAAACTGATAACCTTTATGTTCCAGATTCTGAATCCTGTTTAAAATCTCACTTACCTTCTTTAAATCATCTTCCAAATTAATTCCGAATTCCTTTGCCTTAATAATTATGGATTTCTTACCGGAAAGCTCTGAAATCAGTATCTCCCTTGTGTTGCCGACTGTCTCAGGATCCACATGCTCAAATGCTTTTGACAATTTGCTTACCCCGCTTACATGCATACCGCCTTTATGGGCAAAAGCATTACGCCCCACAAACGGCTGGCTTGGATTTGCAATCTGATTTGCAGTCTCACTTACAAATCTTGAAAGATTGGTTAAATGCTTCAGACTGCCTTCTTTTAAGCAGTTCTTTTTTAATTTTATTTCCAGATTGGGAATTATCTGGCACAGGTCCGCATTGCCGCACCTCTCGCCGTAACCATTAATTGTACCATGGACCATCTTTATTCCCTTTTTTACAGCTATTACAGTATTTGCAACAGCGCATCCGCTGTCATTGTGAAAATGTACCCCCAGGGTTGCTTTAACTCCCATATTTACCTTATCGATTATCTCGATAACATCATCGGGAAGCATGCCTCCATTTGTATCGCAAAGGCATAAATAATCTGCTCCAGCCTCCAGGGCTGCTTTTAAAGTTTCCAGTGCATACTGCGGATTTTCTTTAAAACCATCAAAAAAATGCTCGGCATCAAAAATTACTTCAGGGAAATATTTCTTCAGATATTCTATAGAATCAAAAATCATACTTAAATTATTTTCCAGTGTCGTCTCTATAACCTTTTCGGCATGAAGAGAGGACGATTTGCCGACAATGCACGCGCTGTCTGCACCTGATTGGGTTAACTGTTTTATATTATTATCATTTTCTACCTTGATATCCTTATATCTTGTCATTCCAAAGGCAATTATTTTTGAATATTCGAATTTTCTACCCTTTAGCTTTTCAAACAATTCCATTTCCTTTGGATTAGATGCAGGAAATCCAACTTCAATATAGTCAATGCCGATATCATCAAATCTTTCTATCATCTGCAGCTTATCATTGACCGAAAAAGATATATCAGCTCTCTGGGCACCATCCCTCAAGGTAGTATCAAATATGTATATTTTATCTTTATCAATCATTTGAAAGCATCACCTTTATATACCTTACTAAAAACTTCTTTTAATTTTGACATACATCGTTCCTATTTATGAATCACTGTAATCATAGACTGTTTATTTTCTTATATTTTCTTTAGTAAATTTTACATAGCCGCCGCTTCTTATTATCCCCTGGATAAACTCGGGAAGTGGATTTATATTAAAAATTTTGTCTCTTGTAACATCTGTGATTTCCCCTTTGTTTAAATCTATTTCCAGTTCATCCCCATCCTGTATAAAATCACTTGCCTGGCTGCTAGCGATAACCGGAAGCCCTATATTTATAGCATTTCTAAAAAATATACGGGCAAAGGATATGGCAATCACAGCCTTCACCCCACTTGCTTTTATTGACAGCGGAGCATGTTCCCTTGAGGAACCGCAGCCGAAATTATTGCCTGCAACTATTATTTTTCTTTCATTTACCTTCTCTTTAAAATCCTTATCCAGATCTTCAAAGCAATGCGATGCCAGCTCTCTATCATCAGTGGTATTAAGGTATCTGGCCGGTATTATTACATCAGTATCAACATTATCCCCGTATTTTATTGCTCTTTCCCTTATTATCATCACATAACCTCCTCAGGAGTGGCTATTCTTCCTGCTACTGCAGATGCAGCAGCTACCGATGGTCCGCTTAGGTATATCTCACTTTTTGGATGGCCCATCCTGCCTACAAAATTTCTATTGGTTGTAGATACGGCCCTTTCGCCTTCCGCCAGTACGCCCATATGGCCCCCCAGACAGGGTCCGCAGGTCGGGGTACTGACCACACAGCCTGAATTTATAAAAATTTCGATATAGCCTTTTTTTAATGCCTCAAGATATATGTTTTGAGTGGCAGGAATTATTATGGTCCTTATGTTTCCGTCTACTTTCCTGCCATTTAAAATTTCTGCTGCAATCCTTAAATCTTCCATCCTTCCATTGGTGCAGCAACCTATTACTACCTGGTCTATGCTAATACCGGTTAAATCCCTGGCATTTCTGGCATTTGATGGAAGATGAGGAGCTGCTACCTGTAATTCTATGTTTGAACAGTCTATATTATATATCTTTTCATAATCTACATCAGGATCACTTTTAAATATTTTATAGTCTCCATTGGACCTTGATCTTAAAAACTCTTCGGTTATCCCGTCAACTTCAAATATTCCAAATTTTCCGCCTGCCTCTATAGCCATATTGGACATTGTGAATCTGGAATCCATAGACAGTTTACTTACAGCCGGGCCGCTGAACTCCATAGATTTGTAAAGTGCGCCGTCCACTCCTATTAGGCCTATGGTATAAAGTATTAAGTCCTTTCCTGTTATCCATTTCTTTAAATTGCCGCTGTAGATGAATTTTATCGTTTTGGGCACCATAAACCAGAGCTTTCCTGTAGCCATTGCAACAGCTGCATCTGTGCTTCCAACGCCAGTTGAGGCCGCTCCAAGGGCACCGTAGGTACAGGTGTGAGAATCTGCGCCTATCACCAGGTTACCAGGCAGTACCAGGCCCAATTCAGGAAGCAGCACGTGTTCAATACCCATTTTCCCCACTTCAAAATAATTTTTGATATCTTGCTTCCTGGCAAATTCCCTGATAAATTTACACTGCTGCGCTGATTTTATATCCTTATTGGGCGCAAAATGGTCAGGTACTATAACCACTTTTTCCTTATTAAAAACTCTGCCCGTGCCAATTTTATCAAATTCCTCAATTGCAATAGGCAGAGTGATGTCGTTACCGAGCACAATATCTACATCTGCATTTACTATCTCGCCTTCTGATACATGATCCCTGCCGCAATGATAAGCCAGTATCTTCTGCGCTATTGTTTGCGGTTTATTTTTATCGCTCAACTTTATAAAGTTCCCTTCTTAACTTAAAAAAAATTCAGTTTTATTAATCTCCCTATTTAATCTAATCCGTAACTACCTGTTATTCTGAGCTTTCCACTATCCTGTTCATTGCATCAATATAAGCCTTTATGCTGGCCTCGACTATATCCGTGCTTATGCCGCTGCCCATAACTTCTGTGCCATTAGTGCTCACTACTACTTTAACTGATCCCAGTGCATCCTTGCCTCCGGATACAGCTTCTATGTTATATTCCACTAATTTTGCATTTATCTTTGTTATTTTATCAATAGCCTTAAATGAAGCATCCACCTGACCATCACCGGTTGAAGTGCCTTTGTGGACTCTGCCCTCTATCTCTATACCTACTGTAGAAGTTGCCTGGATATTTGAACCACTCTGTACCTTATAATATTTCAGCAAGAAATGCTCCGGAACCTCCCTCAATTCATTTTCTACTATAGCTTTGATATCCTGATCGTTAATGGCACCTTTCTTTTCCGCGAGGCTTTTAAATCTTTCAAAAGCCTTTTCCAGGTTCTCTTCTTTCAGCTGAATACCAAGTTCCGTCAATCTCTTTATAAATGCATGCCGGCCCGAATGCTTACCCAGTACAAGTTTTGATGATCTTAAACCGATATCTTCAGGTTTTATTATTTCATAAGTAGACCTGTCTTTTAACATTCCATCCTGATGTATCCCGGCTTCATGGCTAAATGCATTTTTACCAACTATTGCCTTATTGGGCGCAACAACATAACCGGTAAGCGATTTTACAATACTGCTGGTCCTTGTAATCTCACCTATATTAATATCAGTGTATAACCCAAGATCTTTTTTCCGGGTATCAATAATCATAGCCACTTCTTCCAGTGAAGCATTACCAGCTCTCTCACCGATACCATTTACCGCACATTCAACCTGTCTCGCTCCATGTTCTACAGCCATTAGTGAATTAGCAACAGCAAGTCCGAGATCATCATGGCAGTGTACGCTTACTATCACATCTTCTATACCTCTGGTATTTTCAAAAATGTAATCTATCATTCTTCCAAACTCGTCTGGAATAGCATAGCCTACCGTATCGGGGATATTTATGACCCTGGCGCCGCTTCTTATTGCAACTTCAAATAATTTGCATAAGAATTTCCAGTCGCTTCTTGTTGCATCCATTGCCGAAAACTCAACCATGTCCGTATATTTAAGACTTCTTTTTACAGCTTCTTCTGCAAGCTCGAGCACTTCTTCTCTACTTTTCTTTAACTGATACTTAAGGTGGATATCGGACGAGGAGATGAAAGTATGTATTACAGGTTGTTTTGCTCCCTTCAGAGCTTCACCGGCAGCATCGATATCCTTAAAATTTGCCCTGGCGAGAGCGGCAATTTTTCTATCTTTAATCTTGCCTGATATCTCCTTTACCGAATTAAAATCACTTTTTGACGATATCGGAAAACCAGCTTCTATAATATCCACATTTAACCTGGCAAGCTGCTGGGCTATTTCCAGTTTTTCCTTTGTGTTCAAATGTATGCCAGGCGCCTGTTCCCCATCCCTTAAAGTCGTATCAAATATATAAATCTTTTTTTCCATTATAATCAACTAATCCTTCTAATATTCAAGCTTTTATAAAACCTCTATATTTTATATTTAATAAAGAGTAACTATTTTGATATTTTTAAAACCCGAAAGCTTTTTAAATTCTTCTATCATCTCAGGAGCCACTTCATTATCCAGATTCAAGCCCATTACTGCATCCCCGCTCATCTTTTTTCTTCCTACATGCATTGATGCAATATTTACATTTAACTCGCCGAAAGCAGTTCCTATTTTACCAATCTGGCCCGGAATATCCTTATATCTCAAAAAAGCCATATATTTTGAAGGAACCATATCTATTTCAAACTTATCAATAGCAATGAATCTGGGGGTATCCTTTTTACCTGTAGTGGTCCCTGAGATGGAAAGTTCACTGTCTTTCCCTTTTCCCTCCAGAGTAATTAAATTTATAAAATCCTTCGATTCGCTGCTTTTTACTACTTTTACCTTAAGGCCTGTTTCCTTGGTTACCAGATCAACATTTACCAGATTTACATTTTCAGCTGAATATCTTTCCAGTATTTTTACCAGTATAACGGATGTTGGGACCCTCACATCATATTCAGACGCTTTTCCATAATATTCAATCTTTAAACTATCCAGATTGCCTTCAAATAAATTTATAAACAAGCTGCCTAGGTTTTCGCATAATTCAAATAAAGGTGACAGGACTTCCATTAGTTCCGGTCTTATAGCCGGTGCATTTACCGGGAAAGCGGCAGTTTTTCCATTAAGTACATCGATAACCTGTTCTGCAATTGTAGTCCCTGCCCTATCCTGGGCTTCTGTAGTTGATGCTCCCAAATGAGGTGTGCATATTACTTCTTCCAGTTTAAAAACAGGGGAATCGGTGCATGGCTCCACTTCATAAACATCAAGTGCAGCACCTCCTATTTGACCATCCTTGATGGCTTCTGCAAGATCTTTTTCTACTACTATGCCGCCTCTTGCAACATTTAATATTATTGTCCCTTTTTTCATCTTATAAAACTCTGCCTTATCAAACATTCCCAGGGTATCTTTGTTTTTGGGCAGGTGTATTGAAATAAAATCAGCTTCCTTATAAATGTCCTCCAGCCTGTCAGCTTTTTTTATCTCCAGTTGTTTAAACCGGTCTTCAGATACAAACGGATCATAAGCCACAACTTTCATACCCAGTCCGATAGCTTTTTTTGCAACCAGTCCTCCTATCTGTCCAAAACCTACTATGCCAAGTGTTTTTCCCTCCAGTTCAATACCTCTAAATTTTGACTTCTCCCACTTGCCACTTTTTAAAGAGTAATTAGCCTCTGGAATTTTCCGGACTAAAGAAAGCATAAGAGCTATGGTGTGCTCTGCAACAGTAACCGCGTTACTTGTAGGAGCATTTACCACTATAATACCCTTTTTGGTAGCTGCTGAAACGTCTACATTATCTACTCCAATACCTGCTCTACCAATAATTTCAAGCTTATTAGCTGCTTCAATAATATCAGCTGTTAGCCTGGTAGCGCTCCTTATTATTATAGCGCTCACACCTTTAATCTCTTCTTTAAGCTTTTCAGGAGACAGCCCTTTCTTCTCCTCCACAATAAAGTGCTCCTCAAGTTTCTTTTTGGCTTCGCTTGAAATACCGTCAGTAATTAATATTTTTTTATTCATTTTTAGTTCCTCTATTATTTCCTTTATCAGTCGTTCAAATAATTATTTTCTATAAATATTCTTTCTGCCTCGGCAATACCGGAACCTACCTCAAATTTATATCCAAGCTCTTTTAAGGCCATCTCTAATGCAGATATAGCAATAATGATGTCAAACATCCCGAAATATCCCAGATGTCCAATTCTTATAATTTTTCCTATAAGCTTACCCTGCCCATCGACAATAGTTACTCCGTATTTTACCCTCATAGTTTTGGTAAGCTCTTTTGCATCAATGCCTTCAGGGACTTTTATGGAAGTAACTGAAAATCCCCTTTTGTTTTCGTCCTTTACCAGAAGTTCGAGACCGAGTTTTTCTACTGCTTTCTGTGCTGCCAATGCCAGTACTTTATGTCTTTTAAATACTTTTTCCAGACCTTCTTCGAACAGCATATCAAGTGCTTTATTCATAGCCACAATTATTGATATTCCCGGAGTCCATGGTGTCTGGGGTGGTGTCTTCTGGGAATAAATTTTGGCTGTTGCAAGATCGAAATAAAACCTGGGCAGGTCTGATTTTTCATTAAGTTTCCATGCTTTATCGCTTACGCTTATAAATGCAACACCTGCAGGAGCACTTAGCGCTTTCTGCGACCCTCCGGTAACAACATCGAGATTCCATTCATCAGTTCTTATATCCGATGCTCCCAGACCACTGATGGCATCTACTATAAGGATTGCAGGATAGTTTTTTACAATATTTCCTATGGCCTTTATATCATTTATTGCACCTGTTGATGTTTCGCTGAACTGAACCATAACCCCTTTTATATCAGGATTATCATCCAGCGCTTTTTTAATGTCTCGAGGGTCGGCTGCATCTCCCCACTCATAGTCAAGGGAAATGACTTCAAGCTTAAACCTGCTGCTAATTTTTTTAAATCTTTCTCCAAAATTTCCTACATTTGCGACCAGTACTTTATCTCCAGTGGCAAAGAAGTTGGTTACCGCAGCTTCCATTGCACCTGTTCCTGAAGATGTTAATATAAAAACATCATTTTTTGTTTTAAAAAGTTTTTTTAATTTTTCTGTAACCTCAATAAATATTTTTGAAAACTCGGGAGACCTGTGGTGCATAAGAGGTCTTGCATGCTCCAGCAGTACTTCTTCAGAAATGGGCGTAGGGCCTGGAGTCATTATATATTTTTTTACCACTTCAAATTCCCCTTTCAAATAATTTGATGATAGATATTTTTTAATTAATATTTACTGCCCCTGGTGCAGGCTATTTTACCTGTTCTGACCAATTCAAGTATCCCAAAGGGCCTGAGTAGATCTTCCAGTCCTTTTACTTTCCTGCTGTTTCCGGTAATTTCAATCATTATAGTTTTTTTAGCAACATCTACAATGTTTGCCCTAAAAACACTCGCTATTTCCAGTATTTCAGACCTGGTTTTTGAATCAGCACTTACTTTTATTAAAACCAGTTCCCTTTCAACTATATTTGATATATCCAGCTCTTGAATCTTTATTACGTTTATCAGTTTATAAAGCTGTTTTATAATCTGTTCAATACTATGCTCTTCCGCATTTACCACAATAGTGATCCTGGATATTTTTTCATCATCAGTTGGACCTACCGCCAGGCTTTCAATGTTAAAACCTCTTCTGCTGAAAAGCCCGGATACTTTTGCCAGCACCCCTGCTTTGTTCTCAACCAAAACTGAAATAATATGATTCATAATATCACCTTTTATTCTCTATACACTTTCTAACATTTCACTTATTGAAGAACCCGGTGCCACCATGGGGTAGACATTCTCTTCTCTGTCTATCCAGAAATCTACCAGGACCAGATTGTTTATCTCCAGAGCCTTCTTTATGGTGCTTTCAACCTCTTCCTTTTTCTTAACTCTAAAACCAACACCGCCATACGCTTCTACTAACTTTATAAAATCAACACAATTGTAAATACAGGTCTGTGAATACCTTCTATTCCAGAAAAATTCCTGCCACTGTCTAACCATACCTAAATATCCGTTATTGAGAAGCATAATTTTTACAGCTATTTTATTTGTAGCTGCCGTAGAAAGTTCCTGTGATACCATCTGTATACTGCCATCACCTGCTATATCTATTACTGTTTTATCCGGCCTGCCGATTTTCGCACCTATTGCTGCGGGCAGGCCAAATCCCATAGTACCCAGTCCTCCTGAAGAAACCAGCGTCCTGGGTTCGGTAAATTTATAATACTGGACTGCCCACATTTGATTCTGACCTACTTCGGTACAGATTATTGCATCACCTCTGGTCAGTTCATATATTTTCTCCACGACATAAGCAGGTTTAATCTTGCTGGAATTCCGGTCATATCTAAGTGGATAATCCTTCTTTATTTTTTTAATCCTTAACAGCCACTCTTCCCTGTTGGTAATATCTTTCTTTTCAATATATTCTTCATATTCGCTTTTTAAATCAGTAAGAACAATCCTTGCATCTCCTACAATAGGAATAAGTACTTTGACATTTTTCCCTATCTCTGCAGGATCAATATCTATATGAATTATATCAGCCTCCGGCGCAAACTCTGATAATTTACCGGTAACCCTATCATCAAATCTAACCCCCACTGCAATTATCAGGTCGGCTTCGGTAAACGCAAGATTTGCATATTTAGTTCCATGCATACCGGCTATTTTTAAAGATAACTGATTGGTTTCAGGAAATGAGCCCATTCCTAAAAGTGAAGTAATAACCGGAATTTTTGTAACCTTCACAAACTTTCTTAAAATATCACTTGCCCCTGAAGAGATCACTCCTCCTCCGGCAAAAATTACCGGCTTCCTGCTTTCAGCTATTTTTTTCGCTGCCAGCTTGACCTGCTTTAGATTACCTTTAAGGGTGGGTTTATATCCAGGCAGATTTATATGCACTTTAAAGTTCTCATCTATTAAATCAGTTGTTATATCAACCGGGATATCAATTAAAACGGGGCCCGGCCTACCTGTAGATGCTATCCTGAAGGCTTCTTTTATTACTCTGGGTAAATCCTCAATATCTTTTATCAGATAATTATGTTTTGTTATAGGCGCGGTTATGCCTGTTATATCTGCTTCCTGGAATGAATCTGTACCAATCTGGGCTGTACTAGACTGTCCTGTTATAGCTACTATTGGTATTGAATCCATATGCGCATTAGCAATACCTGTGACCAGATTAGTCGCACCCGGACCTGATGTGGCAATACAAACCCCGGTTTTTCCTGTTACTCTGGCATAACCATCTGCTGCATGTGCTGCACACTGCTCATGCCTTACCAGTATGTGCCTTATGTCGCTGTCAAATAATGCGTCATACAGGGGTATTACCTTACCGCCAGGATATCCGAATATTACTTCTACCCCTTCTTCCTTTAAACATTTTATTATCATTTGTGCGCCGGTAATTTTACCCATAATAATTTCACTCCCTGTATTTGTAACAACTTTATAACACTTAAAATGATTTGATAATTATATCACTTTTTTATTCTTTTTTAAAAAATAAAACACTTAAAAAATCAATAAAATTATTTAAGTACAGCTCCTTTTGCAGCTGAAGTTACAAGCCTTGAATATCTGGCAAGATAACCTTCCTTTATTTTTATATCCGGAGGATTCCATTTACCAATTCTCTTCTTTATTTCTTCATCACTTAAAAGTAGATTTATCTTATTTTCCTGTATATCTATTTCAATAATATCTCCTTCTTCCACAATACAAATGGGACCTCCAGTCTGGGCTTCAGGTGACACGTGCCCAATAGAAGCTCCCCTCGTAGCACCTGAAAACCTGCCGTCTGTAATTAAGACAACTTCCCTGTCCAGACCAATTCCGGCAATAGCTGATGTCGGAGCAAGCATTTCCCGCATTCCGGGCCCGCCTTTAGGCCCTTCATATCTTATTACTATCACATCTCCGGAATTTATTTTTCCATTCATTATTGCTTCTAATGATTCTTCTTCACTATTGAATATTCTGGCTCTACCCTTATGGTGATACATTGAAGGATCTACAGCTGATCTTTTGACAACACATCCTTCGGGGGCAAGATTACCCCATAGTATAGCAATGCCTCCATCTTTAATATAAGG
>Ga0210003_1004335_pt1 | contig 11259 bp, 6 predicted proteins | sample LantaG_FD_182804 | JGI IMG/M metagenome (GOLD analysis project Ga0210003, IMG submission 182804) | Deep subsurface microbial communities from Baltic Sea to uncover new lineages of life (NeLLi) - Landsort_02402 metaG (SPAdes) (version 2) | ecosystem: Environmental > Aquatic > Marine > Oceanic >...
TCTTGATTTTTTCTAATAATATTTTCTCTTTTCTAATAAGGTCTGTATTTTTTTGATTTAATTCTATTCTAGGTTTTATTTCAGATAGTGAAAGCAATTTAAGAAAAGACTTCGATTTAGAACGTTCAACATATTCCAATGCCTCTTCTTTTTTTCCCATATCAATACAAATTGAGATCATAAGTAGATATGGATCTTTTATTGAAGCAATTAAACTGAATTCGTGTTGCTCTTCAAAAAGTTCAAAAAATATTTTCTCAAACAGCTCTAAAGCAATTTTGCAATTTTCATATGCCAATTCTACTTTGTTTAACTCTTCATAATAAAGCTTTGCTAAATTTAACCTAGAAGAAATAATTCCATCAATTAAACCAATTTCATTAAACAATTCTGAAGCTTTTATAAGATTGTTTTCTGCCTTATTGATTTCTTTTAGTTCAATATTAGCTATGGAAATACACCCCAATGATTTGGCTTCACCAGATTTAGAGCCTATTTCTCTATAAATTTTTAAAGATTTTGTATTATAATAAATTACATTATCATATCTTTTTAAACTTAGATTTAATAGACCAATATTATTATAACTATCTGCTAAACCTTCTTTGTCTTCTATCTTCTCCCTAATGTTTAATGTTTTTTTATGATAATACAACGACTTCAATGGCTTTCCTAAATCCATAAATGCATTTCCCAAATTGTTATAGCAATTAGCCTGTTCTTTTTTATTTCCACTTTCTTTAAAAATTCTAAGTGCTTTCTTTTGAAATAAAATATTTTCAGTTTGATTTCCAATATCATAGTATATTGAACCTAAATTTAAATATGTATTTGCTTCTTCAACCCTATTATTCAAATTAATATTAACATTAAGAGCTTTTTCTTGAAAATGTATTGCTCGTTGATAATTACCGTGATGCTTATCTATTAACCCTAAAAATCTATAACATTCTGAAAGTAAAAAATTAAGCGAATTATCGCCAAGTTCATTTATTAGTTTGAGACTGTGTTTCAAATATTCACTTGCAACTTTATATCTTTCGATATTATAATATCCTATACCGATTTTTACAGATAATTGAGCAATGCTCCGTTTGTGATTTATCTTATTGCAAATTCTCAAGCAATGGTGAAAATTTCTTAATGCTTTTATATGTTGACCTATTTTTCCGTATAACATTCCAATATTACCATAGCAATCAATTTCCAATTGAATGTTTTTATAATCTTTCAAATAAAATAATGATTTTTTAAAACATTCTATAGATAAATCAGAATTATTGGATTTTTTTAGCACTCCTCCGATCTTATAAAAAAATAAATTTTTATTTGGATAGTTCTGATATTTTTTCAATAAAATTGAAATAAATTCCTTTGGTCTTTTATAAAAATCATTAGCTAATTCTATAATTTCATCTTCTTTAATTACTAAATTTTTTTCCATTTTATAATTCTCATTTATAAACGACGGGAATAAATAAGTACAAACACTTATTTTCTTTGTCATCGCCTATGCAAAGATGTAAGGGTCGACAAGGGGACAGGTTATTTGTTTCTCCCAGTTTGACCGAGCCAAAATATAAGGACAGTGAAGACATGAGAGGTAAGTTGATAAATAGGTGTCTCTATTATTATTCCCCAAGATGTGATCTTCCGACTTGTACAAATCGTCAACCTTCTCATTGTCGGACCTTTCGGGGCTCAATCACAGAAATCTTAAATAGATTTCATTTTTACAGGCCTATTATCTAACTGTCTACGCTTAAATCTTATGGATTACTCCAAAGACTCCAAGACTCGTGTGAAGTTGTGAAGCCCAACCCCATCGACTTCCACCGATATTCTAAAATGTAAATATATAGAAAGGAAAAAATATTTATAAAATATTTTATACTATTCCTCTATTTGCAAACCATATTCTAAAAATATATTTTCTAGTTTGTCAACCAAATCTGGTGCTTCAATTTTAATGAAATTATATTCTTCAATTGCTTTCTTCTTTTTACCAGTCGCCGCATAACAACCTGCTATATTAAAATGAGATTGAATATTTGTAGGATCTATCCTCATAATTTCTTTATATGCTTTAATGCCTTCTTCATTATTTATTATACATTTTAAACCTGCTGCCATATTCAATAATTCAACTTTAATTTCCTTTTCACTCATAAATAATGCCGCTTTTTCAAGCTCCGATATTGCTAGTTCTCTATTGCCACACTCTTCGTCAGCAAATCCTTTTACAATGATCGAATGTTTTTCTTCAAAATACTTATCCGGAGCCAACTCATCTAAAAACATCATATCTGAGCCACCAGGAAACATATTATAACCGTTATGTATCTTCATAGCATTAGTATGATGTAGTCTGCCTAATCCCAAATGATCCAAAGGATAATTTGGGATTAAGTTAATTGCTTTAATGTAGTATTTGGTTGCTATTTTATCATTATCTTTTCCTCCTAAGAAATATAACGAATTAGCATAACAACATAAGGCAAAGTAATTATCAGAATTTTTCTTTATCTCTATATAGGCTAATAATTTTGATTTTTTATATTTTCCCTTATTTAAAGCTAAAATAGCATCTTTTAATATTTTGCTGGGATTTTCTGGTAATTCCTGAATCATTGATTTATCTCCCTATTAAAATAATATATTTAGGAAATAATAGAGACAAACACCTATTTATCAGCTTTCTTTTTAGGCCTTCCTTTCGGCTTTAATTTAAAAAATTTCCGAGTTGCCTTAGAATAAATAACCGCTTACAACCAAATTAATTTTTAGTTTTTACCTTGTCCCAAGATTGTTGAGCACCGTCATAGAAACCTTTGATAAATGCCTTCAAACGAAATTGAGCTTCTTTATTTGGGCCATAATAATTTTCCCCATAACCAAGACCAAGCTTATGGCATAACTTTAACATTAAAAAATAAAGAGTAACTCTTTTTTCCCAAACTTTTTTAGAAGATGTTCGATTTATTGCCAATCCCAAGCTATTATCAATCGGCATTCCATGCTTTTCTAAAATATCTGCATATTTATCGAACAAATCTGCTCTCATTTTATAAATGTAGGCTTGGTTTAACTTACTTAATTCTGAAGTAACAGAATGCGAAATAGCTCTATTATAGTGTCCCATACCATCCCAAATATCATCTCTACCTTTTTCGTGTAAATAATTCTTTGTAAAAATACTTTGATCAACAGCAAGTTTATCACCAAAACTATGCATCCATGCAAGAGCGAATAATTCAAATCTCAAAATCGTTATTTCTTCTTTTATTTTTTGTAAACTTATATTTTCAAATTCTGGCAATACTTCTACAATTTTTCCCTTAAAAAATTCAGGAAACACATTACTAACTTCTATTCCCACCCCAATTTTGTAATTAAGAATTTGATTATCATAAAAGGCACGACAAAAATCTTCTAAGCTGATTTCTTGTTTTTTTGAAAAAATTGACATGGCGCTCCTTTAAAAATAAAACAAAGGGACATTTCGTTTGCCATACGGGTAAGAACGCTTAAAACTGCTAAAGATCCCGCTATTGCTTATACACAATGTTGGCAGTAGTAATTTTTCTCATACTTTATCTAGTTCCTTTTTTAATTTATTTTTCACTTCTACACTAGGAACCTTGTCTACTAGCTTTTCTGTAATTCTTTTCAAAATCTGAAAGCTGTTTTTTAGATAGTTTTCTGAAGGCGTTTCAATCCCGTGTAATAAGTAATTTCTAACTTGTCGTAATTGTCTCAATTGATTAGCTTCTTCAGTGGTTAGTATCTTTTTACTTTGAAAAATTTTAAAATCAGGTATCAAGTATTTGTTAGTGCGAATTTCACCTGCTGAATAAAACTCTCTGACAGCTTTTTCCAATACCACCCAACATTTCACAAAAGATTCAAAACTTGATGCTTTGCGGTCTGATATGTGAAGGTTTTTGAAATAGTTTTTAAGATTAGGTTTTTCAGTGTCGTAAAACTCGACTAGTAGCATATTTAATAGCTGGTCTGTTATTGATTCGTCATAATCAAGATTGATTTTATTGATGTAGTTATTAAAATCCTTTGTATCAAGTTTTTTAATTGTGTTCAGGTAATTATTTAAAAGATATGTATCGCCAAGCTTTATTTTATTGAGATAGTTTTTATCGATAGTGTTCAATAAAAAGTTGGTAAGTTCATATTTATCAGTAATATCATTTCTTTGTTTGGTTCTTTCTGTCATAGCAGATTGAAGTCTTTCAAGTGCTATTTCTCCACTCAAAACAAGTCCATTTATTTCATCTAAAATCGCTAATTCTTCCTTGGATAAATTACCTGAAAATGGTTTGTAAACAAGATCGTGTTCTACTTCCGACCAAGCGTGCATAAGAACCGAAGCTACTTGGATTTCAGCAAATGTGTCTGTATACCTTTTAGTCAAATTTTCTTCCTTTAGTTTTACTCGATAGTGTGTCGCCCAATAACCTGAAAAACGTTTGCTGTATTTTGGTGTATGAGCTTCATTCGGAAATACCTTTTTTTTCTCAATGTGAAATAACTCTGTGATTATTTCATCAATGATTTCTCTCTCAGATGGAAAATAAAGCGATACCCTTATTCCTGCTAAATCGACAATGTCCTGAAAAATTTCATCTATTGTTTTATATTTTTTCTTTTCATTCCTTTTCAAGAGTTTATCTTTCAGTCTATCGGGTCTTTTAGCTCTAAAAGTCACGATGGCTTTTATTCCACGTTTGAATAACTGGTCTTCAATTTTGCTCGCTACAATCTGACACAATTTTTGATAGTAATCAAACTCTTTGTTGTATTGTTTTATAAAATCGGCAATTATCTTCACTGTCGTGTCTATGTTATTATTGTAACAACGTTTGTGTATATTCATTGTTCTTATACCGCCAATTTGATGGGATAAACACAGAAATAATAGAAAATAATAAGAACAGACACCTATTTATCCTTATAGATTATTTAATTTTTTTTAAACTTAAAAATTTATTTACAAAGTTCTTATTATTTTTATATTAATATTATAAGTATACCGATACAAATTCCTCAATTGCTCTTCCAGTTTCTAATGGCAAAGAAGCTACGGAATCTTTAAACAGCTCATCTAGTACTTGATATTTTTTCCCCCATTCTTCGGAAAATTCGTTCTCTTCAAATTCTAATAAAGGAAGAGTTTTTAAAAAGATCCATCCAAAAAGAATTGCAATGTTTGAATACAATCTGGATAAATCTTGGTGATATCTGGGAAATATTGGAAAAGGAGATCCATTTATCCAATCTCTAGTATATAATGCAATTGCATTGTTTGATTTATGAACACAATTATGCAAACTTTTCATAATTATCTCTTTAATAATCTCTTTAGTTTTAGAAGAAAGTTTGCTATCTGGACCATACAAAGCATTTTTTATTATATCATCTGTTTTTCTGATTCTTTTTTCCATTTCTTTATAAGTAATTTTTTCATTTTCATTCATATCAGAATAATACATTACAGCATCTTTTTCTGGAATCAATTTATTTTCAACAGCAATAATTGTAAATAAATTCTCAATTACACCTCTTAAAAGTTCTGCTGCAGAAACATAATAACCTTTCCAAAATATCATATAACTTGCTCTTAATCTCCAAAAAGTTGGAATATGTATTATATTATATAAGATACATTTATATGGTAAATTCTTTATTTTTCGATTAGTCAGACAAAGATATGTATCTATACAAAAACTAAAAAAAGCAGGCATTAATCTTGAAAATCCATAATAATAATTAGATTTTAGATCGTTTTCCAATATTTTTTCATTATTAATTAAATCTAAATAATTTGTACTTAATAAAAACCCATCATCATAGAATTCATTCTTTAGTCTATTTAACCATTCTTCTGAATCGTTCTTTTTCATTTTTACTCATTCTTTATTTTATTCTTATTTAACCTTTTTAGATGCACTTAAATCCGTCTATATGTGTTAGGAGACTTTTCTTTGTCACACTTCAAGAATATATATTTACCTTATTGAATCGCCACCAGCGGTTAAAAGAATTATGTCTTTTTCAATTTTTCTACACCTTAATACTAATACGACAAAAGGTTTAAAAAATCCTTCTTTTTTTAAAATAAAATTATTTTCCTCCAATTCTTCATCAATCTCCGTATGATGGGGTGAATATTCTCCTACCCCCTACTGGAATTTTTCCACTACCCTAGTGGAAATTCTCCACTACCCCTAGTGGAATTTTTCCACACTAACAACAACAAATAAGAACAGTAACAAAAAGAACAGCAACAACATTAGGGTGTAATTTTTACCCTGCTGCTATTAATTTTAAAAAATTAAAAGAGAAGAGAAAATGAGAAGACGTTGAGAATGAGGAATTACGGGATTAGGCTTCACAAATTTGCATTTTTATGTTTTAGATTTTGTGAACTTGTGAAGCCTGATCCCATATACCCACATGAGTGATTGGTCTTAAAGCATAAACCTAAGAAGGTAGCAGTAATAGCTGCCATGCTAAAATTGTTCTTGATTGCACATGCGATTTACAAGAATAAGATGGTCTATGTTCCGGGGTAAATGGATTAAAAAATTAAATATCGTTTTAGGGAGAGTTGGGGTTGACTTTCAAGACAGTATCTAACCCCAGTATTCCACTCATTATATTTTAAAGGTGTTATTATATACTTTTCTTGATGCTATCAATTTCCTTAAAAAATTTATGTTGGATTTTAGAGTAAAAGGCAGAATCTACATATCTAACATACGCTAAATAACCAAGTAAGGAAGAATAATCATCATTTTTTAGGATACCTTTTTTGTATGAAGAATAATCATCATTTTTTAGGATACCTTTTTTGTATAAGGATAAAAGGAGTCTGATATGATCTTTCTGCTTTTTATGTATAGTTATATGACCATCATTTGCAATTCTTAAACCGGTAACAATAGCACTACCTGCAGATGAACTACAAATATTAGTTTTGTTTTCATTGATTTTTATTTTTGGGCTTTTTGTGTCTTCGATAATTCTATGTAACTCTTTGAGAAACTTGCGACACACACCTTTCTTATCCGTTGAAAAAATCAAATCGTCTGCATATCTTGTATAAAGCATTTTGCCATATTTTCCCTCTTCTATTTCCTTTTTTATGACCAAGTCAACTGGATACATCACAATATTACTAATTGAGGGTGAACTAGGATATCCAATAGGCAGGAATCCTTTATCATCAAAACATACTTTTTTTAATATGCTCTCTGAATTTCTATCAAGTTCCCATATAGGTTGATTTTTTTTGTGCCAATTACGAACAATTTTTATAAAGTCATCAAATGATATAGAAGGGAAAAAATCTTTTAAATCAATTTTTAAGAAATATTTATTTTGTGTGTGGAAGAAGGCATTATCAAGGATTGATACACCATCTCTATATGCATAAGCAGCCTTGTCAACTGGCAAATAATTACAAATATTTCTTATTACCCAGTATTGAATCGTTTTCAGCTTTGCTGATGGTTGACAGATAACCCGATAGCCACCCTTTTGTTTAGGTATGTGAAATTTTTTTATATGTTTATGAGCATTGTTAATCGCTTCATCAATAAGGGAAATTTGAACGTTAATATCAATAGATATTTTTTCCTTAATATTCATATATACGATCCTGATAATACTTTTGAGAAATATTCCTGAAAATAGAAATTATTTTGTTTAAGTCAAATTGATATTTAAGATAATATTCATTCAAAATACTGCGATATAGCAGATTTTTATTTTTTTCTATTACCTGAAATTCAATTAACATAGCAAGATGTTCCTTCAAATGTTTAAAATTATACGTCCCAAATATTTGTAATAATAGCTCTACTAATTCTTTATAGTAAATAGGTCCAGCAATATAAATAAGGTCATGAATAAACATGATAGAATCTTTATTAAATAATAAAGCAGGGTTGCACAAAGAAGGTTGCATTGCCATTGATTTATAAGGAAGAGGTTCTTTCAGAAGTTCAAATAGAGGATTAAAAACATCCCCAATTGCATCTCTTACCTGAACTCCATTCTCTTTCATTTTATAACTTATAATATATTTTTTACCTTTAGCCTCTTCAATAGCCTTTATAGGTCCCAAATTAACAAATGAATTTGACTTTTCATATTTCTTATCATTAATAACAATTAATTTACTTCTCAGTTTTTCATGCGAAAATGCACCTAGCTCGGTAAAAGCACTTTCACTTTCTAAAACAATTAATACTACATCTGCGAATTCGGAGATATCGTTTTCAATATCTAAGATATTACCTTTATGTTTAAGTTCTGAAAAAATTCGTTCTGCAATAAAAAATTGAACATTAGGGAGATGTTCTTTAGAAAACGCCATTAAGGCTTTTCTTCTTTCCGACATATAGTTTTCATCTTTATTTGCACCACAAAGAAAAACAAACTTCGAAACATTCTTTGGGCGAATAATACTCCCGCTTTCAAGCTTTTTTCGAAAAAATGCAATTCTTTCTTTAATTAAGCGCTTTCTTCTTAAAAGTTGTAGCAATTTTCTCTCTTTCATAGACCTTATTGCCTACTTAAAGCGTGTTACTTCAGATTTTCTGAAAAACGCTGACTAGTGTTTTTCAGAAAATCTGAAGTAACACTAGAAAGCTAAAAATTTCAGGCGGAATATGACTCATATTCCGTGTGGGCTTTCACCCACATTAGCTAGGCAATAATTATTAGTCTGCTTTTTTCACTTTAAAAATATTCAGATATAAAATTTAGATTATGGCTCACACTTTTTTTAGTATGTAACATATAAACATTAACGAACTTTATTATTTTAGTATATAATATAAATTTTAATAAGTCCAAACTATATTTTATAATCTAAAATCGCTCCACATAACATTCAAATTAAAACTAGAAAAAGATAAGGGGACGGTCTTTGTCACATTTCAATAATATATATTTACCGTATTGAATCGTCACCAGCGGTTAAAGAAATTAGTCCTTTTTAATTTTTCTCTACCTTAATACTAATACGACAAAAGGTTTATAAAATCCTTCTTTTTTAAAAAATAGTTGATTAAGGGGCCAAGTCTTGCAATAGCACTTTTTATCTTACCCCTCAATTTTTTTAATCGCTCTGCTCACTGTAGTATAATGCACGCCAAAAAATTCTTGGGGTTAAATCTTTATTATTGACAAATTAGATTTATTTAATTGTCAGCAGCAAAGATTTGCCCCAAAATTTCTTCATATTTTAAAAAATAACAAGATTCTTTTCTATTTCGGGGTAAATATTATCGATTTGTTTTTGAATTTCAATAGTTTTATATAGTGCAGTAACAATGCGGCAATAGCGTGGTGCGTCATCCATCATTCTACCTTTTCTGTCTTTCAGGTATTTGTGTAAGACCTGATAACCGCCAATGTGATAATTCCAGATTTCCGGTGGAACACCTTCAAAATATTTTTCTTTATTAATATAGATACGCTGCTCATCTTCTTTGTAGATTACTTTTTCAATCTGGTCGTTATCTCCGGAACCCTGATATTTGGCAATGGGGGAATCAAGCTCCGAGCTTTTGAGTAAATGCAGAGCAGTTAATTCTTTGCCAAAATTTCCCATTTCTATGAACAGGTCATAATCCGAAGTAAACGGTACACGCGGAAAATCTATTTTAAGAAACTCTGCATAAGTTTCACGATAGATATTACTGTAAAAAACGCCATAGATGTAATAGAGGATTTCTTCGGGAGTGGGTTTCCTGTCATAACTTTTACTTAGTTTTTCAAATACAAACGGCGAAATATTTGGTTCCTTTTCATTTTGAGCATGATTGAAAAGATTTTTATTTTTTTCATCAGGATATAAATATAACGGAAAAAGATAAGTTATTTCGCTTGTTTTATTAGAGACAAAACTACTTTCAATAATTTTATTAGAAATTAAACAATGACGCCATTCTCTACTTGCTTTAACTTGGCGTCCTAATGTTAATCCAATATTTTGTTCAAGCATGTGCCGCATGACTCGTCTAACAGTTCGCCATACTACAGAATCATGCCAAAAAATATATCTATTACAAAATGGGCGATAAGTAATTGGTAAAATGTATTTTTTTAATTCCGAGTCAGGTATAGATTGTAACATTTTCCATGCTTTCCGAATATTCCATCCTTTCTTTCTATTTATTTGAAAAAAATCATGAAGTTCTTCTTCATCTAATTTTGAATTTTTAAACAATCGAATTCTGTTTTCAAGCTTAAATTTATTAAAATCAATGACAAATTTATCTCTTGCAGTAGTCATGCCCACACCGTTCAATAGAAAAATTTCATTTATCTTCTTCCAATCAAGATATTTTTTAATTGTTTCTGTATTACGTTTTACAAAGAAATAGTATGGAGATTGAGGTGTAATCTGAACATAGTTATCTTTTAAGAATTCGTTTTGATCGAGCCAATCATATTTTTCCTGCCGCAGACCATATAAATCAGCATGATAGACAAATGATTCTTTTTTCTCTTTATTTTTAACAAATAAGGCAATGGCAACACCCTGCCTGATATCAAAGACATTTTCGTCTTTACCGCCCTCAGGTGTGGTTTCTCTTTTTAAACTATTGCCGTGCAAATCAAGAATGTAAATCTCATCAAAAGTTTTCATCAGGCTTTGGCGCATACCGCGGAAGGTGGGATTATTCAGATAACCGTGATTGGTGATCATGCCCACAATACCGAAACTGGACTTCTGAATCTTCCATTGGGCAAATCGTAAAAATTTGACATAATCATCCTGAAGCCATTTGGGATTTTTCTCCCCCAGCGGCTCGTCGTCTACTTTATAATAGCTCTGGCAGCCATCAATATCTTTTTTTAGTAGCTTTTCTGTCCAGTCGTTAACATTTGATGAAATGCCACTATAGGGCGGATTTCCAAGAATTACCAGAATTGACTGCTTTTTTTTCACTTCTCCCGCAAGATGGCTTTCTTCACTTAAAGAACTTACTCCGGGAATGCCAATTTGGTCGATTTCTTCCATGTCCAGGGTATTAGTCAAATAAAGTTTGAAACGCTCATCATCAGCAAGTTTATAGTCAAGTTCATCTAAAATAAAACCTATTTTTAAATGACCAATCGCATAAGGAGCCATCATCAGTTCAAAGGCATAAAAGTCTGGTAGAATGTGCTTTTTAATCCAGGAGTGTAAACCACCTTCACCGTATTTTTTAACATATTCTTTTG
>Ga0210003_1004336_pt1 | contig 11256 bp, 7 predicted proteins | sample LantaG_FD_182804 | JGI IMG/M metagenome (GOLD analysis project Ga0210003, IMG submission 182804) | Deep subsurface microbial communities from Baltic Sea to uncover new lineages of life (NeLLi) - Landsort_02402 metaG (SPAdes) (version 2) | ecosystem: Environmental > Aquatic > Marine > Oceanic >...
GTAAAAGGGGAAAGAGAGAAAACAGAACCAACCTTCCAGGTCGTCCAAGCTGAAATAGAACCCGCGCGGGCGGCGGAACAGGCGGTGGTGGTTGAGGGCGGCCCAGCCGACGGTCGGGGTGTAGACGATCGGGGCCATTTCCTGTTCAGTTTTTTTTCCCCATTTTTTTTCATGAGGGGTTTTTTTTGCGTTTTTTTTCGGCGGGTTTAAAAAAAGCGCGTTCTCTCTCTCTCTCTATCTCTCACCTCGATATTTCGGCAGAGCACGTTGTAAAAGAGCGCCTCGTTCCTATAAGGAGGGGAGAGGGTGATATAGTTCGAATTGAGAAAGAAAGAGAGAGGTTAGAAGAAGAGAGAGAGAGAGAGAGCAAAACCTCCTCCTCCTCTCCCACCCGACACTCAAACTCACCTGTCTTTCAGCTCCGCCAGAGCCTTCCACTTGCGAACGCTTTCTTTACTGATACCAGAGTCCTCTTCGGCGTCCTCGGGATTCAGGAAATCTTTTCCTTCACGGAACTCAAGCATGAATCGCCGCGCCTGCGACGCCATAGACAAGACGCGCGGCGGGAGCAGCCCCCGCAGCTTGAGCCTCTCTCGCTCGTGCGTCGTGAAGGCCGTCCCTTTATTGTAGAGCGGGTCGTGGAGGAGGTCGACGCCGTTCTTGCGGACGATCTTGGGCGGGCAGCAGGGGTCCGGGGGCTCGTAGGGGAAGCTGGGACCGCCAGAGCTGTCGAGGTCGTCGCCGTCGTCTTCGTCGCTCGGGGCGAGGGCCGATGCGGCCTCTGCTCGGAGTGTCGCTGGGTCGACGCTGCCGTCGAGGTTGGAGCCGAAGTTGCGCCGCGCCCACGCCATGGGAGGGAAGATCCCCGCTGTCGAGCCGCACGCGATTGGGGCGAGCGGCTTGCCCCCGCGGGCGACGCGGAGGAGAAGATGATGAAGCATTTGTTCTTTTTTTTATCTCGAGGAAGCAATCGATCGAGTGTGATTTTTTTCTTTCAGAATTTCTTCGAGAGAGGAGAAAAAAAGAAGGGCTAGCAAAATCGAACAATGCTCCGCCGCTCTCTCACCCGCCTCAGGCCCTCCACGGCCTGGAGCCTCCTCCACGAGCAGCTGTTGCTCGTCGACTCTGCATCAGCCGGGGCAGAACTAGCCTCGACCAGCGGGCGTGGCAGTCGTGGTGGAGGATCGGATTCACCATCAGCGTCGTCGTTTTCGTTTCGACGACAACGGTGGCGCTCCTCCTCCTTCTTCACCTCTGCAACCTCCTCTTCAACCTCTTCCACTTCCGCTTCCTCGACCTCCCCAAACGTCGACCCGCACGAGGTCTCCAAGTTCGACTACGACTGGTGGGACCCCACGGGACCGGCAGCGCCTTTGCACGCGCTCAACTCGGCCCGCGTCAAGTTTATCAGGGCTTGCCTGGAGGAGAAGAAGAAGGAGAAGGAGAAGAAGGCGACGACGGCGGCGACGAAGGAGAAGAACAACAAAGCAAAGACGACCCACCTCCAACGACTCCCGCTCTCGGGCCTCCGGATCCTCGACGTCGGCTGCGGCGGCGGCATCCTGTCGGAGCCCCTGGCTCGTCTCGGGGCCAGGGTCACGGGGATCGACGCCAGCGCTGGCGGGCCCGAGGCCGCGACGAGGCACGCCGCGGCCGACCCCGAGGTCGCCTCCCGCCTCTGTTATTTCCCCTCGACCTCGCTCGAGGAACTTTTAGAGTCAGAAAACGGCGCGCACGCGCACGCCTACGACTGCGTCATCGCCTCCGAGGTCATAGAGCACGTGCCGGACCCTTCCGCGTTCGTCAGGGAGCTCGAGAAGGCGCTGAAGAAGAAAGACGAAGATGATGAGGAAGAAAGTGTTGTGATAATTTCGACCTTGGCTCGGACGCCGCGGTCGTGGCTCGCCGCCATCGCCGGGGCCGAGCACCTCGCCGGCCTCCTGCCCGTGGGCACCCACGACTGGAACAGGTTCGTTAATCCAGAAGAGCTGGCCGCGATGGCCGAGGGCGCCGGTCTCGAGATGGAGGCGGCGAGCGGGATGGAGCCGGAGGTGAGCGAGGACCCGGGCGAGGCCGTCGCGGCGGTCGCGGCCGCGGCGCCGGCGCTCGCGGTCGCTGTTGCCGAGGCGGCGAGGAGGAGTTTGCTCGGTGGAAGAGGAAATGAGGAGAAGAAGAGCTTGGGTCCTCACCCCGCCGTGGGCACTCTCTTCGGGAGGATGAGCTGGGAGCTGACGGGGGACCTGGGCGTCAACTATATCGCGAGCTTCAAAAGAAACAAGAGGAAGTAAGAGAAGAGGAAAGAGTGAAGATTTTTTTTTTTTTCCGACGACGACGTCAACCTTTTTGAGCAAACCAGAAATCGAAAAAAAGCTCTCGCCTTTTTTCTGTGAAACCCTCTCTCGTTCTCTTTCTCTCCCTCCATATGCAGACGGCTCTCGCTGCCTCGCCGGCAGGGAACATGCGCCCCCGAGGCTGCTGCCGCGCTGCTGCTGCCCAGCGTCGCGGCGCGGCGACGCGTGCCGTCGCCGTCGCTACTCCTCCTCCTTTGTCGTCATCGTTATCGCCGATTGCTCGTCGCCGACGCTGCGATCGCCACGTCGCCGCTTCGGCCGTCCCTTCCTCCTCTTCGGCTTCGTCCTCTTCTTCGTCTTCAGCGTCCCCTCACGGCCACGGCCACGGGCACGGCCACGGAGGGGGCGGCAGCGACCGTCGCCCCGGGGAGAAGAAAGGTGAGCAGAAAAGATATTGAAGAAGATTTCCGTTGGGAAGTCGATCTCAACCAACGTTTTTCTTTCCTCGACCTCGGCCCTCAAACGTCCTCCTCCTCAAAAAAAAAAAACTTTCTTCTAAAAAAAGGTTTCGTCGAGGAAATGCGCTTCGTCGCCATGAAGCTCCACACCAAGGACCAGGCCCCGAAGGAGGGCCAGCGCGAGGCCGCCCCGACGCCCTGGGCCCAGTGGAAGCCGACCCGCCAGGGCTACCTGAAGTTCCTCAACGAGTCGAGGAAAGTTTACGAGGCTCTGGAAGAAGCCGTGGGCTCTCGCGAAGACTACAAATTGTTCCGCGACACGGGACTGGAGCGCACGCAGTCCCTGGCCGAGGACGTCCGGTGGTTCAAGGAGAAATACGGCCTGGAGCCGGTCGAGACGGGCGACGAGGGGCCCGGGGCGAAGTACGCCGCAGAGCTGCGCTCGCTTGCCGCCTCGGACCCCCCAGCCTTCATCTGCCACTTCTACAACGTCTACTTCGCGCACACCGCCGGTGGCCGCATGATCGGCGTCAAGATGGCCGACATGCTGCTTGACAGGCACGCGCTCGAGTTCTACAAGTACCCCTCGGCGCCTTCGGGGGACGGCGACCACCGGCCCTTGCTGGATGAGGTGCGGCGGTCGCTCGACGCCGTCGCCGAGAATTGGACGCGCGAGCAGAAGGACAGGTGCCTGGCCGAGACGGAGGAGAGCTTCAAGATGAGCGGGGCGCTGCTGCGGTCGATCGCGGAGCCCGTAGAGGGTACGGCGGAGGCGGGGGCGGGGGCGAGCTAGAGAGAGAGGAAGAGAGAGAAAGAGGAGAGAAAGATGAAAAACAAAACTCCTTTTCTCTTTTCTTTTTTTTCTTTCAAAATGCAAAAATAAAAAATCAGTTCTTAGCGCCGCAATTCTTTCCATTCCAGAAAACAAAGATTATGCACGGAAAAGCACAATGATAGTTTTACAAGCAAGCGAAGAAGCAAGCGAGCGAGCGAGCAAGCGACAAGGCAACACGAGAGCAACAGAAAACTCAAAATAAAAAACACTTTTCAAGAAACCATCGCCTCTTCTCCCTCTTTCTCCTCTTTCTCCTCCTCCTCTTCTTCCTCTCCCTTCTCGCCACCACCTCCTTTAACACCCACCGCCCCGTACGGAGGGAACACCAGCGCCCTGCAAGACCCGGGAGTCGCCTCAGTCGGGCACAGAGGGCACTTGAAGGCCCTCGAGGCGGGCCCGCCCCTCGAGATCCCGGAGACGGCGGCGCGGCAGAAGACGTGGCCGCACGGCAGCAGCATCGGCGGGTTCTCCTTGGTGCCCGTGTCGCGGGAAACCGGGCACGAGAAGATGGTGGTGAAGGCGAACTCGGGGCCCAGGTTGAGGTCGACGGGGAGGGCGGAGTCGTCGTCGCTATTGCCATTGCCGTTGTTGTTGTTGTTGTTGTTGTTGTTGTTGTTGTTGTTGTTGTTGTTGTTGGCGTTGCCGTCGTCGTCGTCGTCTTCGTCTCCTCTTCCGAGTCCCCCCCCGGCACTCGCCCCACCACCTCCTGCTCCTCCGACGACGGCAGCCGTCCTCCCGGGGCCGCCGGCGCTCATCTTGTTCGCCAGCTTGAGCAGTGTCGGCAGCGCCGCCGCGCCGGCCGCCGCGGCGACGAGCAGCGGCGGCCTCGCCGGGGCGCCGGCGAGCTCGCACGCCGCCGCAGAGAGGTCCTCCGCCGCGTTGTCCCACAGCGAGCGCGAGAAGAGGTCGCGGTAGCGTTCGGGGAGGTCATTTTGGTTAGTCTGGTTGCGGCGGCGGCGGCGAGAGGGGGTTGCTGCTGCTGTTGCAGCTGCGCGCGCTCTCGTCGTCGTCGTCGGTGGCGCTCCTTTTTCTTCTTCCTCTTCTGCAACTTCACCTCCTCCCTTCTCGCCCCTGAACAGCGCCACCGCCCCCATCAGCCTCATGATCTCGTCCAGGTACCTCTTGGAGGCCTGCTCGGAAGACTCGCCCTTGCCCTGCCTCTGCGAGGCGAACTTCGTCATCCTCGAGCTCACGAACCGCAGCGCCGCCACGGGCCCGTCACCGCGGAGCACCGCCGAGAAGCGGGCGCGCAGCAGCGCGAACTCGAGCTCGTCTGCGGCGGCCCCCGAGGGCAGCATCCTCTGGCGCCGCTTCGAGGCCAGCCAGGCCAGGGCGGGCTCGGCGTCGCAGCGCGGGAAGCGGAGCCGCGAGAGCACCGCCTCGGCCTCGACGAAGGGGGCGACGAGAGCGTCTGCGGCGCGCTGCAGAGCGGGTTCTTCTCCTTCTCCTTCTTCTTCATCATCTTCTTCTGCTTCTTCTCCTCCTTCTCCTTCTTTGCCCTTCTTTTTACTGACACCGAGCAGTTTCGCCTCCAGCACGAGCTCCCTGGCGGCGGCGAACCTGCCGGCGTGCGCCAGGTACTCGGCCGTGGCGGCGTCGAGGGCCCGCTCCGGGTGCAGCTGCGAGCTCGCGACGGCCGGCGGGAGCGCGCTCACGGGGTCGGCGACGAAGGCCCTCTCGATGGACTGAGTTGATCGTTTTTTAACGTGTGTGTTTCTGTATCGTGAGATCATCTCGTTCAGAAGCACGGATAGAGAAGGCGGCGCGAGCGCGTCGTTTTCCAGAGGTCGAGAGGACGAGGAGGTGCGGAAGGGTTTTCCGTCGTCGTCGTCCCGGTCGCCCTTTGTCCTCGAATGCCTCTCTCCTTCTCTTCTCTCCTTCTTTTTCTCCACTCTCTCTCTCTCTCTCACCTTCCCGAGCTTCCCGACGGCGCCGTGGAGGTCCTTGGTCGCAGAGGCCACGACGCCGGCCGGGTCGGCGCTCTCCAGCGCCAGCGCCGCGGCGGCGAGGCGGGCGCGGTCGTCGTCATCGGTTCCCATCATCGCCGCTCCGTCGCCGCCATCGCACTTGGCGTGCGCCTCCTCCAGGATCCTGAGCGCCCCCTCTATCGCCAGCGACGTCGCGGAGGAGGTGGTCTTCTGCTTCTTGACGACGCGCTGGGCGTCCTCGAGCGCCGCCGAGAGGAGCAGGGAGGAGGACATCGAAAAGAAGAAGTTTTTTTCTTCGGTCGAAGGGAAAAATGACCTCTCACTTCGCCATCTCTTCTCTCGCTTCAAACCGATTCTTTTTTCTCCTTTTAGCGAAAGAAAAAACGGCCTACCTCACCCTCTCGCTCCTCTCCGGCGGCCAGCGTCCCCCCGCTGACCTCGTGGACGCCGTCTCCAGGCTCGAAAAGCGCTGCTTCAGCAGGACTGACGCGTGGGACGGTGAGGGAATTTTTCTTTGATTGATGGATGCCAAGCGCTTCAAGCCAGGCGGCGGCTGATTCGATTCGATCATTCGGCGACCTGCCGCCGCTTTGCCTTGCCTTCCTTTTGCCTCGCGTCAACAACGAGCTCCGAAAAGGGACATCCGCTTGTCCGCGCCGACAACAGGGGATCGGATGAGCGTGGCTTTCGCATTAAAAAGGCATCGACGATCGAGGGATTGATTGCGGAGCTCCTCTCTGGCCGTTTTTTTTTCTCCATCGTCTTCCTTCTTCAACCTCCTCCTCCTCCTCCTTCTTCTTCTTCTTCTTCTTCTTCTTCTTCTTTCTTCTTCTTCTTCTTCTTCTTTCTTCTTCTTCTTCTTCTTCTTCTTCTTCTTCTTCTTCTTCTTCTTCTTCTTCTTCTTCTTCTTCTTCTTCTTCTTCTTCTTCTTCTTCTTCTTCTCACTTCCGACTTCCGAAACCCCCTTCTTCGAACCTCTCTATCCCTCCTCCTTCAGTCGAAGCGGTCCGAGCAGAGGCTTCAAAGAGAAACGCCCTCCTCGTCGTCGCGAAAGAAGCAAAAGCAACAGGAGAAGGCGACCAACCTTCTTCTTCTGCTCCCTTAATCGTCGGCTTCCTCCTGGCCTTCCGCAGCGGCTGCTCGCTGCACCTCTCCCGCGTCGCCGTCGCCCCGAGCCACAGGCGCCAGGGGATCGCGCGCAAGCTCGTGGACGCCGTTCTCTGTCCGAACTCGTCCTCCCCCTCCGAAGAGGCCGCCGGCAGGAACAGCAGCAGCAAGAAGAAGACCAACTCTTCTTCTTCTTGTTCAACAAAAGCTCCTCTCTCGGCGTCGCTCCACGTCGACCCTGCGAACGCCGCCGCGGTCTCTCTGTACCGCGCCTCGGGCTTCTCCGTCGACGCCAGGCTCGAGGACTACTACTCCCCCGGAAGGCCCGCGCTGCGCATGATCTTTGACAAGGGCGAGTGAAGAGAGAAAAGAAAGTTAAAAAACCCTTTTTCGACCGGAAAAAAAAAAAACATCGAAAAAAATGAAACGCGGACGCTTCGACGACCGCGACCGTAGGGACCGCGACCGCCCCGGAGGCGGTGGTGGTGGTGACAGGCGTATCGGCAGCTACGGTGGAGGTGGAGGCGGAGGCGGAGGAGGCCGCGACAGGCGCCGCGGCGGAGGCGGAGGCGGAGGCAGAGACCGCAACCGCGGCGGCGCCGGCGTCGGCAGAGACCGCAGGCGCTCGCCGACGCCGACGCCCCCTCCCGAGGTCGCCGAGCTCCCTCCCGCGGCCGCAGGCAGCGACGAGGAGGTCGTCGACGCCGTCGACGGCGACAGCAGGCAGCGCAGCCGCGGGGAGGGCAATGAAGGCGGCGGCGACGCGAAAGCTGCCGCCGCCTTTGACGTCGGCGCCTCGGCGCCGGCCCCTTCCAAGGAGTCGCTTGCCAAGCTCGACGCCGAGGTCGACGCCTTCCTGGCCAAGCTCGCGCCCAACGCCGCCGAGCAGGCCTCGAGGTCCTCCGCGGTCGTGGCGGTCCAGCGCGCCGCGGCGAGGGCCGCCGTGCGCCTGCTCGACGTCGACGCCGCCGCGGCCGTCGCCGTCTCGGCGTTCGGGTCTCGCGGCGCCGGGTTCGAGACGCATGCCACGGAGGTCGCGCTCGAAGTCGTCGGTTTACTGCAGCCCGGCCAGACGGACGAGGACGACGCGGCCGTGACGACGGCGCAGGAGGCCCTGGCCGAGAGCCTGAACTCGGAGGGCGCGTGGCCCGCGCCGCAGGAGGAGGAGGAAAAGAAGGACGACGAGAAGATGGACGAGGGCGAAGGAGAAGAGAAGAAAGCCGACGAAGAGGAGAGAAAGTCCTCCTCTCCGAAGCTCGAGGCAACGATCGTCACCCGCGAGGGCAGGCCCCGCGTCGTCTTCTTTACCCCGGACGGCAGCGCCCGCGTCGACGTCGTCGTCTCCTCGACCGCGCCGCCTCCCAGGTCGGCGCTCGCCGAACTGATCAAAAAAGAAGACGCGGCGGCCGGCGGCGTGCTGTCGAGGGCCGTGCCGGTGCTGCGAGCGCTGCTGAAGCAGAAGAGGCTCGTGTCGCCTCCGGGCGGCGGCGGGGGGGGACCCGGGGGAGGCAGCGCGAGCGACTTGATGCTGCAGCTGCTGGCGGCCGCGCACGCGAGGTCGCTGGGCGACGCCGGGAAACTGGAGGCCGAGGGCGAAGGCGACGGAGCCGCTCCGAGCGCCGGCGCGTTCGTGCTCTCGTTCCTGCAGTTTTTCGGCGTCTTCGACGCCTCGGCGCTCGGCGTCGTCTTGCCGTCCGAGCGCGGGCAGCCCTGCTTCGTCCCGCGCGACTCTCTGCCCACGGCGGCGCTGGTGGGCGAGGCTGCCGCTGCCGCGCACGCCGCCGCAATTGCCGAGAAGGGCGGCGACGGCGAGGGTGGAGGCGACGACGACGACGAAGAGAAGAAGGAGGAAGGAGGCGACGGCAGCGATGGCGGCGACGGCGGCGACGGAGAGAAGATGGAGGAGGGCGACGACAAGCCCGCTGGCGCCGAAAACGGCGGCGACGGCGACACGAAGAAGAAGTCTGAGCGCCGCCCCTACTCCCCTCCCAAGCGCCTCCTCGCCGTCATCAACCCGGTCACGGGCGCCGACGAGGGAGGCAAGGCGCGCAGCCTGCGCGTCTTGCAGTCGGAGCTCCGCCGCGCGGCCAGGGCGCTCGTCAAGGCACTTTCCGGCGGGTCCTCCTCTTCGGAGGGCGTCCGCGACGCCTCTTCCCCGCTGCTCTCTTCGATCATCGGCGTGGCCAACGCCGGGGACCGCAACATCCTGGGGCCCTCGGGCTCTCGCAAGGCCCCCGGGCCGAAGAAGGAGAGGGAGGAAGGGGGTCGAGGCGGAGAGCGCGAGGAGAGGCGCGGCGGAGACCGCGACGAGCGCGGCAACGGCGGCCCCGCCGCCGACCTCTCCGCCCTCTCCTCCAGCCGCGCCCGCGCCGACCTCGCGCGTTACTCGCTCGACGAGCGCGCCGTCGAGGCCCTGGCCCGCCTGTCGTCCGCGGACCAGGAGGTGATCGCCGCTGACCTGAGGGCGAAGGGCAGCGCCAAGAACCCGTCGGCGTTCGTCACGGTCAGCGCCATGCGTGCTCTGTCGAGGGCGCGCGACCGCGACCGCCGAGATGACAGGGGCGGGCGCTTCGATGACCGCGACAGGGGAGGTCGCGGAGGGGACCGCTACGACGACAGGCGCGGGGGTGACCGCTACGACGACAGGCGCGACGACAGGGGACGCTATGACGACCGCGACCGCGGCCGCTACGACGACCGCGACCGCCGCGACGAGCGGCGCTACGACGACCGCGGCGGAGGCGGCGGAGGCCGCTACGGCGACGACCGCGGCCCCCCTCCCTCCTCGTCTTCGGGCGCCCCGCCCCGCCTCGCCGACGACGCCGCGGCCATCCTCGAGCGCATGGGCAACCGCCCGGGCGAGATCGGCCACGCCGCGCTCGCCACGCTGGCGGCCCTGCCTCCGCGCTCGCAGGTGCAAGCAGCGCTGCTGTTCGAGGCCGCCCCCTCGGCCGACATCCGCTCGCTGGGGAAGGACGCGCTGCTGATCGAGACCGTGGCGAGGGAGGCGCGCTCGGCCGGGATCTCGCTGGCCGCCGCCGCTGGAGGCGGGGGTTCTCGCGGAGGCGGTGGAGGTGGAGGTGGAGGAGGAGGAGGAGGTTCGCGCTCGGCGCCTCCGTCGTCGTCGTCGTCGGGGGACCCCCTGAGGGAGATGGAGCGTTTGGAGGCCAGCGGCCTGCTCCCCAAGAGGTGCCTCGACGACCGCGCCGTCGACGCCCTGTCCTCCGCGCCCGTCTCCGTCGCGATCGCCGCCGTGGAGGACCTGGCAGAGATGGCGCGCAAGCACACGTCGCTGCGCAACCCTTCGAGCTTCCTGATGGGCGCCCTGAAGAGGCAGCAGGGAGGCGGCGGCGGCTTTGGCGGCGGAGGTGGCGGCTATGGCGGCGGTGGAGGAGGTGGAGGCCGCTACCGCGACGACCGCGGGGGCCGTGCTCCTCGCAGGTCCCGCTCGAGGTCGCGCTCGAGGTCGCGCTCGCGCGGATGAAGAGTGGGTTTTTCTTTTGAATGTTGAGAGGGAGAGAAAGGGAAAGAGAGAAAGGGAAAGAGAGAAAGGGAAAGAGAGAAAGGGAAATAAAAAAAAAGAGGAAAAAAAGAGAAAAAGAGAGAAAGAGAGAGAGAGATGCGTTTTTGTTTTTCTTCGCCTTTTGTTTCTTTTTCTTGATTGCGAGAGAGAATAGAGAGAAAGAGAGAGATTGATTTCCCAAATTGTTCTTGTTTGCTTTTTATCTGGGCGCCACGTTCGTTCATGTCAATAGAGAGATATCAAAAGAGAGCGAGAGAAAAAAAAAAAGATTTTTTTTTCGATTTTTAACAACACCTCTCTCTTTCACCTCTCCCCATTCCCTCCCCGCTCTCTCTCTCTCTCTCTTCTCTCTCTCACTGCCCCTTGACCACACCAACAAACGTCGCCTCGGCCAGATCGACCGCCCGACCGAGCGCCGCTGCCTTGTTGACGGTCTCCTCGTACTCGGCCTCGGGCACCGAGTCGGCGACGACGCCGGCGCCGGCCTGCAGGAAGACGCGCCACTCGCGGCGCGGGCGGTCGATGCGCTTGCCGTGCTCGTCGCGGCGCTCGCCGTAGTTGTTGGCCGGTTCGGTTGCGGTCGTGGTGGAGTTGGAGCTCGGGGCGTACCAGTAGCCTCCGTCCCCGGGGGCCGTGGGGATGACCTGTTTTGGAGATTTCGGAAAGAGAGAAAGAGGTGAGTTTTTTTTTTTTTGCTTTCGAAAAAACTTGCGCGAATAATAAAAAAAAACTTTTTCTTTTCCTCTCACCATCGTCCTCAACGCCAGCGCCATGTCCAGCAGGCCCGTGTAGCTGACGTGCCCGATCCCCCCGCCGTAGGGTCCGCGTTTCGCGGCCTCGAGCCCGTCGATGATCTGCATCGCCCGGACTTTGGGAGCGCCCGAGACGGTTCCGGCCGGCAGCGCCGCCCTCAGGGCGTCCCAGGGGGTCAGTTTGGGGAGGAGCTTGCCCGTGACGGTCGAGGAGATGTGCATGACGTGCGAGTAGCGCTCGATTTCCTGTTTTTAGGATGAGTTGTGAGAGAGAGAGAGAGAGAGAGAGAGAGAGAGAGAGAGAGAGAGAGAGAGAGAGAGAGAGAGAGAGAGAGAGAGAGAGAGAGAGAGAGAGAGAGAGA
>Ga0210003_1004338_pt1 | contig 11256 bp, 11 predicted proteins | sample LantaG_FD_182804 | JGI IMG/M metagenome (GOLD analysis project Ga0210003, IMG submission 182804) | Deep subsurface microbial communities from Baltic Sea to uncover new lineages of life (NeLLi) - Landsort_02402 metaG (SPAdes) (version 2) | ecosystem: Environmental > Aquatic > Marine > Oceanic >...
GCGCGTTCTCCGAAAGGAACCCGTAGCCGGGGTGGACTGCCTGCGCCCCGGTGCGCTCGATCGCCGACAGCAGCGCATCGATCGACAGATAGCTCTGCCGGGCGGGCGCCGGACCGATGCGGACAGCGATATCTGCTTCTGCAACATGGCGCGCGCTCGCGTCGGCATCGCTGAACACCGCCACCGAGCGAATTCCCATGGATCGCAACGAACGAATGACCCGGACTGCGATCTCCCCACGGTTGGCGACGAGAACCGTATCGAAACCTGTGCCGCAACCCATGCCCAAACCTTGTGTCCGCAAACCTTGTGTCCCCAAACCTTGTGCCATTGTGGTCACATCCGAAATACGCCGTAGGAAACGGGTTCGAGCGGTGCTTGCCCGACAACCGAGAGAGCCAGCCCGACAACGGTTCTGGTATCGGCGGGATCGATGACCCCGTCATCCCAGAGTCGTGCGGTCGAGTAGTAGGGATTGCCCTGATCCTCGTACTGCGTGCGGATCGGCGCCTTGAACGCCTCTTCTTCCTCCGCGGTCATTTCGCCGCGGACCGTGGCCAGCACCGAAGCCGCCTGCTCACCACCCATCACCGAGATCCGCGCGTTGGGCCACATCCACAGGAAGCGCGGCGAATACGCCCTGCCACACATCGAGTAGTTTCCGGCACCATAGGAACCCCCGATCACGACGGTCAGCTTGGGGACCCGCGCGCAGGCCACCGCTGTGACCATCTTGGCACCATGCTTGGCGATGCCACCCGCCTCGTAGTCGCGCCCGACCATGAACCCCGAGATGTTCTGCAGGAAAAGCAATGGGATGACACGCTTGTCACACAGTTCGATGAAATGCGCACCCTTGACTGCTGATTCGCCGAACAGCACGCCGTTGTTTGCAATGATGCCCACCGGGTGGCCGTGAATGCGTGCGAATCCGGTGACCAGCGTGGTGCCGTAGTCGGCTTTGAACTCGGCGAATTCGCCACCTTGGGCAGGCGAAGCGCCGGGGGAAGGTCCGTCGACGATGCGGTTGATGACCTCGTGCACGTCGTAGGGCACTCTCGAATCGACGGGCACGACGTCATAGAGCTCGGCCTGATCGGCAGTCGGTTCTACCGTGGGCGTCACCTTCCAGGGCGGCTCGCTTGGCGGGGCCAAGGTGCTCACTATCCGGCGCACGATCTGCAACGCGTCGCGATCATCGTGGGCGAGATGGTCGGTCACGCCGGAGACTTTGGAGTGCAGATCGCCGCCACCGAGTTCCTCGGCGGTGACGACCTCACCGGTGGCGGCCTTCACCAGTGGCGGACCGCCGAGGAAGATGGTGCCCTGGTGACGCACGATGACGGCCTCATCGCTCATCGCCGGGACGTAGGCTCCGCCGGCGGTACATGAGCCCAGCACCGCCGCAATCTGCGCAATTCCTTTGGCGCTCATCGTCGCCTGGTTGAAGAAAATGCGTCCGAAGTGTTCACGGTCGGGAAAGACCTCGTCCTGCCGGGGCAGGAACGCACCCCCGGAGTCCACCAGATACAGGCATGGCAACTGGTTCTGTGCCGCGATCTCCTGCGCCCGCAGGTGCTTCTTGACGGTGATCGGGTAGTACGTGCCACCTTTGACCGTCGCATCGTTGGCCACGATCATGCATTCACGGCCCGACACCCTGCCGATCCCGGCGATCATTCCCGCCCCCGGGCATTCGTCGTCGTACATGCCGTCGGCCGCCAATGCAGCCAACTCGAGGAAGGGGCTGCCGGGGTCGAGCAGTCCGTCGACACGGTCACGCGGCAGCAATTTGCCTCTGCTCACATGTCGCTCGCGAGAGCGTTCGGAGCCGCCGAGAGCCGCGGTGGCGAGCTTGCTCCGCAACTGCTCGACCAGCGCGACATGCTCGTCATGATGTGATGCCTGCGCTGCCATCGCTGAATCCGCCTCAGTTGAGTTAATCGAGACTAACCGATGATATGTTAATCACCATTAACTCTCGGTGTCCACCATCGGAAGGAGGTTGCGTCATGACCGCCCAGAGTCCGCCGGAACTCCCGCCCGAGGTGGCCTCGCGGCGCAGCAGGGCCAAATCCGATCGCCGCGGCCAGCTGATCACTGCCGCCGAGAGACTGATGGCCCAGCACGGCTACCTCGCCGTGCGCCTCGAAGACATCGGCGCCGCAGTCGGGGTCAGCGGGCCCGCGATCTACCGGCACTTCCCCAACAAGGAAGCACTGCTGGTGGAGCTGCTGGTCGGAATCAGCACCCGACTGCTGACCGGAGCGAACGAGGTGGTCAGTCGAACCGATGATGCCGAATCCGCACTTGAGGGATTGATCGACTTCCACCTGGACTTCGCGCTAGGCGAATCCGACCTGATCCGCATCCAGGACCGCGACCTAGGCCACCTACCGCCGGCCGCCAAACGGCAGGTCCGTCGCCAACAGCGGCAATACGTCGAAATCTGGGTCGACGTGTTGCGCAGCCGCGACCCCGGCCTGACCGAGGCTGATGCGCGACTGACCGCTCACGCCACGTTCGGTCTGCTGAACTCCACCTCGCACAGTGTGAAACCTCAGGCGGCCAAACCCACCGCCATCAAGACCCAGGCCAAACCCGACACCATGGAAGCGGCCGAGGCCAACTCGCGGGCTGTCCTGAGAGCTATGACGGTCGCCGCGTTGACCTCGACCGGTCGCCTTCGTCGTTAGGCGCTAATACCAAACTTTCCGGCCACCGATCGGGCGACCAACGGAGCCGAGAAGCCAGAACACGGCACCAACTACGAGCAGTACGACGCCGATGTAGGTGAGGATCGGAATGCCGAACAACATTCCAAGGATCAGCAGGACAGCACCTAAGGCGATCATGGCTACTCCATTTCCGTTCTGCGAGTCAGCCAGCCAGCGGACTACTGACTGGGTTGCGGAATCTGGCAATTGGTGACTCTGGGATTGACCCCCAAATAGTTAAGCGGTCCTGCGACCACCGTGAGCGCGATGCTGCCCGCTGTGGCGCAATTGGCTTCGCCACCTGTGAAGTAGTCCCGTTGATAAGCGGCGACGACACCGATCACCAACCAGACGAGCACTATGACGCCGAGAGTTCCTCTCATGCCATGCCTCCTCCGTCTACGCACCTCGCTGTCGCGCGGCTTCGACAGTGTTACCCGGCAGACACTTTCGATAAACCTGCCAAGTCAGCCGACGAACGCGTCGGTGAGCCAGGCCATCATGGCTTTCAGCAGGAACGCCCGATTCTCCCGTTTATCGATCGCGTGGCCGTCGTCGTCGAACAGCAGCAGTTCCGCCCGCCTGCCGACTGCGGTGAGTGCTTCGAACATCTGCTGCGACTCCCTGGGCGGCACGTTGGTGTCACTGAGTCCGTGCACCAACTGAAGTGGCGCGGTCACTGCGTGGGCACGAGGCAGCGGCGACAGTTGTTCCAGTAGGTCGGGGCGGGGGTTGATACAGCCATCCGCTGAACTGCAGACCGTCGCGCGCGGTGACACTTTCCAGCGTGGGGTCGGCCGACAGCGGACCCACGCTGGGTTCACGGTCGACAGACTCCCACTCGCGGGTCCTCGGGTCGACCAGTTCGACCGTCGGCGGCTTCGCCGGTCCCTCGACCGTCACAGCCAGCATCGACCCGCCAGCGCTCATGCTCAGCTCGCCGGCCACCATGCCCGGCAGCGGGATCGGGTCGTGCAGCGTGTTGTCGGCGTACTCAAGAATCTGTAACTCGCTGGCGCCGTGCATGTTCCACAGCCGCTCTCGCTGCGCACCAGCGCACGCACATAGCCTTCGGTGCTGTTGGGGCGTATTCTTTCGCCGGCTGATAGAGCTCGAGGACGTCACCCTCGGGACCCGCACGCAGCCTGCGTGGGCTTTGGTCGTCCAGGATGATGCCGGTGTCTGTGGTCGAACCGGGATCAAAAGGCAGCAGAGCGATTTCGGTGAGGCCCCGCAACAGGATCAGATCGCGGTACCCCCGCGGACCGAGCCGTACCAACGACGCTCCAGCCCAGGCATCCACCAGGCGACCACCGGAGCGGCGGTCCAGCATGCCGTCCCAGCCGATCAGCTCAGCGGTGCCGTCGGCGTCGGACCGCCAGTGGTCGATTCGGCGTGCGTCACGGTCATCAGGGTCGGTTGTCACCACCCAGATCTGGCTGCGAGTGCCACCCTCGGGGCGACCTGGCAGGCCAACCAGTATCCGTCGGCCGAGTGCAGCACCCGAGTGACAGGGCCCTCGACGGGCAACTCGACGTCACGCAAGGAGCTTGCCGGCCAGCCATGCAGGAACCGCTGCACAGCACGCGGATATCCGACGTCGTCGACGAGGTGGGCGAACGCAGTGGCGGCCGGCGACATCGAAGCGCCGTACACCCTGCGAACCTGCTGTGCCACGATGCTTGATTCTGCATGTTCGGAGCCCGCCGCCAGGTCAGGGCCGGATAAAGCGCACTGAGAAGTCGCACAGGTACCCTGCAGCCATGAGGTGCGCATGACGGACCGCGGACGCGAGGAGCAAAGGAGCTCCGGCACCGGTGACGAGCCGACGCAACAGTTCGGCTATGGCCCCACCGGATATGAGCCCCCCGGATATGGGCAACCCGGATACGGCCAACCCGGTTATTCCGATCCGGCTTATGCAAGCCAAGCGGCGTACGGGCCGTCCTATCAGGCACCACCCTCACGCCCGACCGAAAGCCTGCCCGCATATTCGCCCTACGGCTACGACCCGTCCGGGCCGGGGCAGTACGGATCGCAGTATCCGCCGGGCAACGACGCCGAGCCACCGCCGCCCGATGGCCCCAAGTCCCCACGCTGGCTGTGGATCGTCACCGCGGTCGCGGTACTTACTGTCGTCGGGCTGGTGATCGCTCTGGTGATCGTCAACAGCTCCAAGCAGCAGACCGTGGTGGCCCCGCTGCCCTCGCGGCCCGAGCCCACCTTCTCCACGCCCCCCACAACCACGAGAACCCCGTCGACGACATCACCGACCCCCTCTACACCGCTGTTGCCGCCGCCGACCCTGCCGCAGCCAACCGGGCCCACGGGGCCCTCCCGGACGCCTCCCACCGACACCACCACTCCGGGCGCGACGGACAGCGTGGTGTACACCGTCCAGGGCAGCGGCCGGGTCATCAACATCACCTACGTCGACTCCGGTGGCCTGCTGCAGACCGAATTCAACGTGATGCTGCCCTGGAGCAAGCAGGTCTCGTTGAGCGCCGACAGCTCAGCCAGCATGAGCATCATCAACGTCGGGCGAGAGCTGACGTGCTCGATCGCCGTGAACGGCGCTCAGGTGGAGTCGCGGACCGGGATCGGCCTGACCATCTGCACGACGACCGGCTAGACATCCCACAACCGGCTAGTACGGACCGGCTAGACATCCCACAACCGGCTGGGACGGACCGGCTAGACATCCCAGGACCGGCTGGGACGGACCGGCTGGCCCTTTAGTGCCGCACCCGCGAGTGCGGCGCCCGCACCGCCAGCATCGCCAGCAAGCCCATCAGCAGGACGGCCATCAAGCCGCCCATGCCGGCCCGGTCGGTGCCGAAGATGTCGATGAACACAGAGAACAGCCATGGTGCCAGGAATGACGCCGCGCGACCGGTCGTCGTGTAGAGCCCGAATGCGACGCCTTCCTTGCCCTCGGCGGCCATTCGCAACAGCAGCGTCCGTGACGACGACAGAATCGGCCCGATGAACAGGCACAGCAACAGGCCACAGACCCAGAACGCCCTTACCCCCGACAACATCGTCAGAGTGAGTCCCGCGACGATCATCGCCGAAAGCGACAATACGATCACCTGCTTGGAACCGAACCAGTCGTCGGCATGGCCGCCCAGTACTGACCCGACCGCGGCCACCACACACGCCGCAACACCGAACAACAGCACGTCGGCGGCCGACACCCCGTAGACGTTGACGCCGAGCACCGCGCCGAACGCGAACACCCCGGCCAACCCGTCCCGGAACAGCGCGCTGGCGCCCAGGAAGTAGACGAAGTTGCGGTCGCGTCGCCACTCACGACGGACCTCGTAGAACAGCCTGCGGTAGGCACCGCGCACGCTGAAGCGCTCGGAGGGCTCCTGCGGGGTCGGCGTGGGCACCGATATGAGCAGGGGCAGGGCGAAAAGAGCGAACCACGCGGCGGTGAGCAGCATGGCCGCCCGTACATTCTGGCCATCGTCGACGGGCAGGCTCAGCAGTCCGCGGGTGTCCCCGCTGCCGGAGATGAACCCGAAATAGACCACGAGCAGCGCCAAGACACTACCGAAATACCCGAGTCCCAAACCGAACCCCGATATCCGGCCGGAGTTCGCCGGTGTCGAGAGCTGACGCAGCATCGCGTTGTAGGGGACGGTGGCGAGCTCACTGCACGCTGCGGTGCAGGCAAGCAGGATCAGGCCGGGCCACAGATACCGGTGGTCGTCGCGGATGAGGCTCATCGCTGCGGTCAGCACGACCACCATCCCGGTCAGCGCAGCGAGCACGCGCCGTCGGCGCACGGGGGCGTCGACCCAAACCCCCGTGACCGGCGCCAGCAGGGCAACGACCAATCCGGACAACGCCAGCGCGCGGCCCAGCCAACTGGCCGGGCTGGTGTCGCCGGGCAGGTCGTCACCGACGGTGTTGGTCAGGTAGATGGAGAACACGAACGTTACGACGATCGCGTTGATCGCCGTCGCTCCGAAGTCCCACAGCGCCCACGCCAGCACGCGAGACCATGTCGCGGCGACCACCGAGGGTCGGACCGGAGGCGGCGACTCGCTCATAGGACGCCCACGATCGCTCATGAACGCCCACGATATAGTCCGGCCCATGCCAGTACCCGCTCCCCGTACGGATGCCCGGGCTGTCGTCACCGGTGCGTCGCAGAATATCGGCGAGGCGCTGGCCGCCGAGCTCGCGGCCCGCGGCCACAGCCTGATCATCACGGCTCGACGCGAGGATGTGCTGAGCGCGCTGGCAGACCGGCTGCGCGAGCGCTACGGGGTGACGGTTGAGGTGCGCGCCGTCGACCTCGCCGAACCAGCCGCACGCGACGGATTGTGCGAGGAACTGGCGACCCGAAACATCTCAATACTGTGCGCGAACGCGGGCACTGCGACGTTCGGAACGGTCGCCTCGCTCGACCCGGCCGACGAGCGCAAGCAGGTCGCACTCAACGTGCTCGGTGTTCACGATCTCGTGCTGGCGGTGTTGCCCGGCATGGTGGCTCGGGGAGCCGGCGGCATTTTGATCTCCGGATCAGCAGCGGGTAACTCACCGATCCCCAACAATGCGACGTATGCGGCGACAAAGGCGTTCGCCAACACCTTCAGCGAATCGCTGCGGGGTGAACTGAAATCGACGGGCGTACACGTCACGGTGCTGGCGCCGGGGCCGGTACGCACCGAGCTACCCAACCCTGACGAGCAGTCGCTGGTTGAGCGTCTGATCCCCGATTTCCTGTGGATCTCGACCCAATACACCGCGAAGGTCTCGCTGGACGGCCTGGACCGCAACAAGATGCGCGTGGTTCCCGGGGTCACGTCAAAAGCGATGTCGGCGGCCAGCGGATACGCGCCGCGCTCGATCGTTGCGCCTATCGTCGGCGCCGTCTACAAGAAGCTCGGCGGCAGCTAACCCCCCTTGCGCCGCTGCGCCCCTTGCGCCGAAATGGCAACCATGCAGCGAAAGTGCGAGTAGACGCCTGCTGGACTGCCAGTTCGGCGAACTAACGTTTGCGGCGTCCGGTACCGAAGATGCTGCGGGTGATCTCACGACCGAGAACCGTTCCCGCCGAGCGCATCGCGCTCTTGAACGCCGGGCTTTCCATCATCTTGTCCAAGAAGCCCGGTTCGGCCGGCGCGGGCATCGGGGGCACTTCGATGGGCGGCGGCAGTGGCGTCTGCAGCTCGGGAGCTGTCTCGGTCACCGGTGGCGGCGGCGCCAGCTTGGCGAGCAGCATTTCATAAGCCGACTCGCGGTCGACGGACTGCCCGTATCTGGCTTGTAGCGGGCTGGCCGAAGCTGTCGCGGTGATCGCATCGGGGCCGATGGTGTCCATCAGCGAGCGTGGCGCACGCATTCTGGTCCACGCCACCGGCGTCGGCGCCCCCCTCTCGGAGAGCACCGTGACGACGGCCTCGCCGATGCCCAGCGAGGTGAGCGCAGACTCCAGGTCGTACACCTCAGTTTTCGGATAGGTCCGCACCGTCTTCGACAGCGCCTTCTGATCATCGGGGGTGAAGGCGCGCAACGCGTGCTGGATGCGGGCACCGAGCTGGCTCAGCACGTTGTTGGGCACGTCGGTCGGCAGCTGGGTGCAGAAGAACACCCCGACGCCCTTGGAGCGGATCAGCTTGACCGTCTGCTCGACCTGCGCCAGGAACGCCTTGGAGGCGTCGGTGAACAGCAGGTGGGCCTCGTCGAAGAAGAAGACCAGCTTGGGCTTGTCGACGTCACCCACCTCGGGCAGCGTCGTGAACAGGTCGGCGAGCACCCACATCAGGAATGTGGAGAACATCACCGGCCTGGTGGCCTGATTGTCGAGCTCAAGCAGTGTGATGATGCCCCGTCCCGACGCGTCGAGGCGCATCAGGTCGGCCGGCTCGAGCTCTGGTTCGCCGAAGAACGTGTCGGCACCTTCGGCCTCGAGGTTGACCAGCGCGCGCAGGATCACCCCCGCGGTCCTGGAGGAAACCGCACCGAGTGCCTTGAGCTGCGGCTTGCCCTCGTCGCTGGTCAGATACTGGATTACTGAGCGCAAGTCCTTCAGGTCCAACAGCGGCAACCCCTGCTGGTCAGCCCAATGGAAGATCAGGCCAAGGGTGGATTCCTGAGTTTGATTGAGCCCCAACACCTTCGACAACAAGATCGGACCGAAGCTGGTGATTGTGGCCCGGACGGGCACCCCGATACCGGAAGTACCAAGCGACAGGAACGCCACCGGGTACGCCGTTGGAGTCCAGGTGTCACCGGTGTCGGTGGACCGTTGGGCGATCTTGTCACCTGCCTCCCCCGGCCTGGCCAGACCCGAAAGGTCACCCTTGACGTCGGCCATCACCACCGGCACGCCGGCAGCCGACAACTGCTCGGCGAGCACCTGCAGCGACTTCGTCTTCCCGGTGCCCGTCGCACCGGCGACCAGTCCGTGCCTATTGACCATCGACAGTGGAATGCGCACCTGCGCGGTCGGGTCGCACACCCCCTCGACGATGACAGCACCGAGTTCCAGGGCTGCGCCCTCAGCGCTGTAACCGGCGGCGATCTGCTGTGCGGGAGAGGCTGCGGGCTCCGAGGTCTGCTGTGCGGGGGAGGCTGCGGGCTCCGAGGTCATGCGCTGAACCCTACTGGGCAGCAACACCGGTAGCTGGATATGGGCAGCCTTGAGGCCCCCTGGGGCTTACTGTTAAGCGCTGTGCGAGACGAATTGGTGTGGATCGACTGCGAAATGACCGGCTTGGACCTCAAATCCGACCTGCTCATCGAAATCGCGGTGCTGGTGACCGACTCTGAGCTCAACATCCTCGGCGACGGTCTCGACGTGGTCATCCACGCCGGTGACGATGCGTTGTCCTCGATGGTCGACGTCGTGGCACACATGCATTCGAAATCCGGCCTCACTGAGGAGGTACGCACGTCGACCACCGATGTGGCCACCGCGGAGTCCATGGTGCTGGACTACGTTCGCACCCACATCCCCCAGGCCAAGACGGCGCCGCTGGCCGGCAATTCCATCGCTACCGACCGCGGTTTCATCGCCAGGGACATGCCCAGGCTCGACGATTACCTGCACTACCGGATGATCGACGTGAGCTCGATCAAGGAACTGTGCCGCCGCTGGTATCCCCGGATCTACTTCGGACAGCCCCCGAAAGGACTCGCCCATCGCGCGCTGGCCGACATTCACGAGTCGATCAGTGAGTTGCGTTACTACCGCCAAACGGCCTTTGTGGCGCCACCAGGTCCATCCACCAGCGACATCGCAGCCATCGCCGCCGAAATCGGTCCACCCGCCGCCGACGGTGAGTCCAATAATTCGGCTCCCGAGGAGTCCAGCGGCTAGTATCGACCACGCCGCGCCAGCGGCAATGGTGGCTGTAGTTCAGCTGGTAGAGCACCAGGTTGTGATCCTGGAAGTCGCGGGTTCGAGCCCCGTCAGCCACCCCACAGCCAAAAGCGCCGCCTACTCAGGTAGGCGGCGCTTTTGCTCGCTGAGAGCAATGTCACGTTATCCGACGTTGGCGTTGCCGGCTTTCCACTGTGCCCACGGGATGTTCCAGTCACCGAGGCCGTCGCCGCCGGGCAACGTCGATCCGACCGTGTTGACGATTTCGACAACGTCACCCCGTTTGGAGTTGTTGTAGAACCATTGGCCGTTGCTGGTGCTGACGTTGATGCAGCCGTGACTGACATTGCTGTAGCCCTGGCTGCCTACCGACCAGGGCGCGCCGTGGACGTAGATGCCGCTGTAGGAAATCTGGGTGGCCCAATCGACCTCGGTGCGATACCCGTTAGGTGAGTTCACCGGCACCCCGTAGGTCGAGGAGTCCATCACCATCTCGGCCCGACGGTCGCCGACGATGTAGGTGCCGTTGTCGGTCGGGGTGCTGTTCTTGCCCATCGACACCGGCATGCTCTTGATGACCTCGCCGTTGCGACGCACCGTCAGGGTCTTGGTGCTGTCGTCGACGGAGGAGATCACCGCGTCGCCGATGGTGAAGCGCGTCGAGACGTTGTCCTGCCCGAACAGTCCGTCGCCCATATCCACGCCGTAGGCGTTGACGGCCACGTCCACCGTCGTACCCGGCTTCCAGTATTCGGCTGGGCGCCAACGGACTTCCTGGTTGTTCAACCAGTAGAAGGCGCCCATGACGGGTGGGTCGGTCTTGACGGTGATGGCGCGCTGCGCGGCGAGCCGGTTGGGGATGTTCTCGTCGAAACGGATCGCCACGGGCTGACCGACACCGACGACCTCGCCCTCATTGGGCAGCACGTAAGCCATGGTGAGGTTCTCCGGCGAATGCGTCTCGAACGTCATCTGCCGGCTGGTCGCGCCGCCGAGACCGAGCGACTGCGCGGTCAGTGTGTAGCGCTTGTTGTAGCCCAGCGGCTCTGCGGTCGCCCAGGTCAGACCGTCCTTGGACAGCTCGCCCAACACCGACTTACCGTTCTCGTTGACCATGGTGACCGCACCCAGAACACCCAGTTCGGCGGTGACGGTGACGGGCGAGTCGACGCTCACACCCACCGCGCCGTCCTTAAC
>Ga0210003_1004339_pt1 | contig 11255 bp, 12 predicted proteins | sample LantaG_FD_182804 | JGI IMG/M metagenome (GOLD analysis project Ga0210003, IMG submission 182804) | Deep subsurface microbial communities from Baltic Sea to uncover new lineages of life (NeLLi) - Landsort_02402 metaG (SPAdes) (version 2) | ecosystem: Environmental > Aquatic > Marine > Oceanic >...
CATGGTGACGTTGCAAAGACGGCTGCATCGGGTTGTAAGACTCCAGGCAAAAAGATAAAGTCAAAAGGCAAAGGACGAGGACTTGGAATTGGTAAGGGCAAAGGGCCTATTGGTGTACCAGTAAAGAGTAAGAGAGTTCGCCCTATGGCAAAGACCACAGTCAAGCAAGCCAACTCACAGCTTGCTGAGATTAAGTGGGCGCGCCGAGAGCTGATGGCTGACGTGCAGAGAACCAAAGAAGCAGCCATGCACTCTATGGACAAACTTGCCAATGCGTTCAGGATGCTTGACGCCAGGCCCTTCGATGAGATCGAGCAGGCAGTACAGGGGCATCTTGGTGAAGCAATAACCAAGAAGGCAATGGACATTGTCTGGCAACGTGGACCGAACCTTTCCAGACTTGGTGAGAAGCGTGCTGATGCAGACGACAAGTCTGTCCGTGTATTTGGCAGGACGTCCACTGACGTGGCAGCGCTTGAGATGGTTGATGCGCTTGAGAAAGCTGCTGAAGCTGAAGTGAAGTTTACTGAGTACGAAAAGATCGCTACTCCGGTAGACAACCTCATAACCTCTAAGTTGAAAGCTCGGCTAGGAGGTCAATCCTCGGACCCTTTTGCGAAGAAAGCGGCAGTATCTGATCTTATAGACGCCGCTATAATGCAGAGAGGCGGCATAGTAGAGCCTGCTCAAAGTGCAGCGTACCGAAAAGGTGAAGCCCTCGTAGCTTCCGGCACGCAGGAAGAAGAGGCAGCCGAGAAAGCAACAAAAGGCCTTTTTGCTGTCGAGCCATCTGAAGGCGAGCTGCATGCCCAGAAGATAAAGCAGGATCAAGCAGACGCAACTCGTGTTAGGCTTCAGCAGGAAAAGCTTACTCAGGACCGGGAACAGTACGCAGCAGAAACTGGAGAGAAATCAGAAGCCGCTGCCACAGTTGCTGACATCATGGCCAACGAGCAGCTTGGTAAAGCTGACCTCCTTTCAAGACAGCAGCAGCTTGAAGGAGAAGGTAAGGCTGAAGCAGCAAGGATGCTTGGCGACGCCGGCAGAGTTAATGAGCAACTTGAAGCCGAAAAGCTTCATCGTGAAGAACGCAGACAGACTGAAGAAGCACAGTCTAACAGAAACCTTGCTGGTGCGCTTACTACAGGACAGGCGCCATTCTATCCTGAGTGGCTTCCAAACATGATTAGCGACGAGCCAGCTGAAGTTGGTGAGATTATGACGCCAGAGCATGAATCAAAGCTTCGTAAGATAAAGCTCAAGCTCATGGTGAATGATATGATATCCAACGATGAGACGCTCAGTGCTTATGCTCCTGCACAAGTAATCGATGCAGTAAACGAGATAACCACGGTTGCCCCATCAGCAGCAACAAACAAGCCGCTGATGCGTAGCCTGGTTGGTAGGTTCCTGCAGCAGGGTGGAAAGCTCGATCCATCTGAGATAGCCCAGTTGCTCAGCATTGAAGCTGCGCAGCGTAGCACTGGAGTACGTGGAACATGAGTCTACAACTTTTAGGCGCTATGTGTTGCCTCAGTAAACAAGCTGGTATTGCTTCGGTGGCTGGTAAGGTAGGAGGTAAAGTATTAACTCCTATTGGCGTTGCAATGGATGCCTATGACGGGTATGACACGCACGGAGTTGGTGGGGCTGTTGGCTCAGCAGCTGGAGGATCTGCCGGATTTGCTGGCGGAGCTGCTGGAGGAGCTGCACTTGGAACTATGGTAATGCCGGTAGTAGGTACAGCTATTGGCGGTATAATTGGAGGACTAGCTGGAGGTATAGGCGGCGCAGAAGCAGGTAAGCGCGTGCTTGGCACAAGCAATGAACCGCCACCAGAGATACCACGACCAGATTGGTTTAAGAAAGTAATGGGAGCACAGGAGTCACCGTACACACACTCAGAAGCCACATAATAGGAGCGCTTGATGATTAAGATTATAGATCCTGCAGGTTTCAACTTTGATCAGCCGATCATGTCATTGGTTGATGTCCACCGCAATGGTGTGGATAAGTCATGGCTTCAGAAGTCTGCTGCTGTGCTCACAAAAGAGATGTCTGAGATACGGCCAGAGAAGGGCAGAACCTTTGTCCACCTGATTGCTCTCGGTGACCTGGAGTCTTACGGGCTCAACCGCAATGGTGACGGGTTTCCCAAGCAAGCTAATGTTGATTATCATAAGACGTTTGAGAAGCATGCAAACTTCTACCGTCATCACAAGAACAAGCCTCACCTGGGTCACAAGATCTACGGCAATGTGAAGCACGCTGCGTACAACCCTGACATGAAGAGGGTAGAGCTGGTCATCAATATCGAGGACAAAGCAGCCCCTGACACTATTCAGAAGCTTGCATCTGGCAAAGACATACCGGTATCGATGGCGTGCGTAACTGACCCAGAGTATCCTGTAAGGACTAAAGACGGGTATAAAGCAATAGCAACTATTCAAGTTGGTGACGAGGTGCTTACTCATTCGGGTAACTGGAAAAAAGTGAAGCAGCTTAACCGGCGTAAGTACACAGGGTTAGTGCGTAAGTTTTCATTTAATGGACTCCCACTACCACTTGAGCTTACAGCAGATCACATGATGTGGGCTAAGTGTTTTGTCGGGTCTAAAGAAGCTGCGGCTGTTAAGACTAAAGCTAGTAGATATTTTAGGGATGGTGACGCGTTTGAAAAAGAACCGGCAGGGTGGGTACACGCTGAACATATTGAGGTAGGTGATAGAATGTTTTATCGCCCAGAAGGCGCTACTACAGGTGTAGCCGGGATTGACGATATTAATCTTGCAGTTCTGATGGGTTACTACGTTGCTGAAGGTAGCCTTGGCTACAATAAAGATAAGGCCTGCACAACTGTGTTTACGTGTAACATGGCTGATTCGTTGATTCAAAAAGTACCAAGCATTCTTTCAGAGATGTATCCAGGACTTACATGTACTATTCGACCACACACATCAAGTACAGCTGCCTTGAATTTAGAGGTATACTCTACTGACTTCGGTGAGTTTATGAAGAAGATGCACGGAGCTGGCGTGCGGAACAAACGAATACCTTTGGAGATGTTTAATGCACGCACACAGGCTAAGCTGGCGTTTTTAGGTGCCTGGATTGAAGGTGATGGATGGTCTGATAAAAAAGGAGTACACATCTCTACGTGTAATCAGCGCCTTGCTCTCCAATGTAGAGACCTACTGATGTCAGCTGGTATTCCATCTTCAATTTACAAAATAGATCACGCTTCTTGTTCTACGTCTGGGCATGCTGGCTCTGGTGATGAGTATACGGTTAACATATCTTGGATAGACGCAGTCCAGCTGGCAAAGTGGTCAACAAAAGTGCTAGAATCCGACTACTTTGTACCAGACGCCGTAGCTGAATCGCGTAAAATGCCTTCTTGTATGCGTCAGTGCCCTGATGGTACGCGTGCCTACCGTGTGTCTGGTATAGAGGATCGTGATGTTGTAGACCTGGTTACTTACAATGTAGAGGTTGAAGACGACGAGTCTTACACGCTGGCTGGACTAATTAGCCATAACTGTAAAGTGCCAAACGATGAGTGCACAATTTGTGGTAATGAAGCCCCATCTACAGATAAGTACTGTGACCACCTCACCAAGTATGCGACACAGATGCTTGATGATGGTCGTCATGTAGGTATGCTGAACCACAAGCCTACGTTCTTTGACATCAGTGAAGTCAGCCGTAATGCTGACAGGATTGCTCTGTCTATGCGTAAGGTGGCGTCTCATGGAGCAGTACAGTTCAGCGCTGACCTCGCTACTGAGATGGGCGTAACAGCTCCGGATATACTGGATAGCCTCAGCACATATCAGTATAAGCAAGCACTGAGAAAGCTCGCGTCATTTGAACATGCTATGGCAAAAGCCGTGTCCAGACCAGAGATGCGTAAGATCGCAGATGTGCTCAAACAGCCCGTTGGAGCTGAAGGTGTGAACGACCGCTACTTCCGTTCAGCTCTTGGAATCCTGAAGAGATCCAACGTTTGTCTGTGTATGGAAGACTTCTTTAAGATGGCAATGGGTGACCGGTATAACGAGGTTGAACATCTGATTCCATCGGCTATGACTCACATGCCAGGTATGTATCGAGAGGCAGAGAAAAACGCTGAAGCATTTATTTCTGGAATATCTGCGTACGAGCCCCTTGACATAGCGATACCGAATCGAGTACAAAGGAGTCTGAGTAAAGTAGCAAATGAAGCAGCTCTGAACGATGAAACGGTGAACGGTAGACTGACCACAAGAATTTTGACGAAGTCCTCGTCAGTTGTACCGTACAATTCGGCACCCAGTAACGACCCAGCTGGACGTAAGCTTGCAGAGGAATATGCAAGATACAAACTAGCTGCCGTTAAGGGTGCCGATAATTTTGTGCTGAAGATGAGCATTCTTCAGAATATGTAAACCTGTGAATTTGTTTATCCGATATGGAGGAAGAAACATGACACGCAATATTCAGAACGTAGTAGATGATCTGAATGAACTTGTTTCGTCCATTGGACTGGAGAAACTTGCACAGGGCGTTGTAGCAGACCCGGGTACTTCCCAACCAGCTGAGCAGGAAGCGAGTCGCAGTAACATTGCACCCGCTACCGAAGGTGCACAAGCTGCTGAGAACTCTGCCATGGTTCGTGAAGACGTCACTGGCCAGTCTATTGACGAAGCAAGTCCCGCCGCTGCTGAAGGTGGCGAGATTTCAGCAAGCTCACCTGAGAAGATCACCACAGCTACCACAGTTGGTGACGATCCAAGTGTTGAGAAGGACTACGGATCACGCCAGGAGACGCTCAATGCTCCTGGTACCTCACATCCAGCAGATGTGAACAAGGATAGCGAAAAGTACTCAAGTGCTAACCTTAAAGACAGTGCTGGCTTCATACTTCATGAAGTTGCTCTGCAGAAACAAGCATCAGTCGCAGACCTTACCGAAGAGAACGCTATTGAGAAGCTCGGACGTATGGTTCTTACTGCCAGCGATGAAGATGGCATGAACAAGACTGCTGAGGAAGCATCAAGTGTAGGCGTCGCTGCTACATCAGAGTTCCTCACCGGTTACGTCAAGACCGCATCACTTGTTGGTGAACTCACCGCAGATTACATTGATGGTCTGATTGTAGGAGCAGTGCAGAAAGAGGCTATGGATGGCGAAGAACTCCCCCCAGAACTGATGGCTGCTGAAGAAGCTGGCGCAGTTGATGCCGGCGGCGGAGAAGAAGAAGCTGCTGCTGAAGCACTTGTACAGGAAGCTGTAATGATTGCTGAAGAGCTTGGTGTTTCTCCTGAGGAAGTCCTTGAAGCAGCCCTGGCCGAAGCCGAACAAGGCGATGTAGCCGAAGACATGGGTGAAGCAGCCCCTGTTTCAGAAGAAGAGTTGATGGCTGGTGTTGCTGACGAAGCAGCTGCTCAAGAAGCTGGCGGCGAAGCTATTCCTGAAGAGAACATGGAAGTTATTGCTTCGTGGAAAGGCCTGAAAGACGCGTATAAGGCTCGTAGCGCGGCGAAAACGGCTATCAAAGCACATAAGGCAACAGGCAAACATGCTGCTGGACGTATTGGTGTCGAAGCAGACAAGGTCCTCGCCACTAAAGCAATGAAGGGCGAAGCCATCGACACAGCCAAAACTGTAGGTAAAGCAGTCGCTAAACCTGCAGCTATAGCTGGAGCCGCTGGTGCTGTTGGAGCTGCTGGTTATGCAGCTGGTAAATCGTCCAAGAAGAAGAAAGACGATGACAAAGAGAAGAAGGCAGAACTCCTTGTCAAAGCAGCAGCGCTTAGTGCAGCCTGGAAGCACGGAAAGAATATTCTTGGTCAGATGAAGGGCGTAGCTACTTCTGCAGCAAAAGGTAACAAACTCACCCAGGGCCTTCACGCTAGTGAACTCTCCGCAGCTATTCCGAAGTTTGTAGGCGAAGCTGGCCAGTCGTTGGCCACAGCTAAAGGTGTAGCTAAGACCGTCGGTAAAGTTGGTGGCGGAGCTGCAGCTCTTGGTGGCGCGGCTTACGCAGGCAGCAAGCTTGGCGGCGGCGGTGATGAAGAGAAGGCAGCAGAAGCTATTGATGCAGAGATTGCTGAGATGGCTGAAAAGGCATCAGAGTATGACAAGCTGATGGCTGAAAAAGCAGCAAGTGAGAAAGTTGCAGAGAACGCAGAAGTCATTGCCACTGCAGTAAACTCAGCAATGGAAGCTTGGTGGGTTAAGAAATCCGCTGAGATTAACTAAGTAGCCCTGTTGCGGGTATCCGCAAAGGTTTTAAAAGAAGGAGAACGAACATGCCATACGTCACTGACGACTTCGTTGCTCATGCGGAAAAGCTTGCCGGGGCGATGCAGGAGAAGCTTGAGAAAGAAGCTTCTGCTGATGAATCCCTCAAGGCTAACGCAGAAATGGTTGCCGATACCCTGATCGAACAGGGATTGGTTCCAACAACCCAGAAGCACGCTGCAGTCGCATCGCTTCTGGATCATGAGCAGGCGCTTCAAGCGCTGAACAAGACTGCACAGATTAAAGGTGGCGAAGTAACACCAGCCACTGACGAAGAAGGCGAAGAAGTCTCTGCCATGGGCAAGACTGCTTCAACTGAAAAAGAGGCATCTGTAGACTATCGTGGTGAGGAAATGCGGGATTCTGACCGTGCCCTTCTTCGTGGTCTTGGACTTGGAGTGTAACCTGTAGTTTAGTTTCGTATAGTGTGGGATTTCGTTAACCACCATTTTTGGAAAAGGAGATACAAATGCCTGGCGATCTTGTACCCGGACAGATGTACGATCACGAATGCAATGTAGTAAAGGGCTGGTGGCACGCTCATGCAGTTGATAAGACTGCCGCTGTCGCTTCTGGTGAGACCATTCTTGCCGGTAGTGTATGCTACCTCGATTCAAACGGTGAGTTCCGTCTTGGCCTTCCAGACAACACCGTAGGCTGCTTCGCGTGGCCGAACAGCAATGACTTTGATGTCAGCGCCGATGTTGGCAATATTCAGTCGAAGAACCTGATGGGTCTTCCTACTGTTGCTGCCTATGAGCTGTGGACCACTGAGTACGATAGTTCCTTTACGTACAACATCCACGACTACCTGACTGCGTGGGACAGCCAGTTGCCTGGATATCTTGCTGCTAACAAGGGCAAGGTCGCTCCTGGGCGCCCGTACCACAACACCATCGTAGGTATTGTATCTGATGGCGTTAAGGTCAACGAGTTCAAGAAGAACGTTCTGACTCTTTGGACCTACCACTTGCCGATTGACCTTGAAGTTCCTTCAAGTGACATCAGTGTCTTTGGTACCACAGGAACACTGGATGACGGTGACGACACCAACTAGTACCGTTTTTGGACTGGGTGAGGAGTCAGTTCGCTGACTCTTCACCTACCTTTTAGAATGTCGGAAGACAAAGGAGAAACAAATGAGCAGTCCTACTGCCAAAGAAATCAACAGCGCTCTCATCGATATGTTCGAGAGTGGAATGCAGAAGGAAGCCCAGGATGCCGTAACGGACTTCGTTCGTATGCGGATGAGAGAAGAAGGCTTCCTTCGTCAGATCCTCCCTCCAGTCATGGTGACTGACGATGATCTTGACAAACAGGTCGATACCGATAAGCCGGTTATCGTCTGTGAGAAAGAGCCGGACAGCCCAGCTGCTATCAGTGTGCCTTTCGGTTCCCTCCCCATGAATCGCTACATCCGTGGTATCCGTTTCCGCGTTATGTTCCAGCGTATCATGAGCCCCAGGTTCGTTAAGGACATCAACGAACTCCGTACCTACGATCAGGACATTCGTCAGATCCTGTCTGACAATGCACTGAAGGATATGCAGGCTGAAGAAGATGGCAAGTTCATCGCAACAGTCGACAGCATCCTCGTTGGCGCAAACCAGGTCGTTCCCGATACTGGCGTTGTTCAGTGGGAAACAATCGCAGGCGGCATCACCAGAGAAACCTGGAACGATGCGCTTAAGATTCTCCCCAAGACCCCAGCACACTTCAGTGCAAGTACTGTCATGCTTAACAACGTGACTGTCCTTGAGTTCCAGAAGTGGGGTCGTGATGAAATTGGTGGCGACATGGCTCAGCAGATAGCCAGTCGTGGTTGGGGCGAGACCAGCTGGTTCGGAACTCGCGTCATCGTTACCATCAAGCGTAACCTGGTGCCGGACAACCGTCTCTACCAGTTCGTCAAACCCAGCAGGCTGGGCAAGAACTTTTTGCTCGAAGATACAACCATGTACGTGGATACCAAGGCGTTCATGATTGAGTTCTTCGCATACAGCAGCTGTGGTGCAGCCATTGCTAACCCTGCCGGCGTTGCCATTGCCGACTTCACTGGCTGAGTAAAGTTTTCAAATCTACCCCTCAGTTGTACGGTACGACTGAGGGGTATCTTGAACACTTGCTTTACGGAGCGTACAATGCAAAAAATAGCTAACGGCATCATGGTAAAAGAGTCTGTTAATCCAGTTTCACGTGGTATTAACAGGGTTAACAGGCTGCTTAGATACGAGAAGGTACTGCCTATGGATGCGGCAGATTATATTCATCAAGCAGCTAAAGGTACAGGAAAGATAGGTGTTGGTGTCGGGGCAGGGGTAGGTGCACTTGGTGGAGCGCTGACCTCACCTGAAGGTGGTTCCGGTATTGAAACTGGTTTAAGGGCAGCTGGTGGTGGGCTGGCTGGAGCGCTGGCCGGTGGTCCGCTAGGCTATGTTGGTAGGCGGGCGTATATCTTAAACGGTTTGCGAAAGCACCGAGCCGGTATTGCTGAGCATATAAAGGGCCTGGACCCCGAAGGGCGTGCGTCGTATATAGAAGTCAAAAACTTTACTAAGGGCTTGTAATAATGCCAGCAGCTAAACCTATATCAGCAGAAGAACTTCAAGATCTTGGCGGTCACCAAGCACTTGGCGCTGAACTTGCTAAGGTTGTACGCAGACCTATTGCTGGTGCACCAGAGGCAGCACTTACGTTCCTTGGTGGTTCTGCTGCTCCATATATAGGATATCCATCAGCGTTGGCTGGAACTGTTGGTGCAATCGGTGGCTTGAAAGGTGGGGACTACCTGCAGAAGCTTATACATAAAGGAACTGGCGGAGTAGCCGACCGGTTGAAGACGTATGGCAAAAGTGGTAAGAGACTACAGGTACCTGCAAGGGTACTGGAATATTTAACCCGGCCTGGTGCCGGTGGATTTATGGGCAAGGTGATCCTTGCTGCTCTTGGTTTTGGCGCTGGTCTGACTGTTGTTCCGCCCAGCAAAGAAGTTGGTGTAATGATTACGGAATCTAGTCCGAAGTAACTTAAGGAGGAAAGAAATGCCTAACACTGTTGAAGAACTTTTCAAGAAGTCGAATGAGTTGCTGGAAAACAATGTGCGTATTCCTGCAATCTTTCAGAAGCTGGCTGAACGTGGCTACGTCCCAGCCACCGAAGAAGAAGCACAAGAACTCATGAAGCATGCAGAAGCAATCAGTGCCGGTGTCGCATCTGGTGAGGTTGCTACTATTCCTGCCCGTGAGCTTGAAACTGATGGAAGTCTGTCGAAGCACGCGAGTGAAGCTGCAGACCAAGACTTCCTTCGCTTCGCACCAGAAGTCGAAGTCAACATCAATGAAGTTGACGAAACTATCAAACAGGCAGCTGCTGTGGTTGCCATGGTTAATATAGGCCAGTAGTATTGGCCTTTGGTGGAGTACCCGTATACGGAGGGTATCATGGGAAATATACTAGAGCTGCTCAAGTCAAAGAAGTTCAAGGTTTTACTGGTCAGCATCATTGGTCTTGCGTTGAGTGTATGGGCACAGACGCTTACAGTTGACCAAGCACTCAGTGCAGCATGGCCGCTTGTGCTTGCGTATCTCGGTGCACAGGGTTTGTCAGACGCGTTTGGTAAAGGTAAGATCGAAGGTGAAGCTGCTATTAAAAAAGCCGCCGAGCTTCCGGCACCAGCCGCACCTGCACCAGCACCTGCTGATGGGGCATAGGTCCGCACTATTATTGCCTTTATTTATTAACGGGCGTCTGGCTGTATCTTATGGTCAGACGCCTGTTTTGAAAGGCGCTTTGCTCACATGACTAACTCTAAGGACCACCATGGAACCCACCAAGACGACCGCAGAAATAATAACGAACGTGGAGGCGTTGGCCCGTACATACGCCGACACTCAACTATGGGGTGTCATTGCTTTTTTCAGTGTACTAGTTGTGGTGCAGTTTGCCACTATGGTATACTTACTGTTGAAGAAGGATAAGGCTTACACAGAGCTAATCAACGCTAATGCAGAAGTAGACAAGGCCGTAGCGAACACATTTGAGCAGAGACACGTAGAGTTTGTCAGTGTATTGCAGGAGTCTATTGCAGCTGCCAACAGTAACGTCACTGCGCTGAACAAACTCTCCGCTAAGCTTGCTGCTACTGATAAATCGATAGATATATCTAACTTGACAGTTATCGGTTATTTGGAGACTATAGAGAGTTCAGTATCCGCCATCAAGGAGGCATCAGATGCATAACCTACGACAAGCGCATGGACTGGTTGCAGACGCTAAGCGGTATAGAGCTGAAGAGAAGAAAGTTTATGATCAGTTCATACAATCTGCAAGACGCCATAGGCTGTCTATTACCATTGGCACAACTGTTCTATACGTCGAAGACAATCCTGATTCAGTATCTGTGTTCAAGGCGCTGATAGAAGTGACGTGTAACAACGAGCATTGTGAAAAAATAAATGTGAAACCAATATCAGGTGCAAGTGAAGCTAAGGCGTTCATAGAAAATAACTTTATGATGTTGAAATGTGTTGTGCTTGATTTGAACTTAGCTGAAGGTGATGGTGAGGCACTATTAGACTGGATCTCTCATAAGTATGGTGAGTCACTTCCCGTAATAGTTTATTCAAATGATATTACTCGTGTTGAAGAAATTCGAGAAAAGCATCCAATGATTGAAATATTAATCAAAGGAGCGGCATCAAGTGTCGAGCTTGCAAACGCAGTACGCCTGCACCGCTCATGCAGACACAATAGCACTATTGATTGTGAGCTGTTTGATAACTGTACCGACTGTCCAAACTACGTGGGCGAGGAGGAGTAGTATGGCTTTTGCTAACATTCAGTTGATCCCGGGTGAATGCGTTCACAACCCAACGTTGAACGCAGGACTCGGTGTTGATACAGAATTTCAGGTTCTAATCGTAGACGACCAGCAGTGCCCTATTGACCTGACACCCTATATCGAACCACAG
>Ga0210003_1004340_pt1 | contig 11255 bp, 11 predicted proteins | sample LantaG_FD_182804 | JGI IMG/M metagenome (GOLD analysis project Ga0210003, IMG submission 182804) | Deep subsurface microbial communities from Baltic Sea to uncover new lineages of life (NeLLi) - Landsort_02402 metaG (SPAdes) (version 2) | ecosystem: Environmental > Aquatic > Marine > Oceanic >...
TCAATACCGCTTACCCCGGGCACGCCCTCCAATTTAGTCACCACCTGGACATATTCATCTATCATTTCTCCGGCAACATTGACGATGACTGGCACTTGCCATCTTGCCCATATAGGTGCTTTATCTCTGATTACAGCGTCGACACCGATATTCTCCAGACCTACGGAATTAAGCAAGCCGTCCATGGTCTCTACTATACGGGGTTGGGGATTGCCTTTCCTGGGCATAAGAGTAGTTCCTTTACAAACAATAGCTCCTAGCTTCTGTATATCAATAAGCTCGCAGTATTCTGTGCCGTAACCGAAAGTACCAGAGGCTGCTATCACTGGATTATCCAGTATTAAGCCTTTAGGATGGCGAGGAGCTAATTGAAGGCGAAGGTTTGCCGATTCAGTTTCCATGGTTATAATTATAGCAAGGTATCGTCTGAGACGATATATCTTATTCTAATACCTATGTTAAAATTGAAACCATGCAAAAGACTGGTTATGTAATCCGCAATATGAATGACGGGGATATTCCCCAAGTATCTGAAATTGACCGTGAGGCTTTTCCCGGTGAGTCGCTTTTTCGCCCCTATACTTCATATAAACAGGAGATTCATAACTCTTTAGCTCACTACATAGTAGCTTGTATAGAAAATAGGGCTGGATTGGAATCAATCCAGCAAAATAAGTCAAGCCAGCAAGATATGAGAAAGATGTCCTGGTTTAAATGCCTTCTTAGTCGTCGCCACGCAGTGTTATTACAAGGGGAGCGGCATAATCTCCATAATGGAGAATCTATCGTCGGTTTTGCTGGCTTATGGACTATGCTGGATGAGGCGCATATAACTGCTATTGCTGTAAGAAAAGATTATCACCGGCTCGGAATCGGTGAAGGGTTGCTCATTTCAATCATTGAATTTGCCAACCGTTTGAATGCGAATATAGTTACGCTAGAAGTTCGTGCTTCTAATCTGGTGGCACAGTCACTTTATACGAAGTATGGATTTCGAGTAGTTGGTAGGCGCACTAGGTACTATTCGGATAATGGTGAAGATGCCCTGCTCATGAGCACGGATACTATTACTTCGGCTCCCTTCCAGAGTCAATTCCAGCGACTGAAGGAAGCCCATAGTCTGCGCTGGGGGATTTCCGCTGCTGCTCGATTAGTGTGATTGGGATATTCGACCCCTTTCCTTGTATCAGCCATATTTGTGTAGGATGTCCTTAAAGGAATCTATTACAAAGCTTAGCTGCTCCTTGTCAGCCGAAAAGGTGGAAACTTTAAAAGCTTTTGTCAAGCCTGGCTGCAGCCCCCAGATTCCTCTCTCCTTTAATTCCTTGTATAAGAAGTATCCTCGCTCTCGGACACGCTTGGAGATATCGTAAAGCATTGGTGTTTCAAAGTGCAGCAAATCGTGCCTGTGTGGTTTTTCTCCTAACTGCTTAAAACCTAACTTCTCAAGTTCAGCAGAAAACCATTGCGCCTTTGATACTTGCCCGTCCCAATGCTGGACTCTTTCTGCTACATAGGGGAAAGAAGCCATAAGTGTTACCAGTGGAGCCCCCCTTAGAGTACAACCAAGAAGCTCGACCTGTTTATTGCTATATGCCAACGACTTTCTTAATACAACCTGCTCCCACTTTTTTTTCATCCCGAGCACTCCGCTAGGCCCTGCGGAAGCCATACTTTTATGACCACTACCAACGATGAGATCGGCTCCGATATCTTGCATGTTTACAGGCATCCTGCCCACGGCATATGCCCCATTGAGGATATAGGGGATATTATATTCTTGAGCAATTTCCCCTAGTCTTGTGGCATCAGGGAGATTGCCATAATTGCCATCGGGGTATGTTAATAGAATTAGTTTAGGATTGTGTTTTTCTATAAGTGGTGTATATTCATCAATATCAATCGTGAATTCCGGATAGCCGGAGTTAGGTACTTCGATTACATTCAACCCTACCCTTTCAGCAGCAACAATCGAACTGTAATGCCTATTACCATCAACAATAATTGAATCTCCAGGCTTTGTTAAAGAATGCATTACCATGAATATACCTTCCCTTGCCCCACATGTTACGGTGGCAACATCACAGCCGAGAAATTGGGGCAAGAGGTCATGCACAAATTCTCTAACAGGAGGATTTGTTATCTCACAGAGGTTACCAAGGCAAAAGTCACATACCGAATACCCATCTTCAAACGCTCTTAAAGCCTCTCTAGCAGCATTGGTAAGAATGCCTCCCGTTTGTAGGGGCATGATATTTATGAGGTCCTTGTGCATTCTGCGTAATGCACCAAGTTTCCCCTCTGCTTTGTTTGTTGTCTGCTTCATGAGCTTTCCCTCTTTAGTGTCTGCGCTCTTATAGTTACAAACACAGCACCACCAACTCCTATCTTTTTTTGCTGTCCTTCCATGTACTGTCGGATAGCCTCCGGGATTTGCAAATTGAGGTCAGAAAGATGTTTGATTGTTTTTACCTGATAAGTTAAGTTGCCATCGCTACTTTCTATTAAAGCCGCTGCTACCATTGCTATGGCACGCATATAGTTTATTCCTGTATATGTTCCCGAGGGGGTAATATCGCTATAGATGCTCCCTTCTGCTACACAAATCTCGTTGAAACCAGCTGGACCAATCAGTCTCTTGCCTGTTTCCGTTTCCACAAGTTTCACCACTTTTGAGCCATCATCCCAGGCTAAAAATTCACACGGGGCAATTTCATCTTTATACTTCCGGGCAGTTTCCTCTATTGCCCTGGCTATCTTTCTCCCTTTAGCAGTCTTGGGGCTTACTATATAAGTAATGGACTTAGCTATATCTTCATCAGTATACTTTGCTATGGAGAATTGTGGATACGCTACTTTCCTTACATCATCTATGTCATAGAGTATCATTGCTAGCCTTTCAATTCCGAAGCCTACGTTGAATACAGGATATTTAATGTCAAAGTTTGCTAAAGCCACTGGTGAGTACATCCCGATGTCTGCCACTTCAAGCCAATCGCCTTTATATTTAGCGAAAACCTCTTCCTCCTGGCCGGGCGCATAATATTTAGATGTCGCTGTTTTTACCTTAAATCGGATGTCTGAAAAACCATATTGTCGTAAGATATCTGTGGTTATTTCTCTCCCTGCATCCAAAGACATTTTGGGGTCCATTACTACAACTGATGCTGAATGATGAACTCGCAAATGATGAGCATCTTCCCTTTGCTCATTGCGATACCGAGGCCCTACCGAAAACAGAGCCAGCGGGAAGCTAGCCACGTTCTGTAACGCTGCCAGAGTATGAAACCACGTAGCTGTCATGTGGCTTCTCAGTGTCTTATCAGAAGGCAATGGTCGTAGCTTTTTTAGTTCCGGAAAAACCTTATCTAGCAGCTCTGTAGCCTGGTAATCAGTGATGCCCAATCCAGCAACAAACTCCTCAACAAGGTCATCGGCCTCAATCTCCCCCCTTTTATACCTTCTAAGAATTGACCTTAATTCCTCAATGTCGACTCCCGCTGCTATCTTCTTCACCTGAGTTATCTTTGAGGCACTTAGTCCTATTTCAGGACGTGGTAATTCAGCTAAGTAAAAAATTCTGTCTAGAATAACTCGAGCTTCTGGGCCATATTGCTTGGAGACATCTGTATCAGGCAAGATTGTAAGGTTCTCAACTTCATCAAAACCAAGGTTTAACAGGATTTCCCTCGATTTCTGAATCAATTCACGTAAAGGGTGAGGCTTCCCCTTCCTATCAAGGCTGATTTTGGTGCCAGAAGGTAAAAGTTTGGCCGTCGATATCCAAGCCTCAGTAAAGTTCTTTTTTGCTTGTGTTTTTATTTCACTTAAGTCAAACGTTGCCATTATCGGACTTCTACCACTCGCAATAGGTATTAGCTTATTAATTGTGCAAATTCTAAATTCACTTTAGAAAATTACAACTAGATCCTTTGCCGTGTATTAATATATTGTAGCAGGTGTTGTCTTAATATGTTTAGCGCTGCCTCAGCAGCGTCTCGCTTATTTTCCTCTCTACTTCCGTGAAAGACATACTCTTGGCTCATTTTATTGTCCTTAGTGGCTAATCCGATGTGAAATAGCCCTACAGGTTTTTCGGAGCTACCTCCTGAAGGCCCAGCAATTCCTGTAGTGGAAACACATATATCTACATCCAATAATCTCTTGCCACCCTCAGCCATCTCGATAGCTGTTTGAGGGCTGACAGCTCCATAATTCTCTATAGTCTCCTTTTTCACTCCCAGGACATTGCTTTTTACCTCATTACTGTAGGCTACTAAACAGCCTTTAAAGTAGTCGGAGCTGCCTGGCGTATTAGTTAGCTTATCGGCTATCCTTCCGCCGGTAGCTGATTCAGCTGTACCAATGGTAAGTAGCTTCCCTGTTCTAGCCTGGTATTTCCAAATCAGCTCAGCAATTTCTATTTCTAATTCGCCCATATATAACCTCCATCTTATTTTAGCAGTTGCTGTAAACTTTTAGAAAAGAATTCTTTCAGGGCTGTTGGCTTTGGGTCTGCAGTAGAGACTGCTTCTAGTAAATTCCATGAGTCAGTACCTTCGCCGGATGCTGCTAAGAATATTTCCCTATCGCATGCAGTATATTTAGATTCAATCATTAATTAATAGCCATACTGAATTTTATGGAAGAAAATAGAGGTAGGCATTTATTTCGAACTGTTCTATAATGGAACAAATGTCAATAATAGATGGCTCTCTCCAATTATGGGCAAAGAGTATTCCCCACGTATGTGGGGGTGAACCGTGGTTCGTTTGCTTCTCTTGTGATAATGTGCCGTATTCCCCACGTATGTGGGGGTGAACCGCCAGATAAGGAGACTCCTAAAATCTGGCGAAATTAGGGGAAAGAAATTTGGGAAGGCTTGGATGGTGTTAGATATAAAGTACAAAAGAAAGAGATCTAGGAGGAAATAAACTATGGATATACTTTGGATTGTGTTATTAGTGGTAGTATTGGCACTGCCAGCCTATCTAATTGGCTCGGTGTTAAGTTATTTTTTATTATGGTGGTGCCTTAGAAAAATGCCAAAGCCTATATTGCGTACAATGTTTTGGGGATAACTATTAGATATAGGCTATGCCAACTGGGAATAAGGAGGATGAGACAATCTTCCAGAGTGGTGGTATTAAATAAAATAAGCCAAGGAGATAGATATGGTTATAGTATTTTTGTATTTATTAATTGCGGGAATATCGGGATATTATCTTTATAAATCTATTAAAAGATGTAGGAAGGCATCCTTAAAGATTTGGGAATTAGATGGGGTAAGTAAGATAGCTTATATAGGATCTGGTGCTAAAGAATTACAAGAGATATTAAGTTGTCCAACTTGCGCAGTATTCCCCACGTATGTGGGGGTGAACCTTAGTACAAACTACCGTGATGGTATCTGATATTGTATTCCCCACGTATGTGGGGGTGAACCGCTAAGGCAGTATGGGAAAACCAGTGGGGCGCTGTATTCCCCACGTATGTGGGGGTGAACCGAGAGCACTTGCCAATTCTCTCAAGGTGTTGCTGTATTCCCCACGTATGTGGGGGTGAACCGCAAGGAGGCAAAATGAAGGATAAGAAGCTGACAGACCTTACCGTCGGAGACGTGGGTAAATTTATAGGGAAAGTTCTCCTCGGCTGCGTTGCTTTGGGAATATTGCTGGCTTTATTAACTGAAATATCTTGTTAAGGAGGCAAAATAAAGGATAGGAAGCTGACGTATTCCCCACGCATGTGGGGGTGAACCGCTCAGGGGCGGGTACTATAAGTATTCCTAATGCAGCCCTTATAGTGCCCTCTCATAATTCATGTTTTATTTATCTATGTGAACTGCATCATTCTACCTAGTTTTCCTGTTATAATTCGCCTTGTCAATGAGTGAATTACCTGAGGTGATGACTTTTTTAGGCACTGCCGGTGCCAGATTTGCTGTCAGTCGCCAGATTATGGCTTCAGGTGGTGTTTGGCTTAGTTTTGGCAGCACTCAAATACTTATCGACCCCGGCCCTGGTACTTTAGTTCACGCTATCAAAAGAAAACTCGACCCATCTAAACTGGAGGCTATCATTTTATCCCATAGGCATTTAGACCACAGTGGGGATATCAATATTATGATCGAGGCTATGACTAATGGTGGCAAGAGAAAACGGGGTATAGTCTTTGCTCCTGCTGATGCTGTAAATCGAGACCCTGTTATCTTATCTTATTTGCACTCCTATCCTGAAAGAATAGAAATTTTAACTGAGGGTGGCTTGTACAAAGTTAATGATATTTCATTTGAGACACCTGTTAAACATAGGCACTCAGTAGAAACATACGGCTTCATCTTTCGAACACCCCAACATACCTTCTCCTGGATTACTGATACCAAATATTTTGCTGAGTTACCTGGTTACTACTTCGGAGAGATGCTGATTATCAATGTAGTTTTATTAAACTCCAGGACTCCCGTCGAACATTTGTCTCTTCCTGAAGCCAAGGAGATAATTGTGAAAATAAAACCTAAATTGGCTATACTCACCCATTTTGGGATGACTATGTGGCGAGCCAGACCCTGGGAATTAGCTCAAGAATTAAGTGATGAAACCGGGGTTTCAGTTATCGCCGCCCGCGATGGAATGAGAGTTGATCTTGCGAAGCTAAAGAATTAAGGAGCTTCCTGGCAACGGCATATTTTCCCAAAGGGTTGCCCCCTAAGTATTTTCTGCGCTGAAGCGTTTCACTTCCGTGTTCGGGATGGGAACGGGTGGTTCCACTCCGCTCTAGTCACCAAGAAGCTCCAACTCAGTAGTATAATATATTATAAGTGAAAATTCAAAAATACATTGCTATTAAGGCAAACTGGTCCATAACACACATTAAAAGGTTAAAAAATTTGGGCGCCGCGGTGGAGAAATTCTGGCTGTGTCCCATAACTGGTGGAAATTTTTCTAGCCATATCCTACCTCTCCCCTGAGCTAGAGCAGTTCTCATTTGTCATTCCTATGTATTTCTCATGTATATGTTAAAATCTCGCTCGAAGGAACATACCGTGTAAGGAATTTAATATGTGGATTTCAGAACCTGGTAAAATCAGCGACAGAATAGACTTCCTGGGCACACGCAAGACCTGTCTTTATCTACTCAAAGGCAGAGAGGCTATGCTTATCGGAGGTGGTATGAGCTGGACAGCTCCTTACTTAGAAAAGCAATTTTCTGCGATGGATTACGACTTCCACAAGATTAAATACCTGGTCATCCCTCACTCACACTTTGACCATTGCGGAGCTGTGCCCTACCTGAAAAGGAAATTCCCCTGGCTGCAGGTAGTTGCCTCAGCATATTGCAAGCAAGTGCTCTCAAGGAAAAAGGTAATAAAAATCATCGCCGATGGCAATGACAAAATGATTGAGAAATTAAGGTTCCAGGATGAATATGACAGGTTGAATTTGAAGTTTGACAATATTCACGTAGACCGAGTTGTAGCAGAAGGCGACATTATAGAGCTGGGTGATGAAATCGAAGCCCGCTTTACAGAGACGCCCGGCCATACAAAGGGCTCCATTACGATATATGTTCCCAAACTAAAAGCCTTATTCCCCTCAGATGCTGCTCCTTCCCCCACAGACAACGGAAGGGAGCTTTCCTATCCTTCAGCTCAATACGACTTTCCTTTATATATGAAATCACTGAGGAAGCTGACAACCTATGATGTGGACATATGTGGCTTTGACCACCACGGTGTTTTCATCGGCCGTCAGGCCAAAGAAATCCTGCAGCAAGGACTGGAGCAAGCTGAAGAGTTTAAAAGCCATGTTATGGAACAATATCAACAGACAGGTGACCTGGACAAGATGGCACAAAAACTTGCTGCCGCGTCATCAGTAAAAAGCAAATTTGAGTTCTTAAGCCTGGAGCTGGAGACTGCTGTTGCCAAGACAGTGATAAGCAACATAATAGGCTAGCTTATTTGGCAATCCGCTAGCTAACACACCACCTCGGCATAGAAGCCATCGCCGAGGAGTGGGAAGCAAAACTGGAAAACAGAGCTTACATCGAGGCTCTGGCAAAAGTGTTATGTCAAAAACAGCACAAACTTCGCTCTACCGCAGCATATGGCTCAAGAAGGTCAAGCTATACATGAAACTCTACTATATCGCCATCCTGGAGTATATGTGCCTTGCTTACTCTTTGCCCAGCATATTTCCCTGAGCCCCAAACCACAGCATATTTTAATTTATCCCTAAAATCCTTATGGATAGCCTCAGCAGCATCCTTTACGCTGCTGCCTTTCTTCAAAATAACGGGGTCAGCCAGCTCAGCTTTGCTTCCGGGAGTTTTGGTGTAAACCCGCACAATGTTCAGAGCGTTATAAGTTACCCTTCTCAACTCCTCCAGACCAGTCCCTTCCCTGGCAGAAATTGAAACCATAGGGAATAATGCACCATACTGAGAGCTTAATCTCCGCCAATTGCTGTTCGAGTTTTCTAAATCGTTCTTATTGCCAATAATTAGCATGTCCTTTTGATAGCTTCCCTGAGCTAGCTCTACCCTATTATCCGTTACAGGCTCTACTCTTGCCTCACTCAGATTGTGAAGGGTATTTTCCATCTGACTAGCTGGCTCAACACCGAGGTTTATCACAATAGCAATAAGATCAGCCCTCCTGAGTGTGTTGGACAGTAATACCCGCACATTCCTATGCCCCAGGGGAGGCGTGTCAACCAGTTGAATCTGAATGTCCTTGAACTTCATCATTCCAGGGGTAAGGGTTTTGGTGGTAAAAGGATACGCAGCTATCTCTGGAGACGCCTCGGTAACTGCTGCCAATATCTGAGATTTCCCCACATTAGTAGGACCCACCAGTATTACTTGACCAGCACCTTCTTTCCCTACATAGAAGCCTGTTCTCCTGGCCGTGGCATATTTCTTTTCTGCCTCCTGTGATAATTGAGCAATCTTGCGCCTGAGCCCTGCATGAAGTTTATCAGTGCCCTTATGCTTGGGCATGATGGCCAGCATAGCCTGCAAAGCCTCAATTTTTTCCTCCGGGTCTTTGGCTGTCCTGTAGCGCTTCTCAGCCTCAAAGTACTGTGGTGGTAAATTCGCCGGCATACATTCATTTTAACATTATGTCCCATGTGTAAAAACCATCAAAGCAAACTGTAAAAAAGTCTACACCAGCTAAAGCTATAGACAACCTTCCCTATAATCTGCTAAACTGCCCAATTAAGCTGCTAGACAGTTAGGCCAGACGATTAAAAATGACAAATCTTTCCCCGTCAGATGGACTCAAGCTCGCCCGAATAGGCATCCGTAACTATATAAGCAAGCGTCCTTTAGTCGTCTCTTTCGAGGTAACGCTTTCCTGCAATTGCAACTGCCACCACTGCGACCTTGGCGGAATTATAAAGAACGAAAAGCAGCTTGAACCAGATGACTTTACCAGGTTAACCAGACTGCTGAATCCGCCCGTGGTGCAAATCTCGGGCGGCGAGCCACTTCTGCGTAACGATATAGTAGATGTGGTCAAGGCTATCAAGGCATCTAAGCGGATACCCTACTTAATATTTGTTACCAATGGGGCACTGCTAAATGAGAATATATACCTGCAACTGCACGAAGCAGGGGTAAACCAGCTTTCAGTATCGCTTGACTTCCCTGATGAGCGACATGATGATTTTCGACGGCATCGAGGTTTATATAATCATCTGGACCAAACAATTCCTCGGCTGGCGAAGTTTGGCTATCGAGACATTATTCTGAACACCGCTATAACGAAGGCTAACCTGAAAGATATATTGCCTGTAGCCCAAAAAGCCATGGATTGGAATGTATCTATATCATATAGTGCCTATACTCCTTTGCGAACAGGTGACTATAGTTACTTCCTCAATGATGAGGAAGATTTAGAAGTTCTGCGGAAAGATATTTATAAGTTGATAGAATTAAAGGAACAAGGCTACTGCATAACCAACTCTAACGCCATACTCCTAGATACGCTGAAATTCTTCGAACAAGGCTGCATGCCAAATTGCAAAGCTGGTATAAGGTTCTTCGTCGTAATGCCCGATGGAAGCTTCATCCCATGCTCACTGCACCGCAACAAATACTCCTGTCAAAAGGAAATGATAGAAGGCTTCTCAAGAACTAACCGGTGCGGCGGCTGCTATGTAGCCATAAGGTCTTATAGCGACCGACCGTTGTGGAAATCACTAAAAGATGCTCCGGTATTCGGCAAACAGCTTTTCACTTACCCCGAGGAAGCCACCTAGAGAAAGCCCTGAATCACCATAGCTGCGGCAAGAAACTAAACAACCCGTACCCTAGGTAAGCCTCAATAAGACATCTAATCAGCCGACCTGCAAAACAGGCGAGGATGAATTTCCATAGAGGGAATCGAGATGCCCCAGCGACAATCCCAATGAGGTCAAAAAGAAATATGGGCAACAAAGCAAAAAGGAAGACGGCAAAGCTTCCGTATCGATTCATCCACGATTCAGCCTTAGCATATTTTTCTGAGTACTTATCAATAATTATCCTCTTCCCAAGGTAGCCAACAAGGTAACTGCTGAGTTCTCCTATGGTGGCACCTGCCGTAGCTACCAATGCCACCAATAAGGGATTCATAGTGGCTCCTGCCGCTATTACAACCGCTTCCCAGGGAACGGGGAAGAGAATAGTGACACAGGTGAGCGATATCAAGAAGATTCCCAGATAGCCATAAACCAGGAATTTTCCCAAATCCAGGCGAGAGCGAGCAAGAAGGAAAATCGCCACTGATAGGGCAAGGATTAGAACAAAGGCTGCTACCTGAAATAGCCTGCGACTTGCAACCTTCTCTCGAAAAAATTGGAACCTTGAAGCAAAACTCATCCCGCCTAAACTATACCATATCACCGATTACCTGAACGATTGTAATTCCCTCAAACAGCACGGTTTTTGATACAATAATTATGGCGGACAGCCTCTTCTTAGTACAATTAATAAAAGGGAGGCATAGATGAAGATTACAATTTAGCTTTTATAATCTCTTCCCCCAAATATCTTAGCCCCAATCCTGACTATATTGGCACCTTCCTCTATAGCAATCTTATAGGAATTTGTCATCCCCATTGAAAGAAACCTCATCTCCACATTGGGCAAAGCAAGCCTCTTAATCCTTTCAAATATCTTTCTTGTCTCCACAAAATAAGGCCTTGAATCCTCAGGATTTCCAAAGCGAGGCCCCATAGTCATAAGTCCCATTACCTTGATATTAC
>Ga0210003_1004342_pt1 | contig 11254 bp, 11 predicted proteins | sample LantaG_FD_182804 | JGI IMG/M metagenome (GOLD analysis project Ga0210003, IMG submission 182804) | Deep subsurface microbial communities from Baltic Sea to uncover new lineages of life (NeLLi) - Landsort_02402 metaG (SPAdes) (version 2) | ecosystem: Environmental > Aquatic > Marine > Oceanic >...
ATGTAATAGGGGAAGCTGGTTATCCAGGCGGTAACTGTCAAGGTACACTAAATAATTATCCTGCTACAGGTTATTATAAAAAACCATTAACTTACATTTCATTTGAACAGGATAATATGAATGATAACAAATGGATAGTTATCAAAGTTACAACAGTTATTGGATCAGGAGATGGTAATGGAATTAGTGTATCAGGCCAAGCAATAAATGAAGCAGGTTTATATACAGCAGCTTCAAATGTTGGTGGTTATGCTGGTTCTTTTGCATTATTTGCTAGAGTAACTTTTCCAACATTATTAAAAGATAGTACACGAAGATTACAATTTGTTTGGTATTTATTTGTTTAATTAAAGTTTTATATTAGACCTGGAGAAAGGATGATTTTCATTAGAGTAGATACGATTAGAGAAAAAAATAAACGGAGGAAATAAGATATGAGTAACGTATCTCCAGGTGTGTATAGTAAGATTATTGATCTTTCAACATTTATTCAAGCTGTACCATCAACAATTGGCTTTCTGTGTGGGTTGACAGAAAAAGGTCGTGACAATGAATTAGTATTTGTAGGTTCACGAGCTGAATTTATTTCTGAATTCGGGGAACCAGATATCACAGATTTTGGTAAAAACTTTGGACAAGGTCCATATATTGCATATAACTATTTAGGTGAGTCAGGTTCGTTATTTTGGATTAGAGCATTACCCGATGATGCTGCATATTCACATTTGAAAATAAGTTCAAGAATGGCTCCATCAGATACATCTGCAAGTGTATTTCTGGAATATGAAACAAGTCCAATTAATGATAAAGATGAATTAAGATCAGATTTATTACTTAGTGGGACGACACAACCTGTTGGAATTTTATATCCAATTGGTCGTGGTGCATATTACAATAAAATTGGAGTTAGATTAACTGTACATTCAAACCCAACTCTTAGTGGAATTTATGTTCTTGACATTTATGAAAAACAAACAGATGGTAAGGATGTAATTATTGAATCATTTGAAGTATCTTTTGATCCACGTGCTAGAGATAACTCTGGAGATTCTATTTGGATCACAGATGTTCTTGCAGTATACTCATCTGTTTTGAGATTTGAAATGGTTCAAAAAGTAACTGACGGAGAATTTGTTTATTCAGATGGTTATGATTTAATAGTAAGAAATTATGACAATGATATTGGTACTGTTACTGTTGATTTGACAAGCGGTTCTGCAACTATTTCTGATAACAAACAAGAGTTTGTAGATTGGGAAACTGATCCAGAAACAGGCAATGCAGAATATGTTGTTATTGCTAAAGATGCAAAAGGTAATGAAATTTGGGGTTGGTTAGGTGCATCTGGTGGAGTTGATGGTGAAAGTATTAATGTATTTTCAGAGAGATTATTGACAGGTGGATTACAAGCGTGGAATGGAGCTGTATCTAATTTCGATGAAGATTCAGCTATTTCATATGATATTAAAAAATCAAATGCAAGTTTATCAACTCCATTTGAATCTACTACTGAACCTCTTCCATTAAGAAAAGGCTCTGATGGCGAACTATATGATGTATCTGGAACTTTTGATCCTGTCGTTGGAACAACTCTTTTACAACAAGCATATAGTGGTCTATTAGATAGTCCAGATTATGGTGGTGGTTATGTTGATGATATGTTGGATGCTGAAACAGTATACTTTAGTTTAGTATATGATGCTGGATATCCAACAGATGTTAAAACATCAATTGTAACTCTATGTACAACTCGTAGAGACTGTATATGTATTCTTGATAATGGGGATAACTCAACATTTGAAATATCAAAAGATTCTAGAGATCTAAATCAAACTTACAATACATATTTTGCTGCATTATATGAATCATATAATAAAGTATCAGATCCATTTACAGGAGCTGATGTTTGGTTCTCACCAGTTTATCATATGTCATATATTATACCAAGAAATGATAATGTTGCTGAGTTATGGTTTGCTCCAGCGGGTTTCAATAGAGCAGCTATCAATAATATTAAAGAATTAAGATTTAATCCAAGTCTTGGACAAAGAGATCAATTGTATTTGAAACAACTTAACCCAATTGTAAGGTTCGCTCAGGGTTATACTGTATGGGGTCAATTGACAACTCAAGCAAAAGCTAGTGCATTACAAGATATCAATATTGTTAGACTTGTTCTGTATGTTCAAAGAGCAATTGAACAGTTTTGTAGATTCTTTATTTTTGAACAAAATGATCCTATTACTTGGGGTCAAGTTGGCGGAGCTATCACTCCATTCTTAGAGGTAATTAAGTCAAAACGTGGTCTAACTGAATATGCAGTTGAAGTTGGAGCCACAAATTATGAACAAAAAACTAAAAAGTTCCATGTTAATATTACATTAACTCCAACTAGAACAGTTGAACAAATTTTATTGAACTTCTTTATTCAATAAGATTAACCAAAAAAAGAGCCACTCAGGATACTAACTTGAGTGGCTCTTTTTCCGTCATTTTAATGCTTGCTTATAGTAATATGTGGCAGTTCTCTAAATGTCCCTCCATTCTCCATTTCACTAAAAAATTCACCATCTTCATCTCCGTAATGAAAAATATACATATAATACCCATTATTTTCCTCAGCGAATTTTGAAGCTATAGACATTGTTGCTCTTGTTGATAATCTTTCATATTCATTGTAAAATGATTGTAACCAACTTCTGTTTCCATATAATTCTTTTGAAGTTATACCTTCTCGTTTACAGAAGGTTTCTTGAATTTTAGAATGACTTATTTCCCCCATGGTCAGATGATCGATATAACCATATCTAAATTCTTTAGATAATTGTTTAATGAGATTTTTATCATCAGCTTTTATTCTTTTAGCTCTTTGTTTTTTGATATCATTATATACCTGTAGAGCTTTATCATCTCTATATATAAATTCTTGAACCTCTTCAATTTTTGTTATCCTTTTTGGAAAGGCAACAATAAATGATGAAGAACTTGAATTTGTAACAAAATCAGTTTTGATCTTCATATCATAATCCTGCTGGACATTTATTTGGTTTATTTTTTATAATTTTTCTGAAGTTAATGAAGTTTGGAGAATCATTCCATATATAACGAATATCTTCAAATTGTGATATATTCACACCCCATCTTAAATGATCTGCGAAACTACATGGAATCATTCTCATGGATGGTGATATGTAAACTGACATCCTTGAAGACTCACAAGTGTCAATTGCCATCCGTTGAATTTTATTTGGAATAGAATAATCTAATACATGATTTATCAAACAACTATCCATTCCAACTTTGAATTGACATTTCGGTGTAAATATAATATTTGCAAACTCTTTAATCTGACCTTTAGTTGGAATCAATTCTGGTTTATCTTTTCCCGATCCTTGTGGTTTGAATAATAGAAACACAATGGCATTAAGTCTGCTAATATCAACTTTACCTTTCCATGCATCTTCTCCATTAACAATCTTCATTGCTTTATCATAATTTGGGTTGGAGAATATAAAATGGATATTAGTTTTAATTTCTTCATCCATTAATCGCCGAAGAGCATTGAATGTAAACCCTTTATTATAATCGCTCACTGCAACGGCACCACACATTTTTGATATTTCAATTTGTTCATCAGTCAAATTGATGCCGCTTGTTGTGTAGTTCGGAACTACATTATTATCTCTTGCATATTCAACGAACTCTTTAAATTCAGGATGTAAATTTGGATCACCACGACCTCCCAATGCTACTTGATTGGTATGATGTTTTACTTGGTCAATAATCATCTTAAAATTATCAAAGGTCATATGAGGTTCTGTTTCTGGACCTTGGTAACAAAAAGAGCACGAATTCAAACAACTTCCCATAATCCCAACATCGATTAATAATGGCAATTCTGTTCGAAAAGGATCTCTATTATTTCTTCCTTTAAGAACTTCAAGACCAGTCATTGTGTTGAAATGAACTTCATAATCAGGAGTAGAATAATACTTATCAAATATTCCTTTGATTATCTGATTGCCATCTCGTATAATACGTTCTTCAAATTCCATAATTTCTCCTTTTTAAAATTAAAAAATAATAGTTGTATTAGTAATTAATATATATAGTGATTTTTTATCTAATATACAGTTCCTTTTAGAACAAAATATAAATCTTATACTATTGGAATCAAAATGAATCTAAATGACATTTTAGACATGTTTTATGATGAATCTATGGGCGGAGCTGGCATTAGTAGTTCAGGAGCTGCAGGTGTCGCAACCACTGGAGCTGCTACAACTTCATCAGGCAATGCGTTTGGCATGGATTCATTACCAGAAAGTAAAAAGAAAAAAAAGAGAAGTGTAATGAGGATGGTATACCCAGAAATGCTCTATCTTTTTCAAGAAAAAAGAGTATTAATAGACCTAGATAAAACCATACATAAATATTCAAAAGGATGGCAAGATGGTGAAATTTATGATGAGCCATTTGAACAAGCAAGGGATGCAATTAATTGGTTAAAGGACAATGGGTATGAAATAGTTATTTTTACTACAAGAGCTTCTCCAGGTAATGCTGCTGAAATGGGTGGAGATGAGAAAAAAGAAATTGCGAAAGTTCAAGCATGGTTGAAACACCATAATATCTATTTCGATAAAGTTACCGCAGACAAGATAAGCGCAGACTTCTACATTGACGATAAAGCAATCCCAATTCATAATGGAAACTGGGACGCTGTATTAAAAGTAATTAAAAAAAGGATGGAGTATGATTCTTAGGAGGATATACTAATGGCAGTAAAAAATTCATTTGCCAATGTACCCAATAACGTTCTTAGCCGTAATTTCGGTGGAACTGTAGCTGGTATAGCAGACCCATATGTAACTGGTTATCATTTTATATGGTTTGCTAAATTACCACCTGCACTGGCAGGGTATGCAAAATTAGACAACAATTCAGTTATTTCAAATCTACTTTCAGGAGCATGTTTGTCAGTAACACCTCCAGGTGGTACTTTGAATAAAGTAGAATTTACAGGACTAGGTGGTATTAAATGGGCAGTACCTGCAAATATCGATTACGGTAATTCAGTATCTGTTAAATTTTTAGAGTTTAGTGGTACCCCACTTCTCAACATTATGCATGGTTGGGTTAAAATGATTCGTGACTATCGTTCTGGAGTATCAAATCTAGAGGGTGGTACACAATTAGATGGTTACACAAAAGCATCATATGCAGGTCTTATGTATTATTGGACTACTGCTCCTGATGCAAAAACTGTTGAATATTATGCTGTTTATGACGGCGTATTTCCAACAAAAGATCCACAAGATTTATTCGCAAGTGATGTTGAAACTGTAGGAAGATTAGATACAGAAATTGAATTTAACGTGGATTACATTTGGCATGAAGATTGGGTAAAAGCAAAATGTCAAGAATATGCACATCGAGTATTTGCAGTTAAAGCAGATGTCATTGAAAAATATGGCGATGCAATCAAATCATCTAGTTAAAAATAATATTTAAAGGAGACAAAACAAATGTTTATTACAGAAAACCAAAATGTTGGAGATTCAATTTTGTTTTTACTTGCAGCTCGTACTGCTCTAAGCAATATCGTTGAATCAAGCAAAAATAAAAATTCAAATAGTTTAATTTCATTTATTCAAAATGAAGCATCTGATTATCAAGTGATGCATCTATTGTTACATGGTACTCTACCAAAAGAAAAATATAATCCTGTTGCTGAAACAATTCTATTCAGTGATTTTAAAGAAAGTATGATGATGAATAAAGATTTTGTAACTGAAATGGTTGGAGAATATGTTTTTAATAACGTTCTTCATGAAGTTGATAGTCTTTATATGGTTACATCTACTGTTCGTCCGGTTCTTGAGTTTGCAGCTCAAACAGAATTTGATGTGGCTTTGTCATGTATGATTAGTGAAGCAGTTGGTGCTAGTAAAATGGCAGGAGATCCATCATACCTTTTGCAAAAAATTGCTTCATATAAACAACAGTTGGCTAATGCTGTTGGTCCAGCTAAAGCCGCAATTATGAAACAAATTGGCGCTCTTCAAGCAAAATACGCTGCATTAAAATCTGGTATCGGCGCATCTTTGAAAGCTGCTACTGCTGGTGCCGGTAAAGGTTCATTCACAGGAAAAGGTGCTTATACTGCTGCGCCAACTCTTAAAGCTAAAGTTGCTTCTGCTGGTAAATACTATGGTGGGAAAGTTGCTGCTGGTGCAAAAGGAGCTGGTGCTGCTGTTGGTAAATTTGCTGCAACTCCAGCAGGGTTGGCTACAGGTGGAGCGGCTGCGGGTGCTCTAGCAATCTATGCTGGTTATAAAGTTTACAAACGTTTCTTCAGTCAAGCTGCTAAATCATGTGGTGGTCAATCAGGTGCTGCAAAAACAGCTTGTATGAACAAATTTAAGAAAGCTGCAATTATGAAACAAGCATCTGCTATTCAAGCTGCTTCAGGAACTTGTGCTAAATCGAAAAATCCAGCACAATGTAAAGCTGCTGTTGGTAAGAAAGTAGCACAATTGAAAGCCAAAGCTGCTGGAATTGCTGCTTAAATAAAGGAGACAAAACAAATGTTTATTACTGAAAATCAAAATGTTGCTGATTCAGTTTTGTTTTTACTTGCAGCCAGAACGGCTTTAAGTAATATAGTCGAATCTAGTAATAATCCAAATAAAGATTTTCTGGTAGACTTTCTTCATGAAAAAGCTACCGATTATCAAATTATACATCTTTTATTAAAAGGTGAATTGCCTAAACAAAAATATGATGAAATGGGTGAGATGCTTTTATTTAGTGATTTCAAACAAAGTATGATGTTGAATAAAGGTTTCGTATCTGAACTTGTTGGAGAGGATATTTTTAATAATGTTCTCTATGAAGTTGATAGTTTATATATGGAAGTTTCAACAACTGCTCCAATTCTTGAATTTATGTCCGCACAAGATGGTGAGATTGCTATGGCGACTATGATTCATCATTTAAACGAAGTTTCAGATTGGGAGAAAGTAGTGGCATTGTGGAATAAAGCTAAAGCTGCTGGAGGGGAAAAATTAGCTGCTTTTAACCAAGCTCAATCTGCCGCAGGTATTGACAAAGGAATGAAAGGTCTTAAGTCTGCTACAAAAGAAAAATTAGCTGCTTTACAAAGAGCTGGATCTGCTGAGAATGTTGGAAAAGGAGTACAAGCTGTTAAAGGTAAAGCTGGAGAAGTAATTGCCAAAGGTAAAGCTGCTGTAGCTCCAAAGATAGCTGCTGTACAACAAGCTGGATCTGCTGAGACTATTGGCAAAGGAGTACAAGCTGTTAAAGGTAAAGCTGGTGAAATGCTTGCCAAAGGTAAAGCTGTTGGAGGTAAAACAGCAGCTGCTATACAAAAAGGCGGTTCTGCTGAAAACGTTGGAAAAGCAGTAACTGGAGTTAAACAAAAAGTTGCTGGAGTAGTTGGTAAATATACAGGCAATACAGCTGCTCAGAAAGCTGGTATAGCTAATGCTGCTGCTCCTGGACAAAAAGCTGCTGCTATAGCTGCTAGAAAAGCAGAATTGGTCAGAGCTGCTGCGGGTAGTTCTAAAGGTAAAGCTGCTACAATGATTGGTAAAGGTAAGTCAGTTGCAGCTATGACTACTCCAAGTAAAGCTGCTGCTATAAATACAGCTGGTAAAGTTGCTTCCCAAACTGCCCAAGCAACATCAAGAGCTAAAGTAGCTGGTTACGATTTAGCTACTAAAAAAGCTGGTGCTCTTGGTAACGTTGGAAAAGCAGTTAGTAAATTTGCTGCCACTCCAGCAGGATATGCTACAGGTGGAGCTGCTGCGGCTGCTCTAGCAATTTATGCCGGTTATAAAATTTATAAGAGAATGTTTAGTCAAGCTGCTAAATCATGTGCTGGCCAAAAAGGAGCAGCAAAGACTTTATGTATGAATAAATATAAGAAAGCTGCAATTATGAAACAAGCATCTGCTATTCAATCAGCATCAGGAACTTGTGCTAAATCAAAAGATCCTGCAAAATGTAAAGCAGCAGTTGCTACGAAAGTTGCATCTCTTAAAGCTAAAGCTGCAAGAATTTCTGCTTAAATAATTAAACCAGGATCAGGATAATTTATAAATCCTGATCCTGGTTCAAAGGATAATATATTTTACTATTGAGATTAATAGTATTGAAGATCGATAGACACGAATTGAAAGGAGGAGTACAAAATGTTTAAAGGGTTTGATGTGAAGTTTCCAGAGTATGAAGTTATTACTCCACAAACAAAATTGTCGTTTACCGTTAGGTCATTAACTGTGAAAGAGGAAGAAAGATTAAAAGGAAGTTTAATGACCCCCACAAAGATTCATGAACATCTTAATAAATGTATCTTTGAATCCATCGTAGAAAAACCTGAACAAATAATTGATTATGATACTTTCTTGAAAAGTGTGACATTAAAGGATAGGGATGCTTTGTTATATGGCCTGTATCATATTTCTTATGAAGAAATAAGAAATTACGATGTTACATGTAGTTCTTGTACAAGAGAATATCCAGTTACAGTTCAGGCATCAGCCACATTCAACTACATGCCTTATCCAGAAGAAAAAATATTAGAAAAGAGATTTCATGTTGATCTTCCTGCATCTAAGGGTGTTGTTTGTACAATAAAACAACCAACTCTATATGATGAAATGATAGCAATCAAAACACAGGGCGTTGGTAAAGATTCTAATATGGACGTTATCACTGAAACACTTATCATTGATAAATTCCAACATGATCCTGAAAAAGGTGATACAGTTGTTTATTCTGAACGTGGTGATATTATAGATGCATATATGTCATTACCTTCAAGAGACAAAAGAGCCATTCATAAAAGATATAGGGACGAATTAGGACAATATGGTATTACTCTAAAAATGAAAACTACTTGTGTTCATTGTGGAGTTGAAGACCTTATTGATCTTGATTTAGTTTCAAACTTTTTTCGCATGGTGTTCACATTCTGATATGATTAACAAGTATCGAGAGATGCTTGAATCTAACATGTTTGCTTGTATGGAAATGAGCAAACAAGGTTATGAAAATGTGAACATGATGCCGATAAAAAGATTTTATAATTATTTAAAATGGAAAACTGATCTTGAAGATGATAAGAAAAAGATGATAACTGATGAAATTGCCAAGAGAGGAAAATAATGGCTAATTTACTTGATCGTTTTAAAATGCAAGTCATCGGATCAGAAGATAGATTGTATGATTATCTTTCGTTAATTTCATCTGGTGGTGATTTTAAAAGGGTACAAGATATAAATGTTATTTTAAATTCATGGAATAATATATTACTTACACCAAGGGGAACATATTTACATGATCCTAATTTTGGAAGTGACATATATAAATATGTTTTTGAACCTGTAGATGATACAACAGTTGAGGGTATTAAATTAGAGGTAGCTGCTAGAATTCAAATTTATGATAATAGAGCTTCTATAGAAAGTATAGATGTTATTTTACATCCAAATGGAAGAAGATTTGATGTAATAATATATGCAAATTACCAGGGAAAAAAGGGAACATTAGATGTTAAGTTTGATGACTCTACATATAGTGATTTCTTAACAAGGACTGCAGATTAATGTCAACTCAAAAATTTACTAGAATATATGATTATATACATGAGTATCAAAGACTTATATATGATTTTTATAGTAAAGATGTTGTTGCATATCTTACAACTTACTATCATATTGATTCAGAAGAAACAATATGGGAAGATGAAAATGTATTTGCTGGATCATATGATAGAGTTGGAGATCTTTCAGGTGTAAGATGGAATAAGATATTATTACTTCCTGTTTATTATATTGAAGATATATCTACTGTTTTTGATGGACAAGAAATTGGTTATGTTAAAGAAGGAGAAACACGATTTGTTATACCAAGCACATATAATTTTACTCCTTTACCAAATGATAAAATTAAATTAGAACAAGCATATTTAAGATCTGTTAATGATACATATCCAGTTTTTAATGTATCAGGAGTTGAGAAGTCTGTAAATGCTGACAGAACATTTTGGAAATTAAAAGTTGAAGTAGAGCAGAGTGTAACAGAAAGAGATCTTGATGCACAGGTCTTAGATACATATGCATTTTTTGAATATGATAAAAAGATTCATACTCTTGAAGATTCAGAGTATTTAACAACAGTATTACAAAAAAATGAAGTACTTAGACATAGATGTAAAGAAAGTCTATTTGATGAAAATAGCGGATTCTATTTAGTATAAAAGGATAAAAAATGGCTGATACAGTATCATATGAGGTATACTCATCTAGGGAAGAAAATAGAAATTTAATAATTGCAGAATTGAAGAAATATTTAGAACTAGAGAATGTAGATCTTACGAAGTCGTCTTTCCTATCTTTTATTGTAGAAGCATTAGCAACACTTACAAGTAATTTAATGTTCTATCAAACATCTGTTTATCGTGAATTCTTTCTTACCAAAGCACAACTACCCGATTCAATTTATAACTTAGCAGCTTTTCTTGGATATGATCCCCAATTAGCTAGTTATTCATCCGTTGATATTTTATTTCAGGTCCCATTTGGTTTTGTTGATCCAGTTACTGAAATTGTTATTCCTATTGGTTTTAAATCATATGCTAATGATGATGTAACTTTTACTACGTATTATACTACAACAATAACAATAACAAATAATTCATCTGTAAGAATAATAGGTCAAGAAGGTACTAAAGTATTTGATATTCCTGTTGTTATTGATGATTCATTTTTTTCATTTGCAATTAACTTTAGACAATTGACTTCAGATATCCAAGAGTTTCAAATTGCAAGTGATTTACAAGTATATCAGTTTAGTAATATTGACGTTCCATTTGATGGGAAACTTGCTGGAATAGTAGTTGAGGTAAGAGGACCTAATCAAACAGGTTGGAATGTGTATAATAATTATAACAGTTTGTATTTAATGGATGAAAATACCAAGGGATATGTTTTAAGAAGAACTGATGCTGGTGTTAATATTGCATTTGGAAATGGTATAATTGGTTATCAACCTGTTGCTGGAAGTACAGTTAGAGTAACTTTAACATTAACAGGAGGTGCGAATGGTAATGTTATTTCTGGTGTTATTAGATCAGCAGAAAGAATATACAATGAAACAGATGCTGGTGTTACAGAATTAGTTAGTTATGAAATAGTAAATCCAGTTGCAGCATCTGGCGGTGAAG
>Ga0210003_1004343_pt1 | contig 11254 bp, 25 predicted proteins | sample LantaG_FD_182804 | JGI IMG/M metagenome (GOLD analysis project Ga0210003, IMG submission 182804) | Deep subsurface microbial communities from Baltic Sea to uncover new lineages of life (NeLLi) - Landsort_02402 metaG (SPAdes) (version 2) | ecosystem: Environmental > Aquatic > Marine > Oceanic >...
TGAGTAGTATTTTTAAGCTGATTTGCTTTCCATTTACATACTGCATAAGGACTATTATAAAGAATAGTTTCTTTTACTTTACCGTCCACTATCCAAGCTAAATTATACATATTGCTCATCGTTGTAAGTTTATCATGTCAAGATTAAAATTATCAAGGTTTTTCTTGCCCCATTTTTCTGCATTTTCATAAGCATTTTTGCCTGTAAATACTTTTTTATCCTCAATAAAACCTTTGGCTTTGTTTAAGAAGGATATGTAATAGGTTTCAGTTTTCATGGCTTTTATATTTAAGTTATTAATTCGGTTTGTGCTCTTTTACGTCTTTTAACGCATCTTTAAACCCTATTAAAGAATTTTGGTCTGAATAACTATATAGCTCTCCATTATACCTTACAAAACAACCATAGTATTTTGTGTCTCCCTTGTAAGAGTAGAACTCATAGCTAAATCCTTTTTTCTCAGGATATTTTATGTTAAAAAATTCTTGAATTGGTTTTGGTATTATTTTTATGTAACGAATATTACTCATGGCTTTAGTTTTTAGTTAACAATAATTACGTTCCTATAATCGTAACCGTATTTTGATTTATCTTTAGATTCAATCCATATTTTTTCATTTATAAAGTCAAACCCTAATATGTTTGCACCTTCATTATTGTATTCTTTTGAAACGTCTTCATTTTCAAACTTCAATTTTTTAATTGAGCCTTCTCTTTTACATTTCGATAAAACATTTTCAGCCTCTTCTATTGTTTCAAATTGGCTTTCAGTATTTGGTGAAGATAAGCTCCGAGAATAAAAATAAGATTTTCTCCTATTGTTTTTAAAGGTATTAATATCAACAATATGTCCATTATCATTTACAATAACAAAGCATTCATTGTTTTTGAACCCTGTTTTGTTTTCAATCGTTATCATGGCTTTTAATTTTATTGGTTAATTAATTAAATATATGCGGCTTCTAATTCCTTTGTATAAATTTTCAAATAGTCTTCAACCATTTGTTCTAATTTACACAAAGTCCTTTGTTGAACTTGACTTTGTTCTCCAGAGCAGATTAAAACAAACCAGCCCCCAGACCTTCCTGCAAAACTCCAGTCTTCCAGCCATTTGTAGTTAAGTTTGTTAAATAACTCTTCTGCTACTTTATTAATTACTGTTCCTGTTTCAAGTTCAAAGCTATATGCTTCCTCGCTAATTTCAGGTAAATTAGGGTTTTTTACATTAAATTCAATAGTAAAATCTGCTCGAAATTCTCTTAGGTGTCTGTTAAATTCTAAATTCATGGCTTTAAATAATTTAAGTTAATAGAAATGGCGAACCTACTCAGGATTATTAATCCCTTTCGGTAGCCATGTTATTTTTAAAGCTGTTTACTCTTCAATTAATTCAAAGTAATTGGTAGTACAAACCCAATGAGTTTCAATGTCTTCATATAAGTTAATAGCTTCGTACTCTTCAACTTGCTCTAATATGAACTCCAATACAGCCCCTAATTTGTGTGAAAGTATATCATTGTCCCACGTTTTAAGGTTTTCAATCCATTCGTTTGCATCGTTTGAATGACTACTAAAAAAGCCGTCTCGACTTGAATAAGATTGTTTGATATGCTCGTTAAACTTTTCTTTGTTATCCCTTAGAATATCTAAAATCGTTTGTTGAGCGGCTTTATTTAGCGAAATTTCTACATCTATTGCATCATTATAGAAATTGTACTCCCTTGGACTTCTTAACTCTTCAAAAATTACCTTTACATCTTTGTTGAGAATTTCCTGTAATTTACTTTCAATGGCGTTAACGCATTCCTTTGCTACGTTTAAATGGTATTCTTTATAGTCCCATTCGCAATTATCGTAATTAATAGGATCCAGTCCTTTTGCCTCCCTTTGTTGGTTTATGTCATCTATTTCATTCTCTTCATTGTCTGCTTCAAAGATAGTCCCGTAAAACCCTTGAAATACGGGTAAATACGTGTTAATTTTTGTTGTTTTCATGGCTTTTAAGTTTAATTTGTTTATAATTTATTCCCTGTTATGGCTTTTTTAATGTCATTAATAAAATAGTTTTTACCGTCTTTATTCTCAACTTGTTTAATATTTTCGCGCTCCATATACGCTAATGCGGTAGCTCTATAACTATTTTTTAAATTCCATAAGGTTAGTATATAACCATCTTTTGGCGGTGTGTTGCTCATTGTTGTGTGTAATAGCTACCTCTTAATTAAGGCAGACATTCTAAATCCGAACATATCGTTACTTGTAACACTCAAAAGTGTTTCGGTTATACTTACATCCCACCCTCTTTGTCGGCAATAATTAGTTCCTTGTTCTTCACTCTTTCTAAATTCAGACAACACTATCTTATGAATTGCATTTTCACCTTGTCCGCTATGTTCTAATGTTTTTAATTTTAATATTTCCATTTTATTTCATTTTTAAACCGCTACTACACACAACAATGTGTATAAGTAATGGCACGTTAAAGTTTGTGGCATAATTCAAAAGGCTCTGTGTATGTGCCACTACTCATACACTCAACGTTGCATGCAATTAAAAAAGACATACAACAATAAATATAAATAATAAGGGTAGGTTTGCAGTTGGCTGGTTGCATCTCTACACTTCACCTATTTTCGCAGGACTTTTACCCGTACCTTACTCCCTTACTATTCATATTCTTTGCCGTTATTATTTTTCGTTTCTTGTCTTTTGGGCTTCCTTAACTATGTTTTTAAGATTAGCCTCGAATACTTCCTTCATGCAGTTAATTTTACTTTCAACTGACTCGTTAAATTGCTTTGTAACTGTAGCCTCGTTTATGTCTCTCAGGTTACAGTTAATTTCAAGCAATAAGTCTTCGAAGCTATAAGCATTCAATATATTTAAACTCCTTTCGTACGCGCTATTTAAGTCAATATTATTCCAGTTAGTACCGTATGCGCTTTGGTTATTCTCTTCTTTGTTCATGGCTTTTTTATTTAGGTTAAATTTTAAGGTTATTATATTGCGTTTTTAATGTCTCTTTCGTCAACATGATTTAAATCTGCTTCTTTTAATAGGTCGTTTGTTATTGTGTAGTGTGTTGGGTTATGATATCCAATACTATTAACATTTTTAACCTCTTTACATAGTTGCAAGATTTTTTTAATCTTTGCGTAATGCTTCATATAAAATTGAAAATCCTCTTCACTATTTAGAATACCCTCTAATTTTTCGATTCTGTCCTTTGCTCCTCTATTATATGGGCTGTCTCTCTCTTCGAATTTTTCAATTTTAAACTCTTCGCATTCATCCCCATTATAAGCTAAAAAGTGAGTATTTCCGCTTGGCGCTTTAATATGCGGACCGTTAACACTACTTTCGAGGGTGTAACCTTCCGGCAATACCTTTTGAAAGTGTTTAGTAACCCTTTTACCTTCTAAAGGTTTTAATGCTTCTCTAAGTGTTAAAAACTCTTTATAGTCGGCTTTATTTCTGTCTAAATCTGCATTTAAAAATTTAGCTAATTTTGTTCTATTCATGGCTTTTAATTTTAAGTTAAATTATTATTGTTGCTCTTCTTTTGCGAATTCTGTAAACTCTTCTAATTCTGAAGAGTCAAACCAATTACACAATAAAATTGTTATGCTGTCCGCGTCCATTGTTTCTAAAATTGGTAGTAATTCGGTGTAAAGTTCATTTTTTGTCATGGCTTTTTATTTAAGTTTAATTTATTTGTTTTCTGTTGCTCCTATTAAGAATAAAAACGGCAAAGTGCTTGCCATTAATACCGGACTTTTAGTGCAATATCCTAATATTGCTACCAATGTAAGTACTAATATAATTGTGATTTTGTTTAATGTTTTCATGGCTTATTTAGATTTAAGTTTAATTTATAGTTAATTTAATAGTTCAACTTCAACAATTACCCATTCGTAATTAATACCGTTCTCATATTGATTAATAATAGAGCCGTTAATTTGTAATTGTTCAAATTTTGCCAATTTTTCAGGTGTTACGCTCAATTCTTTTGAACAAGTGCATCCACTAAATTGGTCTTCCATATTTACTTTAATGTTTTGCATGGCTTTTTTGATTTTTTGTATAAATTTTGGCGGAATATTAAGCAACCAAAATTGATATAATAGTTAGTACTGCAAAGAATATCAAACTAATCTGAATAGCTGATAATTTTACCTTTGATTTAGTTACTTGCATTTGTGCAACCTCGTTACGTACTGCATTAGATTTTAATTTGTGCATGGCTTTTAATTTAATAGTTAGTTCCTTTGTCAATAATGAATTGAATAACTTCTGAAAGTTCAAAGGAATTCATGTTTTTTAGTTTCACTCTTTTACACTACGCTACATGAAGCGACAAGTATTGTTTTATAGTTACCTTATTTTGTTCGGGTAACTTGAATTTTTACATAGTTCTAAACTTGTTTTGATATATTCTAACATCCTGTACTCTTTAGGTCGGTTTCATCCGATACCGTACAGCCTCGCCCCCTTTGTGCGGTTCTCATCATCTTTAGAGGGTTTATCCTTTCACCTCAAGGTTCAAACGTGGTTGTTAATTGTGTTTTCAATGTAGATTAAAGCGGTTTATCCACTTGTTACGGCTGAATAGATTGACTTTTTTAGGTTGCTTCATTGCATTGCCTGGCATTGTGTTGCTGTCATTCTATTGGCTTTTACTTTTCAGTTTTTCGCTACAAAAAACGCGGTAAGCCTACAACATAAAACTATTAATAACTCACTATGTCAAAGAACATCTATAATACAAAGACTAACAAACAAACATTAAAGGCTTTCCGAACTCTTTACCAATGATAGGCAACCCCTCTAAAGACTCTAAGCGGTGCGAAGCACTTAATAAAGAACTCCATTAGCTTAGTAGCTTAGTGTATTAGTCAAGATGTCAATTTAAGTCCTATAATAAGCGGTTGACGTTTCAACCTTAAGACATAACAAATATATGACAATTAGTATTATAAGGCTAATTTTTAACAAACTATTTTCGTTAAATAGGCTAATTTAGAACCATTCTAAATAAGAAAAAATCATTGTTGTATTGCGATTAATCAATGGTAGCAAGGGTTTTAGAGCGTTCGGGCTAAGGAATAGATAATACCCATAAAGTGAGAATAGCTTAATTGAATAGACGTAAAATAAAACAAATTCCCTTTTATATCAATACTTCCGGACCAATGGACCGGCAATAAAATACTGTCTTATAATTAACATTATGTTAAATAGGATATATCAAGCCCTATAATAGTAGCTTACTCCCCTACTCCAACGGCTAAAGACTAAGCGCCTATAAAAAAAGATATGAGAGGCAACCAATGAGATAAGGAACTAATAACAAGCGGCTACCGTTGAGCTGGTATGTATGGTTCTAATGTTTGAAAGTCTTAATAGTGTTGTTAGTGCTGTTGGTATTGGGTTTCCGATTGAGAAGGGGGGAGGGTGGGGTTGGGGAGGTATAATAACCGACACGTAGAAATAACTTTTAATAACCCTTCATAACCCTTCACAACTTTTCATAACCTGTACCTTGAGTACTGTGTCATTGAGGAGGGTTTTTAGCTTATAGGGGGGGGGTGTCTTCGTAAATGGCCCAAAATATGATCCAGTTTTTGAGAAATAGCTCTTTTTGTAACTATCTGATAATCAAGTATTTAGTCTACTTTCTACACGGGATGGAGACAAGATTCTTTACACAAGACTCTAAAAGCACCAAGTCTCCCTATGGTCTATGTGGGCTGTTCTGTGGTGTTAAGCACAAACCTCCGGTCTGTGGTGTTGTGGATTGGGTGGTTTGGTTATGGATTGGTTGTGTTCTCTTGTGGGGTGTTTTATGATGTTAGGTATTCCGCCCAGAATGGCCCCGAAAAGTGATATTGTTATTCCTGGGTTCTGAAGGATCCCCTCATCGCAATACTACGATTAATAGGTATTGCAAATCTGCAAATAACCTCACAATAAACTTTATTAAAATATATTTGCATAATTGCAAAAGATTGTGTAGGTTTGCCTCTGTAAGTGTAATTTGCAATAATGCAAGTATAATTATAAAGTAAAGATATGAAATGGATTAAGCTTGAAGATGAGTTGCCGGTGTATTGGCCAAAGGATTCTGATGTGTGATGTGAATGATTCAGTTATTGATATTGATGACTATGGAGAATTTCCGGATAGGTTTTATACGGATTCTTATACGCATTGGATGGCTATTCCTGAATTACCTAAAGAGTAGAAATTAGTAATAATGTTTTCCGCCCAGAAGGACCCGGAAAACCTAAATAGAAAAATATGGAAGAAAGAAAGTTTAAGCACCCATTAAGAAATATTTGGTTAGATATTAGTTTAAGAAGATGGGAATTGCTGCCATACCAAAATGGATCGTTTACCAAATACTATAGAAGCCCTACTGTTGAGATGGTGTTCTTGTGTTTTAAATTATACTTTGCATTTGGTTGTGAAGAAGTAGAACGAAAAAATCAAATAAACAATGGCATTTAAAGATACGTTAGAGGCAATGATGAAAAAGCATAGCATTCCCAAAGGGAAGGTTGCGATATTAATGGGGGTTTCCTGTGATCAGGTTTATAGGTATCTCTCTGGGAAGTCTCAGCCCAGGTGGGAGAGTGTTCTTTCTTTGTTAGATGGATTAGGATATAGGCTGAAGATTGTGAAGAAGGATAAGGGAGTTTCCGGCAAAAATGAGGCGGAAAATCAAGATTAAAGAATTAAAACTATGAACTATATTTTATTAATGGGAGCACCTTGTCAACCATTTTCACAATGTTGGTGTAGTACACATCCTGCACATCCAAAATGCAATACAGGAGTGCCGATAAATGATTATTTAGGATTTCTTGCAATAGCTGGAGCATTAATATATTTAAAAATGAAAAAACTAAAACAATAGATTATGAAAACAGGAATAGAATTAATTACAGAAGAACGAGAAGAACAATTAAACAAGCACAACCGAAGCAAAGAACATGATTCTGAACATGAGGAAGGACAGTTAAAATTAGCTGCAATTTTTGCCTTAGAACCATTTGAAGACATGAAAGGAATAAACCTTTATGGGTGGGATGAATTTACTGAAAAAGTAAGTGTTAAAAATGAAGTTGATAGGCTTAAAATAGCAGGTGCTTTAATTGCTGCTGAAATTGACCGTATTAACACAAAATAACCACTAAATTATGGGTATTAATATTTATAGGTTTAGTATTAGGAATTTATATGATTAAAAAAATAAATAGGAATTAGAGATAACGCTAAATGTAAGAAGCGTTTTAATGATTTTTAAATAATGTTATAAACTTTTAAGGTGGCTGTTATATGACAGTATCAGCAGAAGGGGAACTATTCAGGGTCGGTAAGTAATTACATTAGGCTGAATAGAGATGAAAGTGGGATGTACACAGTAATCTACCGAATAGCAGTAAAACGAGGCGTCCGTACACGCCTACCCTCTGCCACCTTAATTGTTTTATAACGTGTTGTGTATGGGTAGTGGCGAGATAAAGCACTTACCTAACTAAAAGAGAAAAAACTATGAATATACAGACAACCTTATTTGAAGCACCTAAACAGCCATTACCTATACACGGTGTTATGTGTAGTAATTTTTGTGCGGTGGGTGCGGTTAGAGAATACTCTGTTGAATTGTGCGAAAGAAAAGATATTGTAAAATTTACAGAACATTGGCACTACTCCAAAAACGTGAACGGACTAACAACTGATTACTGTTTTAAGCTAATTGATGCTGATGGAAATATGATAGGTGCAATGATTTACGGCAAAATAGCGATGGCGAATGTATGGAAAAAGTATGCCGAAGTAGAAACAGATTTAATTGAACTGAAAAGACTTTGCTGTATTGATAACACACCTAAAAATACAGAAAGCTATTTTATCGGGCATACTTTGCGGTGGTTAAAAAAGAATACTAAAATTAAAACAGTAATTAGTTATGCCGATACTACATACTCTCACGAAGGAACGATATACAAAGCTACCAATTTTGTACATAGTGGAATGACAGCAAAAGGCAGAGTGATAATGTATGAAGGTAAGCGATACCACGATAAGACAATAAGAACCAAGTATAAGGGAAAATTAAAACCTTTTGCGGTTAAGATAGCGAAAGCACTTGAAGAAGGAACAGCCAAGTATGTAAAGACTTTAGGAAAGCACATTTACCTTTATGGTCTGCGTGGTGGAAAAAATTATTACACATAACATCGGCATAACAACCGTTTAAATGGTTGTTATAAAGTGTTATCCCACGTTTAAATGTGGGTAATTAAAGTAAAAAACTAAAACGATAGATATGGAAAAATTTAACTTAGAAAAGCAATACGAACTTTACTTAGAAAGAGTAAATCTAAAAGAATCCAATATGGGTGAAGTTCAAAAAAGAGAAATGAGCGAAACTTTAAAACAAAACGAAACTGCCAAATTGGGTATAGCTGCGGTTATGCACCGTTATTTCAATCAGTTAATGAGATTTTTATTCAATAAGCAAATTAGAAATGCTTACTATCGAAAAGGTTGGCATTGGTATAATTTACCATTTTATATGAATATTGGTAAATATAAACTATGTATCTACGCAATGGATATGGATTGGGATTCAATGCGTATAAAAATCGAAAAGGATTACAAAATAGTAAAGGTTATCAAACGTGGCATCTTTTAATGGTGCATAACGTATGGTGCTATAAAATCGTTTTAATGTTTTATAGCACGTGTTATGTGCCGTTTTTTATTCACGAATTTAATTTAGAAATATGAAGAAATATAATGTAATATATGCAGACCCAGCTTGGGAGCAAAAAGCAGGAAGACCTTTGAGTGGTGGCTACAAAAAAGAAAATGGAGTGCAAGTATTTAATCCCATAAGTGATAAATCTGCAGACTTACCTTATGATACAATGAAGTTTGAAGATATATTAAAATTGCCTGTGAGTGATTTTACTGCCGATAATTGCCATTTATACTTATGGGTTACAAATAAATACTTAATGAAAGCGGAGCAGGTCGTAAATGCTTGGGGCTTTAAATACTCTACAACTCTTGTATGGGCTAAAAAACCAATAGGTAGTGGAATGGGTGGAACTTTCAAAGTATCTACTGAATTTTTGATTTTTGCTACAAAGGGCAAGGTTGGAGATATAACAAAAGAAAAAGTAAACGGAACTTTTTTTGAACAGAAAAGACAATATGTAAATGGGTATCCTTGCCACTCTAAAAAGCCAGACTTTTTTTATGAGCTTATTGAGAAAGTTTCCGCAGGTGATAAACTTGAATTATTCGCAAGAAACAAGCGTGAAGGTTGGGATTGTTGGGGAAATGAAGTTGAGAGTAGTGTAGCTCTTTAAAATGGCACATAACATCGGCATAACAACCGTTTAAATGGTTGTTATAAAGTGTTATCACACGTTTTAATGGGGGTAATTAAAGTAAAAACTAACAATTAAGAAGTGAAAGACAGATATAAAAAAATGATTGATCCGGTTAGATCAAATACAGAAGCACATTAAAAACCCAATAGTGAGCGATATTATTTTTATAGACACATACATCCACCGGTGCTTTCTAAAAAACCTATCCCACTTAGCTGTTGTTCCTAAGTGCCAAATAGGATCTCCCATAAAATAGTTTAACACCTGGTCAAATAATGCAGTAAACAATAATGCTGAAGCAAAAAAGTATTGCCAATGAATAATTCCCATTGTTATAAAAAACACAACACGCAGAAACCACCGAGAATAATGACTCTCAATAAAGTCATTATCCTTTAGGTGTTCTGCATCAACCTTTGCGCTTAATATTACGAAAGCGAATGAAAGTCCTATTATTGATGATACAATCACTTAGTTTTCTTTTTCCAATCAAAGTAATTATAGATAACCAATGTTATTGCTATCCCCAAGAAAAAAAATGAGAACTGCCAAACATCATCCCTGTAGATTGAGGATATTAACGACACAACAAATAGGGTAAACACAAACAATGTGGTCCACATCACGTTGTTTTTAAAGTGTTGCCACCAGGTATATTTTCCCATAGCTATTTAGTTTTTGCTGTTACTTTTGCTTCGGTTATCTCAAGGTAATATTCACCTTCCGGCTTAAAAAATCCCTCTTGAGGACTTCCTTTTGCTATCTGAAGCTCAAACGTAGCGGCAGGATTATCTTTTGCATACAAGATGTTCTCGTGTGTTTTCTTCCCCTTCTCTGGAGGCATTGCGTGAACATGCTTGAAACCAGCAACCTCTCCATAAGCGAAAAGACTTACTTGATCACATCTTAATTTTACTTTTACTGTTTTGCTCATAATTATTTTATTTAAAGGTTTATTGTAATATTGCGATTAATATTTCTTATTCTAACTCTCCTATTATTGACCTTGTTTTAAAGGTGCATTCCGGCTGATTTGATATTTTCTGTAAAACACTATCCTGATCACGCCATCTTCCCTTCCAGTATTCAACATCTTTTGTTAGGGTGATATTCTTCTCAACGGTTATTGTGTGTGCTGACTGTTCAAATGCAAGTCCAAAAAAGAATCCTATTACTATTGACATCCCACAGAGGATTGATGTATATATTTTAGCTTCTCTATCCATAGTTTTAATTTATTATTCCTTGCGATCCTTGTGTTAGTTGTATGCTGTAATTAAATCTTGGTTCCTGTGTGTCGAGGTATGCGTAAAATATTACAATAGCAGCCCCATGTGGACTTCCCTCAAAATCATGGAAGAACCATGCTTGACAAAAAGCATTTTTACTCTCCGATCTTACCTCCATCAATTTCTTTTTTGTAACCCCTGTCTTTTATAACCTTGCTAATGGTTAAGAACACATTCTCCTCCAGCGTTTTTATCTCCGGACTATATTTTCCATCAACATAATCTTTAAAGTTAACATCAAGGCCTAATGCCTCGAATATTACTATCGCATTACGCATACTGGTAATCTTTACTAATGTTTTTATTCCATCAGGCGAAACAACCATCCATCCATCTTCAATTCTGGTGATGCTATGCCCTTCTTTGGCGTAGATTCTTATGTCATCTTCATTTTCGGGCGGAATCTCTAAAAAACCAAGGTATTCCGGAATAAAAACTTCATCTACAAGATGGTCCCCAGACTTTATGCCTTCTGATATGATGCTGTGAATGATTTCGTCTTTTTCTTTAACAGCATCAGCAATGGAAGATTCTTTCTCTAAGATAAGTTTATTT
>Ga0210003_1004344_pt1 | contig 11253 bp, 7 predicted proteins | sample LantaG_FD_182804 | JGI IMG/M metagenome (GOLD analysis project Ga0210003, IMG submission 182804) | Deep subsurface microbial communities from Baltic Sea to uncover new lineages of life (NeLLi) - Landsort_02402 metaG (SPAdes) (version 2) | ecosystem: Environmental > Aquatic > Marine > Oceanic >...
GCCTGGCCGCGATGTTCGTCCTGGCCAAGGCTGTGGCGGCCGGCACGCTGCTCTTCATCGACAACGCCGTGCAGGCGGAGGTGCGGGCGGCCCGGGCCGAGGCGGCGGGTGTGGTTCAGTCGGTCGTGCCGCCCGTGCTGCCGGTCGACGACAATGCCGCTCCACTCTACCGGCAGGCATTCGGGCTGCTCGAGGCCGAGAAGGATCTCGGCGATGAAAAGTCACCGCTCGAGCAGGCCACGGTGGCAGACGTCGGCACGGAGGAAGTGGCCGCGATCCTCGCCCGGCACGCCGCCACGCTCGATCTCTTGCGGCGGGCCACGGCCAAGCCCGGCTGCCGGTTCGACCGCGACTGGTCGCGGATTTCCTACTCCACGATGCTCCCGGAAATGTCGTCGATGCGGCAGGCCGCCCGGCTGCTCGCCCTGGCCGCCCGGCGGGCGGCCGCCGACGGCGACGTGGCCACCGCAATCGCCGACGTCATCCGCGTGCATCGGCTCGCCGGCCACGTCGCGGCCGAGCCAATTCTGATCTCGGGCCTCGTGGAGATCGCGATCGACACAATGGCCCTGGAGACCCTGGCCGAGATTCTTCCCGCGGCCACCGCTAAGGATGCCGCGGCCCTCGCCGACCCGGCCCTTACCGATTTTGTCCGCTCGTCGCCGTCGCTCCAGCGGCAGTTTCTCGGCGAGGAGGCGTTTGGGCTCGGGACGTTTGCCGATCTGGCCGAGGGCAAGGTGGGGCTGGATGACCTCTCGATCGGGCCAGACCCTGCGGGAATCTCCTTCCTCTACCGGTGCTTCTTCGTGCCGGCCGAACTCGCCGCGTATCAAGCGGCCATGAGGCGTTTTCAGGAGTTGGCGCAACGGGCCGCAGAGCCAGGCAAACGCTATCCCGAGATCTCCCGTGCGGCCGAGGCTGTCGAACAGGAAACTGCGGCGGGCCGCGGAGGATATTTCGCGAGTCTGCTTGTCCCGGCCTTGAGCCGTGTCTTCGAGACGCAGGCCAAGTCCCAGGCTCGCCACCGGGCCGCCGAGATCTTGCTCGCGGCCACGCGGGCCCGGCTGGAGGCGGCCGCGCCGCCAGAGTCGGTCGAGTCGCTCGTGCCCGCATGGCTGCTGGCCCTGCCCGCCGACCCGTTCCAGGCCGAGGGCCCGCTCACCATCAAGACCGCGGCCGACGGCTGGCTCGTCTATTCCGTCGGCCCCGACGGCGAGGACGACGGCGGCCCGGTGCCGGCCGGCGCAAAGCCCGTCGAGGGCAACGACGACGTCGGCCTGCGGCTGGCGGTACGAGAACGGTAATCCTGCCCAGCGCGGAATAAGAAAAGGGGACAGTCCCCTCCGCCGAAATAAAAGCCCCGGGCGCGAGCCCGGGGACTGCGGGACCAAACGCCACCCCGCCACTTTTTTGGGCAAGGGGACAGTCCCCTCAGGGCAGGGGACAGTCCCCTCCGCCGAAATAAAAGCCCCGGGCGCGAGCCCGGGGACTGCGGGACCAAACGCCACCCCGCCACTTTTCTGGGAACGGGGACAGTCCCCTCAGGGCAGGGGACAGTCCCCGTTCCGACCGGCTCAGCGGAAGTCGCCGGTCTTGTCCCGCCAGACGCAGTGGATGTGGTTGGCGGGGTTGCCCTCGGCGTCGGGCTGGACGTTGACAAACTCGACCACAAACGACGGGCCTTCGAGCCGGTAAGAGTGGCCCTTGCCTGGCTCAAGCCCGCCGGCCCAGGCGAAGTGGATCTCGTCCCAGCCGTGGTGCACGAGGCCGGCGGTGGCCGGCGAGCCCCGCTCGATGAGTGCGAGCCGTTCGCCGGCTACCTCAGCCGGCATCGAGCCGCAGTAGGTCTCGACGAGCCGGCGAACGAGCGACTGCTGGTCGGCTGAGAGTTTTGAAAACGGGATGCCCTCTGGCGGGCCGGCCGGCGGCTGGGCCGCACCGGCTCCGCGGATCTCGGCGGGGGCCTGGGCGGCGATCACCGCCCGCTTCCGCTGCTCGGCGTCAAGCGAGGTCACGAGTTCAAAGGCCAGCGACTCTTCAGCACCGAGCACCCGGCTACCCGCCGCCGCCAGCCCTGGAAACGTCGTCTTCACCTCGGCCGGATTGGCCCCCATGAACTGCGGCGTCGAATCGACGAGCACGCCGTCGCGGACGGTGAAGTTGAGCGACAGGTGGTGCCCCTCGACCGAGAGGCCCCACGAGCCCTTCGGCCCGGGCACGCCGAAGATGGTCACGAAATACCGCAGCGAATCGCGGGTATTCTTGGCGGCGGTGCCTTCGAGCCGCCGCAGAAGTTCGTCGAGTTCCATGATCGCCATGGCCTTGCCGTAGCCCGCTTCGGAGACCGCCGCCTTGAGAAGGGCATGGGCCTGCTCCCGCTGGGCCGCGGTCATCTCCGCAAAGGAGAGGCCCTTGCGGACGGGCTTGGGCACGAAATGCCAGTCGGTGCGAGCGGCGGCCTCAAAGTCGGCCTGCGCCCGAGCCCGTTGCACTTCTTCGAGCCCCGCCAGCCAGGCGGTGGCGGCCGCCGTCATCGACTCGCCGGCCCGCACCAGGCGAAACCCAGCCACACCCGCCGTGGCCAGGAGTACAACCGCGACCAGGGCGAGGATGGGTGCGAGGCAACGCGGGAAGGGACGGGGCATGGTGAACTCTCCCAGACGGATGGAGCGGGTTGGGACGGCGGCCAGCCGGCTGGTCAATCATGGCCGCGACGCGGGTCGCGGTCGTGGTGAGCCTGGTCGATGTGGGCGTGCACGGCCGGACGAGCCTTAAAATACCGCTCCCAGGCGGCGTCCGACACCCCCGCGCCGTCGAGGTAGAGATTTCCGAGCGTTGCGAGCGTCGCGAGCGCGTCGAGCCCCTCGTCGCCGATGGCGACGTCGATCAGGTGCAGCGATCTGAGCCCCGGGAGCTTCGCGATCGCCCGGGCCACGTCGGGGCCGGCGAGGTTCGGCCCGCCGAGCCTGAGGTTCTGGAGGCTCGGAAGCGCAGCCAGGGAATCGATCCCGGTCGCCGTGCAGGCCGCCTGAGGCACGTTCAGGTCCTCGAGCGACCGGCACCCAGCCAGTGCCGAAAACCCCGCGTCTGACACCGGCGAGCGGCGGAGCACGAGCCGCTCGATGTCGGGCAGCGTGGCCAGGATCTCGGCCTCGGCGTCACCGGCCACGCCGCGGTCAAGCACGAGCACGCGGAGGCCCGCGAGCCCACGGAGCGACTCCCAGTCGTCTGGGCCGAGCGGGGCAGCCGCCTCGATCCGTGTGACCCGTCCGGCCCGCACGGCCCGCACCTGTTCAGCAAACGGCGGCGGCTCAGGTCTGCCATCCGGCTTGGGTGGCGGGCCGCTACAGCCCAGGGAGACCGCCGCCACCAACGCACCGAGCCCGAGCGACAAGGCGGCCACTCGGTCGATCCGCGGGCCAAGCGGCGCCGGGCTCACGGATCGAGCACGACCGCGACCGGCAACGAGTTGCTCAAAATTCTGAAGTCTGTGAATGTCCATGCGACCTGCTTGTCGGGCGGGACCTCGATGATCTGGGGATTATCGAGGCCGGCAGTGGTCTTGCTAGCGGGACGGCGGTTCCGGCTCCTTGGCCTGCGTCGACCAATCCGCCCGTGCGGATCGACACCCGAACACCGCCGGCCCGATTGGCCCACAACCCCTCGCCGCGATAGAAGCCCCGGGCGCGAGCCCGGGGACGGCGGGTCAAAAAGCCATCCCGCTCGCCATGCCGCCCCAGATGCATGACGCCGCTTAGCCAGGCCGAGTCAATTGATACGCTGCGTCACAGTCCCCCGGCTCGCGCCGGGGGCTTGTATGACCGGCGCGAACAGGATTGCCAACGTGGCCTGCGATCAATCGATCGGGCCATCGCCGGCCGGTCAGGCATCAAAATACAGGCAGAACTCGTACGGGTGCGGGCGGAGCCGCATCGGGGCGACTTCCCGGTCCCGCTTCCATTTCAGCCACGTCGAGATCACGTCGTCGGTGAACACGTCGCCCCGGAGGAGAAAGTCGGCGTCGGCGGCGAGGGCGTCGCAGGCCTCGGCGAGTGAGGCGGGAGCCTTGGGGACGCCGGCTAGTTCTTCCGGCGGCATGTCGTAGATGTCGCGGTCGAGCGGGTCGCCCGGGTGGATTTTGTTCTGGATGCCGTCGATCACCGCCATCAGGACGGCGGCGAAGCCCAGGTAGGGGTTGCAGGTGGGGTCAGGGCAACGGAACTCGACCCGCTTTGTCTTCGGGCTCGTCGAGTACATCGGGATCCGGCAGGCGGCCGAGCGGTTCCGCTGGGAGTAGGCAAGGTTCACCGGGGCCTCATAGCCCGGTACGAGCCGCTTGTAGCTGTTGGTGGTGGGGTTGGTGAGCGCCAGAAGGGCCGGGGCGTGGCGGAGGATGCCGCCGATGGCGTGCAGCCCCATTTCCGAGAGGCCGGCGTAGCCGGTGCCCGCGAACAGTGGATGCCCCTCCCTCCAGAGCGAGATGTGGGTGTGCATCCCGGAGCCGTTGTCGCCGAAGATCGGCTTGGGCATGAAGGTGGCAGTTTTGCCGTGGCGGCGAGCGACGTTCCGCACGATGTACTTGTAGAGGCACATCTGGTCGGCCATGCGGACGAGTTCCTGGTAGCGCATGTCGATCTCGCACTGCCCCGCCGTCGCCACCTCGTGGTGCTGGGCCTCGACATCAATCCCGCACTGGATCATCGTCTGCATCATTTCGTTGCGGAGGTCCATGAGCTGGTCGGAGGGTGGGCAGGGGAAGTAGCCCTCCTTGTGCCGCAGCGTGTAGCCGAGGTTCGGCCGGTCGCCGCGGCCGCGGTTCCATTCCGCCTCGGCGGAATCGACGTGGTAGTAGCCCTCGTGGGCGTTCTGGTCGAACCGCACAGAGTCGAACACGAAAAACTCGGCCTCTGGGCCGATGAAGCAGGTGTCGGCGATCCCGGTGCTCTTGAGGTAGTTGACCGCCTTGCGGGCCACGTTTCGCGGGTCGCGGGAGTAGTCCTCCCGCGTGATCGGATCCTGCACCATGCAGATCATCACGAGCGTCGGGGGCTCGATGAAGGGGTCAACGAAGGCGGTGTCGGGGACCGGCACGAGCAGCATGTCGCTCTCGTTGATCGACTGCCAGCCACGGATGCTCGAGCCGTCGAAGCCGAGGCCGTCTTCGAAGGTCTCCTCCTCGAGCTTGCCGACGGGGATCGTGAAGTGTTGCCAGGCACCAAAAAAATCGGCAAACCGAAGGTCGACGGCCTTGACCTCCTTCTCACGGCAGAGGGCCAGTACTTCACGCGGTTTCATCGCAGGCTCCTGAGGGAGACAGCATGATACGCATCACGAGCATGAGCCGTCCCGTTTCGCCTGCCGGATGGCCATGCGCTGGACTCCTGCCGCTACTGTTCCGGGGTCAGCGTTGCCCGCCAGCCGGCGGCGGCCGGCTCGAGCCGCAAGCAGCCGGCCAGGATCGCCCCCGTGAGGTCAAGCCGGCCGTCTGCGCCGGCTGAGTAGCTGCCGGCATCCACTCGCTTCGCAAAGCCCCGGCCGCCGGAGACCTCCGCCCTCTCGATCGCCAGCCATTCCAGCCGGTGCGGCGGCAAGGGCTCGGCGGCGACGGCATCACCACCGGCCACGGGAATCGTCGCGAGTCGCCAGGTGCGGCAGGCCTCCGCCCCCTCGAGCAGGAGGTCGTAGTGGAGGCCGGCCGGATCGTCCGGATGGCCGATGTGCTCGAGGAGGACGAACCGGGGCATGGCGAAAATGGGCCGCTTTTGAACCTACACGATCTCGTAGGCCTGCTCCTGGTGCTCGGCCAGGTCGAGGCCGCCCCGCTCCACCTCGAGCGGCACTCGCATGCCCACGAGTTTGTCGACGAGGAAGAAGGCGACGGCCGAGACGACGCCGCTCCAGACAATCGTCACAAGCACGCTCTTGGCCTGCGCCCAGACCTGGCCGCCGACGGTCATGCCCTCCGCGAGGCCCGAGCCACCGAACTGCGTGGCAGCGAAGACACCAGTCAGGAGCGCCCCCACGATGCCCCCCACGCCGTGCACGCCGAACACATCGAGCGAGTCGTCATAGCCGAAGCGGTGCTTGACGCTGGTGGCGAAGTAGTAGCCGCCGAGGGCCGAAGCCGCCCCGATCACGACGGCCCCGAGCGGCCCGGCGGTGCCACTGGCCGGTGTGATTGCCACGAGGCCCGCGACCGCCCCGGTCGCCACGCCGAGGGCCGACGCCTTTCCATGAACCGCCAGGTCGATTGCCATCCAGACGACAGTGGCAGTCGCGGCTGCGATGTGGGTCACGAGCAGGGCCATGGCGGCCGTGCCGTCGGCGGCCAGTTCGCTGCCGGCATTGAAGCCAAACCAGCCCACCCACAGCATCCCGGCGCCGATCACCGCGAAAGGAAGGTTGTGGGGCCGCATCACCTCCCGGGGATAGCCGCTGCGGCGGCCGAGCATCAGGCAGGTGACGAGGCCCGCGACCCCCGCGTTGACGTGCACAACCGTGCCACCGGCGAAGTCGAGCACGCCCCAGCCATGGAACAGGGCGCCCTCACCGGCCCAGGCCATGTGACAGATCGGCAGGTAGGAGAGTGTGAACCAGAGCACCGAGAAGAGCAGCATCCCCTTAAACCGCATCCGCTCGGCGAACGCCCCCACAATGAGCGCGGGCGTGATGATGGCGAAGGTCATCTGGAAGGCCACGAACAGGGATTCGGGGATTGAGCCGGAGACGGAATCGACCGTGACGCCCCGAAGAAACGCCTTGTCGAGGTTGCCAATCGCCCATTGCCACTGGCCGCCGTCGCCGAAGGCGAGGCTGTAGCCGTAGGCCACCCAGGCAAGCGTCATCACCCCTGCCAGGGCGAAGCACTGCACGAATACCGAGAGCACGTTCTTGGCCCGCACGAGGCCGCCGTAGAACAGCGCCAGGCCCGGCAGCGTCATGAAGAGCACCAGGGCCGTGGCCACGATCATCCAGGCGGTGTCGGCGGGATTGATCATTGCGATTTCAGCGTCAGGTAGAGACATCCAAGAGTTTCCCTCAGAATTCGTTCAGCGGGGTTACTATTCAGCAGGTTTGTCAGTAGTCGCTGCCGCCGGCCGGCTCGCTGGCCAGGGAGAGCGGCTTGGGCCTGTGGCGGACGGCCCGTCGGGCGTTCTCGTCGCGGAGCCGCTCGATCGCCGCCTCGAGGCTCATGGCTCCCAGGTCACCGTCGAGCCGGTCGCGGAGGCTGATGGTGCCGGCGGCCTCGTCCCGCGGGCCGCAGACGGCCATCATCGGGATCAATTCGAGCTGCGCGGTGCGGATTTTGGCCCCGAGCTTCTCGGCTGCCTGGTCGATCCCGACCCGCAGGCCTGCGGCCTCGAGCTTCGCCTTGACGGCCTCGGCGTAGGCGGCGGATTTCTCGCTCACCGGAATCACCCGGACCTGCTCGGGCGCCAGCCACAGGGGGAAGGCCCCGGCGAAGTGCTCAATCAAGACGCCCACAAACCGCTCCATACTTCCCAGGGGCGCCCGGTGGATCATCACGGGGCGGTGCTTGGCGTTGTCGGCCCCGATGTATTCAAGGTCGAATCGCTCCGAGCTTGGCAGGTTGTAGTCGAGCTGCACCGTGCCGAGCTGCCACTCGCGGCCAAGCGAGTCGTTGACCACGAAGTCGATCTTGGGGCCGTAGAAGGCGGCCTCACCCGGTTCGGGCTCGCAGCCGGGGAGGTTCATGCGATGGGCCACCCGTTGAATAGCCGCCTCGGCCTCGTCCCACCGCTCGGGCGGGCCCACGTACTTGTCGCTCGTGGGATCACGGAACCCCAGCCGGACGCGGAAGTTTTCAAAGGCCAGGCTCTCGAGGACTTTCAGCGTGAAGGCGATGCAGCCCTCGACCTCCTCCTCCACCTGCTCCGGGGTGCAGAAGATGTGGGCATCGTCTTGGGTAAAGCCACGAACCCGCGTCATGCCCCCCAGTTCGCCGGACTGTTCGTAGCGGTAGACCGTGCCAAACTCCGCCAGCCGCAGGGGCAGCTCGCGGTAGCTTCGCGGCCGGGCCTTGTAGATGAGGGTGTGGTGCGGGCAGTTCATGGGTTTGAGCAGATACTGCTCGTCATCGGCCATCACAATCGGCTTGAACTGGCTGTCGGCGTAGTAGGGATAGTGGCCTGAGATCTTGTAGAGCTCGACCTTGCCGATGTGGGGCGTGTAGACCGGCTCGTAGCCGCGGGCCGCGAGCTCATCGCGGACGAACGACTCGAGCGTGGCCCGAAGCCGCGCCCCTTTGGGCATCCAGAGGACGAGACCCGAGCCGACGAGCGGGCTCGTGGTGAAGAGATCGAGCTGCTTGCCAAGCACCCGGTGGTCCCGCTTGCGGGCCTCCTCGAGCGCGGCCAGATGGGCGTCGAGATCCTCCTGCGTGAACCAGGCGGTGCCGTAGAGCCGCTGCAGCTGGGCGTTCGCGGAGTCTCCCTTCCAGTAGGCCCCGGCGATGCTCGTGAGCTTGAAGCCGCCGATGCACTTTGGGCTTGGCACATGCGGCCCGCGGCAGAGATCGACGAACTCTCCCTGCCGGTAGAAAGAGAGCGTCGCGTGGTCGGCCAGGCCCGTCTCGATGTGCTCGGCCTTGAGGGGCTGGTTCAAGCCGCGGATGATCTCGACCGCCTTCTCCCGCGGCACCTCGACCCGCTCAAAGGCCTCGTCGGCCGCGATGATCCGCCTCATTTCGGCCTCGATCGCCGGCAGGTCCTCGTCGGTGATCGGCCGGCTCGCCCGCATGTCGTAATAAAAGCCTTGGCCCACCGTGGGGCCGAAGGCGAGCTCCACCCCCTCGAAGAGCCTCATCACGGCCCGGGCCATGACATGGGCCGCGGAGTGCCGCATCACCGGCAGGGCTCGGGCGTCACCGGCAGCGAGCGGCTCGAGTGTGGCCGTGCCCTCGGATGGCAAGGGGGCATCGAGCCCCACCACCTTGCCATCAAGCAGAGCGGCGACGGGGGCGTTCTTGCCCCGTGTTCCGCCGGTCGTGGCGGCGTCGCCGATGCAGTCGCCCACTGTTGCGTGGGCAGGCAGGTCGCGGGTGGAGCCGTCGGGCAGGCGGACGGTTGGCATGATGAACAGTCGGTGACGACGAGGAGGGTGCCGCTGGATTTTGCGGGAAGTTGGCAGGGTATCCGCCGCGTGGGAGCCGGGGCAAGCCGCGTTCCATGTTTGCCGGGGCCTGCCGGGTAGAACTTGACTGGCCGCACGTTACGCGGGACACTGCTTGAGCCGACTGTTTGGGCGATTAGCTCAGTTGGTTAGAGCACCAGCTCGACAAGCTGGGGGTCATAGGTTCGAGCCCTATATCGCCCATTGCGCTTTCACAGGAAGCGGCCGTCTTACAGAGATCGGCCCGCTTTCCGATGAACCCGCGGGAACCCCGGCAGTGGCCGCGGAGCAAAAAAAGCCCCCAGCGCGAGCTGGGGGACTGTGACGTGGCGCACCCATTGGCTGGGCTATGCCGATCAATGTCGTGCACGCCAGGCGGTGTGGCAAGCGGGGTGGCGTTCGTTCCCGCAGTCCCCGGGCTCGCGCCCTGGGGCTTTTATGGGGCAGGGAGAGGTCGGCCGCGGCAGATCGAGATCGCCACGGGGGATATTCCGGGACGGGAGCGATTTTCGGAGAATCAAGACGGCCGGCTGTGCATGCTGATTGGTCTGGCCTGAGCGCGGGATTCGGTGCGAACACCTGCGGTGGCCAGTGTCAGCGTTGAACGCCCTTGGTCCCGTCAGATGGCGAAAGGATACGCGGCTGCACCCGACCGAGCGGTCCAAATCCCACTCCTGGGTATCCGGGCACGCGTGCCTGGTATTCGCGATAGGTGTCGCCCATGAAGTGCACCAGACGACCATCCTTGATCGCACTGCCGACGAAGATGTACGTCGACCACACGGCGATCAGCACGACGCGGTCGAGCGTGACCAGGGGCGTGAACCAGATCAGACCCAGAAAGCTCAGGTACACCGGATGCCGCAGGAAGCGGTAGGCCCCCCGTTCGATGAACAGCCGCTTCGGCTGCGGGAGACGGCGTGCCCAATGCCACCAGGGCGTCCAGCCCGTCTGCCAGCCCAGGCCCGTCAGGTACAGGCTGTAGAACAACCCGACCCACGACGCGGCGAAGGCGGCGGTCACGACGCGGTCGAGGGGAGCAGCCCAACGCCATGCCACCACCGTCGTGGGCTGCCAACAGAGGATCGTCAGCAGCAGTGTGGCACAGGAGACGACGCAGTAGAAGCAGCCGTAGAACGGTGCAGAGAGGCCTGCCGACACGAGCCTGCGCCTCACCGAAGGCATGAGGAATACGCTGTGTGGCACCGCGAACGACAGCGCCAGCAGCGTATCGATGCCGAGTGACGCACCGAGCCCGACAGGCGACATCCGCACCTCTTCCGGCAGCGGTCCTTTCAGGAACCAGAACAGGTGCCAGACGGTGAAGGCGAACAGGACATGCGTCGCCACCCCGAAGAAAAGTCCGAAAAGCCTGCTCATCGCTGCAACGTTCCTGGCTGTGAGGACGCGGGGACGATGCGACCCCGCGTTACGCCGCCGTTTCTGGTCGCCGGGCCACGATGCACCCATACTGCATGGCCCCGGAGCGGTAGGCATCGAGAAGCGTCGTGAAGTTGTCGAGAAACGTTGCCTGCCGTACGTCGATCAAACGGGCCAGCCAAGGCAGCCCGAACCGACGCACCCGCTCGTCGCAGAGTTCCCATGTCCGGGTCACGCGAGCGGTCCAGTCCTCCGTGTGCTCCACGAGGAGCCCCGCCGCGGTCATCCAGCCGGTGTAGTCGGAGAAACTGCCGAGCGAGGGGCAGAGGAACGAGTCGCACACCGCCTCCACCTGCTCCCGCGGCCCCGGGCGATCGGCGTCCTCGGCCGCCAGCCACGCACAGATGGCGATCCGGCCGCCGGGTCGGAGCCAGCCGGCTGCCCGCCGGAAGAACGCCGCCTTGTCGAACAGATGTTCGGTGCACTCGATGCTCCACACGACGTCGAAGCTGGCAGCCTCGAAGGTCACGCGTTCGGCATCCGCTTGACGAAAACGAACCGCGTTCGTCACGCCATTCCGCCACGCAGCCATCGAGGCCCAACGCCGCTGCACGCCGCTGAGCGTGATGCCGGTCACCTCGCAGTGTCGCTGCCTGGCAAGCCGGATCGATGAACCACCCATGCCGCAGCCCACGTCGAGGACGTGCTGGCCGCGCTCAATGTTGGCCAGTGAGGCCAGCG
>Ga0210003_1004345_pt1 | contig 11251 bp, 15 predicted proteins | sample LantaG_FD_182804 | JGI IMG/M metagenome (GOLD analysis project Ga0210003, IMG submission 182804) | Deep subsurface microbial communities from Baltic Sea to uncover new lineages of life (NeLLi) - Landsort_02402 metaG (SPAdes) (version 2) | ecosystem: Environmental > Aquatic > Marine > Oceanic >...
TGGTTTATCCTGTTTTAATATATTTATTATTTTACTCATATCTTCATTTTAAATTAAAAAACCCCACAATATATATTAAATACATTATGGGGTTTATCCTTATTTGTTTAACTAATAATGATATTTTATTTATTATCCCAAGATTTAGTTTTTTGTTCTCCATACCACTTATCGAAATCAAAGTCAGTTGTAGAATCTGTTGTAACTAATTCTAGATTTCCATCACCTTTATCTTCGAATGTTTTTGGTGTTGTTGGAGTTGAACTTGTTTTAGGTTTAGCAGGATAATGAGCAGATGTTCCTCTACTGTAACCATTCCAACCATATTCACTATCCCAATCATAACCATTACCATAACGACTATATGTTTTGGATTTCTTACCTGTATAAATTTTATCTTTATCTCTTACGATAGGTAAAGTTTCCCAATCAATTTGAGTAGATACGATAGCCAATAGTTCAAGAAATTCTAAATCTTGTTTTTCTGATTTCGTATGTTCACTAAAGTAACCACAAGAAATATTTGAACACTCAGGGATAACATCAGTAAACTCAGCAGAGTCAGTATATACTCCTGTTGAGTCTGGTTTGAACCAAAACCCATATTCATTAAATCTACTTGACAATTCTTTAGCAAATTCATCAGAAGCACAAACACCGTGTTGTTCTGTGATTATTGAATCATACCCTCTTCTGTCAAATGCAATACATTTATTCATTTTAGGATGTTCTTTGGATTCAAAAACTCTTGACAAGTTACTTGAACCGACACAACCACTTTCTTCTCCCATGAAAAAGTAATACAAACCAGGAACGTTTTCACTAATCATATTCATCATGATAGTTACTCCAGCTTTATCATCAGCACCAAGGTTAGTTTCACCATCAGTTTTAACGAAATCACCGTCCATTACATGTTTGATACTCATATCATCCACTTTAGCATCTGGGTCTTTTATATACGTTTTTGTTACATAATCCCATTTTTCACCAGATTTGTATCCGTAAGGACCACTATTGATTGTATCTAAGTGGGAAGTAAACATAGTATCTGAATCAGTTCCATCAGCTTTAGCGACATAAGTATAATAATTAGCAAATTCATCTTTTGTGAAATTTACATTTGGTAAAATACTTTTTACAATCTCCATCGCAAGATCTTCATCCCCTTTTGGATATCTACGTTTTGTGAGAGTTAAAAATGTTTCTTTAATATTAATCATATTTTTATTTATTTAGTTAAACATTACAAAGGTACAAATAAAAAATTACATTTCCAAATAATTTGTACATTTTATTTGGTTATAATAAAAATAATGTAGTTTTATCATTTGATTTTAATACTTAGTCAAAACCACATTAAAAGTTTAAAAAATAATATCGATACCCAGGATTCTGTCTAGCACATACATTTATCTAAGCCTCTAACCCGACTATTATTGAATTGCTTTCCTTCTAAGTCTGTTTGAGTTGCACCCTCCGCAGTAAAAACGACTGTATAGGTCTCCTGCGTCCAGCAATGGTGTCCTGAAGTTCCTCACCCAAATTAATGAGCGCGTATGTGTAATATTATTTTTTAAACGTTTTTATTTTTTTGTTGTTCCCATCTTTTTATTTTATAAATTCTATTTCTGCCATTATTTGATTGGTGTTCTTTGTCCAAGTAATAAATGAACAACTATCACCTTTAGATATTTTTGCATTACCTAAAATCAATTCTTCTTTAATAAAGTCTTGTGTGAACTTATCGTTACCTGCTTCATCTTTAGCAATTCTTAATGACAATGTTATATCAAATCTTGTTTTCATAATACAAAGATAATCATTTAATTTAGACTATCAAAATATTTATAAAGATTTTTCAAATATTTTCTTCTTTCATAATTTGAATCAGTCATAGAATATACCACATAACAAAAATATAATAGTTTTTCTAATACTGTTTCTTTATTAACTTGACCACCTACATATCTAAATTCAACATAATTATGTTTCTTTATATGGTCTATATTAAATGCGAATTTCTTCGGACCTTGTTTATTAAATACTTTTCCTATTTCCTTATTAATATAATCTTCTGTTCCTTTTATATCATTAAGGTCTATTTTTGTTTTATCTAATTCCAATTGATCAAATATACTACTAGTAAAATTTGTATTCATTCTATAAGCAATATTCTTATATACAAATGGTATATCTTTTCCAACATCTTTCAAGATAATCATTCCTTTTACAATATTCCAATCAATATCTTCTTTATTTATACCTATATTAATATGTATACCTGTTTTCTTTGTAAATTTCCAATAAGATTGTTTTTCGAATTCATTAAAGAAATCATTTAAAAATATAATGGAATTATTTATACCTATTATATAGGTGTCTTGTTTTATCTCAATTCCTCTATCTAAAGTAGGATCTAAAACAAAATCCAATTGGTCTTTATATTTATTATATAAGGTAGGTAATTTCTCTTTTACTTTATTGCTTAAATAAATCAATTTATTTCCATCTTCCATTATATCTGAATCTCCATCAGTTCTTTCTAATATATCATTATAAATAATACTCGCGTTATAAACTATAATAGCTTCCAAATTATCTTTATACATATCCCAATTTAATACATCATCAATTGTTTTATCTTCATCATCAAAATCACAAGCGTTTGTTAATTCTTCTATAAAGAACAATTTTTCAGTATAATCTATATTTTCATTTCCTAATAATGAATATAATTTATTTCTTAATTCTTCAATTAAATCAATTTCATGTATTGTTAATGGTACATTTTTATCATCACATTCCATCTCAATTTCAAAAGCAATAGTAAAAGAATTAGAAATCTCATTAATTGTTAATAAGTTTAATCCTTTTCTATTGTATTCATATAAAAAATTGTTGTAATTTAGCACCATTCTTTAAGTTTTAGTATTTTTAATATTAATATATAGTTTATATATAATTTTTTAATATATAGTTGTAGAATAAAAAAAAATACATATATTTGCAATGAGAAAACTTACAGATTTTAATAATTTTATGTTTAACAAATTACTGGAGGAAATAAACGTGAAAGTAACAGAATTAGAACTTATTCTTTCTAAAAAAATGAAAGACATACTTAAAGAAATAGATCATAAAATTGCACATGATTTATTGTATTTACATATTAATTCAAAAAGAGAATATAAAAAGACTTTTATTGATTTGGGTTCAAAACCAGATATGGTATCATTCATCCAATCCAATAAAGTTCCTGAATTAATTGAACCGGAAATTGTACACGGTACATTTACACGAAACAAAAATTTCAAATTACCACCGAACTGGGCTAAACAACCTGATGAAAGAACTTCTGATGAAAAATCTCTTGGAGATTTTGATTTAGTAGATGACGAATGGATGCACCCTTGGATACAACCTATCCACCACGTTCTTGACCTTCATGAAATTCAGTTTACGGATAAAAACCATGCTGTATGGCACAAGAATAGAGCAGAAGTTAAAATTGGTCGTTTTATCAACCAAATGTTTCCTGATAAATATCCTGCAAACGTTAAAAGAGAAGATAGACCGAAAGTACCTGAAGATGTAGAATCATTCGTTAATATGTATGTTGCAACTGTTGAATCAAAATCAAAAATGATTGTATCTGTTAAAGGTGATGATATTGCATTTTATTATAATTGTGATAATTATTTTAAATCATCAGGTAGTTTAGGAAACTCTTGTATGAGAAGTGTAAGTGATGGTACACTTGATCTTTATACAAAGAATACAGAAAAAGTACAAATGTTAATATTATATCCAGAAGATATAAGAAATAAAATTATAGGTAGAGCAATTCTTTGGAAATTAGATAAAGTGGATGGTGTAGAAGTTAAAGACCAATATTTCATGGATAGAATTTATACTGCTAGTGATTCAGATGAATTTATGTATCTTGATTATGCTAAAGCAAATAAATATTATTATAAATCACAACAAAGTTATGGTAATTATCCAATTGTTCACCCAAATGGTGAATCAAAAACAACAGTATTAGAAGTTAATTTAAATAAAATAGATTATAAAAAATATCCTTATATGGATACTATGTCTTATTATAATCCTGAAACTGGACATATTAGTAATGATGAAACTGATTATACAGATAATAATCATGGAGTAATAACTGATACTGGTGGGTCAATAAGTTTTAGATAAAAACACAGATTAAAAAAATAAACTTTTAGTAATGAGATTACTATCTAAATTTGATGAATATATTGTTGAACTTAAAATAACAGAAGCATTGAGAAATTTTCCTTTATTCTTATCGAAACGATTAAGAGATGCTCTATCTAAGATAGATCATGAAATAGCAACAGAACTTTTATATAAACATGCTGATTTAGATTCAAGAGTTAAGCAAACATTTATTGATATGCATGATGAAAAGGCAGACCATATCACATTTATTCAACCAAACAAAGCCATACAAGTATTAGGATGGCCAGAAATGGGTGATGAAGAATTACCTGCAGCATTAAAAAAATCATTACATGGTTTAGAAAATTTACCTGATAGTAATGATGTATATAAAAGATTCAGGGGTGAAACTCGTTGGGGTAGATTTATTCAAGGTGCTTTCCCTGGAAAATATCAACAAAGTTTACCAGGTGGACAAAATAAACAAGACATAGAATCATTTGTAAATCTTTATAAAGCTCTTTATGATAGAGATGATAAATTTGCTATGATAGATATTGTACACGGTGATGATATTGCACATTTTTACCATTGTGATAATTATTTTAGTAGTAGAAATGGATCATTAGCAGAATCTTGTATGAGTCATAAGGATCCATCATATTTCGAACTTTATTCAAACACCTCAGATAAAGTAGGTCTTGTTATTATGTATGGTGACCAAGCAAAAACCAAAATTAAAGCAAGAGCATTATTATGGACATTAAATGTACCAGTTGATAGAAAATTCATGGACAGGGTTTATACTAATGATTATGCAGATGAACAAACTTTTATTGATTATGCTAAATCAAACAACTGGTTATATAAAACAAGACAATCTATGGGAGCTGATGTACAAACAACAGATCCATCAACTGATACATCATCTAATTTAACAATGATGGCATCACTTATACCAGAAGATTATGATAGATATCCTTATACCGATACTATGTCTTTTTATAACCCATATACAGGTGATATATGCAATAAATCAAGAGTATATAATGCTAAATATGAATTAACTGATACGGGTGGTGGTAATTATGAGGCAAGTGGGTATAATGAAACACCAGTATTGGTATATAGTAAGTACCATAAAGAAGATATAGATAAAAACCAAGGTGCAGTATATTGTAAATTTGGAGATGACTGGGTAAGGTCTGGTGAAGAAATAAGAGTATGGAACTCAGGTGGTGGTACTAACTTTGCAGTACCAGGATATCGTGGAATAGTTCAATCTAGATTTGCATACAAGAAAGAAAGAGATGGTGAAGTAAGAGATGCAACTTATGACAAGTGGTTCCCGAGAAGTAAATGTATATGGTCTGATAAACTTAATACGTGGATATTCTTATGGAGTGCTAACCGAGTTTGGAAAAACTTAGAAAGAACAGAAGTGGATATTGAACACAAGAAAAGAGAAGGAGAATTTTATAAAAAAGTTAATGGTGAATATTGGGATAATTCTTTAGTTAGAGATAATAGATTAATTGGTGATGTTACACCAGGGGTAACTAAACCAGTTGGTGATCCACCAAAAGGATGGCATCGTAGATTAGAATATATTGATAGTGATGGAAATATATTTAATCGTGGAGTATTCTCCGGTAAGGTGAAGTAACATTTTTATAAACAAATATAAATCCTCTAACTATAATAGTTGGAGGATTTTTTTATTATGAAAGATTTTATAGAATATACAGACATAGATGATAACTATGAACACCCAGAAAGACACGATGAAAGTGAAGTGTTAGAAATCAGGTTGTATTGTGATACACCAGATTGTATGACATATATTAAAGGATGGGAAGGTTATAATGGTAATTTTACTGCTGAAACTGGACAACATGCTGATTTGAGAAATCAAAGCTTTATTTGTAAAAATCATAGATAAGAAATGGGATTTAAAATAGTATTGATAATTGTTTTATCAATTATAATAATAGTTTTATTTGATTTTTTGATTAAAACAATTTTTAAAATAATCGCTTTAATAAAGTATGGTGAACCACCATCATCAGGAATGTATTATGATGCTGAATTAGGATCAATAAATGGTGAAATTGATAATAGGGGTAAATATATTTGTGAATGTTGTCAAAAACGATTTAAAACACCAAGAGAATTAAAAGTACATTTAAGATTAAAAAAAATTAAGAAAATATGGCATACATGAAACCCGGAGTTTATACTAAGGAAGTCGATTTATCATCGGTTTGGATATGCTCGTGTCATAGAATAGGTTTTAAAACTGAATATCAATACTTATCACACATAAGAAGTATAAAACTAAATAAAATAAGGTCTAAGATTTCATCCTAGACCTCACTTTTTTAATTCTTTTTATTCGTTTTGCTTCTTTTGAATGATCCCAATAAACAATCAAATTATTCAAAAACGTGTAATCTTCTACTCGTTCATTACCATCAAACTTAACAAGAATATAACACATACCATCAAAATGATTTATTTTATTAATAGCATCTACTTGTTGTTGTCTATCAGCAACCCATAATTTTTCATAAAATACTGTTGAATCATAATAATCTTGTAGTTTATATGAACTTGGGTTTGCACCACATAAATCCAAATACTTTAAATATAATTCTCTATCGGTTTTTGTACTTTGTCGTATCATCTTATATTAGTTAAAATTCGTTTCAATTTATGTGACCTTGTATATAATCCCCACTTATCAAAGAAAGTTTCCATATCGTCCTTATCCATAACCATACAACGACACGCATACCCACTCATGAACTCTGAATCAGATCCATAGATTTTAATACCTAAAAGTAATCTTTCATTTACAGTATTAAACCATTTCTGTTTTTCAATGTATTGGTTCATTTTATATTATTAATTATTTGTTTTAATTTTTTGTATCTTGTTTCTATATTCCATTTATCAAAAAAAATATCCATTCTGATCATAGTATTTTTTTGAGATATGTTATATACACTATTCCATGTTTCAACATATTCTCTCATAAAATTACTATTAACACCATATTTTTTAATTCCCAAATCTCTTTTAATTATTAATCGGTCAAGATATTTTTCATATCTTAATTGTTTTTTTCTACTTACTATCATTTTGTTAATTTTGTTAATTTTTCTATCTTTCTTTTCAGAAGAAATCTTCGTTCTTCTTCCTCTGATAAAATATATCCGTTGATAGCATAATAATTAAATTTCAAAGATGGGTTTATAAAACAAGATGAATCATCAGAATGATATTTACCATCTTTTAAAAAATATTGTTTACCATCTATTGATTGTATTTCAGTAATTAGAAATCTATTCTTTTCAATGAAGTGATAAAATATTTGAGTTTCTTTAGAATCATTTCCGGATGGTCTATAATGTTTCACACCATATATTACGACATAAAATATATACTTAAAAAGTATAGAGGACTCTAACAAAGGTGTAGGAGTTCTATCAGTACTTTTAACAGAATATTCTATGTTGAAACGCATTTTCATTTTAATATACTTATTAGTTTTCTTAATTTTATTTCCCTTAATTCATATTTATTTTTTTCTAAAAAATACAGACACAAAAAAACACCCTCTGGCTTAACGGTAATTAATTTCCCCTTTTTATATCTCTTACACATATTCCTTTTTTCACATATAGTTTTTCTTCTATGTGGTCTTTTTTCATTTGCATCTAAATTTTGAATATGTTGTATTTCAAAACCCTTACAATATTTGTCGTAATATTCGTTCATTTTATATTTTAAATAAAAAAAGGGGTTAATAATTTACATTAACCCCTTTTGTGAAACTTATATCTTAGTCGTCAATGTCAGGTACGTGAGCCTGAATTGCTTCATAGAATTTCAAGAACCTTTCGTCTGACAAGAACTCTTCCAACATATCGTTGTCATTGTCGTTGTTCTTCATATACTTATAGTCATCATCGAGAACTTTAAGAATGAAAGAAACAGCTTCGTCTTTAGACAGAGTGAGGATGAACCTTTTAAGGTTTTCTTTCTGATGTGGTTTAAGACCATTCAGATTCATTCCTTTAAGTGAGTTAAGAAGTTCTGACTTCTTATCACGGTTCAGACCAGTCAACATTTCTTCGATTTCGTCATAACGGTCAAGTAGGTCTTTCACACCAAACCTTAGACTTTCTTCTAGGTAACGAACAAAACGTGAACTTGCAGGAACTCCTACAAAAGATGGTCCGAGTTCACGGATATCATCAGCCCAATCTCTGATACTTGATTCCATTCCGTAGTTTCTTACGATGTAATCACTAAGGAAAGTCCAAGAACGAGGGGTTGCGTATGCAACAGATTCCAAAGAACGTTTTTCATCAAAACTGTGAAGGAAATGTTCTTCGTGAGTTTTCAAGAAATTAATAACAACTTCGTGAATTCTACCGATGGCAAAATCTTCAACCCATTCTGGAATAGTAATGGTGTGTTGGTAATGAATCAAACGGTTGTTCAAAGCTCTGTCGAATTCTTCAACATCTGTACCGTCCTTTTCTCCCAAGTTACCAGAAGCAACCATCATCACATTGTCATTGAATTTGAAATCAGTTCCAATAGCTCTTTCAAGAAGTAGCTGAAGGGCTGCGTTTCTTACCGCTAACGGTGCTCTGTTCAATTCTTCGAAGTGAACAATGGATGGTTTTTGGTTGGCTCTATAAGCCCACTCAGGAATAGCATAAGACATTACACTAATAACCTTATTTTTACCTTCCTCAGTACCATCGTTGAGGTCGATTTCTACATCCCTACGATACGGGAATAGACCAACATCAATTTCATCTACCATAGATAGACGGACATCAAAGTATTGGTATCCGAGTTTTTCAGCGATGCGTCTCATAATAGCTGACTTAGCTACACCTGGTTCAGCGGTGATGAAAAGTACACCCGATTGGGAATACATAACACGGAAATAACTCTTTTGCCTGTCGGTCAAAGTATTGAATAATTTCTCGTCTACTTTTAACATAAATTCTGCCATAATTATTATTTATTAAATGTGAATATTCTAATTATCTATACAAAGATAATACAATTTTTTTAATTACCAAACCTTTTTATTAAATATCTTCATTAAATTCTTCAAGAAGATTTTCGGCAATTGCTTTTATCCTATCGTGATTAAAAATAATCTCATAAGATGCAGGGATTTCATCATCGGACATTTGTGATAATTCAATCTTGTCAATGATTTCAATGACGGTTTCTTTTAAACCATCATCATCAAGTTCTAACAATGATGTAAGAAGATCATTTGTACTTTCTTCGGTCATTGTATTAAAATCTAAATTCTCAATTGTTTCTTTCATAATTCGTGTTTTTATTTTTATTGTTTTATTTATTTTAACTACTATGTAGTGAGTTTTGAACATCAATCACAATACATTTAACGATTCCTTTTGGGTCTACAATTTTGGGTTGTGTACCTGTTGTAAGAATCAAAGATTTACCTCTGATATTACTAAAATTAAGAGTATCAGTATAACCATCTGTTAAAACGATAGTATTGAATATTGAAATTTTATTCTCAACTTTTGAAATATAATCAATACCAGGTTGTAAAACAGTTCCACCCATTCCTTTAATCATAACTTTTTGGAGTTCTCTTTTACTTTTAATTCCTTGTACTTCTTTAACAGCAGTATCAATTTGAATCAAGTTAATGTGAATATCATTTTGAAATACATATGATAATACTTTTTCAAAATCACCACACATAGAACCAGATGTATCAAGAAGAACATTAATTACATTCTTGTATTTCTTTTTTCCTTTGATTCCTTCAATTCCTCTTCTGTTAGGACGAGTAATTGATTTCCTTTTACTTGAACCAATAATATGATTAGAAATAGTTCTCTTAATTTCTTTCAAGTAATCTTTCTTTGATTTTCTCAATTTATTAAGAGTAGCTTCAATATCACCTGACATTAAACCTCTATTTTTAAGTCTTTGCATGAAATCATTTACGATTCCTTTTCTTGCTTGTTCTTGAACATCATCTTCAATGTGACTATCAAGTGTCATTTCATCACCATTTTCAAGTCCATCAAAAATAGAATCAAGTGAATTACATTCTACACCACCTTGACCATTTTTACCATAAGTTGGTTTACCAAAGCTGTCTGTACGTTCTCCACTTCCTTGTCCACCTTCACCTTCACCTTGTTCTGATGGGTCTCCTTTCCCACTTCCTTTTCCTTTACCATTAGGGTCTGGTTGTCCTTGTCCACCTTGACCATCACCTTGTTCTTGACCTTTACCATTAGGGTCTGGTTGTCCTTGTCCACCACCTTGTTCTTGACCTTTACCATTAGGGTCTGGTTGTCCTTGTCCACCACCTTGTTCTTGACCATTAGGATCTGGTTTACCACCACTTTGACCGTCTTGACCTTGACCATCACCTTGTTGCTGTTGTTGACTTTTACGTTGTTTATAATCGTCATGTTGTTCCCTCAACCATTCGTAAAGATTTTCGAAAATAGCTTCTCCTTTATATTCTTTAGGAATAAACAAAGCAGTATTCTTCCCGTACATTGGATTAGGGATTTTATTTCCATCGGGTGTAAGGATAGGTTTCTTATCTTTTCCCATAATAAATTCATCGTGGGATTTAGGAATGTCAATGATATTTTTTCTTGTACCACCTTCATTTTTAAATTTCTTAACAATATCATCATGGATAATTTGATTGATAATCATATCCTGAGCAATGTTAGCAAATTCTTTATTGTAAAAGATTGACCTTTTAGTATGGTCAAAAAGAAGGTGAAAATCTTCGTGAATTAATAAGAACATAGTTTCTTGTTCAGTAAGACTATCTACGAAATCCCTATTCCAATAGAAATTCATACCAGCTTTGGTGATATTAACACCACAAGTAGGAATATTGGTTGATTCGTAATAGTTCATAAATGTACTAAACTCCGCATAAAAGGGTAATGTATTACTAGACAACATCATTACAATAAGGTCAACAAATTTTTGGTGTTCACCTTTCTTG
>Ga0210003_1004347_pt1 | contig 11247 bp, 10 predicted proteins | sample LantaG_FD_182804 | JGI IMG/M metagenome (GOLD analysis project Ga0210003, IMG submission 182804) | Deep subsurface microbial communities from Baltic Sea to uncover new lineages of life (NeLLi) - Landsort_02402 metaG (SPAdes) (version 2) | ecosystem: Environmental > Aquatic > Marine > Oceanic >...
CCCCTCTCGTCCTGGGCGCAGACCCCCCCTCGAGGCTCGAGAACGAGCTGGTCGCCGCGGCCGTCCCCGCTCTGGGGGCCGCGGCGCGCACGAGGGCCAACGCCGTCTTCTACGGCTTCTGCGCGCTTTCCGTGGGGTTCATCATCACCATGGCCGCGCTCGTGTGAGTTGGGAGAGTGGTGTTTTGAGTTTCCGAGAGAAGAGAAGGAAAAGAAAACAAGCTCACCCCTTTCTCTCTCTCTCTCTCTCTCTCGTTCTTTTCAAAAAAAAAAAATTGAAAAAAAAAACTCTAGCCGCGAATCCTACTCTTGGAGGAACACGCTCACCTCCGAGTCCGCGGCCTGGCGCGCGTTCGTCAAAGAGGAGATCCACGCGATGGGGCTTGCTCTTTGAGTTTGAGTTTGAGGGCGTCGACGGGCGGAGAGAAAGAGACATCGAAACCCTTACTTCCCTCTCCCTCTGACTTTCTTTCCTTTTTTTTTCTTTTGCTGCTGCTTTGTACCCTTTTCACCCACGCGCCCTCGCTGCCGCCATACCCCCCTGCTTTCCCCCCCTTTTTTTCTCTTTTGTTATACAGATATGGAAACAAATCTGTTCTTTTTTTTACAAAAAGCTGAAAGAGGGAAAGGAAAAAAAAAAGTGCTGCTGCTTGTTGATGCTGTTCGTTATTGCTTCTCTCTCTCTTCTTCTTCTCTCGTCTCTCTTCTCTCCTCGTGTCCCCCCTCACGCCCCGGCCTCGAGCTGGAGTATGTACTTGGAAAGCTTGGCGAGCTCGTCCTCCGAGGCCGCGAGAGCTGCCGCGGCGGAACGAGCAGCAGCAGAAGAAGGAGCAGAAGGAGGAGGAGGAGCAGCAGCAGCAGCAGAAGAAGAGACGAAAGCGTCCGGCCTCGGCAGCGCCAGCACGCTTCCCGAAACGACCTCCCACCCCGCCTTCCCCGCCACGAACGCCTCGAAGGCAGCAGAAGCACCTTGTTCCCCCTCCTCGAAGCCCAGGAGCGCCGCTGCCTTGGCCAAAGGGAGGCGAGTGAAGGCTCGGGGCAGGACGGCTGCGACCCTCGCCCGCAGCCCCGAGGCGACCCGCGCCGCAAGAGCTGCGAGGGCCCCGTCCCCTCCTCCGAAACTGCTGCTCTCCGCCTTCAGCACCCCCCAGGCGGCGACGGGGTCGGGCAGCCACAGCGCCTGCAGCAGCGCGAAGGCCGCGGCGGTCGACGGCTGCTCCCTGGAAGCTGCCGGGAGGCGGCGCCAGAGGAAGCGGGCGTCGTCGAGCGAGGTCCGGCTGGAAGATTCTCTCGAAGAAGTTGAGCTCGCGTTCGCGTTGCCCATGTGCGCCAGGAGGTGCGCCGCGGCGGGCCAGGGAGGTGCCAGGGGGTCACCGGCGGCGAAGGGGGCCTTTTTTCGGTGAAGTGTTTGGTTAGGAGGGGGTTCGAAGGAAGAAGAGGTGAGAAGAAGAGGTCGAGAGAGATCGAGGGCGGGAGAGGCGAAGCCATCGCTTTCTTTTTTTCTTTCTTGCTCTTCTTCTTCTCTCTCTCCACACCTCCACACTCCGCCTCACCTGCAGCTCCGCGGCGTCGAGCGAGGCCGCGAGGTCGTCGAGCCTGCCGGAGGACACGGCCTGCTCGACGAGGGCCTGGGCGTTCATGGCGAGAGAGGAGGTGTGGAAGAGTTTTTGATGCGAGAGATCGCGGCGAAGAGGCGAAAAAATGAGGGAAAAAAAACTCGCTCTCACTTGTCAGTTTTTTCGACGGCAAAAAAAAAAAGCATTGCCATCCGGCTCGCTCCCGTTCCTAGGCTTTTCCAGCCTTTTCCGCTCTCCTTCCTCCTCGTCAGCACACGAGCCTCTCGGTCTCTGCTTCACTCTCCTCCTCCAAAAAATTCTGCCCTGAAAACGATGACGGTCGAGGAACCGCGCCGCGATCCGTCCTGGCGCATGCGGCCGGCGGCGGCGGCGGGCGGCGACTCGGCCGCCGCCACTCCCGAATCGGCCGCCGCGCCGCCGCTCGTCGTTTCCTTCCCTGCCGGGTTCCACCCTCCGGTCTCAGGCTGGGAGACCTACGAGGGTGGCCCGGCGGGGCAGCAGCTGCTTGTCGTGGCCCGAGCGGTAAGGGAAAATGGAATGAGAAGAGAGAGAAAGAGAAAGAGAGAAAGCATCGAATTGGCGTTGCCGACCTTTCTTCGACCTTTTTCAAACCCCGACCCCCCTCACGCCCGCCTTTTCCTTCCTCGCCTTCCTCGCCATCCAACCCCTAAAAAAAAAAACTCAAAACAGGGCACCGACGCCGACTTTGTTGGGGCAGCACCAAAGGCATCGACGAAAAAGGCAAACGGAAAATCTTCCTCTTCTTCCGCTCCTTCGTTCGCCATCGCCAGCGTCGACCGAGCGACTGGCGAGATTTCTTACTCGCGCCTGGCGACCGCCGGTGGACCTCTGCGCCTGGCCCCTCGCGCGCGGAGGATGAGCCACGACTGGGTCGGCGGCGACGACGGCGCGCTGGCGCTGCCGTCTCCGGCGTCGACGTCGAAGGGGGGCGGCGAGGCCGCTTCCGCTTCCGCTCCCGCGTCGGCAGCGGCAGCAAAGGCGGCGAAGGAGGCAGCCTCTCTCGCGGCGGCGGCCGCGGACGGCGACGACGCCGCCGCCGCGGCCGCCGCCTCGCTCGCCGAGCGCGCCGACCGGGCCGCCACGGCAGGCGCGAAGCGCGCCCTCGTCGCGGCCTTCGGCTCCGAGAAGTCCCGGAAGAAGCTCGCGGCGGCGGCGAGGGGCGCGATCGACGGAGACGGCGACGCGGCGCTGGGAGGAGGGGCCGCCGCAGCGGGCGTCGGTGCGCTGCTGTCGAGGGCCGCGGCCGACGCCGTGGCGGCGGGTACACCGAGAGACGCCGCCGCGGCCGCCGCGGCCGCCTCCCGCGCCGTGACTTTACCGAGGCACCACCCGAACGCCAGGACCGTCCACGAGGCCTACGTCTTGGACGAGTTGGTCCCAGCTGGCGCGCTCAACGCGCTAGAGGCCGCGGCGGACCGATTGGTCGTCGCTGCGACGGCGGTGAAGACCGAAGCAGCGGAGGAGGTCAAAAAGGAAAATGGAGAAGCTGTTGCTTCGCCTTCGTCGCCTTCGTCTCCCTCTGCTGCTGCTACCATCGAGGAGTTCCCGGCGTGCGTCCTCTCGAGAGCCGCGGCGCTGCTGCGCAAGGAGAAGAATGAAACGCAAGGAGGAGAAGCAACAACAAGCCTCCGCCGCAGCCTGCGCGCGCTCGCGCTGCTCGCGGCGGCGCTGCGCCTGCGCCGCGCCTCGAGGTCCCTGCGCGTCGACCCTGCCAAGGGCGGATACGAATCCCTGGGAAAAAGGCTGGGGATCGCCCCGGACCTGCTGCGGCCGCTGCTCGAGGGAGGTGACTACGCGTCTGCTGCAACGGCAACCGCGGGACCTTCTTCCTCTCCATCGTCGTCGCTCGCACTCAACTTCTCGCGTGGCGGCCTCCCCGAGCGCAAGCTCGCATCTCTGACCCTGGTCCTGTCTCTGGTCGCCTGCGACGGCGACCTGTCGCCGGCGGCGTTCGAGGCCTTACGTTCGGAGCTCAGGGCTTCGTCGAGGGAGTTGGCGGGCTCGTTCAGAGAGGTCGGGGCGAGGGCGAGCCCCGTCTCTCGGAGCAAAGGCGGAAAAGGAGATGAAGAAGACGAGAACGACGACGACGAAGCGAAAGAAGAAGAAGGCCCCAGGTCCCCCTCCGCTGCTGCCGCTGCTTCCCCTCTGTCTTCTCCCGCCGGCAAGCCGCACAGGAGGTACGCGGTCAAGCTGCTGGTGGCCGAGAAGGAGGGCACGGAGCTCGGGGCGTGCTTCCCGGCGCTCAAGCTGGGGAGACGGTAAAAGAGAGAGTTTTTTTCCCCGGGTTTTTTCCTGTAAAATTTTCACTCTTCCTGTTGTTCAGAGAAGCTCTCGACCCCGCTTTCTTTCTTCTCTTCTCTTCCTTTTTCTCCTCCTCTGTTGCGCGCTTCCCAAGGAGACAATTAGGGCCCCCTCGAGGCCCCCCGCATCGGCTGCTGCCGCCGCCGGCAGCAGCGGCAGCGGCGGAGGGCTAGGTGGTCGAGGACTTGGACCTCCTCGAGCTCAACCTCGAGACCAAAACCTCGGCGGCTCTCGCGCTCCAATGTCCGCGCCTCTCTCCCTCTCCCTGCGCAGGCTCTTGGTCTCTTCGCCCAGCAGACGCGTAGCCGTGACCGTCCTGGCGTCTCACGAGAATCGACGCGCGCTGGAGTGCCCGGCAGGGCTCGGAATCGGGAACTCCTTTTTCTCCAATGCCATCGCCGACGCCCGCCGCTCGATCGCTGCCTCCGCCTCTACTTCCTCTTCCTCGCAACAGCAGCAGCGAGAAGCTCCGTCGTTCATCGTGCCGGAGGGAGCCCCGGAAAAGATCCTGGGCCAGGTCATGAGCGCGCAGGCCAACTTCGTGCGCGTCCGCGTGGACGCTGTCGATGGAAATGTTGACGAGCATTCGATGTCATCGACGCCGACGTCGAGCTCTTCTTCTTCCTCTTCCTCTTCGTCGACCTCTTCTTCACCTTTCCCCCGCCCCGAGCTCCTCTGCACCGTCCGTGCCCTCCTGAAGAAGATGCGCCAGTCCGTGCTCGTCGGAGACCGCGTCGCCGTCTCCGGCATCGACTGGGCCTCGGCGCGAGGCGCCGTCGATTCCGTCCTGCTGCCGAGGTCTTCGATTCTGACAGATCCGCCGGTCGCCAACGCCGACCACGTCTTGCTCGTGCTCGCCGCCGCTTCTCCACCCTTGGAGCCGCGAAACGCGTCCAAGTTCCTCGTCGCCGCAGAAGCCGCGGGGCTGCCGGTGAGCGTGGCCTTAAATAAAGCGGATTTGGTGCCGCAGGAGGAGCTGGAGAAGAGCGTCGAGATGCTGAGGTCGTGGGGCTACCAAGTCTTCCCCACGACAGCCCGAGAGAAGAAATCGAAATCATCATCTCCGTCTTCGTCCGACTCTTCTTCCTCTTCCTCGTCTTCTTCTTCTTTCGGCGGCGTCTCTTCTCTCCTCCCCGCGCTCCGTGGACGGGTGACCGTGCTCGCGGGACCCTCCGGGGTGGGCAAGTCGAGCCTGATCAACGCGCTGCTGCAGCGGGAGAAGAAGGAGGCGGCGGCGAAGGGGGAGGAAGAAGAAGAAGAAGAAGAAGAAGCAGAGCGCTGCGACGGAGGAGATGATGAAGAACAAGAAGAAGCCTCTTCTTCTCCTTCTTCTTCTCTGCTCGCCGTCGGAGAGGTCTCCCGCGCCGGGCGAGGCAGGCACACCACCAGGCACGTCTGCCTGGTTCCCCTGCCGATGTCCGAAGCGGAAGAAAAGGGAGGGGAAAAAGGAGAAAGAGACGGAGAAGAAGGAGAAGAAGAAGGAGAGCGAGGAAAAGTCGCTCTGCTAGCAGACACTCCGGGCTTCAACCAACCCGACCTCACTTCTTTGGGCGTGAAACCCGCCGAGCTCGCGTCGCTGTTCCCCGAAGTGAGGGAAAGGATAGGGAGGTGCGCTTTCGCGGACTGCGCGCACGTGTCGGAGCCCGGGTGCGCGCTGCGGGACGGGCTGGACGAAGAAAGCGAGGAAGAAGGAAGTGGAGAAGAGGAAGGAAACGACGAGAACGGCGAGAACGGCGCGAAAGCTTCTTCTTCTTCTTCTTCTTCTCCCTCCTCTTCCACTTCGCGCCTCTGGCAGCGCCACCCCTGGTACGTCGAGACCCTCCACGAGCTCCGCGAGGCCTCCTCCTCAGCCAAGGCCCGCCAGGCCGAGAAGGCCGCGAGGCAGGGGGCTGTGAGGCTGAAATCGTCGAAGCGGGGGAGCGGCGGCAGTGGCGGCGGCGGCGGCGCTGGAGGAGCGAGCAACAACAGCAACAGCTCTGTAGAGAGGACCGGCGTCTCGGGAGCTTCCTCTTCCGCTCCAAACATGCGCGCCGAGGCCCTTCTCAACCCAAAGAAGGACAGGAGGGTGTCGAGGAGGTCGAGGAAGAAAGGCCTGGCGGATCTGCTGGAGGAAGAGGGACTGTAAAAAAAAGTTGGTTTTTTGATTGAATTTTAATTTTTGCATTTTTGTTTTCTCATTAAAAAAAAAGACCCAACTCCCCACTCTCTCCACCTCTTTCTCTATTTTTATTCATGCGAAGAGCGAACGAAGAAACAAAAAAGTCTCTCGTCGCTCTATTAAAAAGAAAAAAAGGGAAGGAAAAAGAAAAACACCACCAAAAAGAAAAGCGAAAAACCGAGCAAAAAAAACATTTTTTTTTCAAAACCAGAGCCCCGTCGCTCCCCTTCTCGGCGCGCGGAGCGAGCACCACCTCGGCACCGCCCCGCTGCTCCCGAACAGCGCCGCGGTCCCGCAGAACATGGTGGCCCTGGTCTGCTCGTGCCGCAGCTCGAGCAGCGCGTGGATCAGCAGCGCGAAGGCCCCCAGGGACGCGGCGCGGAGGGCGTGCGGCCGCGCGACCGTGGCCGCCGCGAGCGAGGCCGAGGCGCCGGCGCCGAGCGCCGAGAGCAGCGAGCGGCAGGCGAGAGCGACGAGAGAAGCCAGAGCGAGAACGATCGCGACGAAAGCATTACCCACGGCCCCGAAAGAGACGGCGACGGCCCTGCCCGTTGTTTTGGTGGAGAAGGCGACGGCGCTGCCCGCGGCCTTGGCAGTCTCGGAAATGCCGTCACAGACCTCGGCGACACCGGCGGCGGCGACCGCAAAAAGATTTGTGACGGCGCGGGCCGTCAGCGAAGCCGCCGAGACGGCGGACTCTGCCGCGGCGGCCCTCCGAGCCGCCCTCGAGGCCTGCGCCGGCGTGAGAGGGAGAGGGAAAGAGGCGGCTGCAGCGGCGGCGGCGAGCCTTGCAGCCGAGGGAGAGTGGACGCGCGACGAAAACCTCGACGAGGAAAATCTCGACGAAGAGGAGGAAGTGGTTCGGGGGCTCGCCCCGGTCTTTCTCCTCTGCGGCTGCTGTCTCCTCGCGACGACGGGGGTCTTTCCCGCCGGGGAGGCGGTGAGCAAGGAGCTGAGGCCCCGTGGGTGCGAGTGGACAGGAGCAGCAGCAGCAGCAGCTTCCGCCGCCGCCGCCGCTGCCGCTGCTGCCTCTTTTTCTTCCCTCTCCAGCTCTTCGACCTCCCTGCCTCCCGCCACGGCCGCTGCAAACGCCCTCGCCCTCGCCGCCATGGCCGAGGCGAGCCCTGCGGCGGCGAAGGCCTCCCCCGCGAGCTCCGCCGCCTGGATCTCTGCCTCTTCGATCGCGCTCGCGTCCTCAGAGGCCGAGGCCGAAGCCGAAGCAGTCGAAGCAGCAGCAGCAGCGGCTCCTCTCTCCTCCTCCATCCGCAGCGCCGTCTTCCTTTCCCGCAGGGGAGACGAGGAAGAAGAGTAGAGCTGTCGCATCGAGGTGGAGGGGGAGGTCCAAGCTGCAGCAGCGGCGGCTTGGCTCTTCATCGGAGAGGAAGAGAGAGAATTCCCTGCTCGTGCTCCTCCTCTCCTCGCCGCAGAGGCAGCGCGGGCTGCCCTCCTCGCCTTCCTCGCCGCGGCCCTCTCCGCCGCGGCCGCCTCGTCCTCTTCCACGTCCGCTGCTGCGGCTTCCGCGGCCATTGCCGCCGCCGCCGCCGCCGCCGCCGCCGCCTCGTCCTCCTCGATCTCGCGCGCCGCGGAGGTCGCAGCCTCGCTCGACCCCGCCACGAACAGCGCCCCCGACGACGCTGACGATGCCGCCGCGACGGCCCCGGCGGTCAGCCTGCACCCGCGGAACACGGGCGGCGAGGGCATCGGAGCAGGGAGAGAGCGGGAACGGGAAGAGGACGAGGAGGGAGACAGCGGGAACGCGCGCTCGGCCGCGGCGACGGCGGCGCCCGGCGCGTCGGCGCAGCGCAGCGCGCTCTCGGCTGCCCTCGTCGCCGTGTCCGTCGACTCTCCGCCGTCTTTCTCGTTGTCGACGCTCTTGGTCGCGGCCTCGAGCTCGTCGGCGGCGATCAGGAGGTGCTCGGCGGCCTTGGCGTGGTGCGGCGAGAGCGGCTGCTTCGCCGGCGAGGAAGAGATCGTCTGCTGCTGGGACGGAGAAGCCAGCGCCTCCTCCGCCCCTCTCGCCGTCTTGCGAAGGCTGGCGGGGGGTTTCGGCAGGCGGACCGGGGACAGCATGATCTTGGAGGGGGTCGCGCTGGTCGTCGCCTCGATGAGGACGACGGGGCGGGCGGTCGAGGGAGAGCAGGTGGAGGTCTTGGCGTTTTGGAGCGTCGCCGGCGAGGACGTCGCCGCTGCCGGGGCGGCAAATGGAGAATCGAGCATTTCGCTTTTTTTTCTTCTTTTTTTTCTTTCTTTTGCGGCGACGGTTTCGCCTGTTGTCGAGGTTTGTTTACGTTTTTTCCTTCGAACGTGAGCTTGAGAGATCTTGTTCTAGTAATTGGAACGAAGAAAGCCAGCAGAGGCGCGCGCGCGTGTGTTGGCGCGAGCGGAGGGGCTCTTTCGGAAGAGAGAGGTCGGGCGCAATCTGAAGAAGAGCAGCGTCGAGGAGTGTGAAACTGTTTCCGCTCTCTCTTTCTCTCTCTCGCGTTTGTGTCACTGACCTTGTTCAATTTCCGCCTAGAGAGACCAAAGACGCCGTGAAAGAGTAGTCTGCGAGGATGGAAGAGCGGGAACTGGGCTGCGTTGTTGGAGGGAAAAGGAGGGAGAAAGAGAGGAGTTTTTTTTCCGGCTTGTGCTGGGAGTTGGTTGGAAAACGAAGCGAAGGAAAAAGTTCACTCTCTCTTTGAATCGCCCTCTTCTCTCTCTTTCTCTCACCCTCAACAAAAAAAAAAGGAAAAAAAACTCCGAGACCACCAAGAATGGGCTTCTGGTCCAACTGCTTCGGCTTCTCGCGCCGTACGGCCGACGCTGACATGATGGCGAACTGCGAGGTGCGGGTTGCGGAGCAGAAAGCGCCGCAGGAGCATGAGAAAAGACAAGGGGTCGGCAAGCGTTTCGAAAAGGGAAGAGCAGAGCACGCATGCCGCCATTGTCTCTCTCCTTCTCCCCCCACACCACGCGCTTTCCTCCCCTCGTTGTTTTCTAGAAGTCCCCCTTCTTCACGCCAGACGGCGTGAGAGACCGTGCTCTGCATTTTCAAGCAGCTTAATTGGGTCGACGCGGGCGCTAGAGGGCCCCCAGAGCGAGAGCGAATGCAGAGAATGAGAGAGAGGGAGAGCGACGCGAAAAAACGCGCGGCAAGCAAAAAGCAAGCTCTCTCTTTCTTCCTCGTCACCGTCGTCGTTGTCGCGCTCTCCAAGAACTCACTCACTCACTCACTCATTCACGCCTTACCAACCCCAAACCCTCTACTCCACGTTGCCACAGGAGGAGGACCCCATCGCGCGCGCCGTGCTGGCGTGGCAGGTCGCCGGAGGGGAGGAGCCAGCCGCCGTCGCCGAGTCCTCTTCTTCTTCTTCGAGACCCGTCGCTGCCGCTGCCCCCGCCGCCGTCGCTTCGACCTCTGCCGCCGCCGCCGCCGTCGAAGCCGCCGCCCCTGCTGCTGCCGGCGCCTGCACCCCTCCTCGCCGCGCCACGAAGCCCCGCGCGGCAGACGACGCCGCAGCGGGACGCGCAGTGGGCTCGAAGCGCGGCAGGGGCCACGCGCCGGCGCGCAGGCCGCCCAAGGCCCCCAAGGAAGGCGCGACGCTGAGCCCCGCTTCGGCAAAGACGTTGGCGAAGACGACGACGACGACGCTGCCGCGCGCCGTCTCCGGGGGTTCCGAGTTGACGCGCGGGGACTCGAAGGTGGCGCTGGCTCTGGCGATGGGCGCTGTCGCGAAAGGGATCGGCTCGAGCGTGGCCGATGAGTGAAGTGGAGAGAGAGAGAGAGAGAGAGAAAGAGAACGAGAGAAAGAGAGCGACTGATTTTTTTCCCGCTTAGTTTTTTTCCATTTTTTTCTTGAAAACTGAAAACAAAAGAAGCTAGTCCTCTTGCACTTGTCCTTTTCTTTTTCAAATCAAAACCGATCCTTGTGCTTCCTGATCGCCGTGAACGCCTCCGCGTCGCTGGCCTGCACGCTCACGCCCAGCTCCGCCCGGATCGACGCGTCAAAGGGCCTCAGGAAAGGGTTGGTGCGCTTCTCCTCGCCCAGCAGCGACGGCACCGTCGCAAAGCCCCCGGCCCTCGCCTGGTCGATCTCCTCCGCTCGCTTTTTCAGTTCCGAGTTGGCTTTGTCCAGGCTCGTGGCCCACCTCGCGTTGGACTGCGTGTACTCGTGCGCGCAGTAGACGCGCGCGCCGTCGTCGAGCGGCACGAGCTTGGAGAGAGAGGCCCACATCTGCGGGCCGTCGCCCTCGAACAGGCGGCCGCAGCCGAGGGCGAAGAGCGTATCTCCCTGGATTTTTTTTTTTCGAGGAGGACGTCATTTTGAGCGTTTGTGGCATCGCTGATCGCTGCGACCCTCAAAGACGCAGAACACGACACAGAGAACGAAAGAGAAAACAAAGAGAAGTCGCCCCGCTCAAGGCCTACCGGGAACAAGGCCTTCCCCTGTTCGAACCAGAACGAGACGTGCCCGCTCGTGTGGCCAGGAGTCTCCAAGACGACCGCCTCCGACTCTCCCACTCTAAACTTCTCCCCGTCGCGGAGCTCGACGCTGATCCCCGGGATGCGCCTCGCGTCGCAGGCGGCGCCGACCACGACGGCGTTGAATTTTTTAACCAGAGCGGCGTTGCCCCCGACGTGGTCTCCGTGGTGGTGCGTGTTCAAGATGAAGTCCAGCCTGCCATCAAACCTCTGCTCGATGAGGTCCGCCACGGGCCCTGCCTCAGCGGGATCGACCACCGCGACGGCGCCGGTGGCCTCGTCGAGCAGGACCCAGGCGTAGTTGTCCGAGAGGCAAGGGACGCGGAAGACGGCGAGGCCGCCCAGAGGAGGCGCGGCGAGGGCGCCCCTGGCCGAGGCAGAGGTCTTTGGGAGCGAGGAGAGGGAGGAGAGGGGGGCAGCTGCTGAAGCGGGAGGAGAAGAGGCCATCGCTGTTGCGGTCGTTGTTCTTTGTTGGAAGCGAGGAGGAGGGGAAGGGGGGGCTCCTCTCGGGCAGCGGCGAGCGGTGGCGGCGGCGGCGAGGCCTCGGAGCGGCGGGAGCAGCGCGAGGCGGCCTCCTGCTTTTTTTTTTTTTTTTTTTTTTTTTTTTTTTTTTTTGAAAGGCCCGAGGTCGAAAGAGGTTGAGAAAGAAAGAAAGAAAAACGTCGGAGGAGATCGAGGACGATCAATCGCTCCTTCTCTCCACTCTCTTCTCGGGCTTTGTTTCTTTTT
>Ga0210003_1004348_pt1 | contig 11246 bp, 12 predicted proteins | sample LantaG_FD_182804 | JGI IMG/M metagenome (GOLD analysis project Ga0210003, IMG submission 182804) | Deep subsurface microbial communities from Baltic Sea to uncover new lineages of life (NeLLi) - Landsort_02402 metaG (SPAdes) (version 2) | ecosystem: Environmental > Aquatic > Marine > Oceanic >...
TATCGGTCTCCCAGACCAGCATGTCAGTGTTTATGACCAGCGCCCGGCCGTCTCCGAGGCTGAGGGCGCTTGCGTCGTCCCAGAACGGTATGGGCATCCCCGGCATCTTCGTCAGGTGACGCATCATCCGCTCTATGAGCTTCCTCTCCCCGATGTCCGAGACCTTTGCCATGTCTGTCAAGAACTGTGTTGCCTGTCAGGTGTTTAAATTTTCAGTGTTTTGGTAAACATAATATACTATTATCAGCGGTCGTATAGTGATTGGAGTCGACAAAGAATGAAGATGCCTCTTGAAGACATAAGGGTGCTCGACCTCTCCCACGTATGGTTCGGCCCATGGTGCACGATGATGATGGCGGACATGGGCGCCGAGGTGATTCGGATCGAGCCCCCCTGGGGGGCGATAGACAGGCTCGCCGAGGGGGCTCTCTTCGGCGGGGCAAGCTATACGTTCCATCACCTGAACCTCAACAAGAAGGATCTCACCCTCAACCTGAAGGACCCCGAGGGAGTGGAGATATTCAAGGAGCTGGTGAAGAAGAGTGACGTGGTCGTCCAGAACTTCAGCCCAGGCACCATAGAGAGGATGGGCCTCGGCTACGAGGTTCTCAAGGAGCTTAACCCAAGCATAATCTACGCGGCTCTCAGTGGCTTCGGCCAGTACGGCCCCTACTCCAAGTGGAGGAGCTACGCCATGATCGCGGAGGCCATGAGCGGTCACACGATGCTCACCGGCGAGAACGCGGACCCGGAGGGACCGCCGGTCGAGATGGCTCAGGCCTACGGAGACCTTGGGCCCGGGACCATGGCCGCCATGGCGATACTCGCCGCGCTGAGATACAGGGACAAGACGGGGAAGGGTCAGATGATCGACGTCGCCCAGCTGGACTGCATGGTGGCCTACAACACCGCTATAACGGGTTACCTTTTATCCGGGATGAAGCCCCTTGAGCTCAGGGAGAAGTTCCCCCGGGGCCGGGGAGCCGGAGGCATCTTCAAAACAAAGGACGGCGGCTGGATCAGGATCGCCGCGTTCGGGCCCAGGGCCCTTGACCGGATCGTCCAGCACATGGGCGTGGAGCTCGACGACATAAGCAAGGAGATGATGGAGGAGAAGGTCGCGGAGATGACACGCGACGAGGCCGTGGAGCTGTTCACGGGCATCGGCCTGCCCTGCGCCCCCGTATACCACGTGGACGAGACGGTGAAGGACCCCCACGTGCTGGCCCGGGACATGTTCGTTGAGCTGGAGCACCCCCTGGCGGGCAAGATAAAGCTCATCAACTTCCCGCTCAAGTTCTCGGAGACCCAGCCCGTGCTGAGGACCCCCGCGCCCGTGCTGGGCCAGCACAACAAGGAGCTGCTTAAGGAGCTCATGGGCTTCGACGACGACAAGATAGATGAGCTGATGCAGAAGGGCGTCATATCCTACTCTAAATAAGTGCCCAACTCTTTACCACATCTCTTAAATTCTATTTGTTTCATAACTTCAAGGGCGCCCCGGTAGCTCAGTGGTCGGAGCGGCAGCCTCGTAAGCTGTAGGCCGCGGGTTCAAATCCCGCTCGGGGCTCCAACTAAAACACTCTCTTCAACGGCGTCTTATCGAAGTCGTTATCGTTGGAAACTATCTTGTCGAACCCCTCGTCCATGGCTACGGCCAAGTGAAGAGCATCCTCGTAGTCAATGCTATATACCTGCATTAAGTTGAGCGCTCTTGAGAAGTGCATCGATGTCAGGGGTACTATTTGAAGCCCCCGCAGGCCCGTGATGGCTTCCTGCACCTTTTCTACGAACCCTGCGTCCTTCAGCGTCTCGCCTGTGAGGCCGGCGATCACCACGAGGACCTGGTAGAGCGAGAGGGCCGAGGTGGCGTACCTCATCCCAACGCTGTTCTCTACCGTGTTTATCCAGCGGTGAGCCTGTGCGCCGTATGAGGGGTGACCACCGAGCCAGTAGACGAACACGTTTACGTCTAGGTACGCTTCCGGGCCCACTCCTTCCTCAGCGCCTCCGTGATGAACTCGTCGAGATCGTCAGGCCACGAGTCCACCTTGAAGACACCGTAATACTTCTCGGCGACCGGCTCCAGGGGCTCGATGACGATCCGCTTTTCGTCTGCCTCCACCTTGACGTAGCTGCCCTCCTCGATCTCCGCCTTGGTTCTCAGCGTCTTGGGTATGAGCACGCGGCCTTTCCCGTCGACCTTCACTATCTCGGCCATTCCCACTTTGATATAGTTATCCCACTTATTATACTATTCCCACTTTATTGTTGGGGTGCCTAGGCGTCCCCCGTCACTACGTACATGAAAGAGCCTAACCGTTACAGAGGGAACGGTTGCCGGTGAGCCGGGTCAAGGGCGGTTCCAAGCGGCCTCGTGACCTGTGGCAGGTCAGATCAGAATTTTTTTTATACCCATTTTGAACCTGTTCTAACCGTCGGCGTGAGGAGGAGGGTGACGAGCGTGAGCTCTGCTCCATCTGCCGGGCTAGTGCCTCGTCAAGGCAGCGAAGGTGAAGATTTCCCTCGCCTTCTGGTGAGCAACTCGAATGATCCCGCAGGTTGATGGCTGCGGGTTCAAATCCCGCTCGGGGCTCCACTTAACTACTTTCTACCTACGAATACTCCGTACACTAAATACTCTTCAAGGTTATCGGGGGTGATCCCTTCCTTCTGCACTTCCTTCACGAATCTCCTGTACGCCGGATTCCTTGCATACAGAGACAGCGCCCTGTAGATGCTTCGCAGCATTCCCCCATAGCCGTATCTGCGGGCCAGCTCTTTGGCCTCTCTCCGTGCCCTGACTTCGCGGACGTTCACGACTATCTCCGTCAGCCCCGCGTCCTCCAGCAAACCCGCCCAGTCATCTGAGGTGAGAGGCTTCACGCATGCACCCAGATCCTGGGACGCCCACGCAACTATCTCAGGTGGAGGCGGCACCTTGAGCCACGTCGCCTCGTTGAGCCCGACGTACCCCCCGGGCTTCGTCACCCGGGAGTACTCCCTGACGGCCCTCTGCTTGTCCTCCGGGAAGACTGTCACGGACTCCGTGATGACCGCGTCGAAGGTGTCGTCCTCGAAGGGGAGGCCCTGAGCGTCCGCCACCCTGAACTCTGTCCTGTCCGCTACGCCCTTCCTCTCCGCCCTCTCCCGGGACCTCTCGATCATCCTCTCGTTGATGTCCACGCCGACCACCCTGCAGCCATGCCTCTTCGCGATGTAGCACGGCGTATGCCCGACGCCGCAGCCGACGTCCAGGACGTAGCTACCCTCTCCTATTTTGCACAGCTCGACGAGCTCCTCCGTCGCGTCGAGGCCTCCGAAGTGCTTCGTAAGGCCCGCCTCGGCTGCGAAATCGAAGAAATGCTGCTCGCTCTCCGTCTGATCGTTCTTCTGGGCCATGATGTTCACCGTATTCGAGTCTGACTCGAATTCGAGTATGGTGGTGACGGATATAAGGATGTCGATTTCGACTCGAATTCGAAATATCTAAATCACGGGAGCCACACAGACGTAGCGATGAGGGAGTCCAAGGCCAAGAAGAAGATACTGGAGGTCGCCGACGAGACGTTCAGGAGGGTGGGCTACGCCAGCCTCAACGTCAACGAGATAGCCCACGACGCCGGGGTCAGCATCGGGACCCTCTACTACCACTTCCCGAAGGGGAAGATATCCCTCCTCATGGAGGTACGCGGCAAGATAGCCGATCACTACGTGAAGAGATTCGCGGAGCGGCTCGACACGGAGCGTCTACGGGGGACGGCGTCCCTCGACGAGGGACTCGAACTGCTCTTCGAGACCCTGATCGAGATCCACCGCGAGGAAAGGCTGGTCCTGGCCGCCATGGAGAGTGAGGTGCTCTCAAACCTGGCCGCATACGACCGGGTCGCCGAGTCCATCCAGGTGGAGGATATGATGAAGTCCGATGCAGGACCCGTCACCAGAGTGCTGGAGACCCTGCTGGAGAGGCATCCAGAGGGGAGCCTCAGCCTAATCGGCAGGGAGGCGAGAGTCAACAAGGTCATCGACGTCCTCATGCACAGGTTTGTCTACGCTGAGTCGACGTTCGGCTCCGATCCAGAGTTCATCGACATGATGACCAAGATAGTGCGTGCCCTCCTGGCATGAAAATTATTCAATGTGACAGACGCGCAGACGACGTGGTCATCTAATATTCGTTGCAACCAGAGATGTCTCGTCTACTTCCCAAATGCGAAGTTTTATCCAGTATAACTGCGTTCGAGCCTCGCCCGGGGCTCCATTTTTATCCCCACTGGACGAGTTTTTATAGCGACGCAGACCCTTTTCCGTGAAGGTGTCCCCTGCCTTGACTCAGAGCATGTCCATCGTTAACGCTAAGATTTGGCTCCTAGACGGCCTCTACGAGGGAGGTATATTCGTCGAAGACGGCAAAATCGTGAAGATCGGTAGATCGCTGACAGAGGGTGAACGCGTAGTGGACGCAGAAGGCAAGCTGGTTATTCCCGGTCTCGTTGACCTCCACGTCCACTTTAGGGAGCCTGGTTTCACCCACAAGGAGGACTTCTACACGGGGTCATGCGCCGCCGTTGCAGGCGGGGTCACCACCGTCGTGGATGAGCCGAACAACAACCCCGTCACAGGCACACCAGACGCCCTCCGCGAGAAGATGAGACTCGTACAGCGGAAGGCGCTCGTGGACTACACGTTCAGCGTCGCCCTCCACGCGGACACGCTGGAGCAAATCCCTGTGTTCAGGGAGATGGGTGTCAACTGCTTCGCGGTGTTCGACGAGCTCGGCGACGCGCCAACAGGGATGGACGACACGGGCGTCCTCCTTGACGCCCTCAGCCGGATCAAGGAGGCTGAGGGGCTCGCCCTCCTCAACTGCAGGGAATCGGATCTAGTGGTTCACGTCACGGAGAGGCTCAGGGGCTCCGGAAGCGGGACGCTGGACGACTACAACGCTCATTTCCCCCACGTAGCCGAGTTCGTCGGGGCGGCTAAACGAGTGCTCCTCTCCCACGCCGTCGGCGTAAAGGCTCATTTGAGGGAGGTCTCGACGCTGGAGACCGTGAAGGCCCTGAGAAGGCTGAGGCGCTACATGGGTGGCGTCACCGCCGAGGCCAGGCCGGACCACCTTCTCCTCAACCACGAGAACACAAGGGGCCTAGGCCCCTACGCCCAGCAGTGGACCCCGGTGCGCAGGGAGACCGACAACGAGGCTCTACTGGGCGCCCTGAGGGACGGAGTCATCAAGGTGATCGGCTCCGACCACGCCACCCACACGAAGGACGAGAAGGAGCGTGGCCGGGACAACATCTGGGAGTCGCCTCCGGGTCTGCCAGCAGTCGAGACGATGCTGCCACTGCTCCTCACCAAGGTAAACGAGGGGGCGCTTGGGCTCGGCACGCTCATAGAAGCGGCTTCGGCCAACCCCGCCAAGGTCATAGGCCAGTTCCCCCGTAAGGGCTGCATAAGGGTGGGTTCAGATGCGGACTTGGTAGTTGTGGACATGAAGGAGGAGAGGGTCATCAGGGGCGAGGCGCTGCACGGCAAGACCAAGTGGACGCCCTTCGAGGGCTGGAGGGTGAAGGGCGTCCCCGTGGCCACGTACGTGAGGGGAGTGGAGGCCTACGTGGACGGCGAGGCCGTGGCGAAGCCGGGGCACGGAGTGTTCCTGTAAGCCATGTAATCGATACCCATATCAGTGCCCCTCTTCACCGTCATCTTGGTGTAGACAGTGGCCAAGTACATCCTTTTATCTACGCTGACACCCGATGGACAGAAGACTCTGAAGGCGAAGCCTGAACGCATCAAGGAGGTTAACAAGGAGATCGAGGCCTTCGGCGTCAAGGTTTTGGAGCAGTACGCCGTCCTCGGCCCCTATGACTTCGTGAACATCGTGGAGGCCCCCGACAACGACGCCGTCTTCAAGATGAGCGTCGAGCTGGGGAGCCGGGGCACCATCAAGATACTGAGCATGCCCGCCGTACCCATCGACCACCTTATAAAGAATCTGAAATAGCTCTCCCATCTTTTTTACTATAGGTTTCTACGCCACTCGTAGTTGGTGTCCACTTCGTTGAAGCCCAGGGACTCGTAGAGCCTGTTCGGCGCCTCCCGGGAACCCGTGCCCACGTAGACGTAGTCGGCGCCCAGCTCCACCAACTTTCTCATTCCATGGTAAATTAACACCGTAGAGAGCCCCTTCCTCCTGTGGTCCGGGTGAGTCCCCACCGGCTCGAAGACGCCTATGTTGTTGATAGGGTGGTACCAGACTGTGGCGAACGACGCCAGCGTGCCGCCGCTGAACAGCGCGAGGTTAAGGTCGCTGGGGAAGGTTGGGGCGTTGTACATGTTTCGGCACGCCTCCTCCGTGTGGAAGTCCCTCCCAAAGATCAGGTTGATGGAGTCGGCGACGAGCCCCGAGTCCTCCTCCGTGAGCGGCCTCAAGCTGTATCCCTCGGGCAGAGTAGCCTCGGGAACTGGGGTCTTGAGGCTTCTCCTGCGTGTACATCCATACGCGCCTGTCCTCGTGTATCCCCTTGACTCTAGTAGCCGCTGACGTGTCTCGTCGTAGCCGTACACCCAGAAGCTGAGCCTGTTGACGCCGTCTTCGCCGGCGTGGGCGATGTTCTGCTCGGCCCACTCCACCATCTCAGGCTCAAGGCGTCTGTGATGTGGATGTATCTGTATGAAAGCGAAGCCGTCGCTCTCCAGGTTCACAACGCCCACGAGCTTGTCCTCGTCGGTGAACCAGAGCCGTATGTTGATTCTCCAATCGGTGGACTCACCCTTCACGGGCCTGTGGTACCTATGTCCCTCGATGCGTTCCAGCCACCAGTTGTGGAACCTCTGGTTCAGGGCGTAGCTCTCGATGAGGAGCCGCCTCATCTCCTCGAAGTCGCCGTCGTCCCTGCATTCACGTGAATACACGTATGGCCCTTCGCTGCATGGTGTCGGGTGTTAGATAAAAAGGTGTTACTTCCCGGAGAAGAACCGTCTCTGGTAGCTGTCCTCGTCCAGTATCCCGAGGCGTTGCATGGTCTGCCTCATGGCCTTCATGTTGGCCTCGCTCAGCTCCTGGAGGGGCTTCCTTGGTTTGCCGACGTCGGCACCCACCATGTTCAACGCCGCCTTCAGCGGCACGGGGTTGCTCTCGCTGTACATCATCCTGGTGAGAGGCAGCAGCCTGTAGAGGTGTTCACGGGTCTTCAGAACGTCTTCGTAGTTCTCCCACGGCTTGCTCAGCTCGGCGAACTCCCTCGGGCACATGCTGCCCGTCACGTTGCTGGTGCCCTTGCCGCCGGACGCCATGACGACAAGGATCAACGCATAGAACGCGCAGTCGCAGCAGAGGACGTTGAACTCGCCCCTGGTGAGCTCCACGGTTCGCATGACGCCGTAGGGGTTGGGGCCCGCCTCCTTGATGGCGACGATGTTCGGGTGCGGCGCCAGACGGGCTATGGTCTCGGGCTCCACGTTGACGCCGCACCGCTCCGGGTTGTTGTATATGACGAGGGGCAGGTCCACCGCGTCGGCGACGTCCTTGAAGTAGTGGTAGAGGGCGTCCTGCGTGGGCTTGATGTAGGGAGGCTGGACCACGAGGCCGCAGTCGGCACCCGCCTCCCTAGCGTACCTTGCGTTCTCCAGGGTGTCTCTGGTGCTTACGGCGGCGACGCCCACCATCACCGGGACCTTGCCGCCCGCCTCCTCGATGACAGCGTCTATGATCTTCTCCCGCTCATCTCTCGACAGTAGTATAGCCTCACCCGTAGAGCCCATGAGGAGTATGCCGTTGCTACGGTTCTCGGCGTGGAAGTTCACGAGCCGTCTGAGCACATCGTAGTTGACCTCGTCTTTCTCCGTGAACGGAGTCACCAGGGCCGGCCAGCTGCCTTCGACGTTGTACCTCTTCAACTTGATTCAAGGCAAACATCGTGGTTCCTAATATAAGCTATACTGGGCGTTGAGAAACATCTTAAACACGACACACAATATTTCTGTGATCCTAGTTGCCCCGACTCATGGCCTACCCGTATGTCCCACGGGGCTTCGAGATGGTTCTATCCGAGGAAGACGGAGTCACCTTGCTCTCTCCCGGGAGCGGCGGAGGATGCTGGGGGTTGTGGTTCAACGTCTCGCTCAGCGACGACCCAGCCAGTTGGGACGACGAGGTGCAGAGACTTAACCAGCTTCAGGTAACCCTCCCAGCCCTCAGCGATGATCAGCGGCTCGTGAGGGCACAGATGGCGGAGCTCTGCAGGTACCACCCCCTCTTCCCCGGTAGTGTAGAGATCATTATCAGTAACATTGGTGCGGAGAAACTTCTAGACGCCAGTAACATGGGCTGTGAGGGAAGGGGACTACTGACGAAGCTAGGCGTACACTCTGAGAAGCTACTAGCGGAGCAGGGTCGACGCGTGGCTCTCAACTTTTCAAGAGTCCTGAGGAAGGCGTTGAGGGGAGACGAGCCCGTGAGCCCCCTGGAGAAGAAGTACTCGTTGTTGGTGAAGCAGATAGGTTCAGACAGCAGGGGAACCGTGTCGTGGCTTGCCGACGTTCTCGCCCGGGGAGAGCCCGAGACCAAGTCCTTCAGAGAGCTATGCAGCGCCCATGGCGACTTAGCGTATGAAGATGCGCCGCCCACGGGACGGCCTTTCCACTGTTTCCGCTGTGAGCAGGGGTCCGGCCAGTGCTGCTTCTCTCAACAGACGGAGGCGACCCTCCTCTGCACCTCGGGGATGGAGACCGGGGAAGCGAGGAAGCTGTTCCGCAGATTCAGCGAGGAGTACGTTCTGGCGTACTGCGACGCGCTGAACTCTTGGCTGGCGGACCTGCCCCCCGTTAACCCGTGGGCAGACATCGACGCCTTGTACGTCGACGAGGAGGAGGCCCAGGCCATCGACGAAGAGACGGCGGAGACCCTGGGGGAGAAGACCCCCCTGAAGGTTTGGCTCACAGGATGCCTGTTGAAGACCCTTAAGAGCAACCAGAGGTGGCACGGCCACGAGGAGCTGCTGGACGGGGTTCCGGGCGCCGTGTCCTGGCTTGAATAAGCTTCTTAACCCTCCCTGTTTCCATAATCCGTATGAAGGTCATCGGCGTAGTCGGCGGCCCCCGCCGCGATGGGCACACAGCGAGGCTTGTTGAGGAGGTGCTCGCCGGCGCGAGGGAGGCGGGCAACGAGACCCACGTCTTCTACCTCTGCGACATGGAAGTCAAGCCCCTGGATTATGGGGAAGGCGGCTACGTCTACCCTGAAGACGACTTCGCGTCGCTGATGCGTCACCTTGAGACCATGGGCGGCATAGTCATCGGCACACCCATCTACTACGACCACGTTAGCAGCCGAGCCAAGCTGTTCATCGACCGCCTCTACTACTACAGCATGAGCCACGGCGCTGAGTACAGGAAGCTTTTCCCGGACGGCGTCAAGTGCGTCAACGCCATCACCTGCGGCTGGGACCACCCGAACGCATACGACGAGGTGCTGGAGTGGATGAACGGCAGGATGGCCAACTACTGGAAGATGCAGATAATGGGCAACCTCAAGGGCTACGGCAGCCACAGGAGGCCTGTGAAGGACAACACGAGTCTGCTGGCGGAAGCCAGGGAGATGGGTAAGAGGTTCTAGTCCAGCTCCAGCCTCAGGTCTATTCCCCGTGAAGCGGGTCAGCAGGATAAGTACGTTATGGGCTCACGGCTACGAGGTCGTCCAGGATCGGGGGCGTTATGTGCCTCTCGACGTTGAACGCCATGCCCTTGACATACTTGATCTGGGTCTGGTGCTAGAAAACGGGTGATTGGCCCTCCCCCACCCGTAGGACATAGTGGTGCCGAACCGTGAACGGTACCCCCGCGTCGCCTCTGTTTTCGTACCTCGCCATGAACAGCTCCACGCTGAAGTCGCTCATGTCCATTCCCTGGACCACCGGGTCCTCTCTGAGCCACGGGAACGCCTCGTCCCACCTGAACGTCATGATCTTCCAGAGGAAGCTGAACAGCCCGACGGGCTTCTCCCCCGCTGAGGGCTGATCGTAGTCCGTCAGGTAGACGTTGGCTCCGGGCGCGGTGCCGTTCATCCTGTACTCCAGCCAGCTCCAGCCCCAGCCCGAGTCCCCCAGATGCCTTCCCGGCGATACGGTCTGGGTCACCGTGGCGTCGTACCAGTCGTGAACCGTTGAGCCGTCGCCTAGCACACGCACCAACTCCACGGTGGACTCGAGGACGCCGTAGGGCTCATGCCTCTCCACCTCCCTGAGCGTCCCCACCGACTCGTATCTCTCGGATAGACTGCCGTCGACCGGTTCTCCTCGGCTGTCTTCCACCCAGCCATAAGCATATTCAAGTGCGTCCTCCGTGAACGACCTGTCCAGCACCCTCAGAACACACTCGATGGATATGTTCCCCTTGGCGGCGATGACGCCGAGTACGACGAGCCTCGAATCCCCCCTAGATGAACCCTCCACGTATATCCGGGGCCTGTAAACATCGAGGAGTCGTTCAGGCTGGTCCCCGTAGAAGACAACGGGGGCGCCCCTGTCAATCCACTCCCTTATCTCTTCGGCGGCGTCTGGGCTGTAGAGGCTGCTGTTGACGAGCACCGCATCGACGCCCCCGATCTCGACGACGTTCACGGCGTCTTCCCGGGCTGGATTTCCAGTCACTACGGGTGGGCACAGGGCGAACAAGAGTAACAGAACTAGGTATATCCGTTCAGTGAACCGGATCATCGAAAGCTTCGCCACCAATCTGCTTTACGCCGCCCCGATATATATGGTGGGCAGGCGAAGCATACTGATCCGATACGCACCATCTAAGGGCTCCGATAGACAAAAATTTATTTGGCGTCTCCGGGTTTACATGGTGCGTGCCTTGGTAGCTCAGTGGCAGAGCGGCAGCCTTGTAAGCTGTTGGTCGCGGGTTCAATTCCCGCCCGAGGCTCCACACCATTTCCGCAGTAGAACGTGGGCTGTCTCTCGTAGACTATATTCTCAGGGTCCGGGACGCTTGATCAGGATGCTCCCCATATCGACCCGGGAGACCATGAGCCCTGTCTTGCCTCGCTGAATCTTCTTCAAACTGGTTTCTCCTGGAGTTGAACAGACTCTATCTTCGTTTCAGTGAAACACCACATAAATGTTTGGATAACCATACAATCATTTGATTATGGTATTATATGTTTGGTATATGGGCTATCTTTTATATTTCCAGACACAGGTTAAATCCTGTGAAACCCACAATCAACGACCTCCTAGGAC
>Ga0210003_1004349_pt1 | contig 11246 bp, 10 predicted proteins | sample LantaG_FD_182804 | JGI IMG/M metagenome (GOLD analysis project Ga0210003, IMG submission 182804) | Deep subsurface microbial communities from Baltic Sea to uncover new lineages of life (NeLLi) - Landsort_02402 metaG (SPAdes) (version 2) | ecosystem: Environmental > Aquatic > Marine > Oceanic >...
CCGGGTTAGTGTCTGTGGCGTTGTAGCTGACACTGGGAGGATATGGATGAGCGCCTATCAAACCGTGGTTGTGGGTACGGACGGCTCGGATTCGTCGTTCCGTGCGATCGACCGCGCCGGCCAGATCGCCGCCGGGTCTAACGCAAAGGTCATCGTCGCGACGGCCTACCTCCCGCAGAGCGAGGATCAGCGAGCCGCTGACGCGCTCAAGGACGATGGCTACATGGTGTCGGGCAACGCCCCGATATACGCGATCCTGCGTGATGCCGCGGATCGCGCGAAGGCCGCCGGCGCCACTGACGTCGAAGAGAAGGCCGTCGCAGGGGCACCGGTGGATGCACTCGTCGACGTCGTCGAGGAATCGGGCGCGGACCTGCTGGTGGTGGGCAACGTCGGGCTGAGCACGATCGCGGGGCGACTGCTCGGGTCGGTGCCGGCCAATGTCGCACGGCGGGCCAAGTGCGACGTGCTGATCGTGCACACCTCCTGACCGGAGGCTGAACTCCGGGCAGCCCTGGCCTGGCGATCTGCCGGTTCGTTACCAACCGCGCTCTCGCCACTCACCCAGATGCGGGCGTTCGGCCCGCAGCGTGGTGTCGTCGCCGTGTCCTGGATAGACGTGGGTCTGATCGTCGAACACGTCGAACACTCGGCTGCCGACGTCGTCCAACAGTTGCTCGAAAGCACCTTCTGCCCAGGTCTTGCCGATACCGCCAGGGAACAGACAGTCACCGGTGAACAGCTGGACGCTATCGCCGGCGGCCGGGCCGCTCAGAGCCAGCGCAACCGAGCCGGGCGTGTGGCCGCGCAGGTGGATGACATCGAAGCTGAGGTCCCCGATGTCGACCGTGTCGCCGCCGGACAGCAGTAGATCGGGGGTTACGGGCAGCGGTTCGGCATCCAATCGGTGGGCCGCGGTCGGGGCACCGGTAGCAGCCGCGACCTCCGCGAGCGCCATCCAATGGTCAGGATGCTGGTGGCTGGTGACGATCAATGACAACTTCGGCGCGTACTGCGCGATGAGTTCGAGCAAAATGGCGGGGTCGTTGGCGGCGTCGATGAGTAGGGTCTCGCCGGTTCGGGAACACGTCACCAGGTAAGCGTTGTTGTCCATAGGTCCGACGGATACCTTGAGGATCGATGCACCTGGAAGGGTGCGTCGGGCTGGCTTCCCGGGCTCGACGTGTCCGGTGTAGTTGTCATCGACGATGGTCATGGTGACTCACGTTACTGCCCGCCGCGGGGGCACTGTGGTTTGTCGGCGGCGGCACCTAGCATGGTTCTGTGTTGGGACTGCCGGACGAAATGGGCCGGGTGAGCGCGGCTAGTGATTGTTACGGCTAGTGATTGTTAGGAAGGACGCAGTTGGCTGACCGGCTGATCGTCAAGGGTGCCCGGGAGCACAATCTGCGTGGCGTCGATCTCGACTTGCCGCGCGACGCGATGATCGTTTTCACCGGGCTTTCGGGCTCCGGCAAGTCATCGTTGGCGTTCGACACCATCTTCGCCGAAGGGCAACGCCGCTATGTGGAGTCGTTGTCGGCATATGCGCGGCAGTTCCTCGGACAGATGGACAAGCCCGACGTCGATTTCATCGAGGGCCTCTCACCGGCGGTCTCCATCGACCAGAAGTCCACCAACCGCAACCCGCGCTCGACCGTCGGCACTATCACCGAGGTCTACGACTACCTGCGACTCCTCTATGCCCGAGCCGGTACGCCGCACTGTCCGGTGTGTGGTCAGCGCATCGCGCGTCAGACCCCCCAGCAGATCGTCGACCAGGTCCTCGCTATGGACGAGGGTCTGCGATTTCAGGTGCTGGCGCCCGTGGTCCGCACCCGCAAAGGCGAGTTCGTCGACCTGTTCGACAAGCTCAACACACAGGGCTTCAGCAGGGTGCGGGTCGATGGCGTGGTGCACTCCTTGACCGACCCGCCGAAGCTGAAAAAGCAGGAGAAGCACGACATCGAGGTGGTCATCGACCGCCTGGCGGTGAAGGCCAGCTCCAAACAGCGGCTCACTGACTCTGTGGAGACCGCGCTGAACCTCGCCGACGGAATCATCGTGTTGGACTTCGTCGATCGAGGGGATGACGACCCACACCGCGAGCAGAGGTTCTCCGAGAAGCTCGCCTGCCCCAACGGCCATGCACTGGCAGTCGATGATCTGGAGCCCCGCTCGTTCTCCTTCAACTCGCCCTACGGTGCCTGCCCGGAGTGCGCTGGCCTGGGCATCAAGAAGGAGGTCGACCCCGATCTCGTCGTGCCCGACCCCGACCTGACGCTGGCGGAGGGTGCTATCGCGCCGTGGGCGATGGGACACACCGCTGAGTACTTCACCCGGATGCTGTCCGGCCTGGGCGATCAGTTGGGGTTCGATGTCGACACCCCGTGGAAGAAGCTTCCCGCCAAGGCGCGAAAGGCGATTCTCGAAGGCTGCGATGAGCAGGTGCATGTGCGGTACAAGAACCGCTACGGCCGTACCCGGTCCTACTACGCGGACTTCGAGGGTGTCATGGCGTTCCTGCACCGCCGCATGGAGCAGACCGACTCCGAACAAACCAAGGAGCGACTCGAGGGCTTCATGCGGGACGTGCCATGCCCGGAATGCGACGGCACCAGGCTCAAACCGGAAATCCTGGCGGTCACGATGACTGCGGGGGATTTGGGCACCAAGTCGATCGCGCAGGTCGCTGCGTTGTCGATCGCCGAGTGTGCGGGGTTTCTTAACGCGCTGACCCTGGGGACCAGAGAGCAGGCGATTGCCGGTCAGGTGCTCAAGGAGGTCCAGTCGCGGCTGGGATTCCTGCTTGATGTCGGGTTGGAGTACCTGTCGCTGTCGCGTGCGGCCGCGACGCTTTCCGGCGGCGAGGCGCAACGCATCCGACTGGCTACCCAGATCGGGTCCGGACTGGTCGGTGTGCTCTACGTGCTCGACGAACCCTCGATCGGGCTGCACCAGCGCGACAACCGCAGGTTGATCGACACCCTCGTGCGACTGCGCGACCTCGGCAACACCCTCATCGTCGTCGAGCACGATCTCGACACCATCGCCCACGCCGACTGGGTGGTCGACATCGGTCCGGCAGCCGGTGAGCACGGCGGTCAGATCGTGCACAGTGGTTCCTACGAAGAGTTGCTCAAGAATCCGAATTCTATTACCGGAGCATATCTTTCGGGCAGAGAGCAGATCGAGATCCCGGCTCTGCGACGGCCGGCCGACAGCAGACGCCAGCTGACAGTCGTCGGTGCGCGCGAGCACAACCTGCGCGAAATCGACGTGTCGTTCCCACTGGGGGTGCTCACGTCGGTGACTGGCGTGTCCGGTTCCGGCAAGTCGACCCTGGTCAACGACATCCTGGCGTCGGTGTTGGCCAACAAGCTCAATGGAGCGCGGCAGGTTCCGGGGCGGCACACCCGCGTGACCGGTTTGGACAAGGTCGACAAGTTGGTTCGCGTCGACCAGTCGCCAATCGGCCGGACACCGCGTTCCAATGCCGCTACCTACACCGGCGTGTTCGACAAGATCCGCACGCTGTTCGCCGCGACCACCGAGGCCAAGGTCCGCGGGTATCAGCCCGGGCGGTTCTCCTTCAACGTCAAGGGTGGCCGCTGCGAGGCCTGCTCCGGAGACGGCACCATCAAGATCGAGATGAACTTCCTGCCTGATGTGTATGTGCCGTGTGAGGTCTGCCAGGGTGCCCGCTACAACCGCGAAACTCTTGAGGTGCACTACAAGGGCAAGACCGTCGCCGAGGTGCTCGACATGTCCATCGAGGAGGCAGCGGAGTTCTTTGCCCCGATCACGTCCATCCACCGCTACCTGAAGACCTTGGTCGACGTCGGACTCGGTTACGTCCGACTGGGCCAGCCGGCACCGACGCTGTCCGGCGGCGAGGCGCAGCGGGTGAAGCTGGCGTCGGAGTTGCAGAAGCGCTCGACGGGTCGCACGGTCTACATTCTGGACGAGCCGACCACCGGACTGCATTTCGACGACATTCGCAAGTTGTTGATGGTCATCAACGGACTTGTCGACAAAGGCAATACGGTCATCGTCATCGAACACAACCTGGACGTGATCAAGACCTCGGACTGGATCGTCGACATGGGTCCCGACGGGGGATCCGGTGGCGGCACAGTGGTCGCGACGGGCACGCCGGAAGATGTCGCCGCCAACGGCGACAGCTATACCGGCCACTTCCTGGCCGAATCGTTGGGTGTGGCGCGGCGGAAACCGGCCAAAGCTCGGACCCGCCGCAAGGTCAGCGCGTAGCGATAGACAACCTCTTGCTGCCGTGAGGTCTTGCTGCTGCGATAGCTACCGGAGTTACCTGCCGCCGAGTCGAACTACTGGGCGTCCGGCTCCGTGCGCATAGCCGCGCGAATCTGTGCGAGGCGCTCGGCGGCTGCCTCCTGGCGGGCCTCATACTGTTCCTCGACGCTGCGGCCTTCTGGAGTTTCGGCAGCGAGTTCCGAGGATCCGATCGACGTCGCATACCGGGTCTCGATCTTCTCGCGGACCGACTCGAACGTCGGGACGCCGCCGGCGGTGTAGCCGGCGTCAGGGGTGACGTCAGGCTCGGTGCTGGGATGGTCCGGCATGCCGACCACGTTACTCCGCGGGGGCTTCCTCAGGGCCCGCGATGCGACCGGCCTACCAGACTGGCCTAGCGCGGTTTGGCTAGCGGGAAAGGCAGAGTCTCGCGGATGCTGCGGCCGGTGATCAGCATCACGACGCGGTCCACGCCCATACCCAGACCGCCTGTCGGGGGCATGGCGTACTCCATGGCCTGCAGGAAGTCCTCGTCGAGTTCCATTGCCTCAGGGTCACCGCCGGCGGCCAGCAGCGATTGCTCCTGAAGTCGGCGACGCTGCTCGACGGGGTCGGTGAGCTCGCTGTAGGCGGTGCCCAATTCGACGCCCCAGGCGACGAGATCCCAGCGCTCGGCAACACCGGAGATGCTGCGGTGCGGCCGGGTCAGGGGTGACACCGTCGTGGGGAAGTCCTTGTAGAACGTGGGCTCCTCGGTACGGTCCTCGACCAGCCGTTCATAGAGTTCGAGCACCACCGCGCCGGTGTCCCAGTGGGTGAGGTAAGGAATTCCGGCGGCGTCGCACAGTCGGCGCAGCGTGGCCAGGTCGGTCTGCGGTCCGATCTCCTCGCCCAGCGCCTCGGACACCGCGCCGTGCACGGTCTTGACCGTCCACCGGCCAGAGATGTCGAGCGGTTCCAGCGTCCCGCCCGCACCGGGCCGATGGAACACCTGCGCGCCGTTGGCGGCCTGCGCGGCGTTTTGGATCAACTCACGACACCCGTCGATCCACACGTTGTAGTCGGCGTGCGCCTGGTAGGCCTCCAGCAGGGTGAACTCTGGGTTATGGCTGAAGTCGACGCCCTCGTTGCGGAAGGCGCGGCCCAGTTCGAAGACGCGCTCGACTCCGCCGACGCACAATCGCTTCAGGTACAGCTCGGGTGCGATGCGCAGATACAGGTCGAGGTCGTAGGCATTGATGTGGGTCAGAAAAGGCCGGGCGTTGGCGCCGCCGTGGATCTGCTGCAGGATCGGAGTCTCGACCTCCAGAAAACCTTTGCCGACAAGGGTTTCGCGGATCGCGTGCAAGACCGCGCTGCGCGCCTTGATCAGATCGCGCGCCTCGGTGTTGACCGCCAGGTCGACGTAGCGGGTACGCACGCGAGCCTCCTGGTCGGTCAGACCCTTCCATTTGTCGGGCAACGGTCGAAGACACTTCCCGATCAGACGCCATTGGGTCACCAACACCGACCAGGAGCCAGATCGGCTGTGCCCCATGGTTCCCGTCACTTCGATGAGGTCGCCCAGGTCGATCGTGCGGGTGAAGTCGGCAGTGCCGCCGTCAGTGAGCGCAGAGTTGTCGAGTAGTACCTGGGCGTCGCCGGACCAGTCTCGCAATTGGGCAAACAGCACGCCGCCGTAATCGCGCAGTCGCAGCACTCGGCCCGCGACCGTCACCTCGGCGCCTTCCGCGGCGGCCAGCGCCTGTGCGACTCTGTGGCTGGGCGGCCGGCCCACCGGGTAGGCATCGACGCCGTCGTTCTGCAGTGCCTTGAGTTTGGCCATCCGTACCCGGACCTGCTCGGGCAGGCGCGTCTGATCCTCAACGTCAGGCAGGTCAGCCCTGAGTCCACTGATGTCGGGGGTGGTGCCGTCGGAGTGCAGCAGCCCCGACTCCACCAGAGTCCCGGGCGCAGCGATGTGCTGCCCGGTGTGCGGCTGGTCGTGGCGCCGCGAAAAGGGAAGCACCAGAAAGCCTTCAGCGATCACGGATGCCGCTCCGACACGCGGAACCAGTCTGGTGTCTTCGTAACAGGCGAAGCGCGGTACCCACGTGGGTTGGTACTTCATGTTCGACCGGTACAGCGTCTCCAACTGCCACCAGCGGGAGAAGAACACCAGCAACCAGCGCCACAGCCGCGCCACCGGTCCGGCGCCCAGTTGCGCACCCTGTTCGAACGCCGAGCGGAACATGGCGAAGTTCAACGAGATACGGGTCACTCCGATGTCCCCGGACTGCAGGCACAGTTCGCTGACCATTAACTCGATAGTGCCGTTAGGGGATTGGGGCGACCGGCGCATCAGGTCCAGCGACACACCGTTGGTGCCCCACGGCACCAACGACAGCATCGCGACGACCTGCTCCCGCTGGCCCTCGCTCTCTTGCTGGCCCTCGCTCTCTCGATTGCCGTCGCTGTGCACGGCTTCAACCAGCAGGCAGTCGCCGTCGGCGGGATCGCCGATCCGGCCCAGCGCCATCGAGAAGCCGCGTTCGTCGTCGGTGTCGCGCCATGCGTCTGCCCGTCTGACCACCTCAACCATCTCGTCGGGGCCGATATCGCGATGTCTGCGGATCCGAACGCTGGCTCCGGCGCGCCGGGCGCGTGTCACCGCTTGGCGCACTGCCCTCATGTCGGGTCCGGAAAGCCGGAAACTGTCCGGGTACAGGATCGCCTCGTCGCCGAGCTGTAGCGCGTTCAGGCCGGCGGCGCGGAAGGCCTCCGCGGCCGTCGAGCTGGCGCCCATCACGCCGGGCGCCCACCCGTAGGTCTGGCACAGCCCCAGCCACGCCTCGATGGCCTGCGGCCAGGCTTTCTGATCCCCGACGGGATCCCCGCTGGCCAGGCATACACCTACCTCGACGCGGTAGGCGATGGCCGCGCGGCCGTTCGGCGCAAACACCACAGCTTTGTCGCGGCGGGTGGCGAAATAACCCAGCGAGTCGTTCTTGCCGTAGAGCTCCAGTAGACCGCGGATGGCCGATTCGTCCTCACCGGTAAGCGCATTATCGGCCCGCTGTGATTGGAACAGCACGATCGCCGCCGCCATCAGGGCCAGCGCGCCGAACAGCCCGAGCAGCGCGTTGACGAATACGTGGGGATACCCGGTGAACGAGTCGGCGTCAGCGCCGCTGAATGCGCTGACCCGGTTCAGCGCGTACCAGAACCGCTCCGACCGGGGCAGGGTGCCGGGGAAGAGCTCCAGCAGCGCCCACCCGGTCAGCGTTCCGACGCCCATCGCGGCGACGAGCACGCCGGCTGCCTTGAGCAGTGCGCCGCGGCGCACCCTCGCCCAGAACTCTTTGCGGGCCAACAGCAGAAAAGCGATCGCTGAGACATGGACGGCCAGGCCGATGACCTCACCGATCTCCTGGAACCACGATTCGTCGCCACTGAGCAGGTCGCCGACGTTCCAGCCGGCCGCCGCGACCATGTAGACCACCAGGATCAGCCACCCGATCCGCTTGCGTGCCGCCAGCGCGGCGGCAAGCAGTACCAGCACGAATGCCCAGGCGAAGCTGGTATCGGGAAAGTTGAAGATGTATTCGTTGACGAACTCGCGCGGGACCCCGGTGGCCGATCGGATCAGCGGCGAGATGCTGGCCAGCAGAGACAACGTCGCGATGACGCCCACCACCCAGCCTGCGGCCGCGGGCACCCACCGGAAACTTGAGGTCGGGCGTGCCCTCGCGGGCGTCGTTAGGGTCATAAGCCGCGAGGGTATTGCCCCGTTACGGGAAATTGGCGTTACCAGACCGGGCCGGTGTACTTCTCTCCCGGACCGTGTCCGGGTTCCTCCGGTGCGGCGCTGGATTCGCGAAAGGCCAATTGCAGCGATTTGAGCCCATCGCGGACCGGTCCGGCGTGCGGCCCCAGGTACTCCGCCGATGCGGTGACCAGCCCGGCCAACGCGGTGATCAGGCGGCGGGCCTCGTCGAGGTCGCGGTTAGGACTGTCGTCGGGATCGTCTGCAGACAGTCCGATTTTCTCAGCGGCGGCGCTCATAAGCATCAAGGCTGCGCGGGTGATCACCTCGACCGCCGGGATATCGGCGAGCTCGCGTGCCAGCGGAGCCCCCTCTGAATCGCGTGTTGGATCAACGGTCATGCCTGCTAGACTTGCACGCGCGACCGTCCCGGCGAACGCCAGGGACAGCAAGTGGAGTCCCACTCCCACCGCTGGCCACCGATCCACTCGAAGGTACAGCGGTCCGGTCACAGGCATCGAAGATGTCTGTCCTGGTCGGCTTTGGGCCCTGCTACGAGCAGGGCTTGTCTGTTCTTCGGGGCAGAAGGCCGTCGGCGTGGGGGGCTCCTGAGGACAACATAGGAGGCCCCATCAGCACTGAAACCCGCGTCAACGAACGCATTCGCGTACCTGAGGTTCGCCTGATCGGACCGGGCGGTGAGCAGGTAGGCATCGTGCGTATCGAAGATGCGCTCCGCGTCGCCGTGGATGCTGATCTCGACCTTGTCGAAGTAGCCCCTGATGCCAGACCGCCGGTCTGCAAGATCATGGACTACGGCAAGTTCAAATACGAGACGGCGCAGAAGGCACGCGAGTCCCGCAAGAACCAGCAGCAGACCGTCGTCAAGGAACAGAAGCTGCGACCCAAGATCGACCCGCACGACTACCAGACCAAAAAGGGTCACGTGATCCGCTTCCTGGAAGCAGGGTCAAAGGTCAAGGTGACGATCATGTTCCGCGGGCGCGAGCAGTCGCGGCCCGAACTGGGCTACCGACTCCTGCAGCGCCTGGGCGCCGACGTCGCCGATTACGGTTTCGTCGAGACGTCTGCGAAGCAGGACGGTCGCAACATGACGATGGTTTTGGCGCCGCACCGCGGCGCGAAGACTCGCGCCAAGGCGGCCCATGATGCAGACGCCCCGGCGGCGCAGCGCGCCAACGCGCAGGCCGCCGAAGTACCGACCGACACCACCCAGTAGAACTGAGGAACCCATGCCCAAGGCGAAGACCCACAGCGGCGCTTCCAAGCGTTTCCGCCGTACCGGAACAGGCAAGATCGTGCGCCAGAAGGCCGGCCGTAGGCACTTGCTCGAGCACAAGGCGAGCAAGCGCACCCGGCGGCTCGACGGACGTACCGAGGTGGCCGCCAATGACAAGAAGCGCGTCGCGAAACTCCTGGACGGCTGAAACTTTTCGAGACCTTTCGGCGCCCCCAAGCCCGAACCTGACCCGAACGATAGGAAGACCCCATGGCACGCGTGAAGCGCGCAGTCAACGCGCACAAGAAGCGGCGCACGATCCTCAAGGCCTCCAAGGGGTACCGGGGCCAGCGGTCCCGGCTATACCGCAAGGCCAAAGAGCAGCAGCTGCATTCGTTGACCTATGCCTACCGTGACCGGCGGGCCCGCAAGGGCGAGTTCCGCAAGTTGTGGATCTCGCGCATCAATGCGGCAGCCCGCGCCAACGACATCACCTACAACCGGCTGATCCAGGGCCTCAAGGCTGCTGAGGTCGAGGTCGACCGTAAGAACCTCGCCGAGCTCGCCGTCAGCGACCCAGCCGCCTTCACCGTGCTGGTCGAGGTTGCCAGGGCTGCTCTGCCCGCCGATGTGAATGCTCCTTCCGGCGCAGGCGAGGCTGCCTGACGGAGGGCAGGAGCGAAGCGACCCGGGAAATGTCGACGCTCACCGAGCGATCTGCCCGGGTGGCGGCTGCAGTCAAACTGCACCGTCACATCGGACGTCGTCGCGCCGCACGCTTTCTTGCCGAGGGACCCAACCTCGTTGAGGCAGCGTTGCGGCGCGGAGTCGTTTCGGAGGTATTCGCCACCGAGAGCGCAGCCCAACGGTATGGCGATCTGCTGGCCGGTTCCCCGCTCCATCTGGTCACCGAGCGTGCCGCAAAGGCATTGTCGGACACGGTGAATCCCGCCGGACTTGTCGCGGTGTGCTCGGTCCCCGATACCAGTCTCAGTGACGTTCTGGCCGGTAGACCGACGTTGCTGGCGGTGCCCGTGGGTGTGTCTGAGCCCGGCAACGCGGGAACCCTGATCCGGGTCGCTGACGCTATGGGCGCCGACGCGGTGGTGCTCGCCGGGCACAGCGTCGATCCTTACAACGGCAAGTGCCTGCGCGCGTCAGCGGGAAGCATCTTCTCGGTTCCGGTTGTCAGTGAGTCCGACGGCGTCGGAGTTGTCACACAAATACGGGATGCCGGGCTTCAGGTGCTAGCGACTGCGCTCGACGGCGACGTCAGTCTGGACGACGCCGAACTGGCGGTCCCGACGGCGTGGCTGTTCGGACCGGAAGCCCACGGACTACCGGCCGACTTTGTGGATCTGGCGACTCATCGTGTTCACATCCCGATGCGCGGAGGGGCGGAAAGCCTCAACGTCGCCTCAGCCGCGTCGATCTGCCTCTACCAGAGCGCGCAGGCTCACCGGAGGATCGGTGGGTGATGAGGCAGCGGGTCGGTGGCCTGTGATGGAGGAGCTAATTGGACTTCATTATCCGCTCCGACACCGCGAGCATCAGCTTTCTGGGAGCCACCCGATACCCGTGAGCCATGATGCTGTTGCGCAAACCCGAGACCACTGTCGGGGAGGATTTGTCGAGTGCGGCCAGGGCGGTGTCAACAACCTCTTTTGAGGTCTGCCGTCCGTCGGTGAGGAACTCCTCTCCGGTGCGTGTGAAGAACTCAGTTTCCGTCGCGCCGGGACAGAGGGTCAGCACCTTCACCCCGGTGCCCCTGCAGTCCTGCCAGAGCGCTTCGGTGAAGGAGAGCACAAACGCCTTGGTTGCGCCGTAGATGGCCATCCCAGGGGTCGGCTGGAAGGCTGCCGTCGAGGCGACGTTGAGCACGACTCCGTGTCTGCGCTCGGTCATCGGCGGCAGAAATCGCGCGGTGAGGTCGACCAATGTGCCGCAGTTCAATTGGATTTGAGCGGCGTTTGGCTCGGGTGCTTGTTC
>Ga0210003_1004350_pt1 | contig 11244 bp, 11 predicted proteins | sample LantaG_FD_182804 | JGI IMG/M metagenome (GOLD analysis project Ga0210003, IMG submission 182804) | Deep subsurface microbial communities from Baltic Sea to uncover new lineages of life (NeLLi) - Landsort_02402 metaG (SPAdes) (version 2) | ecosystem: Environmental > Aquatic > Marine > Oceanic >...
GGCGGATGTGGGGACGGTACGCCCGCTGGCGGGCCCCGGCCTCAATCTCCGGATAGTCGTAGCCTTTGTCCAGACACAAATGCTGCGGATGGTAGCGCCCTGGTGCCGGCCGCGACACGATGAGGCGATCCACGGTGGCCAAAGCTGCTTTCATGTCATGGCAATTCGCCGCCCTAATCATCACTGCCAGTGGCGCACCGCGCTGGTCGGTCAGGATGTGGCGCTTGGTGCCCGATTTCCTGCCCTTCGGCGTTGCTCAGGGTGGTGAGCTTTGCCGAACCACGCTCCGTGGGGTTTCGGACTCGTCACTGCTCCCCAAAGGTACCTTGATAGTGATACTGTCCAGCGCCTGGAAGTGTCACTTGATCCCGTGTAACTCGCCGTATCGTTCCAGTAGCTTCTCCCACAGCTATGCGAACCCCCCGTGTGCTGCCATTGCTGGAAGCGCTTGAAGCAGGTGCTCCCGGCCCTGAACTCTTTGGGCACAGCAGCCCGGCTCAGGCTGCTCGGTCGTTTTTCCGGCGGCAGCAGAGCCTTTATCTCGGCCCAGCCTTCATCCGGCAGCCGCCAGATGGTCGCAAGCCTCCAGCCATACACACAATGTGCGGGATGCAGACTTGCCGCACCTCCCGCGATGACCCAAAACTCGCGTCGGCTTTTGCGACGGCCGCATTAACTCTGATGTTAGCTTAACTGTTCTGGGCGAGTTTGACTAGCAGCCTGTCGGAATACGGGATGAATGATCGTTATGAATTTGAACAATAGCGTTGTCCGGGCTCAGGTTCGGGAAAGTCGATGGTGTGAGGAATCAGCTCAGTTGCAGTTAACGGCCGGCGGCTTGTAAAATCCCAGTAGCTAGTCACCTTATCGGTTATGGGGGATGAGCGAGGAGGTCCACATCAGGCGAGGGGCCGAGAAGAGGGGTAAGCGTTGACCAGGCATCTCTACCGTGCTTTTGGGCGGTCTGCAGGACGGTGGCGATGGTGGCGAAAGCCTGCGCGCCCCATGCCGACCGTAAGCCGCCGCTTACTTTGCGATGGACCACCGACTTGCGCAGTGCCCGCTCCGAGCCGTTGTTGTCAGCAGGCACATCGGGGCGGCACAGGAAGGTGAACAGAGCATGGCGATGCTGCAGATAGCGCTTGCCCAGGCGCTGTCCGGTGCCCGTACTGACTGGCCTGCTCAACAACTGATCGCAGGCAGTTTCAATCGCTTTGACCTGCGCGGCGAAAATGTGCGACGATAGGCTGTCCCGGTGCTTGTTCAGCCCCAGGGCCCGGCGCAGAAGTTGTTGCATCCGGTAGCAGAAGCCACAGCGCTCGGCGTCGATGCCGTATTGCAGATTGCGCAACTGGTGAGCCAGGCACAGTTGGCGCTGTTTCGCTGGTGCCTGCAGTTGCGCGCTGAAGCAGTCGCTGACCCACACCTCCGGCTCGGCTTTGCCGAGCACCTGCTCGATTGTCTCGCTACCCCGGCTGGCAGCTATGAGGTGATAGCTGGCCTCGGTGGTCTCAAAGCCCCACTGCCACTGGTTGTGCCCGTCGACCCGCGCACCGGTCTCGTCGCAGCCGATGACCGGGCTGGCCCGGATGGCCTGGCGTATCCGTTCGGCCTGCGGCTGTAGCTTACCGGCGGCTCGGCGGATGATATTGGCGATAGCGCCCTGGCTGATGTGCACTCCAAAGACCTGCTTCATCAGCTTGCCCAGGCGCTGATAGGAGACGTGCTGGACGTGGTGAAAGTAGCAGACCAGCGCTTCAGGGCGGAATGGAGGAGTTAGTCGAGTCTTTGGGCGGCTCAGTCAAACGCTTGATCTGTTTTTCAAGTCCCGCCACTCGCCTCTGCAATTGCAGGATGATCTCGATCACTTCCGGCTTTGAGAGTTGCTGCAATTGCTTGCGTGTCATGGCGGCGGCTGGTGCAAGCTAGGCTGCAAAAGTAGCGTCTATTATTTATTCAAAACAACCAGCCGCCTAGAAAGTCTCGCCTTATCTTTCTTGACAATATTGTGGAGGGGGTATAGCGTATGCAAACCTCGAGCCACAAAGCGAGTAGTTAGCAGCATTCTCTGAATGCAAGAATTAGCAAATGGCCAACAAGGAGCGAAACGTCGAAGAAGTTGTTGACCGGACCTATTGCAACCTGATGGATGTACAAATCCCCCGGGAAAGGAGCTTGATAATGAATGGATCTGCGATGTTACTGAGCGTTGGGCTGCTGTTTTTGGCAGCGACGGTTGGCCAGGCGGTGGATGACGAGTTCAATAAGCCGATCAACATATTGGACGACGACGGCACGAAGGTTGGCCAGCTTCCCGCGGAAAGGGACCCCCTGCCGTTCGACGGCAACCGGGGCGATGCTCGCCTGGGCGTGACCAGGGCGGGCCACGTCTATGTGGCCATGGGCGATGCTCTGTGCTGGACGGAAGACGATGGCAATAGTTGGCAAAGCCGCAATCTGCCAGTCGGGGCGGGCGGCTTCGGTGTCCTGCGAGACGACACTTTCATCGTCTTTGGCGGTTATCCGCAGTGCTGGGTGATCCGCTCGACGGATTATGGCCAGACCTGGGAGGAGAAGATCCCGCTTGACCTGTCACCTTTCACCAGTGGCGGGGGTGGGTGGACGCAGATCAGCCAACCCCCGGGGTGTCCGGCGCTGATGGTGGTGACGCTGCGTCATGGGAACGGAACACAGGACGCCGACGGTAACCCTCTGCCGCCGGAGAAATTGGGGATACACGACTACATCTATCGTTCGACTGACTCGGGAAAAACGTGGGGTGACAAGCGCCTGATCGTGCGCGACAGCGCCGAAAGCTCTGTGTTGCTGCTGAAATCCGGCAAGATGCTGGCGGCGATCCGAAAGCAGCGGGAGCCGCAGCGAGTGCTGCCCGGCGAGGATGCGGCCAAGCTGAAAGCTATGGGCGCCTGGCAAGATGGCAAGCCGTTTATCAAGCACGGCTTCCTGGCCGAGTCGGACGATAAGGGCTACACCTGGCACAGCGAGCGCATGGGGCCGGTGTCGCGCGTTACCAAGTGCGGGCTTTGCCCGTCGGAACTCGTCCAGTTACCCGACGAGCGCGTCGTGTGGATATACACCCGCAAGTTCGCTGACGACGCTGACGACCCCAGGGCCTCCCTAGGTGAAGGACAGGGCATCTACGCCCGGATCAGCGCCGATGAAGGTGCGACCTGGAGTGCGCACCGATACCTCCTTCGACTTCTGAAGCGCCCCGGCTACACGCCTTATCCGGCCAGTACTGTTCTTCCCGATGGGACCATCCTCACACTCACTGGCACGAACCGCCCGCAGACCGTGGGAGAGAATCCCGCCATGGCCATCCGGTGGCGACCAGAGCCAATAGCCCAGGTAGAGTAGGGCTAAGGTATCGGTGCCGCAAAAACAGAAACTCGCAACGGCCTAAAATGCAACTCCTGTCAGGAGTTGCTGTCCGACGGTCAATTGTGTCCGCTGCCAGCTGGCCGAAAGAATCAGGGAAGTGACATAGTCAGTGGCTGGTACGATGACCGGGTAATTATCGCCGGCTATCGCTGTCGCGCCGCAGCTTTCAGGGCACGGCGCCGAGACTATTCGAGGGATTGGTTATCGTTGGGGTCAAATGGAAGTGGTTTCCCCAGGGGAACTTGCGGAGGATCGGGCGGAAGGCAAGTCCTTCCCGTGTTGTTTCTATGCCCACTGGCCGTTGTTCAGAGTAAAGGGCCAACTGAAGCGGTGGGAAGTCTACACGCTTCCTACACTATTGGTGGATCCCCTTTACTGGGCATGCATTTCGGGCACCAAGCGGCGGGCCTTCGGAGTCCTCAAACCTGACGCAGAACAGCACTGGCAGAATTACTGCATTGCGGCGGCTAAGACCTACAATGAGGATAGCTCCTGACGCACAAACGACCCAGTGACTCCGCTGGCTTTGCCCGGACAGCGGGTCGCCCCTGTAGGTACCGCGCCAGCCCCTTGGTATCAGGAGTTCACACCCTAGATGCGGCCTCTTTTCCCGGCCTACGCGTTACATAGGCAAATTGCGACAGAGTAGCCAGTAATCGGAGGGAGCTTGCTGGGTGCTAAATATTGAAGCAGCCTGGGGTTACGGAGGTTGTGACCCTGCGTACGTTGTCCAGTGAGATTCAGGGGGGAACTTGAGCAGGAGTTTGGTGCGCTGGCGACTAAAGTATAGATGGAACCCAACGAAGACGTGCTAACCGCCAAAAGAAACTAATGAAAGGAGACAACTGATGTCCCAACAGCAGAGAGTTCCAGGCTATGAAGATGACCCTGTCCAGCAGAGGAAGGAACTGGCGCTGAAGACCTACGAGTACATATTTCCGTTCAACTATCCCAATATCGAGGTGAATCGGCATCAGTACTACGGGGGTGAGTTTCACGGGATGGAGCTTCTCCCTATCAATACTGATGCTGATACTCTGACCCAGGAGGCAGCCGATAGCATTGTGGTCACCGAGGCGTGTCCAATCGTCCGCGTGGCAGTAATCGGCAGTGCCTGCACCCCGCCTGGTTATGTGACCTTGGAGGCCGAGCCTACGGAGGATTTTCGGCGTGCTAACGAGCTCGCTGAGGTGATGCCGGTGCGATTTCGCATCTCTAATCTGTGGGGGATGCACCTGCGTCTTGATCAGTGGCTCGGCAAGGGTGAAGCTGACCGGCCACTTCCGCAGGACTTCATTGATCAGTGGCCTCGCTTTGAGGGGGGTACTTTCCGCTGCACTACCCAAGAAATGCCACTCGCAGGAATGAGTTGTGCTATCTTTGAGATACCACGCTCTCTAAAAGTTAGTATCTCGGGCGGAGCGGAGATAGCTGGGTGGGCTTCGGACGCGGCTCCGGACGATGCGCACTACTCGTTCCGCATCATTCGTACCACGGTAGCGGTAGAGCAGGGATAGAGGCTAACGAAAGGCGGGCAGACTAGCGGACGAGCCGACTTAGTCGTGAGGCGCTAGGCAGCCAGTATAGAGGAGGGGCCGGGTCTAGAAGTCCATGGCTTCGTGAATCTCAGCGCGGAGGCCAGGGCACTGGATATCGTTGTAATATTTGCCCAATAATATCTGAGCGCGGAGCAGTCGCTCCATCTCCTGGCGGCTGCGATAGGTAAACGGGTCGAATTGGGCGAGGCGCTCAGGTGTGATCCCGGGGATGGAGCTTGGTACCAGCACTTTGTCGCCCCAGACAGGGTGAGGCTGCCACTGGACGGCGCCACGGGCAGCCTGGATGAGAAATAGCGCGGTCTCTTCGATGGAGGGCCCGGCACCGCCAATGGGCTTAGGCCCCTGGCCGGTCTGCTCGAACTTGACTGTCGGCATCTCGTACTCTTTGCCGTTGAGCTGGACCGTACGCCACTGGTAGGCTACGCCAACCTTCCCAGTGGTGTTAATCTGATAGACCTCAATCGGGTCTGCTTGGCCCCATCGCTTGCCGAGGATTTCGCGGAAGCGGTGGATATGCTCAGCATTGGTGACGCCCATAGTGAAGGGCAAGCAATAGCGGCTAGAGTACTTGGTTTCCCCGATTCCCTCTTGGCTTTGTGCCGGATGGCCTACTGTGCGGCCATCGGCCAGCACCTTGGCGGCAAAATTGATGTCATTTATTTTCAGCCAGGCATAGTCAATGAGGTAGCCGGGGCTGATGAAGACGGCCATATTGGGCGGGCGAGTTGAGTCGACGCTCCCATCGAAGGCGCCGGAGTCTTCCAGACGCAGTACGCTACGAGCATTGCGATTGAGCATACCGTGGTACTGAAATCGCTTAACTTCAAAGGTGACGTTGCCCTGGTCGTCCCACTCAGTATTTTCGTGAAGAGCACGGGAGCTCATGGCAGCGTCGTAGATTCCAGGCTGGCTCTCGTCGACGTCCTCTGTCTTTGTCCACGAACCTTGTTCTGAGCCGTAGACTCTGTCTTCAAACCAGCCAATGACATCGTCGTTTTTGATATAGTTGTCGTAGCAGATTTGTGAGACGTCAATGCCAAACTCGTCTTTGTATCTCTGGTATATCTGGTCGTTGAAGATATACATCCCGTGAGTGGACTTACCACTACCAGTCAAACCCCAGCAGCTCATCACCACGCGCCGCTCGCTGCCCTCGGGGGTGCGCACGGTGAACTCGCGGCAAGCGGCATGCTCACCGGTACCGCCCTGCAGATAGCAGTAGCGGATCCAGTGAGCGAGAAAGGCCTTTTTAACCTCGCCCTGGTAGGATGAACCGACGCAGATGGTGTAGCCGTGGTTAGGGAAGCGAATCACATGCAGCAGCCGGTCGGAGGCGCCAGGCATAGGGGGGTTAGACAGATACTGAGGGATGAAGTATAGAGTGGCATCAGGCGCTTGGTGCGCGTCAGCTGGGAAGCATATCTGCTGCCAGCGATAGGGGATATCAGGATACTGTGGGTCGCAGTACAGGCGGCAGTGCATACGCGCTGGGCAGTCCTCACTGCCCAGGTTGGCATCGGCTTGGATCATTGGGCGGGTGATTACATGCTCCAGAACACGCAGCATCAATTGACGATGGTTGTCGGTCAGTTCTTCTTCGGAGTCAACCACCGAGGTGTTAGCAGCACTACGGTGCCAAATATTTGAGCCCCACCCCCAACTGCCATTGGCGAACTGTATGCCGTAGCTTTGCGCTCGCTCAAAGAGGTCAGACGGATTATTCTGGATGGCCTCAATCCTGGCCGATTCTTTGTCCTGGACTATCTTGTGGAACAGCGGAGGAAAATTAGCGATAGTTATATCATCGGCACTAATGGGCACGGCTCCACCCCCTTGTATAGTTTACCATAGCTGGTAGTCAGCAGATCAAATTCATTATAATGATATACTGTTTATTCTCTATTTTACTATTTTCCCCTTCTAGGTGCAAGCAAACGGTGTGACGCCCGGGCAACCGTGTCCGAATCCTATATCGTTTGGACTGGCAGTCGGGTTGCTATTTTCACGGGCTAGGTAAAGTCAGGCCAACCCCTGCCGCGCAAGGGTTCACCACCGGCGGGCGGTCAGCTACCGATCCACGGCTTGGGCGCAGCGAATGAATTGCTCAACTTCCGCAGTGGTCGGAGGTGGGGCAGAGGCAGGTCGGCTTATCCTCAGGGCGGCAACTGCTGCGCCCCAGCGTGCAGCCTGTGAGGCGGACAGACCGCGCAAGTAGGCTGCTATGAAGCCAGCATGGAAGGCATCGCCAGCGCCGACATCATATTGCACATCCACCCGATAGCTGGGAATCTCCACCAGCTGTTCATCAAAGGCCACCAATGTTGCTGCTTCCCCGGCGGTAGCGACAGCCACCGCAGGGCCTAAGGCGCAAGCCTGCCTCAGGGCTTGCTCTATATCCTGGGCCCCAAAAATGAGCCGTGCTTCTTGCTCGTTCATAATGACGACGTCGGCAATAGCGATTGCCTGCTTCTGGATATCGAAGATGAGCTGGGGAGGCTCGTGCCAAGAATTTGGGCGATAGTTGATGGCATAGCAGACAGTTCGGCCAGCCTGGCGGGCAATACGGGCGGCGCGCAGGGCTGCATCCCGGGCAGGCTGTGTGCGAATAGTTGCCTCGGTCAGATCTAAAACCTTTCCGCGCAGAATTTCGTGGCAGTTGAGTGCATCTGCCGTGAGGGTGCTCATGGGGTCACTGAATTGTGGTGCCCGATAGAAATAGAAGGTCTTGTCTCCGGATTGATCAACCCAGCAAAACGAGACCGGGGTGAGATGCTCGGGCACTCTCTCAATGAGTTGCGTATTGACTCCTCGCCGCGCCAACTGATTGATTAACCACTGGCCCAACTCATCCTGACCAACGCGTGATATAAAGCTCATGTCTATGCCCAACGCGGCGAGCGCGACTGCAAAGTTGGTGGCTGATCCGCCCGGCAAAGGCACGAAAGATTCTACCTCCTGCACAGGCCGCCCGGGCTGCTGCGGGGTCAGTTCCACTAAGGCGGAGCCGATTATTACAATATCCAGATCGGGGGCGCGGTTTGGCTTCATCTGTAATTTGCTCGCTTTGGTACACGCAGTCAGGACAGTGTAGCAAGGGCACTGCCTGCAACCAGATGCAGGATCATTTCCTGCCGGCAGGGAAATATCCTCCCGTTAGTAGTTTCAACCCGTAACAGGCTGTGGTGCATTGTGTTGATTGTGGTCGGGCTTGACGGCGCATCATATAAACTCTGCGAGCAGTGGATCGAGCAGGGGTGGCTACCGAACCTTGCCCGCATCAGACGCGAGGGTTGTTGGATGCCCTTGGAATCTACTATTCCCTCGGTCAGTCCAGTGGCTTGGTCTAGCTTTATGACGGGCAGCAACCCTGGCCACCACGGCGTCTTCGGCTTCTTTGTGCCCGAGCGGCCGGCCCCTCATGCGCCCCCCACTCGGTTTCGGCCAGTCAACGCCAGAGACTGTCACGGTAAGCGTTTCTGGGAAGAGATGAATCAGCGAGGGATCTCGACCGGGATCGTCGGAGTGCCGGTTACCTATCCAGTTAGTGCTGTGGACGGACACATGGTTGCTGGGCTGCTATCTCCGAAACTTAGTGCTGCCGGCGCTACCTACCCGGCGGACCTGGCTGCGGCGATCAACGCCGAGGTAGGACCGTATCGCATCACACCACGGGGCCTCTATGTCCCTGGGAACGAGGAATCGTTCGCCGCAGAGCTGCACACGTGCCTGGAGCTACGAGCCCGCTTAGCTGAGTACTTGCTGGACCGACATCGGTGCGCCGTTCATATCTTTGTGCTCTATGAAACGGACGTGGCGCAGCACAAGTTCTGGCAGTTTATGGACTCCAGTCATCCTCGCTACCAGCCAGACCAAGGGCGCCGCTGGGGCCACATTATCCGCGATGTTTACGCGCACGCTGATGCTATTGTTGGCGAGTTGATTGAGCAACTTGGGCCGGGCGACGACCTGGTGGTAATGTCGGACCACGGAGCAGGGCCGCTGCATGGGACGGTCCACCTTAACAAGTGGTTGCGAGAGGAGGGCTATCTATACTGCAACCCTGGTCTGCACCAGTGCCTGATGCGGCTGGCCGCCCAGTCAAGGATTGTGCAAACTTGCGCAAGAATAGCTAGCCGGCTGCGGCTCGGGCGTTATCTACACCTTACGCACGCGCTGCAACGGTTACTGGCAAGCGGCTTTCTGCATAGTAGCAATATCAACTGGTCACGGACGAGCGCTTACAATTTAGGCTTCCAAGGGGCCGTCTATACGGTGGGGGAGAGCTATCAGCAGATTGGCCAAGAGATTGCAGCACATTTGCTGGCGCTTCGTGACCCTGCAACTGGCCAGCGAGTAATCGAGTCCGTGCATCATGCTGATCAGCTTTATACCGGGCCTCATCTGGCTTATGCGCCTATCCTGCTGCTTGAGTCAGTTGGCGGGTTATACAGTGCTTCGCAGAAGGCCTATGCCCCATGCCTGATGAGCCTCGGCATCGACAGTGGGGCGCACCGGCGCACGGGGATATTTGGTATGTTAGGGAAAGGGGTTAAGCTTGTGCCTACCAAGCAGTCACTGCATATAGAGACAATAGCTAGGCTTCTGGTTAGAATCGCCTGCAACCAGCTTGCTTAGCGCGAGTGGTTACGGAGTTGCATCAATGGCAATGGAACCAACTGTGTTCAATATTGGCTCAAGGATAAGTGCACAGGCGTGCGTAATACCGACTTGTGACATAACGCACTTTGATCCCTGATAGAGACCTGCGAACGCAGGAATACCGACCTTTGACTGAGAATATTAACCTTTTAATAGCGACTTTCGAGAGAAATAATACCATCCAGTGACCTAAGTAGAAGGGACTAACGCCGAAGATACCAGGTGTGTATGGTAGGTGTACTAGTGTTAGTGTAAGAAACATGTACAACACTCATTCTTATAGCAAGCATTGTGGAAAACTCCCGCATTGGTTTTCCACAATGCTTTTGTTGTTAATAACTAACTCTTTCAACACAGCTTCCTTTACCAAAGGATTTCTACCCATTGCAGAGAAATGAAGCATAAGCCATAAACTATAAGCAATATTTACTCTATTTATTGTGCACAGCTAAAATTGAGGGCAATATGGATACGGAGAACAGCGCTCAGGAGATCGACCTACAGCACTACTGGTGGCTCACTGCTGCGAACTGGCGGATATGGGCCAGTGCTGGCATCATAGCTGCCTTAGTAGCTGGAATCTGGGCAGCTTGTATTGCTCACACGCAATATCCTGCCCGAGCGAAGATACTTGCGACAGGTCAACTCCCTATGCAGTTGGGTCAGATGGAAACCATTGCTGAAAGTCTACCGGTGCAGGTAATGCCCTCAGTGCAAACAGAGGCACGATTGTGCCAGCAAATCCTGGAGACCGGCGTGGTGCAGAGACGGGTCGTAAAAGATTGCAACCTTCAGCGGGGATGGGCAAGCAACACACAACAGAAAGCAGTGCAGCAGCTAGCTGGCCGTACTATTATCTCTGTGGAGCAGCCTAACGTGCTTGTGCTGGAAGTTTCTGTGCCGGGCAGACAATGGGTAAGGGTGGCGTTGTCGCCGGATGGAGAAGCCGGCGAGCTTGCTGCCCGAGTGGTCCGCAGTTATATATCAGCACTGCGCACAGAGCTAAGCGAGCTGCAGGTGACCGCAGCGAAGCGTAAGCGACGGTTCCTGGAGGAACAGAAGCAGCAAGTAGAAGCTACTCTAGCACGAGCAGAAGAGAGGCTGCAAAGGTGGCAAGCTGAGCACGCCGTACTAGACCTGGACAGTATAGCACGGCTAAGCAGTGAAGGGCTCATCAAGCTTGAGAAGCAGCGCGAGCAGGCCAAAGTGGCACTGGCCTCTGCAAGGCAGAGGGCGAGTGCTTTACGCGAAGAGCTTAAGCAGCACCCGAAGAGCGAGACGGCTTCCGTAGTGCAACGCACTAATCCCCTGATAGAGCAACTGCACGGCAGACTAGTGACGTTGGAGACAGAACTGGCCGTGGCAAGTCAGGCGGGGGAGAAGACGGCTCGGCATCCGGATGTCCGGAGGCTCCAACAGGAGTTAGAGGCAACGAGGGAGTCGTTAACCGAGCAGCAGCGGCGAGCTATGATAACAGCTAGTGCTACGGAGACAATTAATCCAGTGGCTCGCCGACTGCGGGAGGAATTGGTGTTACAAGAGGTTGCGGCAGTGGCAGATGAGGCACGTATAGAGGGCCTGACAGAAGCTATACAACGTAGCGAGGAGCAGATCAGCCGCCTTT
>Ga0210003_1004351_pt1 | contig 11243 bp, 9 predicted proteins | sample LantaG_FD_182804 | JGI IMG/M metagenome (GOLD analysis project Ga0210003, IMG submission 182804) | Deep subsurface microbial communities from Baltic Sea to uncover new lineages of life (NeLLi) - Landsort_02402 metaG (SPAdes) (version 2) | ecosystem: Environmental > Aquatic > Marine > Oceanic >...
TAACACACGGGCACATGCAATGTGCCCCTACGAACAATCTAACACACGGGCACATGCAATGTGCCCCTACGAACAACCTAACACATGGGCACATGCAATGTGCCCCTACGAACAATTAACACATGGGCACATGCAATGTGCCCCTTACGACCAACCTACGAGGTTGTTGGCGGAAGGTTCACCAGGTTTTACCGGTTCTATTTTACCATCCTTCATAAAGTATTCGTTATGAAAAAAATCCTCCTCAAGAGCTTGATGCGAGACAACTATCACGCTCATTTTGTTCCGCAGACTGATACCTTTTATCAGATCATATATTTCCTTCCGCATTTCCGAATCCAAATTACCCGTAGGTTCATCGCAAAACAAAACATCCGGCGAGTTAATAAGGGCTCTGGCAATTGCCGCGCGCTGAATTTCTCCGCCGGAAAGCTGTCTCGGCTTATGATACAAGCGGTTATCCATATGAACGGTCTCTAAGAACTCTGCCGCGCGTTTTTTTATTTCACTTACCGGAGAAACAGCGTTTATCAGCGCCGGCAGCATTACATTTTCAAGAACGTTTAATTCCGGTAAAAGAAAATAAAACTGAAAAATAAAACCAAAATGTTTATTCCTAAGACGGCTTCTTTTGTTATCGGATATTCCGTATATGTTTTTCCCTCCGCGAAATTTTATCTCTCCCCGATCCGGCCGGCTCAATCCTCCCAGCATATGCAGTAATGTAGACTTTCCCGCGCCCGACGGCCCGTAAATATATATTCTTTCACCTTTACGAACACTAATATCCGCGGATCTTACCGCATGCACCTCTTTAGTCCCTTGCCTGTAATTTTTACTGATACTTTCCGCGACGATCATTCTCAATCCTCTGTTTTTCTCCGCGTCGTCGGCGAAACTCACCTCGCAGGTTGATGACGGCGCGCGCTGTACGTTACACACTTCAAAAAAACTCTTTCCCCGGAACGTCAAACATGAAACGCCGCCAACCTAACCGCCGCCAACCTACGAGGTTGGTGGCGGTTTCACTCATATCTTATCGCTTCTACGGGGTCCAATCGCGACGCTTTCCACGCGGGATATACACCGGCGATCGTCGACAAAAATATAGCCATTCCGATAATAACACAAATATCAAAAACGTTGGTTTTTACGGGTATTTCCGTAAAATAATACACATCACTCGGAAAGATTTCCGCGCCAGTAATTTTTTCTATAAAAGCGCTGACGTCATTGATCCTGCCCGATAGATACATCCCGGCTAATCCTCCCGCAACGACTCCTGCCAGCCCTATCAGCACTCCCTGCATTAAAAAGATAACGCTTATACCCATGCGCGTCGCGCCGATCGCTTTCAAAATACCTATATCCCGCCCTTTTTCCATCACTATCATTACAAGCGACCCCGAAATATTAAAACAAGCGACCATAACAATAAGCGTGAGAATAATAAACATCATCTTTTTTTCCAAACTAAGCGCCGCTACAAGATTACGGTCAAGATCCATCCAGCTTTTCACGGTATATTGATACCCCACCATCGTCTGCAATTTTCGTTTCGCTTTACTGACAGCCATCGCGTCTTTAAGACGAACGCCGACTCCTGTTATCGCGTTTTCGAGCTTAAAAAAATCCCGCGCGGTGGTAATATCAATAATCGCCATATTCGCGTCATAGTCATATCTTCCCGAATTAAATTCCCCGATAACTTTCAAACTGTTTTTTCTTATATCAACCGCTGAATATGGGCGGAATATTTCAACAGTATCTCCGATGGCAATGTTTTCATTTTTCATTAACTCTTTGCCTAAAATTATCGTACCGGGAGTCAAACTTTCAACGGCGCCTCCCGCGTAGTTTATAACATTCGTAACGTCCGATTCTTTATCCGCGTTTATGCCTTTTAAAATAATTCCGGAAATATTATCCTTATTCTGAAGAATTGCTTGACCGTTAATAAATTCCGAAACATTTTCAACACCTTCAAGAGACTTTATTTCATCGATCAAAGACTCGTACCCGGCTATCCCCTCTTCATTCATAACAACAAGATGAGCATAAGTGCCTATAATTTTGTTTTTTACTTCATCGTCAAATCCGTTCATTATCGACAAAACAATAATAAGCGCGGCCACTCCGAGCGCCACTCCGATGATGGAAATAGCGCTGATAAGAGAAATCATTCCCTCTTTTCTTTTCGATAAAAAATACCTTATGCTGATTAAAAAAGTCCACATGGAGTTTACGTTACACGTTTCATGTTTCACGTAGAGAGCAAACGCGCTCACGTGAACCCTGAAGCGTGTAACCCTTTTATTCCGGTCTCATATGCGGGAACAAAATAATCTCCCGGATACTTGCTGAATCCGTAAATATCATCGCAAGCCGATCTATTCCTATCCCCAGCCCTCCCGCCGGCGGCATACCGTATTCAAGAGCCCTGATAAAATCTCTGTCCACCATCGCTGATGGATCCGCTTTAACCTGCTCTTCAAACCTTTTGGCTTGATCGATCGGATCGTTCAATTCAGAATAGGCGTTCGCGATTTCCATCCCTCCGAGATAAAGCTCAAACCTGTCAGCAATCCCTTTCTCGGACTTCTTCTCTTTCGCGAGCGGACTCAATTCTTTAAACATGTCCACTACAAACACAGGATGAGTTTCTCTCTCAGGTTCGACCAATTCTCCCACTATGTTGATTATCTGTGTTTTACTCACCGCGTTACCCTCTATTTCAATCCCTTTCGCTTTCAACTTACCGACCCACGTACTTAAAGGATCTTCCACTTTAATTCCAAAATTTTCCTCCATAAGCCGGCGGAACGAAACTTTCTTCCAAACAGTTAAATCCACTTCTTTCCCCTGGTATGAAAATTTTTCCTTACCGAGTATAGCTTTGGCGGATGAACGGATAATGTCTTCGGTAAGCTTCATCATTCCGTCACAATCCGAATACGCCTGATAAACCTCCATCATCGTAAATTCGGGATTATGCCGCGTTGAAATACCTTCGTTACGAAAAGAACGGTTAATTTCAAATATTTTTTCAAATCCGCCCACAAGAAGCTTTTTTAGGTATATTTCAGGAGCTATCCTGAGATACAAATCCATATCCAGCGCCTCGTGATGTGTTTTAAAAGGTTTTCCGGCCGCGCCTCCGGGAATTGGATGCATCATAGGAGTTTCCACTTCCAGAAACCCCTTCTTGCTCAGATTTTCTCTGATATTGCCTATAAGCTCATGCCGGGTTTTAAATTTCTCTCGCGCTTGCTCGTTTACGATGAGGTCAACATACCTTTGTCGGTAACGCGTCTCCACATCTTTAAGCCCGTGCCACTTCTCGGGAAGCGGCCGAAGCGATTTGGCCAAAACCGCGAAACTTTCCACCTTGACGGTATCTTCACCGGTTCTTGTCTTAAAAAGTTCGCCGCTTACGCCTATTATGTCTCCGATATCAAGAGTTTTTAGTATCTCAAACGCCTCATCACCTATAACATCTTTACGTAAATAGACTTGCATCTTTCCGCTAAAATCCTTCATGTCCAAAAAAGCGCTTTTCCCATGTGTGCGCCTTGCCATTATCCTGCCGGCGATTCTGGACGGACGAGCTTCTCTATAATCTTTTTTGACGAACGCGATCTGTTCGATGCTCTCCCATGTCCCGCCAAACGGATCAACCCCCATAGCCTTTAGTTTCTCCATATTCTTATACCGCTCTTGTATCTGTTCGTTTTTATCTTCCATCAAAAATCCTTTTTTTTACGATAAATAGCCGCTAATGCGCCGCATAATATTATACTATTAGCGCCGTCACAAAATTCCGAATTCAGCCACACCCAATTATATCGGGTATAATTTGTTATGTCAACGTAATATGGTGAATAGTAGCGGCGCGGTTCCCGCGCCCGTGAATGGGATTTGGTGATTGTGGTTAATCGTAAAGAGGTATTAATCGTTCGGAGGAACAGCCCCGCGAGCGTAAATTGTAAGAGGTCTTTGCCGCACTCTACTCACTAACTAACCGCCTAACAACCTCCTAAACTCTTCTTCCGACAAAACTCTTATATTTTTAGCTTTCGCTTTTTCAAGTTTTGACCCTGCCGTTTCTCCCGCGACAACAAAATCCGTACCGGCACCCACCGTGGAGGAAATTTCTCCTCCTTCCGCTTCAGCGCGCTCTTTTGCTTGCCGGCGCGTCATTGTCTTAAGCGTACCGGTAAAAACTATTTTTTTGCCCGTTAATCTTCCCTCTCGTTTAGCTCTTTGTTCGAGCACGACAACCCCGTATTTTTCAAGCCGTTCGATTTCCTTAATATTTTCTTTAGTTTTAAAAAAACTTGTTATGTTCTTTGCCGCTTCCGGTCCAATTTCATTAACAGCAGTCAAAGTTTCTTCATCGGCTGACATTATATTTCTCAAAGTGCGAAATTTATCGGCCAGAAGAATGGCAATATGCCTGCCTACGTTTTTAATGCCCAGTCCGAAAATAAATCTATCCAGAGTAATATTTTTCGATTTTTCGATCTGCCTAAACAAATTGTCCGTTTTCTTTTCCTTCCACGTATCGAGATTTAAAAGATCTTCCCGTTTAAGCGCGTATATATCCGATATCCTGCGCAAGAGACCTTTTGCGTAAAGAAGTTCGACACTTTTTACTGAAAACCCTTCAAGACTCGCCGCGCCTTTTGAAACATAGTTCAAAATCGTCTCTCTCATCTGTTTTGGACACGAAAGTCCCGCCGGACACCTGCAAAACACATCTTCCCATTCCACTTTTGTTCCACAGCTCGGACACTTGGCCGGAAAATGAAAAATTTTTTCCCGGCCTGTACGTTTTTCTTTTACCACCTCCGCGATATAGGGAATAACATCTCCCGCGCGGTGCACTTTTACGTAATCCCCTATTTTTACACCCAATTTCGAGATCTGATCCATATTATGAAGCGTCGCTCTTGAAACCGTAACACCACCCACTTCAACCGGCTGTAATAATGCCAACGGCGTAATAACTCCCGTTCGGCCTACTTGCACGACAATGTCTTCAACCCGCGTAATTTCTTTTCGCGGCTTGAATTTATAAGCAACCGCCCATCTCGGATTTGTGGTTCTCTCCCCGAGTTTTTCCTGCGAATCCAGGTCATTAACTTTTATCACTACACCGTCTATTTCATAGTCCAGCTCATCCCGGCTTTTTTCCATATCGTGATGATATTTTATGGCTGAGGCAATGTTCCGGCAGAGTTTAGCCTTCGGGCTCGTATTGAATCCCCATTCATTAAGCAGTTTCAATGTTTCATACTGAGTGTCCGGCATTCCTTTCGAAATTTTAAGTATTCGGTAACAATAAACCCGCAATTTCCGGCTTGCCGTTACCCTATAATCCAATTGCCGCATAGAACCCGCGGCAACATTTCGAGGATTCGCGAAAACAGCTTCGCCGTTATCTATCTGTTTTTTATTAAGCGCCTGAAAATCTTTTATATGCATTATAACCTCTCCCCGCACCGAGAGAAATTTAGGAATATTTTTACCGCTTAGCCTTTTGGGAACATTTTTAATCGTTTTAAGATTTAACGTAACATCTTCTCCGATTTTTCCATCCCCGCGAGTGGATCCCGCTATAAAACGCCCGTTTTCGTAAACAAGTTCTATACTAATCCCGTCAAGTTTAGGTTCGACGGTATAATCTGTTTGCCTTCCTATTTCTTTGAAACATATTTGATTAAAATGTTCCGCGCCGTCTTCGTCATTAACACTATCGAGACTGAGCATGATAGCGGAATGCTCGACTTTTACAAATTTATCGGGTATCGGAGCGCCGACCGCGCGGGACGGCGAATCCTCTGATCCGTACTCAGGATATTCGGCCTCCAATTCCTTAAGTTCCCTCAAAAGCTTGTCATATTCACTATCCGAAATAACAGGCTCTGCCTCTATATAATAAAGTTCATTATGCCGAAGTATCTCCTTCCTAAGACTTTCTATTTTTTTCTTTATGTTTTTCATATTATTGTTGTCTTTCCCATATCTGCCAACCTACGAGGTTATTGGCATGCGGTTTCATACGCGGGCACATGCAATGTGTGCCCCTGCGAAATATCATCGTTTAAGCGCTTTTAACATTTTTTTCGCGGAACGTGTATTCAGCACATCTTTTTTTTCAAGCCACGCGCGGCGAGCGGTTATGATACCATACTTTATCGCGTCAAACTGCGCAATATCATGCGCGTCAGTATTAATTACAAATTTTGCTCCGAGTTTTTTTGCCGCGCGGCAATGCGCGTCATTCAAATCTATTCTTTCTCCATGCGTGTTGATCTCGAGAAAAATATTTTTTTCGGCGCACGCTGAAAATATTTTTTCGAAATCCGCTTGTATCGGAGTACGCGTCGTAATAAGCCTTCCCGAAGGATGCGCGAGAATATTAACGTATTTGTTGTCGAGCGCCCTGAGAAGACGCTCCGTTTGTTTTTCTTTGTCCAAAGAAAAATGTGAATGAACAGCCGCGATCACAATATCCAATTCTTTAAGAGCGTAATCTTCGAGATCAAGCTGTCCATCTTTAAGAATATCTACTTCCGCGCCCGCGAGAACTTTTATTCCTTTGATCTTCGCGGCAATTTTCCTTATATCCGCGACATGCGCCAAAAGTTTTTTTTCATCCATTCCATGCGCGATGCGCACATTTTTGGTATGATTTGTTATCGCTATATATTTGTATCCTCTGCGCTTTGCTTCAGAAATCACCTCGCGAACGGAAACAGTCCCGTCCGTCGCGAGCGTGTGCGTATGCAGATCCCCTTTAATATCTTTTTCATTTAAGAGATTCCGAGGAAGGCGCCCGATACAGGCCGCTTCAATTTCACCCTGATCTTCTCGAAGTTCGGGCGGAATCCACATCATGCCCAATTTCCGATAAACTTCTTCTTCCGTTTTCCCCGCGAGTTTTTTTTCAATCCCGGACGCTGAAACTGAAAAAACACCATATTCATTAACTTTATACCCTTTTGTTTTCGCTCTCCGGCGGAGCTTAATATTATGTTCTTTAGAACCCGTGAAATACACCAAAGCGGCACCGAAACACTCCACGTCCGCGAAGCGCAGATCTATCTGCGTCCCGTTTTTAAGCAAAACACTTGTTTTAACGGCGCCTTTATTTATTATTTTTTCGACATCAAGCGCGGCGGTAAAATAATCCATCGCTTTGATCTTGTCTTTCGCCGCGGCAAGTATGTCAATATCACCTATAGTTTCTTTTCCTCTTCTCAAACTCCCCGCGATTTCAATTTTTTCAAATAACCCTGACTTCTTCAAATAATCAACTTTTTTTTTCGCCGCGCGCGCCGCCTCCTGAAGCAAAAGACGGCCTTCTTTTTTTCTATAATATTCTATGGCGTTCAAAAGCTTTTGCTCTGTCTTCTCTCCCATCCCTTCCATTTTCGACAAAAAATGCCTTCGGCAAGCTTTTTCCAAATCATCCATATTCAAAATATTCAGTTCTTCTTTAAGTTTCTTAAGCTTTTTAGGTCCGAGTCCGGAAAGTTTAAGCATATCAAGAAACCCCGGCGGAAAATCTTTCATAAGCGTGTCAAAATACGCTAACCGCCCGCTGGTCACCATTTCAATAATTTTTTCTTTAAGATCTTTTCCGATACCCGGGATAGAATCAAACTGGGATGGATCTTTGGAAGAGATAGAAGAAGCTTGTTCAGGCCAATTTGCAATATTCCGCGCCGCCCGGCGGTATGCCTGTATTTTAAAAACATTTTCCCCTTTGATCTCAAGCGCGTCCGCAATAAGATCAAAAATCGCGGCTATTTCTTTATTATCCATGATTTATAAACACTTAAAATTGAAAGATACGGATCCTTTATATTATTCTCTCCTATCCTTCAATTCTCCTTTCTGTATACGATCCAAATAAGCGTCAGCTTCTTCGGTACTTTTAAACACATTTAAGAGAGGAAGAGCTTTTACTACCTTAAGTAATTTTTGTATCTGCGGCTGAAGCTGTGTTATCATGAAAACTCCGCCGAGAATTTCAACCTTTTTTTTTAGTTTTGCCAGCATACTTAACCCCATACTGCTCATATGAACCACGCCGCTCATGTTGAGCACAAGCACATTTACCGTTTCGTCCAATTCGTCACTAATCGTATCGTAAAAATAAGCCGCCGTATCTGAATTAATAGCGCCTTCGGCGGACACATAACAAGTACTGTCCTGTTTTTTTGTTTTAACAACAAGTGCCATATTTCTCCTTCCGACATTTTTATTAAAAATTTATTTTTAACAACTTAAAATATCCATTGACGTCACATTCAATTATACTATCTAACCGAATAAATCCAACATAATTATTAGCTGAAGGATCTCTATATACCCTTTCGAAAAACTCCCCATAGATCCTTCGTTTAGTAAAAAACACCAACCTCGTAGGTTGATCGTAGGGGCACATTGCATGTGCCCAAAAAACACCAACCTCGTAGGTTGGTCGTAGGGGCACATTGCATGTGCCCGCTTGTGAACCTACGAGGTTGGTGTTTTTCTTTGCTTGTTGATTAAAAACGAAATATTTATTGATTTTTAGACAATAGGCCTTTATAATACGTTCCCATGAACTCCGAAGAATTATTAAGCAAATGCGCCGACTATGACCACACCGCGTGGAACATTTTCATTAAACGCTATAAAACCCTAATAACTAAAAGCGTTAGATATAAACTGGCCGCGCTCGGGGTAACCTTTTCCAGCAATGAAAGCAATGACATCGTACAGCAGATATTTTTCGAATTATGGGAAAAAAATAAACTTAAGAACGTGCGCAGTGCCGTCTGTTTAGAAAAATGGCTGATCATTGTGTCTCTGAATATAACTTTAAACTACTGCAAAGAAAAAACGTTTCGAGATTCGAGAAAAATTATTTCATTTGAAGAAAATTTGTACCGGGATAATTCTAAATCCGAAAAAGTTTTGGTTAACGCGTTTTTACCGAATGAAAAGTTTAATAGCGCACGGATACTGGAATCACATGAAACGTGTGAAATTATAAGGCGTGAAATTTCAAAATTGGAATATCGTCAACAGCTCGTCCTGAAATTTAATCTTTACCACGGAAAAACCCAAAAAGATATCGCTGAGATCATGAATATCCCGGGAGGAACGGTAGCCAGTTTAATAAAACGCGCTAAAGAACTTTTAAGAAAAAATCTAAACAAATTCTATAAGGATATCTGAATCCATGAACGATCATTAACCCGGAGAAAAAAATGAAAAACAGACTCTGCCCAAACGAAGAAACTCTAAGTGAATACATAAGCGGAACACTTTCCGCAGAGAAAAGACTTATGATCGAAAAACATCTCGCTTTCTGCCAATCATGCAGAACAATATTAGCGGAAACCCACGACATTACGCGCAGATCAGCCGGAGAAAAAATAATCACGCGTTTTTCCTCGAGAAAGCGCGAAGTTCTCTGGCTTACCGCCTGCTTAATAATGTTCACCGCTTCATTTGTGTTTTCGAAATTTTTTCTTCAATTTCTGACAGTCTCCTTTCTTCTGGGCATAAAATGGATTCTCGACTCGAAAACGACCAAAACACTTATTATGATCAATAAAACATTGAAAGCGGAAACACAAACGGATAAAGAAAAAACTTTTATCGATCAAAAACGATCGCTTATGGATTAACAAAAAAAACTTTTTTATGAAATATTCAACACGTGAAATAGGCCGCTTAGGCGAGAAGATCGCCGAAAAATTTCTGATTTCCAGAAAATTCAGGATATTGAACAAAAATTTTTCCTGTCCGCTGGGCGAAATCGATATTGTAGCCCGACAGGACGGACATATCATCTTTGTCGAAGTTAAAACACGTACTTCGAATACATTCGGGTTTCCTCTTGAAGCTATAACCATACGAAAGAAAAAACATATACTAAGAAATTGTTTTTATTATCTTAAGAAATACGGGTTATTCGATAAACCATATCGAGTTGACGCCATCGGCATAATGCTCGATACTAAGGGCGGATTGCAAACCCTGACACATATCAAAAACGCGATACAAGACATGACGGGGTATTGAAAATTGAGTTGCACTCGGCACGCTTCCCTTCAAAGGCGGCGTATAGTGTGCATTTAACCACTAACGAAAGGAATCTCTTATGCATGCGAAAGTTAATTCAGGCGGTGTTATCGGTGTTAACGCGTACCCGATCGATGTCGAAGTAGATGTATCGGGAGGCATGCCGAGTTTCTCGGTAGTGGGACTGCCCGACACCTCTATAAGAGAAAGCCGTGACCGAATTCGTTCGGCAATTAAAAATTCCGGTTTTTATTTTCCGAGCACAAACATTACCGTTAATCTTTCCCCGGCGGATATAAAAAAAGAAGGCATAGGTTTTGACCTGCCGATAGCGATAGGAATACTCGGAGCCACAAACGTTCTAAAACAAAGAGAACTGGACGGAATAATTTTCTGCGGAGGACTTTCCCTTAACGGCAAACTTAAATATTTCCGCGGCGCGTTACCGATCGCTATGTCTTTAAAAAAATATTCCGGTTCCTTTATCATGCCGAAAATGAGCGCTTATGAAGCGGCGAATATCCCCGGAATATCCGCGTACAGCGCGGAATCTCTTAGAAAAGTCATTGATCACTTAAAAAAAATAACACCACTTGAGATCATAACTGTCGCGCCGAGAAAACCGGCCGAAAACAAACCCTACAGCGGCCTGGATTTTAACGACGTTAAGGGACAGGAACACGTAAAACGCGGTCTTGAAGTTGCCGCTTGCGGCAATCACAACATACTTCTTCTGGGTCCACCCGGTTCAGGGAAAAGCATGCTGGCAAAAAGGTTCCCTTCGATCCTGCCGGACCTTGCCGAGCAAGAAGCGCTTGAAACAACCAACATTTACAGCGTTGCCGGTAAACTGAAAAACAGCGGCCTATTGTACGAAAGACCGTTCCGCGCTCCGCACCACACGATCTCGTATGCCGCGATGGCGGGCGGCGGATCATGGCCGATGCCGGGAGAGATCAGCCTTGCCCACAACGGAATACTTTTTCTTGACGAATTTCCGGAATTCCGTCGTGATGTATTGGAAACCTTGCGTCAGCCTCTTGAATCAGGAAAGATCACCATTGCGAGAATCAATCGTGCGCTCGAATATCCCTCACGTTTTTTGCTTATTTCCGCGATGAATCCCTGCCCATGCGGGTATTTCACCGATCCCC
>Ga0210003_1004353_pt1 | contig 11241 bp, 8 predicted proteins | sample LantaG_FD_182804 | JGI IMG/M metagenome (GOLD analysis project Ga0210003, IMG submission 182804) | Deep subsurface microbial communities from Baltic Sea to uncover new lineages of life (NeLLi) - Landsort_02402 metaG (SPAdes) (version 2) | ecosystem: Environmental > Aquatic > Marine > Oceanic >...
CCAGTCGATAACAGCGGGGACCAGGGAATAGCTGATGGGTGTGGAACTATAATATTTTCCTGCACGGTGATTTAACAAATCAATCAAACGCAGCATCTGATCGATTCTGGTTCGATCGAGGCGACCTTTTTCGTCCTTGAATTTATTGACGTTTATCTTTCCGTTTTCTCTGGAGATGGTTATGGAACATTGGCCGGGAGCTATGTCAAAGACGGAAGGTTCCATAAGCATACGGGCTAAAGAATCGTTGGTACAAATATCCGGATTTTGGTTAATGGCGGCAATGGCGATATTCAATCCGGCACGGGCACAATTAAGGGACCGCAGCCTGTGGTAATAATTGTCGGCGGAAAGCAGATTTATTCGTGAGGCGTAGTTGAACTCCAACAGCAATGCTGTCATAAGCACTATTATCAACAGTACCGTTATGAGGATGAATCCCTTCTGCTTTGGTTTTATCCGCGGCTTATGTCGTGGGCTGGTATAATGTTTCATTTCGCGTAAGCCCTTGTTTTGCCGGAAGTTATGTCGGCCACAGTGGTAAATGTGGTCGGGTTTGAGTCTTTATCTTCCAGAATCAGTTTGATTTTTACCGCTTTTGGCAATTGTCGTTTTTCGCGATAGCTCCAGTGATCGAGCCATTTGTCATTATCATAAAAAGATAGTTCTATCCGAGAGATGTTTTGGGAAATGGGGAACCAGTTTTCATTAGCGGTGTCGTCTGTTAATGAAAGATTAAATCTTTGTCGTGAAGAATCAGAGTTGTTTTTTGATATGGGTATATATTTTTTCTGGGAATAGAAAAGTGTTTTCAGGTCAGGGTCATGTTTATAGACAATCTTGAAAGGGCCGTGCGCCAGGAGCTTATCGTTGAAGATACCGGCGGTGGTGATCAGAGACATGATATGGTCGTCATTTTTTTCTTCGGTGGCTTCCAGAGATGAACAAGAGGCGTTTTTAATGTTCAAGGTCCGGTCCTGTGATTTTGGTTCAATAGCTGGTAATTTATTATCCGGGATTCGGTATGTGCAGCGAATCTGTCGGCTCATTTTTTCCAGAAGTGTGCGAGCCTGGTATGCGGCGTCGATTTTGGTCTGGCATCGTTCGACGGAGCCGGCGGTGGCGAAATAGGTAGCGTACACGACTGATAGGATGGTGAACACGATCGCTATCGCTATAATAATTTCTATCAGAGTGAAGCCGGTTTTTCGCATTGTTTCTCCAGATAACATCTAAAAGGGCGTAACATAAGTGGTTAGGCTTATGTGTTTATTGTGATTGCCCTGTTTCCAGGAGACGTCCACAAGGACGCGGCGTAAAGGCGCGAAATCATTTTTGTTTAAGTTTTGTAATTGCAGGTCGGTAATTTCTCTTTTCCAGTTCAACTCGTCTCGGCCCTGCTGAATAGTGCCTTGGTCGGTTCCTGATGGATATGAGAGATTGGCCAGAGTTTCATCCATTTTCTGCTGGGCCAGGAACAGTGCCTGGGTGGTGGTGGCGGTTGAGCTTGTCATATTGATGCTGATAAGTTGCAGACGCAACAGAGCCGCAACAGCAATGGCGACGATTGCCAGGGCGATGACTACTTCAATGAGAGTAAAACCGTTTTTGTAATGTTTCATAATGGATAGTATTTTTGTACATTCATCCAGGTTTTTAGAAAGCGGTTGATTGTTCGAGGTTCCAGCTTTGGATGTCGGCGTCGGGGCCGGTGCCGCCGTTTTCGCCGTCTTTGCCGAGCGATACAAGGTCGTAATATTTACCGTGGACACCCGGACTGATGTAAATATATGGATTGCCCCACGGATCCAGCGGGACCCTGTCTAAATACCCATCAGGATTATAGCCCTGGATACCCGTGTTGGAGACCAGGACAGCCAGACCTTGCGAGATGGTGGGGAAGCTTCCGGTGTCGGTCTTGAAGAGTGCAAGTGCTGATTCGATGTTTTTGATTTCCACCACAGCCTTTGTATGGCGGGCCTGCTCTGGACGGTTGAGTATCCTGGGCATAATGATCGTTGCCAAAAGGCCCAGAATAACAACGACAATCATTAACTCAAGCAGAGTGAATCCTTTTTTATTATGTCGGAACGTTTTTTTCATGATTATTGCATCCAGTTAAAGCATTTGATTTATTTCGAAAATTGGCAGCAGCATAGCCAAAACAATAAAGCCAACTACCAACCCCATTAGCAGTAAAATAATCGGCTCGATAAGAGAGGTAAGCGAGCAAGTCATAGTGTCGATTTCGTCATCATAGGCATCGGCGATATTAATGAGTTGCTCTTCCATATTACCGCTCATCTCACCAATAGCGATGGTGTGGTACATGATGGGAGGGAACAGGCCGGTTTGTTTGATCGCCCCGGCGGTAGAATGTCCTCGACCGATGTCTTCCTTGATATTGTCCAAAGAGGCAGCGATAAAACTGTTTTGAATAACGCCTTTGACAATTTTCAATGCGTCCAGTATTGGTATGCCGCTGCTGAGCATTATTCCCAGTGTGCGTGTCATGCGGACAGTTTCGATTTTAAGAAATAAATCGCCGATCAAAGGCAGTTTCAATTTAAGTTGATCCCACTTCATTTTTCCGGTTTCGATTTTTAAGTATGTGACAACAGCAAATATAAATACACAAACAGCAATCGCGATAACAACCAGATATGCTCTGAAAAATGTGCTTATGGAAATAAGCAGTGTGGTGGGCCAGGGAAGCTGGCGGTTCATATCGATAAAGATTTTACTGATGCCGGGAACTACAAAAGCCATCAGGAAAGCAATTACAGCCACGGCAACAACTGCCATCAGAGCAGGATAGGCAAGAGCAGCCCTGATTTTCGCGGTGAGCCGAGCGCGTTTTTCCAACATATCGGCCAATTTGATAAGGACCTCTTCCAGAGTGCCACTGGTCTGGCCGGCTCTTACCATGTTGATGAAAAGGTTCGAGAATGTGCTGGGATATTCCTGTAGGGCGTCTGCCAAAGAGGCGCCTGCATTTACCTGGTCGGCAAGGTGCTGGATGATTTGAGCCATAGGGTTTGCATGTGTGCTTTTTCCCTGCTGCTGTAGCTGTTCGGCCAGGGCCATCAGGGCAGGTACCAGCGGCATGCCGGCACGCAAAAGAGTAGCCAATTGCCGAGTTGTTATACACAGGTCCTTTGGCTTAACTCTGATATTTCTTTCATGCTCAAGCAAAGGAGTCTGGATATTAGGCGGATCGATAATATTGTCTTCATATAGAGATTCTTCGTTTGGCTCAAATAGAGATTCTTCTACTTCGCATTGGCTCAGGGCCAAAGGCTCTTTTTGCCCGGGATGACAAAAGTTGTCATTTTCATGTTCCAACATGTTCTGTTGTCCTTATGTCAAGTGTGGCGCTGTCCTGAGTGACTCTCAATACTTCCTGGACGGTGGTTATGCCGGCAAGTGCCTGGCGCATGCCGTCGTCGCGCAAGGTGCGCATGCCTTTTTCAATGGCTGTTTGCTTGATGAGATGTGCCGCGGATCGTTTGACAATCAATTCTTTTATGTCGTCGTCGATTAGAAGTAGTTCGAAGATGCCGGTTCGGCCATGGTATCCGGTTTCCAGGCATTGTGTGCATCCGGCACCGGTGTAAAATTGAGCTTCGAGATATGAAGCGTTGTTTTGCGAGTCCAGAAGATTTTGGAGGTTATTTTCTGTTTTGCATGGCGTTTTACAATGAGGGCAAATAACACGCAAAAGGCGTTGGGCCATTACCGCAGTCAGCGATGATGAGATCAGATATGGCTCAATACCCATATCGATCAATCGTGTCATGGCAGAAGCGGAATCATTTGTGTGTAGTGTGCTGAGGACCAGATGGCCGGTAAGTGAGGCCTGGATCGCAATCTCAGCAGTCTCAACGTCGCGTATCTCACCGATCATAATAACATCAGGGTCCTGTCGCAGGATATGACGAAGGCTGTTGGTAAAGGTTAGATTGATTTTTGGCTTTACCTGCATTTGGCCGACACCGGGCAGTTGGTATTCAATAGGGTCCTCGACGGTAAGGATGTTTCGCTCATGTGTGTTTAGTTCGTTGATGGCACAATAGAGCGTGGTGGTTTTTCCGCTGCCTGTTGGGCCTGTCAGCAGGATAATTCCGTGTGGTGAATTTATTAAACTATTGAAGCTTTTTTTGATGTCCGGGACAAAGCCGAGCTTTTCCATCGTCAAGCCCGGTCCACCTTTGTCCAACAGTCGCAGGACAACGCGCTCACCGCCGGAGGTGGGGATAATCGAGACGCGAAGGTCCAGTTCCTTTTGGCCGATTTTGATACGGCTCTGACCGTCCTGTGGGAGTCTGCGTTCGGCGATGTTGAGGTTGGCCATAATTTTCAAGCGAGAGACCAGTGCTGCGAGTTGGTGTTTGTGTGGAGTAAAGACATCATGCAGTACGCCGTCTATACGGAAGCGGACCTTGACTTCGTCTTCGTAAGGCTCAACATGAATATCGCTGGCCCGATTGTTGACCGCCTGAAAGAGTATGGTATTGACCAGTTTTATAATTGGCCCCTGACTGGCGATGTTGAGCAGGTCTTCCTGGGGAGTTTTTGACATGACCTGGTCATTGTTATCAGTTGACGGTTTTTCCGTGAGTGTTTCATTTTCAGCTTGTTTTCCAAGCCCATGGTAATAGCAGCGAGTTATGGCCTGATCGATTTCGGCAGGAGGGCATATAACCCTTGGACAATGTTGTCCGAGCAGATTCGACACGGCATCATAGGCCTCGACATTAAGCGGGTTGTCCAGAGCAATGATGATTCGGTCCTGGTTGTCAACGATCGGCAATATATGCTGCTTTTTCAGGAAATCGAGCGGCACCATTTTGACCAATTCAGATTTAAGCTTGTCAGGCGAGATCGTATCTAGATAAGGAATGTCCCACTGCTGAGCCAGGGCCTGATAAAGCTGGGTAGCGGTGATAAAGCCCTTTTCGATGAGAATCCGACCAAGTTCCATCCGCGGCCTGCGTTTCTGCTGCTCACGCAGCGTCAGGTCGAGTTGCTCAGCGGTAAGCTCTGTTTCGCGTAGCAATATTTGTCCAATAGATTCGGTATTCATGGTTCTGTTTATCGCCAAATGGATTTCGATGTATCCAGGTTTTCGATATTTTTTCCCTTGAGCCGTTTTTCAAGTTCCGGTGCGATTTCGGCCTGCTTTTGTTTGGTTATCTTTTCCATGTCCGATTGTCCATTTATAACATGAGGTGTAATGAACAACAGCAGATTTGTTTTTTGCAGGCGATCGCGTTTGTGCCTGAACAAGGGGCCGAGCAAAGGTATATCGCCGAGCAAAGGTATTTTGTTTTCCAGTGTGATTTTGTCATCACGTATCAAACCACCAATAACCATGGTGGAGCCGTCTGCCATGGAAATTTCTGTGATTACCTGTCGTTTGGCGGTGGTGGGTGTGTCGGCAGACAAGCCGGTGACACCTTCGATCAATTGTGTAAATTCACTGTCGATCTCCAGTCGGATCAGTCCGCCCTGACTGATATGCGGCGTGATATTCAGGTTGACGCCAACATCCTTGTAATCAATGGTTCTTATGACGGTGGGTGTGCCGGGGTCGGTCTCAGTGATGCGCTGGTTGGTCACGAATGGGATATTATCGCCAACGATAAACTTTGCCAGCCTATGGTTGGAAGTTACAATATGGGGAGTAGAGAGGATATTCACACTTGATTGTTTCTCAAGAGCACTGAGAATGGAACCGATTTGTACATTACCTCCAACTTCTTTGAACGCTCCAACACTAAAACCTTCCAGGTTACCCTGTGCGGCATCAACGCGAATACCAAAATTAGTACTGCCAAAGTAACGGATACTGTCTGAGACGGCCTGATCAAGAGTGGCCCAATCGATGCCTATTTCCTGCAGATTTTCTTCACTGACTTCGATAATGCGCAACTCCACCAGGACCTGCTCACGAATAATATCGAGTTTTTCGATTATGCCGGCGATGACTTTGTAATCCTGAGGTGAAGCGTTAATGATAAGTGAACTGGTGCCGAGGTCAGGCGTGATATTCATCGGCGTTTGAACAGAATTTTGGCCGACGGCTTTCAGGCTGACCATAGCCAGTGACAGTGAATCGGCGACTTCCTTGGCATTGGCATTCTTGAGATACACAACATGGACATTGCCGGCGCCGACAGGATTTTCAATATCGAGCCGACGTACCATGTCCTTTATGATTTCGCTGTCCTGCTGATTGGCGGTAACAATGAGGGAATTGGTTCTTTGGTCCGGTTTGATCAGTATTCCGGTTTGAATTTGCGTTGTTTGGCCGGGGCCTCTGGAACGGCTCGATACAGTTTTGCTTTTCTGCATCATTATATCAGTTATTTGTTTGCTGAGCACCTGTGCGGAGGCATATTTTAAGGGGATGACAGTTAAAATTTCCTGAGCATTAGAGACATCGAGCTGCCGAATGATTTTGGCAATGTGGTGAATATTTGCTGAAGTGCCTGTTACTATAATAGTGTTAGTAGGAGGGTATGTCGTCAGTTGAGCGCCATCGGGCAAACGCCCGGTGAGGATACCGCTGACTTCGACGGCGTCGGCATATTTTAAGGGCATAAGCTGAGTAATCACGGAATCGTTCTGTGGGATCTGCGCAGGATCGCATCCTATTGCCATGCTGATATTCTGTTTGGAAGCTTTGCTTCGCTGTACTATTTTGACGTGGTCCGCGGTCGGCACAGCAGCAAATCCTTTCACTTCCAGAATAGACTCCAGGAAATGGTAAAGATCGCCCAGGCGTATCTGGGTTGGCGAAAGCACGGTAACGCTACCGCTGATATTATCATCGATTATAAAGTTTATGCCGGTGAGTTCACTTATCGTTTTGAGGACGAGGCGTATATCGGCCTGATCGAAATTGACCGTTATCAGTTTGTCGGCCAGGTTGGGGTCGCTCAAAGCAGGTAACTTCAGGGTAACATCTTCAAATGGTGTTTCTATAACAGGTGGGATATTCTGCGTTACATCCGTAGTTTCAGCGGGTGGTTGGAGTTCGATGATATTATCGGCGGCGGGTTCAATTGATTCTGGAGTGACTACCGGATCAGGTATTTTTTCTTTAGTGGCAGGAATAGTGATGATCGGTTCAGTTTTTTGTGCCATCGCGGCAGGTGAATGCCTGGCAGTTACTTCAACCGCGACACCTTCAGGACGGCATCCGGAGGTCAGGAGACATACGAGGCAGAAGAATATACCTAAGCTAGTTATAACCATATCAGAGATACTCCGGCGCCGAAAGCCTTTTAGACTCTTACGAGTCATTTTCTGCGCAAAATGGTCACAAAATTTAAGTTGCCAACAAGATTGCCAAAGTCCTGTTTGGTTCCGGCTTGTCCGGATTATGGTATTAACTATTTTAGTTGTTGTTTTCAAGTGCATTTGATCTCGTTTTATTTTAAGGGAAAAGATAATGTTTTAAGTCTGTCGTTTCTCAAAAGCTCGATGTCGAGGTGGGGCTGGGTGGCGGCTTTTTTGAAAACCTGGAAGGCTTTTTGTTTGTTGGTGAGTTTTTGGTTGTTGACGACCTGAATGACGTCACCATTTTTCAGGCCCAGAAGTTCTGCCATTTCAACCTTTTCCAGGCCGGTGATGCGTAGGCCACTGGGCTGATTGTCAACTATATAAGGTTCTATTCGAGCAGTTTCGAGGAAATCTTCTAAAAATTCGTTTCTAATTTGTGATCTGGTTTTTGGCTTTTTATCAGCCGTGGCAGGCTGTGATGATACAAATTTGTTTTTGCTGTTTTGGCTGGTGGTAGATTTATAGTTGTTGAGTTTTAGTGTTTTTTTGTGTCCACGGCAGAGAAGGATTACCGCGTCTTTTTTTATATCCACAATACGGGCGTCAGCGATCATATCGCCGGTTTTGTAAAGATCGGTTTTCTCTGTAGAAAGGTCCTTGATAATAGCTCGGGCAATATCGTCAGGGCCAGCGACAGTGCCCTGCAAAACAAGGTTGAGTTCCAATTGGCCGAGTTGCTCTGCCGAAATAGTCTGGTTCTGTTCGGCGGATTCATCAATCGCAGTCGATGGGTTAGTCCCGTCGAACAGATTCCTGGCCACAATATCATCGTAATTTTTACGAGAAGGTGGAACTGCCGGGCTGGATGTTTCAGATAAACTGTCTTCTTTCGGAGCCGCATGAAGGGGCGAAGCGTTCTCTGGTTTATCCTGTCTCAGTACAGTTTTGGCGATTACATAGCCAAGCAACAAGATCAGCATCAGATTAATCAAAAACATTATTTTACGGGTATTCAATTCAGTTCTCCGTATTGCAGAAATACACCACCTCCGCTTACGGTTTATCGTCCTGTTAGTTAGCGTACTTAAAGGTTTTAAAGTCGGTTTGGCTGATTATCACCCCCAGAGACATTTTTCGGATTAATATGTTGAAAACAGAGCTTTTATCGGTCCCTGCTCAAACCAGTATCATCGCTGTAACTGCGTAGAATGTGTTGGCCAGTCCATGGAACAAAATGGGAGCCAATAACGATCTGGTGCGGACAAAAAGCCAGCCCATGGCCAGTGCCGGGAAAAATGTTAGCACCGATAATATGTTTTCCAACAGTATGACGTGAGCCAGCGCAAAAGCTGCCGCCGAAATAACAATGGTTATCCATTGCCATAACCGGGTGTATTTGGCCGAGAGATTTGTTTCGAGTTGTAACAGATTGCCCAGCACATAACGCCGGAAAAAGAATTCCTCTGCCACAGCAACGTACATGAACTGATACAATATCCAGTTGATCCATGAGCCTTTTTCAATCACGGGTATTAACGGAAGGCCCATTCCAAAAAACCGCAGCAGTAATAAACCGCCAAAGGCTGCGGGAAACACCACCAGGCAACTGACCACCAACAGTTTAAGTGAATATCCGATCTTGACCGGGCTCAAGCTGATTCCGCCGAATTTTTCACCTCGTATGACAGCAGGAAGCAGAGCGGCCACAACAAGAACCGCAGGAAAGATCAGCCAACCCATTCTGCCGATGAATATATCTTTCAGAAAACTCATCAACAAGACCGCAGTTACAGTTACCAGAACAAGCTCAAATATGCGGTTCGAGACAGTCTGGCAGCTTTGGCCTTTATAATGACAAACCGGTGTTATTTCTGATGATCGTAACATTGCGATTCCGTTCCGGACTTTCTGCTTTGCCTGGTGTCTCTAACTCAGGATTTCGATTTATGCGTATTACATCGTTTGAGGGATAGAAATACCGCGGTTAGCACGATATAGGGCAGGAAATATCCGATTATTTCATATAATCCGCCCTGGCCAGAACCGTAACGGCTCATGGAGCATCCACCGCCGCCGCTACCGCCAGATGATTGGCTTGATTCGCTTTCCCGAGCCACGACATATTGGGTAAAGTGAGTGGTTTTGTAGCGTATGGCATGCAGGGTTGGCGAAATAATAATATGCTCGATATTTGATACTCCCGATTGGCTGAAATTCCCTGTCTGGATATTGTACCAATATACAGATTCATCGCCGATATCTGTAACAGCATAAGGGATGGTAATCGTAACCGGTCTTGGAAATTCCATGCTGCTACTGGGTCCAAATTCGTAGCGGGAGATGATGTCCATTGCTGTCATTGTCGCCGAAGATGGTGGATTGTTAATGCGACGAATACTCACCTCAACGTCGGTGCAAAAAGCACCAGCAGGTATTTCTACGCTAACATCATTTTCACTGGTAATATTATCCGGATGAGTGCCGACAAAGCCGCCTTTTGAAGCGATGATATCTTTTTTTGCCAGTGCTTCGGAACTGATTAAAGTGGTTCCGGCATAATAGATATCAGCGGTTCCATTGGTGGTATCGCACCAGAGGATATAAGGATGGCCATTAATATTTGAGTTCATTACCGGATGATACTGACAGGTATTAGTGAGATCGTCATCTGTAACCCAAACATTGGTTCCAAAGGCGAGCTGCGAATCGGGATTTAAAAGCCGATCCACAGGCTCCGTCTCGGCAAAGTAAATATCACTATCATTGTTGCCTTCAAGAATATTACGATCATCCTGCCAACAGGCAAAGACCTTCAGATTGTTGTCGCTGTCGAGACTGGTAGTAATCGTAGGACAGGATTGGTCTGCCCCGGAACTATCGTCAACAATATTGATTCCAGTCAACGGACTGTCCGGCAAACCTCCTGAAGTGGCCCCGTAGTATATATCCTTATTGCCTGAAGTGTTGTCAACCCATAACAAGTGCACGATGTTTCCTTCCGGTTCTGTGTCAATTGCCGGGCTGGTTTGGTTATGATTGTTATTAACTATTGGCACATTAGCCCATGAACCGTAATTCGAGGCGGCACCGTAAATGTCGGTTGAACCATTTCTGGAATCAGTCCAGACGAGATAAACCGTATTGTCGGCATCGACAGCGATGGCCGGTTCGGTTTGATCGGCGCTGTCGGCGGCAATCGGAGTGATGATTTTATTGGCAAAATCATCACCGGAAGCAGCAATATATATATCGTAATTGCCTTTTCGATCATCCTGCCAGGCGATATAAATCCGGGTAGGTGCGTGAGAATCGACAGCCAGAACAGGATTGGTCTGATTAGCTTTGGTATTAGCAACTTTAACGGCTTGCGAGAAGTTCACACCATCTGTCGAACTGGAGAACCAGATGTCCCAGTTACCTTTGGAATTATCCTGCCAGGCCAGGTATAGCTTATCATTGCTGTCTATCGCGATTGCTGGGTTGCATTTGTCGTAGGGATCGTCGGTAATTTGTATGCTGCTTTCAAAGGCGTTTGTACCTGCGGGCTGTTTTGCGATGTAAATATTTCTACTGCCGGTTGGTCCCGCTTGCCAGACTACCCAAATATTGCCGCCGCTATCAAGAACGGTTGCCGCGTGTTCCTGAGGTAAGTTGGCGGTATCGGGACCAACCATTCTTTTTCCGCCGAATATACGCATCTCAGTTTTAAAGGAATAAACGTATTTGGGCATTGGGTTTCCGCCAAGATCGGCGGCGTTTACTGTAACATTTATTGTCTGATCGTAATTGAAGACAGCCTTGGGTTGGTACGTAAATGTATAATCTGCTTTTGTCCCCGTTCTGCGACATCGTCCGAGATCACTGGCATACTCGGTCGCACCGCCCGCATAAATAATATCGTTTTGAATACGAATCACCACCGAATTTGGGTCCACGCCAGCCCCAATGTCA
>Ga0210003_1004355_pt1 | contig 11240 bp, 9 predicted proteins | sample LantaG_FD_182804 | JGI IMG/M metagenome (GOLD analysis project Ga0210003, IMG submission 182804) | Deep subsurface microbial communities from Baltic Sea to uncover new lineages of life (NeLLi) - Landsort_02402 metaG (SPAdes) (version 2) | ecosystem: Environmental > Aquatic > Marine > Oceanic >...
CGTGGTGAAGTAAGTATCCCGGAATATCATAGCGATACAAACTGGCAGCAGGAGGTACAACACGATTATGTCTTTGACCTTAGATACATCAAGGGGCAAGAGCATGCCAAGAGAGCTCTGGAGATAGCAGCAGCAGGAAGACACAACATCCTCATGTGCGGTCCACCAGGGAGTGGCAAGACCATGATGGCTCGCTCTCTACCATCAATATTACCTCAGCTAACCATGGAGGAAGCTATAGAAGTGACCAAGATTTATAGTGTCAGCGGTTTGTTGCCACAGGATACCCCTGTCATCACGGAGCGCCCATTCCGCTCTCCTCACTACACCATTTCTAACGCCGGCTTGGTGGGAGGCGGGCAATGGCCACGACCCGGGGAGATAAGCTTAAGTCACTACGGTGTACTGTTTCTGGACGAATTCCCTGAGTTTGGACACGCCACACTGGAATCGCTGCGCCAGCCAATGGAAGACCGAACAGTCACTGTTAGTCGCGCCCATGGCAGTATTACCTTCCCCGCTAGCTTTATGTTAGTAGCAGCTATGAACCCCTGCCCCTGCGGCTATTACGGAGACCCGTTTAAGGAATGCAGGTGCTCTCCTGGGGAAATTTCTCGCTACCATAAGAGGTTAAGCGGACCACTGCTGGATCGCATTGACATCTTTATCGATGTCCCCCATATCGATTATGAAAAGCTCACCGAAGATAAGCCTGTAGAAACTTCAGAGAAGGTCAGGGGAAGAGTTAAGACACCTCATGAAATACAGGTAAAGCGTTTTCAGGGTACAAAGCTAAAGTGTAATGCTGATATGACGCCCAAGGAAGTGAAGGAATTCTGTATCGTAGAATCAGCGGCGCAGAGCTTACTCCGTGCCGCTATGAAGCAGCTTCATCTTACCGCTCGAGCTTTTCATCGTGTACTTAAGCTATCCCGCACCATAGCTGACATGGAACAAAGCGATATTATCAAGACATACCACATTGCCGAAGCTCTACAATACCGTCACAGAGCAATAATCTAAATATCAATACAAAATAAGCCACAAAACACCACCAGCAATCGCTAGTATGATACCAATGATGAGGGAAATCTTGCCGCCTATTTGCCAGGCACTCAGCCAAGAACGCTCCGGCTCATGAGTGATAAACTCTTTAACATCTTTTTGGGTTGATAGGGAATCGTAATATTTCTCCTCTTCCCTTTTGTTCCAAAGTATAAAAGCAATGCCCAAAAGGATAAAGAAAACCCCCAGACCCAAAATAGCTTGACAGTTAGCGAGTGACATGCTATTTACTCCCGCTAAAAATTTCTTCTCTTTTCAGTAAACTCTACTTGATTTCTACAGAAGCCCCAGCAGCCTCCAATTTCTCCTTTATTGTCGCTGCCTCTTCTTTGGATATGCTCTCTTTTACTACCTGGGGAGCAGCTTCTACCAAATCTTTGGCCTGTTTCAACCCTAAATCGGTAACCTCACGTACTGCCTTAATAACCTCAATCTTCTTTTCCCCAATACTTGTTAGAGTTATGGTAAACTCTGTTTTCTCCTCTTCCGGAGGCGCTTCAGATGGCTGGCCGGGAGTTGCCGCGGGCACCGCTCCAAAAGCTACGGGAGCAGCACTAACTCCAAATTCATCCTCCAAAGACTTAACCAAATCAGCCAAATCCATTACTGTCATACTCTTAATAGCAGTAATGATATCTTCCTTGGTCATCCCCTTGGTCTCACTCTTCTTCGCCTTTGTTTTTGTGGATTTCTTCTTATCCTCTTCCTTCTCTTCTAACTTTTTTTCCTCTGGTGGCATTTCTTCCTCCTTTGTTATTCAGTAAAATCTTGTATCCGTGCTTGTAACACATTGTATAAACCAACTAACGGGGAGCTTAGAACATTATGCAAACGCCTCACAGGAGCCTGCATCTCAGCTATTAGTTGTGATATAAGCTCATTCCGAGATGGCAAGTTGGCCAGAACTATAACTTCATCAGCACTAAGCACTCGCTCTCCTAGCAACCCCCCCTTAATCTGCATCGCCAAGCCCGTCGATTTCACATACCGGTTTATAACTTTAGCTACCTGGCCCACATCATCATAGCCAAAAGCCAGAGCCGTAGGCCCATCAATAATATTCGCGAGTTTCTCCTTGCCAGCTCTTTGGGCAGCCAGACAAGCTAAGGTATTTTTTATTACATGGTAATTAACACCTGTGTCAGCTAATGTCCTTCGCAACTCAGTCATCTCCCTAGCTGTCACGCCCTGATAACCAGTAGCGATAACAATAGTGCTTCCAGACAGATCATCTGCCAATTTATCAATAATTTGTCTCTTCTTTTCTTTTAACATATCTCTATCCCTTAAATAAAAAACCTCTGTGCCAATGACACAGAGCTAAACAAAGCCTCGGCAGGCAAATATTTAAACCACCTGGGATTATACCTCCATCCCTTTATCTAGCTAAGGGTGATACCTGCCATCATTGGCAACAATTCAATTATAACAGAAACAGTTAAGTAGCTAAAGCCATTGCTGACTTAAGATCCAGCTTAAATCCTGGTCCCATGCTGGTAGATAACGATATACTCCTAATATACTGCCCTTTAGCCCCGCTGGGCTTGGCTTTGACTATAGCCTCAATCACCACTGCCAGGTTTTCTAGAAGCTTATCTTTGTCAAAGCTAATTTTGCCTATAGGCAGATGTATAATAGCTGTTCTATCCAGGCGAAACTCTGCCCGGCCCTTGCGCGCTTCAGTTATAGCCCCAGGTAAATCCTGAGGCGATACCACAGTGCCAGACTTGGGATTAGGCATCAAACCGCGCCTCCCCAAAATACGCCCAAGTTTGGCTACCTTGGGCATCATATCCGGCGTAGCCATAGATACGTCAAATTCAAGCCATCCATCCTCGATTTGCTTAATAAGTTCATCCGCTTCAGCATAATCAGCTCCAGCTTCTTTAGCTAACTTTATTGCCTCCCCCTGGGCAAAAACGAGTACCCGTATTCTTTTACCGAGCCCGTTAGGCAATAAAACCACACCACGTACTTGCTGGTCAGCGTTGCGCGGGTCAACTCCCATTCTCAAGTGAAGTTCAACCGTCTCATCAAATTTGGCATACGCAGCTTTCTTAGCTAATTCAATAGCTTCTTCAGGTGAATAGAGCTTTAAACTATCACTAAGTTTACTAGCTTCACGGTATTTCTTACCACGCTCTGCCATTTATTCTACCTCCACACCCATACTTCTAGCGGTGCCTTCAATAATGCTGGCTGCTTTATCAATATCAGTAGTGTTAAGATCCTTCATTTTACTTTGAGCAATCTGGTAAAGCTTATCTCTACTTATCTTGCCTACTTTGTCACCTTTAGGATTACCGCTACCTTTCTCAATCCCTAAAGCGCGCCGTAACAAATCAGAAGCAGGGGGCATCTTAGTAACAAAACTAAAGGAGCGGTCAGCATATACAGTTATTTCCGCCGGAATAATGAACCCTTCTTGGGAGGCGGTTCGCTGGTTATATTCCTTACAGAAAGCCATGATATTAACGCCATGTTGTCCTAAAGCTGGCCCTACCGGTGGCGCTGGAGTAGCCTGACCCGCTTGTATTTGTAGCTTAATTACTGCCTGAACTTTCTTTGCCATGCTATATCCTTTCTACTCCCAAAAAGTCTAGCTCCACAGGTGTCTCCCTGCCAAAAAGCGATAACATGACTACCGCTCTACCTTTATCCAAGTTAAACTCCTCCACCTTTCCAATAAAGTCCATAAAGGGGCCACTGGTTACACGAATACTATCCCCCTTCTTAAAAGCTACCTTAACCTCCGAAGGAGCTTCCTCCATCCGTTGCAAAATGGTGTTTGCCTCTTCTTCAACTAAAGGCACTGGTTTATCACCAGAGCTAACGAAGCCAGCAACACCGGGAGTGTTCCGCACTATGTCCCAACTATGCTCATCCAAGCTCATACGAACCATAATATAACCGGGAAAAGCTTTTTTGGTCACTGTGCGTCGCTTCCCACTTTTGATTTCAATCTCATTAGTCGTAGGTATTACCACTTCAAATATCTTGTCACCAGCATCCATATATTTAATACGTTGCTCCAAGTTCCTCTTAGCTCGATCTTCACGACCAGAGGATACATATAATAAATACCACTGTCCGTCAGGCTTCATTCTCAACCACCGTAAATAAAATCAACAAAGAACCTAGTGAAACCATAATCTAAGGCACCCAAGATAACTCCAACAACAATACAAACAATGAGAACTAAAATGCTTAATCGTAAAGTCTCCTGCCTTGTTGGCCAGTGCGCCTTCTTTAATTCCTCTACTGCTTCCTTAAAGAAACTCAGCCTTGATTTCTTCTTGACTGGCGCAGTCACAGGCTTGACAGCTTTGGCCTTCCGAGTACGATTTGTCATAAACTACTTTGTTTCTCGATGAAGCACATGAGTACGGCAACGTGGACAATACTTCCTCAACTCCAAACGCCTCGCATCATTCTTCTTATTCTTGACAGTAGTATATGTCCTCTCCTGACATTGGCTGCAAGCCAGGTGAATAATTGTTCGCAGCCCTCCCTTCTTCTTGGCCATGCTTACACGCCCACTTTAGTGATCACACCAGCGCCTACTGTCCTGCCTCCTTCTCTGACAGCAAATCGCAATCCTTCCTCCATAGCCACAGGGTAGATAGTCTTAATACTCATATGGTTTAAGCTATCACCAGGCATAGCCATTTCAACGCCTTCAGGCAGGCTTATGACGCCGGTGACATCCGCCGTTCTAATAAAAAACTGAGGCTTATATCCACTGAAAAATGGAGTATGCCTGCCTCCCTCCTCTTTCTTCAAAATATATACCTCAGTCTCAACTTCACTGTGAGGCTTAATTGAACCTGGCTTAGCTAGAACCTGGCCTCTCTCTATCTCCTCCCTGTCTATACCTCGTAGCAGCAATCCAATAGCATCACCGGGCTCCGCCTCAGCTACTGACTTATGGAACATTTCAACGCTGGTTACCACCGTTTTTTTGGTCTCCTTCAACCCCACTATTTCAACTTCCTCCCCCGGCCTTATAACACCGCGCTCTACTCTACCTGTGGGCACAGTTCCTCGCCCCTTAATACTGAATACATCCTCTACAGGCATTAAGAAAGGCTTATCCTTGTCTCTTTTTGGCAAGGGAATATATTCGTCCACAGCATCCAGTAATTTCCATACCGGGCCACACCACTGACAATCTCTCTTTCCACAACCGCATTCCAGAGATTTAAGAGCGCTCACCCGGACGATAGGAACTTCATCACCTGGGAAATTATACTTTTTAAGTAAATCTCTAACCTCCATTTCCACAAGGTCTAACAGCTCAGGATCTTCCATTAAATCTACCTTGTTTAGAGCTACCAATATGCGAGGAACCCCTACCTGGCGAGCCAGTAGGATATGCTCCCTGGTCTGTGGCATAGGACCATCATCAGCAGCAACTACCAGAATGGCTCCATCCATCTGGGCCGCTCCAGTTATCATATTCTTGATGTAGTCAGCATGTCCCGGACAGTCAACATGACAATAATGGCGCTTCTCAGTTTCATATTCAATGTGAGAGATAGCAATTGTCAATCCTCTGGCTTTCTCCTCAGGAGCATTATCTATAGAGTCAAACGGGCGAAACTGGGCAAGACCCGATTTGGCTAATGTCTGTGTTATTGCCGCAGTTAATGTAGTCTTCCCGTGATCCACATGCCCTATCGTACCCACATTGAGATGCTCCTTAGTGCGCTGAAAAACCTTTTTTGACATTTCAATAACCTCCTTTATCTAAAAGCCCACAACCAGATTCGAACTGGTGACCCCGTTCTTACCAAGAACGTGCTCTACCAACTGAGCTATGCGGGCACATTATACCACATTATGGAGGGGATAGGATTCGAACCTATGTAGCCCACTGGGCGGCAGATTTACAGTCTGCTCCGATTAACCACTCCGGCACCCCTCCCGCTAAAAGTTTACCACAAGTCCTTTGAATAAATCCAACGCCAGCCCGAGAGGGGACTCGAACCCACTAACCTACCGATTACAAATCGGTTGCGCTACCGTTGCGCCACTCGGGCAACTTTTCGGCAAGCTAGTATAAATAAGGGCAAACGCAATGTCAAATATATATACCAGACCAGAAAGCATACCCTCAAAGTCAAAAAGGCAGCAACTCACATTTTGCCATTTATAACCAAGCCGCAATGAATTCTCTGTTATTATGCTTTAGTAACCTGGCAAAGCTGTGATTTAAAAGGGCCGAAACCTGAGATGGGATCAAGGTTTTGGTCATCAACAAGAATGTTAACATTGGCTTCACCAGGCCACTGGTGCGGTATCATAACCACACCAGGCAGTATTGTGTCGGTAACATCGGCCTTAAGCTTTATGCTGCCCCTGGGTGAACTGACTATTAGTACATCACCCGATTTGATTTCTCGTGCCTTGGCATCAGAGGGATTTATCTCCACCAGTGGCTCCGGCAGCATCTCACGCAACTGGGGGATATTGCGAAACTGCGAATGGGTAAAGGGCAGTTTCCTGGCTCCCGATGTCAATATCAATGGGAAAGAGGCTGCCAGGTCTGGCTGGCTTAATGGACTTTCCATAGGCTCCTCATATACTGGAAGTGGTTCATAGCCATGTTGCGCCAGAATGGAAGAGGCAATTTCCACCTTACCCGAGGGGGTCTGAAATCCCGCCTTCTCATAATATTTTGCTGGCCTCGGGGGCATAGTAAACGGTATTCCTTCAGGATTCTCTCTCAAGTCTTTAAGAGTTACACCTGAGGGCTCCAGAATGTGGCTGAAGCATTTCTCAATGTCGCCATCCCAGAATTCATCGCCAAGTCCCAATCTCTTGGCCAGTTCGAACAGGATTTTCCATTCCGGCCAACTTTCACCTATGGGCTTAATGGCTGGTTCTATCAGGCTGGCAAACCCTCTATTGCGTGGTGGCATTGCCAGTATAGGACGCTCCAGCCAGGATGATACGGGAAGTATTATGTCAGCAAGTTGTGCGCCAGGAGTATGAAAGTATTCGCTAACCACTATGAAATCCAGCTTCTTAAGGTTTTCTACTAAGCGGTTGGTGTTAGGGAAATGCATTGGATTCAGGCCTGCTCCGAATATAGCCTTGATGGGGTAGGGTGTGCCACTTTCGATTCGGTCCGCCAGGACATTAGATTTCATCTCCCTATACAGCTTGGTCCAAATTGGGAACCTATCTGCCCCAAGGCCTGGCGGCAGGTTATCCACCCGCTCATGAAGAGTAATATCATTTGTTGGTAGAGGTGCAGGAGGCCATCGATTACCTCCAGGCACTTCAAAGTTGCCTGTTAGGGCTGGAAGTAAAATGATTGCCCTATGGTTCTGCACACCGTTGGAACTATGGGTAGTAGCACAGGCACTCATCCCTATCTGGGCCGGCTTCTGGGTGGCATATAATATAGCCGCTTCCCTGACCTTGTCGGCTGGCACCCAGGTTATCTGTTCTACCCTATCCGTCGGATATTCCTGAACCAGCTTCTTCAGGCCATCGAATCCCACTGTCCACCTTTCTACAAATTCCCTGTCATAAAGCTGCTCGTTGATAATTACATTCATCAGTCCCAGTGCCAGGGCGCCATCAGTGCCAGGACGCAGTTGAAGATGTATGTCCGCCATAGATGCAATATTGGTGCGGCGTGGGTCAACCACAATAAGCTTGAGCCCTTTTCGTCTTGCCGCAAGGTGAGCTTTCCACCTCCAGGGTATTGAATTCTCCACGCTAGAGCTCCATATTAACTTACACTTGGTGGCAGGGTCGATAATCGTGCTCTGCCCAGCCAAGCTGCCATAGTCCTCACCATAGGTCATGGCAGCAGCCAGCCATGTGGCAGAGAAGCAGTTGCTGCTCTCAGTGCAATAATTCGGTGAACCGAAAGCATGAGTTAGGCGGTGAAAACAGGGTCGAGGATCCTTGGTATAGGAAATCCAGAAAACTACAGATTCAGCTCCATATTCAGTCTTTATTTTCTGAAACTTGCTGGCTATTGTATCCAAAGCTTCATCCCAGGAAATTCGCACAAAAGAGCCGTCTCCCCGCTCACCAATACTTTTCAACGGGTACTTCAAGCGGTCAGTGTGATAGACAAAGTCCAGCTGAGCCTTCCAGCGGGGGCAAGTGTCTATCACATCCTGGTTTACCATATCAATCTTTATTGCCCTGCCCTGGCGAATATGAATCTTTGTCTGGCAAGAGTCATGACACATATGGCAGATACCATCTTTGACCATCTCTTGCTCTTCCATATCGTTCTTAACATCTTCCATGGTTATTGCTCCTTTCACCTCCTGCCCTTTACTTCAAAATATACTCGCTCTACACATATTATATACCACGCTTCTTGAAGTACATTTAATATATTGTGCCATACTATATCACCCAAAGGTGAGTTTGAAATCCCCTGCCCATTCAGATATAATAAAGTCATTACTGCTCTCTAGAGAAGAAATCCCAAGATTTTCACTCTTCTCTCGGGCATTAGTTCAAATAGTCTCTAACTTCATTTCTTTTGTCAAGAGAGCTTCTCTTGAAGTAACCAGAGAGGGTTAAAAGAAACTAGAAAGGAAAAAATGGTTAAAAGAATTGTTTCTACAGGAAGAGGTGGAAGTGGAAAAACGACCTTCATAGCCCTAGTCACCAAATATCTAAGTTGCCAAAATCATCCACCACTACTCATTGACCTGGATAACGACCAGAATCTTTCTGACATGCTCGGTGTGGACTTGGAAAAGGAGAATGTTAGGACTATTGCAGATGTGCTTTTCGACCTGCAAAAAGGCAATGCCTACAAAGAGATAAAATCCATGACTATGCCACAAAAAATAGAATACCTGTTTCACAGCGATTGCATATACGAGTCAAAATTATTTGATTTAATTTCCCTGGGAGCAAAGTGGACTAGCGGCTGCTACTGTCTACCATACGATTTGCTTAGCGAGCTTATCCCTAAAAGGGCAAACAATTATCAGTACACGCTTATAGATACTCCAGCAGGATTGGAGCACTTGAATAGAAGGGTAATATCGGAGATGGATGACCTGTTTGTTGTCTTGGATCCTTCCATAAAATCGCTGAATAACGTGCAAAGGACGCAAAAGCTTGTCGAAGACCTGGATATTAAATATAAGAACTTCTATCTAGTAGCAAATTATCGATTTAATGAAAAGCAAGAAGAATATGTTCAGCATATAGACGGAGCATCCTACCTCGGGAAAATAGAATATGATGCTAATGTAGAGGAATACAACCTAACTGGAAGGTCACTGCTCGACTTACCACAGGATTCGCCAGCTTTTTTATCTATTAAAAGAATATTAGCCAAAGCAGGTTACAAAGAAAGCTAAAGTTAGAAAGGAAGGGGAAAAAATTGTCAGAATTTGTCATCACTTCGGCCACAAAAGGTGCTACTGCTATTGTTAAGCAAGCAAGTGAGCTGGTTGATGAATCAATTGAAAAATTAGGAACTGATACATCTGTTTCCTTCCCAAACACAGCTTATTATCTACCTGTTATCTATGGTTTCACCGGCCAGGAAGTAAGGAATCTTGGCAATCTACTCCCAGCTATCAATTATGCTCGCAACCTGCTAGATGACCCGCCCGATGACCCGTCAAACAATAAAACGTTACAAAATATTGGGATAGCTACACTAATTGCTGAGGAAATTATTGAGGGAGTGCGATTTGCCAGGGGTGAGCAGCCAGAGGTACGCAATGGATGCCCACTCAATGGCCCTATCGATGATGTACAGTTGCGCGCCTGGGGAGTTCAGCTAGTCGATGGCAACATCACTGGAGTAGCTGCTATTATCGGCGCTGCCAAGAGCAACGAGGTAGCGGTTAAAATTATACGTGAACTCCAGTCTAAGGGTTTGCTTACATTGCTTTGTGGCAATGTAAGTGGTATATCCATAGTCGACCAACTGTTACAAGAAGGGATAGAGTTAGGCTATAACACACTTGCTGTCCCGCTGGGGACAGACACCATCTCTGCTGTCTACGCCCTTGGCTACGCCAGCCGGCTGTCTTTCAGCTTTGGGGGTATCAAGGCTGGTGATTCCGAGCAGATGTTGCTCTGGAATAGACAGCGTGCTCCTGTTTTTGTGATAGCTCTGGGAGAAATAGATAAGTTGAAGTGTGCCACGGCAGCTGGTGCTTTAACCTATGGATTTCCCTTGATTGCAGACACTGCTATTCCAGGTATCATTCCTTTTGACACAGCAAAACAAGCACAAATCATCAGTATGCCCTTCGATGACATTGCTGGGGATGACGATATTGAAAGAGCCATGCAGCTAGTACAGCGTTCTATTGAAGCGCGTGGAATAAAAATCAAGGTTAGCAAATTGTCCTTGCCCATCGCTTATGGCTCAGCCTTCGAAGGCGAGGTAGTACGCCGTGCCGATATGCAAATAGAATTTGGTGGTAAGGGAGGCACTTGCTTTGAGTGGCTAACAATGCGGGACATGGATGAGATAGAAGATGGCATAATCAACATAATCGGGCCCGATCCTGCTATTTTTGAAGCTGGTACCAACACACCCCTGGGTATCATAGTAGAAGTAGCGGGGGAGAAGATGGAAAAGGATTTTGAGCCTATCCTGGAAAGACAGATACACCACTTTATAAACGGCGCCGATGGAGTTCAACATGTAGGACAAAGAGACATCGCCTGGATCCGAATCAGCAAAGCCGCTTTTGACAAAGGATTCACTATTAACCATATAGGTAATATCATCCATGCCAAGCTGCATGAGCAATTCAGTACCCTGGTGGATAAAGTGCAGGTGACCCTCTATACCGAGCTAGATAAAGTAAAGACGCTAATGGAGGAAGCTCGCAACGTATATCGTGAGCGTAATGAACGTATAGCTGGTATTACAGATGCGTCAACAGATACATTTTATAGCTGTACTATGTGTCAATCGTTCGCTCCAAATCACGTTTGCGTCATCAACCCTGAACGCGTAGGGCTATGTGGCGCCTACAACTGGTTCGACTGCAGAGCGGCCTTCGAGATAAACCCGACAGGAGCCAATAAACCTGTGCCCAAAGGCAAACTTATCGACCCTGTGAAGGGTGAATGGGAGGGAGTGAACAAGTTTGTTTATGAACACTCAAATATGCGTGTGGAGCGGTTCACTATGTATTCCCTTATTGATGCAC
>Ga0210003_1004356_pt1 | contig 11238 bp, 11 predicted proteins | sample LantaG_FD_182804 | JGI IMG/M metagenome (GOLD analysis project Ga0210003, IMG submission 182804) | Deep subsurface microbial communities from Baltic Sea to uncover new lineages of life (NeLLi) - Landsort_02402 metaG (SPAdes) (version 2) | ecosystem: Environmental > Aquatic > Marine > Oceanic >...
GATCTAACTGGTGCAAATGATACTGGAGTGCAATTTACAAAAAAGGGTTACAACACAATAGTATCAGTATTGGATGAACAATCAACCATAATTATTCCTGATAATTTAGATGTTTTTGTAATGGATACTGAAACTCGCGAATTAGAAAGTAAAGCAGCCAGAAGGAGATTAAAAAGTATCTTAGGAAAAATAAATATAAATAAAAAAGATGTAGTGTATAAAAAGGTAGATTCAACTCTAAGAGGTAATATGGGTGATGAGATCGAAGAAATAATGATAATTTTAAATAGAGATATCTGTATTTTTAGCCCCAGTTATCCATCCTATCAAAGAATAACTATAGGTGGTTATTTGGTTGTCGACCAGAAACCCTTAAGTTTGAGTGAGTATTCTTACGACAATTCAACACAGGTAGAAAATTCTTTTATCCCCTTTTTATTAAAAACCCAGACTAATTTTCCGGTTGGGCAGATTGACTTAAAAGATGTTGCTAAAGGGCAAAAAACTATTTTATCAAAAATAAATGAATTATATCAAAAAGGAAATAAAATAATAGTTATTGATTCTACTAACGAGGAACATTTAAAGGATATATTTGCAAGCAGCTTAAAGCTTGATAGGCCAGTTTTATTTTCAGGATCTGCAGGCTTAGCCAATCATTTTCCTAATATAAATAATAAGCATGAAGTTCTCAAAATAAAGGTTGAAGATAATAAAGGTCCGGTTATAGTCGTTGCAGGTTCGCGAAATTCTATCATGGAAGATCAAATAAATTATCTTAAAAATAGGTTAAATGTTAGCGAATTAAGAATAGATTTAGAGCAGGTTTTTTCTAATAAAGATAAAATCTTAGATGGTTATACTTCTGTATGTCTTGAGGCGATAAAAGGTAACCACGATTTAGTAATACATACTGATGCTATTTATAATGAAGAGAAATTAATCAATAAAAAGCTGATGTTGAAATACAATATTGGTTTTAGAGAACTAGAGATTGAAATTAAAAATTTTCTTGGTAAACTTACTTCTAAAATAATAAAAAATAGTTCTTCAAGGAATCTAATTTTAACTGGTGGAGATGTAGCCTTAGGAGTTTGTAAAGAGTTAAGCATATATAATATGAATATTTTAGATGAACTTTTACCAGGCATTCCTTTGGCTATCGCTAATTATAAAAATTATAATTTAAACATTGTAACTAAAGCGGGTGGATTCGGCAAAGAAGATACCTTATATCATTTAATTAATAAATTAAAAAACTATTAAGAATGGAGGAAGGGTTCATTATTCATTGATAGTGGACTAGATTATATCTTACAATGAAAAGACCAATTATTGGTATTACTATGGGAGATCCCGCAGGTATTGGAGCAGAGATTGCAGTAAAAGCGCTAGGCAATGAAGAGATTTATAGAAAATCAAAACCAGTGGTTATTGGGAGTAAATCTGTGATAGATGATGCACTAAAATTTATTCCTTCAAATTTAAAGTTGAATGTTATTAAAAATACAGAAGAGATAAAAGGAGAATTCGGAATAATAGATCTTATAGATTTGGACAATATAAAACTCGATGAATTTAATTATGGGAAAGCAAGCGCTAAAGCAGGCCAGGCATCATTAGATTATATTTACAAGGGCATTGATTTAGCTATGGAGGGCTTAGTAAACGCGGTAGTGACCGGGCCTATTCACAAAGAAGCTATCAAGGCTGCCGGTTCACCTTACGCTGGTCATACTGAGATATTTGCATCTCGTACTAAAACAAAAAATTATGCCATGATGTTAGCAGACAAAAATTTAAGGGTAATTCATGTTTCTACACATGTTTCCTTACGTCAGGCATGTGATTTAGTAAAAAAGGAGAGGGTTTTAACAGTGATTCATTTGGCGGATAAAGCATTGAAAGATTTGGGAATCAAGCATCCAAAAATTGGAGTAGCCGGATTAAATCCTCATGCCGGGGAGGGTGGACTTTTCGGTAAGGAAGAACTTGAAGAGATTATTCCCGCGATTGAACAAGCGAAAAAAGAAAATATAACCGTTGATGGTCCGGTTCCTCCGGATACCGTTTTTTCAAAAGTAATTGGTGGGCAATATGATATTGCAGTAGTTATGTATCATGATCAAGGGCATATACCTATGAAAGTTACCGGATTTAAGTACAATAAAGCAACTAATAAATGGTCAAGCATGAGTGGCGTCAATGTAACGGTCGGTTTACCGATCATTCGGACTTCGGTTGATCATGGAGTCGCTTTTGGTAAAGCGGGCGAGGGTAGAGCCAACGAAGAGAGCATGGTAGAAGCCATTAAGATGGCTATAGATTTTGCGAATTAAGTGTATCTCTACAAAGGAGGGGACAAATGAAAGCTGCCTATAAATCGAATCGAGAAAAAGGAATTAAAATAGTAGATGTACCTGTTCCTAATATTTTAAAAAATGAAGTATTGGTAAAAGTTAAGAAAGCCGCAATTTGCGGTACTGATATCCATCTATATGATTGGAATAATTGGTGTGAAAACATAAATGCAAAAAACCCCATGGTCATTGGTCATGAATTTTGCGGGGAAGTGATTGAAGTTGGGTCAAATGTAACTTTGGTTAAAACCGGTGATTTAGTAGCCGGAGAAACGCATATACCCTGTGGTAAATGCATGTTATGCAGAACAGGAAGGCAACATATATGTAAGGATATGAAAATATTAGGAGTACATACCGATGGTGTTTTTGCAGAATATGCTAAAATACCGGAAATTTGTGCCTGGAAGTTGCATCCAAATACCCCTCCGGAAATAGGAGCCATTTACGAGCCCTTTGGCATTGCCGTTCATGGTGTTTTAAGGGATAAGATTGCAGGTCTTTCTACCGTTATAATCGGTGCCGGTCCTATCGGACTATTTGCAGCAAATGTTGCAAATATATCAGGAGCCAGCCAGATATTTGTGGTGGATATAAATGAATATAGATTAAAATTGGCGACTAAAATGGGAGATAATATCGTGACCTTAAATCCTAAAAAAGACAATGTAGCCAATATCATAAGGGAACAAACCGATGGTAGAGGGGCTGATGTAGTGATAGAATTAAGCGGCTCGGTACAGGGCACAAGGACCGGATTTGATGTTTTAGGGAAAGGAGGGCGGATTTCACTCATAGGACTTCACCCTCAAGAGGTACCCCTGGATCTGGTTAATAATGTGATCTATAAGGAGGCAACCGTTTACGGTATTACCGGTAGAGAAATGTTCAATACCTGGTACTCGGTAGATAATATTATGAATGATAAAAAATTAAATATAAAAGATGTCATTACTCATGAGTTTGCTTTAGATGAAATAGAAAAAGCTATCTTGACTGCTAAGCAAGGCAATGCTGGTAAGATAATTATTAGAATTGACTAGTAATAAGGGAACATGGAATGATGTAACTAGCAAAAAAATATAAAAGGAGTACGATATAAATTGACAACGCCAATTATAACCATGATACATACTGTTTTTCCTATAGTAAATAATTTAAAAGCTATTTTTGAAAAGAAATTAGGGAATCAATCAGCAACGATCTATAACATAGTTGATGACAGTATTCTTCCTAGAATATTGAATAATGGCAGTCTTTCACCTGAAATAGTGAGTACAGTTTATCAGCATATTTCCAGTGCTGAAAAAATGGGGTCTGATATAATTTTGGTCACCTGTTCCTCGATTTCGGAAGTAGTTGATATAGTAAGTCCCCTTGTATCCGTTCCTGTAATTAAAATAGATGATGCAATGACTGATAAAGCAGTAAAAATAGCAGGCACTTTAGGTGTGGTTGCAACGATTGAAACCACATTAAATCCAACCATGAATCAACTAAAGAAAAAAATGGTGAAGGCAGGAAAAGAGATTAACATAGTGCCATTATTATGTTCGAGTGCTTACAAAGCATTAATTGATGAAGGTGATTCCAAAAAACATGATCTATTATTGTATAAAGCCATAGAAGAGATAATTGAAGATGTAGATGCAATCGTTCTAGCCCAGGCTTCCATGGCTCGTTTATTACCTAGACTAGAAAAGCTTACTAATAAACCTATACTAACAAGTACGGAAAGTGGCATTGAAAGAGCTATTAATCACTTGGGTTTAATTCCCCGCAGCTCTGCTGCGGTCAATAAAATATGATAAAATGGTATAAAAAGTAGAGGAGAAAGTGATTTGAGTAAGTATGTTCACAAATCACATAATGTATCTGTACTAATATATCATTTTGTATGTCCAGCAAAATACATAAAGGTTATCTTCAACAAGGAAGTAGATAATACTCTCAAAGGTATATACTTTTGAGATTTCCAAGAAGTATAAGATAAGTTTTTTAGAAATAGGAACAGACAAGAATAAAGATGAAAATTATCAATTTGAGATCGGTAAAGCAAATAAACTTGAAGAAGGCAAAGATGCTTGTATAATCGTGACCGGTTTAATTCTAGATAGAGTAATTAAAGCAGTGGATATATTGAAAGAAAGAGGGTATTCTATTGAACTTTTAGAAATGCCTTCAATTAAACCTATAGACAAAGAGGCAATTATTGCTACTGCTCGCAAGACAGGTAGAATAATTATTATAGAAGACCATAATACAATTGGAGGATTGGGAGGTGCTGTTGCTGAAGTATTAGTAGAGAATTATCCCGTAAAGATGAAAAGGATTGTTGTAAATGATACCTTTGCTGAATCAGCAAAATATCCAGATCTGTTAGATAAATATAATCTTTCAATTAATAATATAATTAAATAAACAGAGGAGATAGTTAATAACACTTAAAATTCAAGTATTCATTTTGAGTGTTATTTATATTTTTTAAAAAAAAGTTGTTTCTTAAAAATTATAATGCTGATATTGAAAGTGCTATAAAAATAAAATTAATATAAAAAGGAGAATTAAAATGGAAAGTATTAGAAACATGAAGCAACCTCGAATATTAACTGATATACCTGGTCCAAATGCAAAAAAACTTATTAAATTAAAGGAAGATAATGTCGCAAATACATTGTCTAGCGTGGTACCAACATTTATTAAAAGAGGAGAAGGTTCTATGGTAGAGGATGTTGATGGAAATATTTTTATTGATTTTGCATCCGGAATTAGTGTCTTGAATATTGGTTATAGCGTTCCCGAAGTAGTTGAAGCTGTAAAAAAACAAGCAGAAAAATATTTTCACTCAAGTATCAATGTTTTATTAAACGAACCATATGTTCTTTTAGCAAAGAAAATGAATGAAATTACTCCAGGTAATTTTGGGAAAAAAACCATGTTTTTTAATAGTGGTGCAGAGGCCAACGAAAATGCTATTAAAATAGCAAAATATTTTACAAAGAAAAATCATATTATCTCATTTTATGGTGGATTCCATGGAAGAACCTATCTAACAATGTCTTTAAATGGAACCACTAAAGCACATAGCCTTGTACCTGGACCACATGCATCAGATATACATAAGATCCCTTTTGGTGATTGCTATAGATGTTCCTATGGATTAAAAAAAGAGAGTTGTAATATACGATGTGCCGAGAAATTAAATGAAATTTTTAGTGCTGAAGTACCTGCTGAAAATGTCGCTGCAGTTATATTAGAGCCTATTCAAGGTAATGGGTGTTTTATCACTCCCCCCGAAAAATTTATCAATAGACTTATAGACATATGCAAAAAAAATAAAATTCTTCTAATTGCTGATGAAGTCCAGTGTGGTTTTTGTAGGAGTGGAAAAATGTTTGCCAGTCATTATTGGAAAGAAGCTCCAGATATTTTAACTACAGCCAAATCTTTAGCCGGAGGTCTTCCTCTAAGTGCAGTAACAGTGAAAAAAGAGATAATAGATTCCCTGCCATCAGGAGTTCTCGGAGGAACTTTTGCTGGAAATCCATTAGCTTGTGTAGCTGGGCTGGAAGTGTTGAACATTATGGAACGAGATAAATTTACTGAAAAAGCACAAAAAATTGGTACTATTATGAGAAATCGATTTGAAATAATGAAAGAAAAATTTCCTATCATTGGAGAAATCAAAGGTGGGAAAGGAGCATTGGTAGGATTGGAATTTGTTAAAAATAGAAGTTCAAAAGAACCAGCAAAAGAAGAAGTTAAGATTATATTAGAAGATTGTTATAAAAATGGTTTAATACTTTTAAATGGGGGAATGTATAGCAATGGAATTAGACCTTTAATGCCTTTGACAATAACGGAGGATCAATTAAAATGTGGATTAGATATTTTAGAAAAAGCAATAATGAAGGTAAGTAAACAGTAATATGTTTTTTGTAAATTATCTTTTTTAGGTATTGGTTTTATGCTAGGGACAATGAAAGCCTGGGAGGCTTCTATTATTGGAGGCATAGGCAGTCTCAAGGGAGCAATAGTAGGGGCATTGATTTTAGGTTTAATGGAGAGTTTTGCAGGAGGATATCTTTCTACTTCATATCGAGATTCTTTTGTCTGGGGATTTATTATAATATTTATTTTAATTTGGCCAAAAGGGCTTTTCCCAGCTCAAATTTCTGAGAAAGTGTAGTGTGAAATGCAAAATGATAAGCAAAAATAAAAAAATTAATTATGGACTGATTTTTTTAGTAATTATGATGTTTATTCCTTTTATAGTAAAAAACGAATATCAACTTAGGGTTATCAATATGGCATTATTATATTCGATTGTGGCCTTATCAATCAATTTATTAGAGATTGTTTTAAATTCGAAAAGTAATTGCTTCAAAGAAATTAAGGCCTATGCTGAAGCCCACGAAATACTCCGTTATTTCAAGATTGATGATGTGGCTTTCGAATTAGCCAGTAATTTACCTTACGGTAAACAAAGAAAAGTAGAAATTGCCCGAGCACTCTCCAGCCAACCTAAATTGTTGTTTTTAGACGAACCCTCTGCTGGAATGAATACCAAAGAGACCGGAGAATTAATGGAGCTGATCAGGGGAGTGAAAGATAAATTTGGACCAGCCGTAGTAGTCATTGAGCATAATATGCAGCTGGTAATGGGCATCTTTGACCGTATTCTGGTCTTGAATTTTGGGGAAAAGATTGCCGAAGGCACTCCAAAAGAGATTCAAAATAATAAATTGGTGATCGAGGCTTACCTTGGAGAAGAGGAGGAAGAATAAAGTCATGCTTTTTAGAGGTTAAAAATTTAGTGGTCAAATATGGGAAAATAACCGCCATTCAGAATATTTCTTTACAGGTGAAAGAGGGAGAATTAGCTACCATTATTGGAGCTAACGGAGCCGGGAAGACGACCCTACTAAATACCATTTCGGGTCTGATTAAACCTTTCTCGGGAGAGGTCAGCTTCTTAGGGCAAAGGATTGATCGGCAGTCACCCGAGTTCATTGTCAAAGCTGGAATTTCCCAATGTCCGGAAGGCCGTAAGGTCTTCCCTCGCCAGACGGTCTATGAAAATTTAAAGATGGGAGCTTTCACTCGGAAGGATGATCAGATTGAAGTCGATATCGACAAGTATTTTCAGCAGTTTTCTATATTAGTTAAACGAAGGAATCATTTAGCCGGCCATTTATTCGGGGTGGGGGGGGGAACAGCAGATATTAGCGATCTGTCGAGCCTTAATGTCGCGCCCCAAACTCTTATTACTGGATGAGCCCTCGATGGGTTTAGCCCCTTTATAATTAAAGAGGTCTTCAAGCTCATCCGGAGTATTCGTAAAAAAGGGATCAATATCTTATTAGTGGAACAAAATGCTAAACAGGCTTTGAAAGTAGTGGATAAAGGTTTTATTTTAGAAGTAGGTCGGATTGTAGTGGAAGATACAGCGCAGAATATTTTAACCAGTAAAAATATTCAAAAATCTTATCTTGGAGGTTAAAATGAAGTTAATTGGATTTGAAGAACTAATGTTATTGGCCAAAAATGGTGAACCAGTAGCCTTAGCCACGCGGAATATTAATTAAATCTGGAGAGCCATATAGGGCCGAGGAAATATAACCCATTTCTAAGATGCATATAGATGAATGTTGTTATCAAACAGCTGGAGATGCAGGATTAGACTTTGCCAGAAAACTAGCTACTTTAGGGCGAAAGTTATTGACTCAACTATTTACTACAAGGTACAGAGGCTGGAAAAGTACTTGAATCAAAAGGGGCAATCATTTTTTAAGTATTGATTATTTTTAAAAGCAAATTTTTAAGAAAATGAATATCAATAAATAATTTGGAGGCTAGAAATTATGAAAATTACTAACGTAAGAACGATATGTCTTAAGTACAATTATCAGAAACCTATTATGGATGCCTTATCTACGACAGATTCACGACAATGTGTTATTGTCTTGATAGATACCGATGAAAAAATATGTGGTATAGGTGAAGCTGCCTATTTTGGAGGTCCTACTATTTCTACAAAAACCATTATTGAAAAAGAACTTAAACCTCAATTAATTGGGGAAGATCCTTTTAAAGTAGAAAAAATATGGAAAAAATTATTTTCTACTTCTTATCATCATGGGAGACGTGGTTTAGTCTTAACCTCTATAGGAGCAATTGATGTTGCTCTCTGGGATATTATTGGGAAATATTGCCATCTCCCGGTCTATAAATTGTGTGGAGGTTACCGTGATAAAATTTTAGCTTATGCGAGCGGAGGATATTATCAGGAAGGTAAAAGTATTCAAGAATTAATAAAGGAAGTACAAGGATATGTAGAAAAGGGATTTAAAGCGGTAAAAATGAAAGTCGGACGTAATAAAAATATTCCTTTATCTTTTTTAGAGGTAAGTACTGATAATCAAGGCACTGTCTCTTTGGAAGAGGATCTGGAAAGGGTAAGGGCAGTTCGTAAAGCCATTGGTAAAGATACTTATTTAATGGTAGATGCCAATAATTCTTGGATACCCTCTATCGCTATACAAATGGGTCGAGAATTCGAAAAACTGGGTATTTATTGGTTAGAAGAACCGGTGAAAACTGATGATATTAGAGGAAGTCAACGTGTTGCGGAGGCTTTAGATTTACAGATTGCTGGTTATGAAAGCGAACAAAGCCTTTTTGGGTATAGAGAATTAATCGTTCGTCAGGCCGTAGATATAGTACAACCTGATCCTACCTGGGTAGGAGGTTTTAGTGAAGCTAAAAAAATCGCTCACTTAGCTGAAGCCTATGGAATGTTATGTATACCCCATAGTATTAATTCTGCGGTAAGTATAAAAGTTAATTCTCATTTTATTGCTAGCATCTCTAATTCTCAAATGATTGAGCTGGATCGTAATTTTAATCCTTTACGTGATGAGTTATTATTAGATCCGATTGAGATAGATCCAGAAGGATATTTACACCTGTCCGAAAAACCGGGATTTGGGATTGATTTTAATGAAAATACCATCAGAAAGTATATTGTTGAAGATTAGAAAGATTGGAAAAATAAAAAAAATAATAATAAAAATAATTATTTAAAGGAAGCTTATATTATGCAATTAGACAATCAAATTGCTTTAGTAACTGGGGCAACCGGGGGGGATTGGTGCTGAGATTTGTAGAGCTTTAGCAAAAGAAGGCGCGGATATAGTGATCTGTTACCATACTAAATACGAAGAAGCTCAATCACTTTGGGGCGAGATTACTTCCTTAGGAAGAAAAGCACTGCTGGTCCGGGCGGATCTATCTAAAAAAGATCAGGTTATTTCTGCTTTTGAGGCTGCCAGAAAAAATTTAGGGCCTATTGATATATTAGTAAATAACGCAGGAATAACTTTAACGGGTAAATTAGAAGAAATAAATGAGAAGGATTGGGATTATTGTCTGTCGGTTAATTTAAAAAGTGTTTTTCTGTGTACCCAGGCGATTATTCCAGAAATGAAGAAGCGGAAAAAAGGTTCAATTATCAATATTACTTCATTGGCTGCTAAAGTAGGGGGTATTAATTCCGCTGCCTGTTATTCAGTTTCTAAGGCAGGTGTTTCAAATTTAACTATACAAACGGCTAAAGAGCTTTTGCCTTTTAATATTAATATTAATGTTATAGCTCCAGGGATTATTAATACTCCCTTATGGGATGCCTATGGATCTAAAATAAAGGAGAAGTATATAAGCCGTATATCGAACGGTACGTACGGTGGTGTGAGGTCGCAGCCAACAAAATATTTGACATAACGGGTGAAAGTCCCGTCTTGGCAATTTATCCGTTTCGGCCAAGTAGATATACCCAACATGCTGAACGGTAACGGACAGTATGAAAGCCCGGAAGTAAACGGCCAGACTGCTCTTTGAAGTGGGAACGACTCAGGGGTCTAGCAATCTGGGAAGCCTTAGCATAAAGCGAAGACTGCAAACCGAAATCAACCCCTTGCCTGAAGTCGTTGGCAAGATTGTTCAGGAGGCCGACCTTTTCCTCACTAAGGGAAGGCTGACACATCTGATTTGTATAAACGGATATAGAATCGGGTGCTTCTGCGGATATAACGGGTCAAGGCGTCTTAAGAAAAGGTCAGATATCAAAGTTGGGAAAGTCCTATTCAATAAGGGCTGCTGATATAAGTTAAAAACGAAGTTCAGCAGGCGGATAGGATTCTCGGATGAGCCTATAGTAGCTGTGAAGCTTCTGTAATGGAAGCAGAGCAAAGGGGCTCTGGACGATAAGCTCTACTTGGGGACACATCTTCCAGACTCTGAACTGGATAAAGATGGAAACGAAACTGTTGTAGATATGCTCAGTGTAAACTGCATTAAGCAGGAAGGCAGTGAAAAGAATTATCGTTTGAAGCCGTGTAGAGCGAAATGCCTACGCACGGAATTTTAGAGGGGACAAAGGAAACGTAACTATAACCCTATCCTTATATCGAAAGAGAGGAATAGGAAACTCTTTTCCTAAGGTGTGCGCGCCTTTGTTCTACTCGGCGGACGGTAGATAAATTAATTATCTACCTCCTGCTCGATAAGGAAAAATTTCTATATTGAGACACCTACGGTTTCTCAAACTCTTTCTTTTACAAGGTAACCCTGTAGCAAACTACAGGGAATTATCAAGTTAATATTTTTATTAGTATTTTTTAAAATTTTAAAAATCAGGAGGAATTAAAATGTTTTTTTTAGATAAAGTAAAGGAAAAAATTAAAGAAAAAAAATTAGTTATTGGGACTATTTTAGAATCTAATGATAATTGTATTGCAGAATTAATGGGAAAAGTTGGTTTTGACTTTGTTTGGATAGATGGAGAACATGGACCATTAGATAAAAAAGAGATACTTTA
>Ga0210003_1004357_pt1 | contig 11238 bp, 16 predicted proteins | sample LantaG_FD_182804 | JGI IMG/M metagenome (GOLD analysis project Ga0210003, IMG submission 182804) | Deep subsurface microbial communities from Baltic Sea to uncover new lineages of life (NeLLi) - Landsort_02402 metaG (SPAdes) (version 2) | ecosystem: Environmental > Aquatic > Marine > Oceanic >...
CAGTCTATTCCTCAAAGTAATAGAAATCCTTGTTGCACCCTTTTCTGATTGATCCTTAATCTCGACATGACCTGCTTCCAAACGCTCTTTAAAGAGACGACCTATTATTGATTTTCGGAGATTCTTCAACAGGGGTCTTTCATGGATGATAACTTCATGTGTTGTAAAAGTAATTTTAGGCACGAGTGTTATTTTAGCTTCTCCTGTTGTAAGCAACACTCGGCAGTCCTTATCTTTTGCATCAACAATCATATTATCAGAATAAAACGGTTTGATAATAGGTTCTGTTTTTCTTTTCTTTAAAAGCCATTGCAATCTTTTCGCTAAGTCACTTTTCTTATAAGTAGGAAAGACGCAAGACATACCTACGCCTATACTACAATTAAGATTAGCAGAGAAGAAGCTTAAAGGCAGCTTTGTAGGAAGAAACAAAGGTTCAGGTTCATCCATCTCAACACATTCAAATGGGACAAAGTCTATTAATGAAAATACCAAATCTTTCATTTCAGATTTTAATGCACACTCAGTATACCTCATAGCAGCAGCAGTGTGCGCTAAACCTTTAGATTCATCAGCAGGGCCAAAGCCTAGAAGCTCCCCAAAGTTTCCTTCTTTGTCAAGATAACCTGAATGGTATAAACCAATTAAATTATCATACAAACTAGAATCTGAATGAGGGTGCCAATTTGCGATTGTATTACCGACAATCTTTGCACTCTTTACTTTCTTTCCACTTTTAGTTACAATGTACGTACAATAAAGAACACGCCGCGTACAAGGCTTCAATCCATCTTTTACAGAAGGGAAAGCTCTGGCTTCATTAACAGCAAGACCGTACCTTCTGTAACATCTACGAACTATGTCTATTACATTCTCAGTTTCCATTTTTACTCTCCTTTGTCGCAGAACACTTTTGTCCAGTCATAAACCTTTCCTCCTCTGTGCTCTTCCAACAGAGTGTAAAGAGCTCTAGCAACAATCCGTTGTCTGTGCTGCACCTTTACATCTTGCATATTTTCCTTAGGAAGAAACAAATCTGTAGTATCTCTTAAATTTTGCATACGTTTCAATACTGACTTTTCATCTTTTATGTGTTCTTCCAAACGTTTTACAATACTATTATTCGTCTTGTGTAATTCAATAGCTCTAGTAACAAGCTCGCGTTTCCTCGCACCAGAACTATAAAATAAAGCCTTAGTAAGAAACTCATCTGGACACCAAGATAAAAGAATCATTAGCCTGATGTAAAAACAAGCATGGTATGGATTTGGTCCTGCATTAAAACGACTGTAGGGGTTTGGAGCGAAATGAAACTTTAGCGTTATTTTATGATTTGTTATAATCTTAAAAAGATTTCTTAACAAGTCTTCATTTATCCTTGCATAGTCGCTATAGTGTATTCCTACTTTTACTACCTTTAAAGATTTGTCTGCTCTCCAGTCTTGATCTTTCCACCCTGTAAAATAATAGTAAGCAAAACGGTGATTCCATACTTTGTTAAACTTATGGCTTTCATGCGGAGCAAATGACAAAGAATGAAGATGCTTTGTTAATCTTTTATGAGAAGCATCATTAAGATCGTTAACATCAGAACCAAAGTCCTTAAAGTCTTTGAATATAGACTCAATGCTTTTAGGTGTTTTCACAAACAAGTTCTTTCTCATATTTCACCTCAATCATCCATGTTTAATCTTCTCTTAGTTATTTGAGGCTTAGCAGGCATATTCAGTTTTCTTGTAACTGCCTTTTTAGCATCACCTCTTGTTTCCCTGAGCACTTGTGTTTCTGGTGAAGGTGTTGCATCTTCTCCGATCATTGACATCAAGTCATGTTCATATATAGTTTCTATTCCCATATTCTCTGCCTTTCTTAATTTACTTCCTGGCTTCAATCCTACAATTAAATGAGTGACACCTGAACGAATATCAGGTATAAAAGAGCCACCATGCTCTTCAATCAGTGCTGTAATTTGTTTCCTTGTTCTTGAAAGTGTGCCTGTAATACAAAAACGTTTTCCTCTTAATTTATTACTCATTGTTTCCTCCTCTTCCTCTGCTATTACTCGTAAAGTTCTTGTTCTAATTGGTATGGATGGTGTGTTAGAAGATTGGCGCAAAGGCGCTACTAATTGTAAGATACTCGAAGGTACAACTTGGGGGCCTCTTGGAGAAGATTGCTCAAACTTCCTCACTATAATACTGCCAATGTCAATTCTTCCTTGCAAAAAACTTTTAGCATCTCTAACACTCTCTAGCAAAACAGTAATACCGCTATGTGTAAAACATACAAAAACTATGATACCATCATTCCTTAGTAGTGCTCTTCTGGCTCTTCTATTCCTTAATATAAAGTCAAAAGGCAGACTGCTTCCGGCACAAGTTTCACACAAACAAGCATTTAACTCATCATCACTAATTTCATCAAAAACATTGTCTATTAATTCACTAGGACGAAAGTTATATTTTTCAATACGACCATCTTCAGCTTGAGTCAACTCTACAGTTACATCTTGAAGTTCTGAAACACAGCATCGTTGTTCAATACAATAGTTTACCAATGTCCATCTTGCAAGTACAGGGGTAAGTCCTGAAGAAGCTCTAGGTCCTCTTCTAATCATGTATGTTTGATGTATCATCTATCCTCCGAACTCATTATTTTTACGCCAGGAATTATGCTATTCAAGGCAATCCTAGTTGCTTCCTTGCTTTTGTAAACATCGTGGTGCTTAATAAGGTCAATAGCTAATTGACTAATAGGGCGCTTTTCTGAAAATACAAGCATAGACAGTACCTCATCAAAATCGTCAGCAAGGAAAGTCCTAAGAGAACGATAACTACGGTCAAAGTCACACTCTAGGTATAGTTGCTCTACTACAAAAAAACCACCACTGACATCATCTACCTTTGATAACAAAAATTCAAGCTTGTCATTAGAAGAAAGTGCTGTAGCTGCTATTTGTACAATCTCGGGCTTCTCTGATGCTACCATAGTATACAGAGGACAATAGCCGCTTCTACCTTTGGGAGTACGAGGCCACAATGAAACATCTTCATGTTTGAGAAACATTTGTATTAACTCTATATCCTCCGACCAAGCTGCACGCTGAAAAGATGTTTCCCCTAAGTGTTGTTCATGATAATTAGGGTCGGCGCCTACTGCAAGCATACGTGTAGTTAACCACTTCGCAGCTGCCCAAGCTTTTAAAGAACAATTCATCATAGGATATGTTCTGTCGAGAACATGATAGAGACTTTTGCTAATATAATTGACATTATACTCCTTTTCTTCTTCGTATTCTACTACAATAGCAAGCATAGTTTCAAAAAGAATATAATCAATTCTATCCTCCCAGGAAACCCCATCCATACATTCTTCTACATACATAAAAAGATGTTTAGGTTCAAAAGTACTTTTTACTTCTTCATACTGAAAAAGGAACATATATAAGGATGATGAAACAGGCACATACGCTTTAATAATGTTCCACCATATATCACCTTTTGTGGCACGGTCTAGTTCTGAGAAAGCAATGTCACTATTAAGTATTGCAGTAAGCGTTGCATACTCTTCCATAAGAGCAGCATCAATAAAGCATTGACCAATATGCTCTATAACTGACTCAGTGAGTTCTAAGGTTATCGTTTTTTTCCTGTTGGTTAAGTTGTTTTGCATATCTCTCAAGCACCTTCCTCTTTTTTAATAAAGCCTGCAAATCACTTCTTACATTTGCATTCTTTGGGCTCAATCCAAATACAGTAGGACCTACTAATCCTGCCTCTTCTGACTGCATAACAACTCGAAGTAAAAATTGAGCATGTGCAGGGTATTTCTGTTTACAATAAAAAGTTAGCATGTACTTAAACATATCGGGTATAATCGTTTTAAACAAACAGAAATATCCCTGAATGAGTGACATACAGAGAAAATTAGATCGTCCTTGGTTAACATCACTAGTAAAAGGATCTATAGTATCCATACACCAAGAATGATATAATTTCTCTGTAAGAGGCTTGTTTCTCACTAGGTAAATAAAAGCTCGTAGCAGAGGGGATAGTTTCATGGAAGGCTCTTTTAGCACATAAGAAAAGAGATCATTTTTGTGGTCTAACAATGACATAAGAAATAAGTCGTGGATAGTATCATTATCACGTTGGGTAGAAAGAGACTTGATAATTTCTACTTTTTTCTCAAGAGGTAGTTTATCCTTAAGTAGGCTGAGTAGGATTAACTTAGATGAATCAAAATCTGTCCAGTCTGTTCTGGTAGACCAGTAAGTAAGAGTGTCTGCTTCCAGGAAACTTTTTCTCCCATCTCGTAAAAAACTTAGATAACCAAGCGTAGCATAACGCAATCCGCTACCTTCTCTAATACATTGTAGTATACGCCTAAACTTTACAACAGGGAGATTAGCCATATAAGCATGACAAAAGGTTCGTTCTATTGCGATAGGGGATCCACACCTATCGTATAATAATGTATGTATTAACTCAGTTTTTTCAGGAAGCAAGTATGATAGCATAACCATCTCAATTGCTATATCAGACGTTGTTGGATAGCTTCTTGTATGCAACATATTCTCAATAGAGGTATACAAAGGGGGCATAAGTTACTCTCCTATTAGTGAAATAAGCTCTTCTTCCGTTAAACAAACTACTCCGAGTGCTTCTGCTTTAGCTTTCTTGGAACCTGCGTTTTCTCCTACAACTAGGTAGTTAACTCTATTTGATACAGAAGACTTAACACTTCCTCCAGCATCTCTAATCATGTCATGAATTGCATTACGTCCTTTGCTAAGTGTACCTGTTACAACAAAAGATTTTCCTGTTATAGAGGTTACTGCTGTTTCCTTCTTTTCCTGAGCAACAGGTAAACCTAATTCCTCAAGCTTAGACAGAAGTACCTGCGTAGCGTTTGTATCTGAGAAAAAATCAAGGAGATATTGTGCTGTAGTTTCGCCTACATCTTCAATTGCTACTAAATCTTCCATGGTAGCTTTTGTTATAGCTTCAAGGCTTCCATACTTGTTTGCTAGTACTTCAGAAAGAGTTGATCCTACACAATGAATACCCATACCTGCAAGTAAGTTTGCAAGAGAATTTTGTTTACTTTTTTCAATTGATTCAAGCAACCTCTTTGCTGACCTTTCTCCTACCCTCGGTAAAGTAGTAAGCTGCTCAAACGTTAAAGTATACAAATCCGTAATAGTAGTTACCAAGCCATGATCAACAAGTAACTCTATCATAGAATCGCCGAGGTATTCGATATTCATCCTCGATCTACTTGCAAAGTTTTCTATAGTCTTTTTAACTTTAGCAATACATGATGGATTCTCACATGTTAGGAAAGGACCATCTCTTCTAACACTACCTTTACAGATAGGACATTCAGTAGGCCACTGTATATCTTTACTGTCTGCAGTCTTTTCAACCACCCTAAGTATATGTGGGATAACTTCAGCAGCTCTTTCTACTTCAACCATGTCACCTTCCTGGATACCTAATCTTTCAAGCTCATCCATATTGTGCAAGCTTGCTCTCTTAAGAGTAATTCCTCCTACAGAAACAGCCATCAAATTCGCCACCGGCGTTATATGGCCGGTTCTGCCGACCTGCCAGTTTACAAAGTCAAGTTTTGTGATTGCTGTCGGTGCTTTAAATTTATAAGCAACTGCCCACTTTGGAACTTTAGAGGTAGTGCCCATTTCTTCTTGCTGATTGAATTCATTAACTTTAATAACCATACCATCGATTTCATAATCTAATCCTGTTCGTCTTGTTTCCCAGTTGTTGCAGAATGTTAAGATACTTGTCACATCATCAACGGGGAAGGACTGATAATTTGGATTTACTTTAAATCCTAAGTGTTTCAAATAATGAAACATGTCAACCTGCGATTCTATAGTTTTCTGTTTACAATAACCAAAAGAGTGAATAAAAATATCAAGCTCCCTTTCAGCTACTGTAGTCGGATCTAATTGTCTTACACTACCGGATGCACAGTTTCTAGGGTTTGCAGAAGGTTCTTTTCCTTCGAGGGCCCTTTTGGTGTTGAGCTTGTCGAAACTTGTCAGAGACATGAAAATTTCGCCTCTCACATTAATGTCTACTGGCGCAGAAAGTTGCAAAGGAATAGTTTTGATTCTTTTTGCATTCTCAGTAATATCTTCCCCTACTTCACCATCACCTCTTGTAGCTGCATTAACCAACATGCCATTCTCATAAGTAAGACTTACTGACAGTCCATCAATTTTTAATTCAGCTACTAAAGTCTGCGCACTTGTCTCTTTAACATCTTTAATAAATGATTCAACATCATCTTTGTTATAAGTATTCTCAAGAGACAACAAAGCTATTTCATGCTTTACTTTGACGAAGCCTTCAGATATTTCTCCACCAACGCGCTGTGTAGGCGATACAGGTGATTTAAACTCAGGGTATTCTTTTTCTAATTCCTGTAACTGTTTCAACTTCATATCAAATTCGTAATCAGTCATTATAGATTTATTTTCAACATAATATGCGTAACTAGCCTTGTTAAGAGTTCCTACCAGGGTATCCATTAATTGTTTCATTTGTTCTCCTATGCTAACTTTGCTGTGTAATTTTAAAATCTTTTCTACCTCATAACGTCCACGACTAGTCCAATGAATATTAGTGAGTGCTGATTGTCCGAGATTATTTTTAATATCAACATCAGCGCCTGCGTCTACTAAAAGTTGCACTACTTCTGCATGTCCATACCAACTTGTACGAATTATTGCAGTATCTCCGTCCTCCGTTTGAATATTAGGATCAGCTCCTGCATCTAACAAAAGTTTCACCAACTCTATACGATTGTCCCAACAAGCGCGCATAAGCGCAGTATAACTACAAAAAATAACATTTACATCTACACCTGCTTGTAAATAAAATTTCACTTGATCGGGCTTGTTGTCTATTGCAGCTTTTACAAATTTTTCTTCAAGATCAGTCATAAGTTGCTCTTCTAACAAATCCGTTAATAAAGATCAAGCCGTTGTATATGAGAATGTTTGTTTTCATTCTATGTCTCCTTCTCTTTGTTGTACTGCTGGATTGCCCATACAATGGCATAGCAACACCAGATATAACGGAAGGTGTATTCCTTGCAGCTTACTTCCCAGAAATCTGTAAACTCAAAGCGATTGCCTTCCCATTCATATCTGAACTGCACGGCTCGATCATAAGCGTCTATGGCATCTCTCGTGTCCGTACCTAAGTCACAGGAAAGTATCTCTTCCTCAATCTGTTCCCAGCATGCCTTCTTAAACTCATTATCGTCTTCTTCGTCTTCCCAGTAATTATCGAAGTACTCTTTTATAGCTTCATTGTACTTGGCAGGGGAGAACTCAGTAAGCCCACTTATCTTATCTACAGCCTCCAACTTCTCCTCCCAGTAGCCAGGATTGATTTCAAGCTTATCTTTGTTATGAGTATCAACAAAGAAATCAAACATATCCTGGATGCGACAGAAGGTATAGCATCCCATATCACCATAGATAGTCAGGTGTCCTGGCCAGGTTATGATACCGAAGCTGCAATACGTTGAGCCACCCTTACTACAACGAAGATGACGATAGAGTCCCTCGTTGTTCATGACTTGCATAGTATGGTCTTTGGTTTCTTCCAGAAATCTTTCTTTTATCTTGTCACGATCCATATGTTCTCCTTGTCATCCCTCACATCCACTTTGGCTTAGGTGCGCCATGTTTAATCAATAAGTCTATAATCTCATTCTCATTAACCATTGTTGCAACGTCTATAATAGGGATAGCCCATCCACTATCAAGAGGACTCACTCCAATTTCTTCCAACAAATATCTTACAATTTCAGTATGTCTATTGCAGACAGCTCTTGATAAAGGAACAACTCCTCCTTCATCTATGTGTCCGGGATCGGCGCCTTGCTCTATAAGACGCTTAACCTCTTCCAAATCATTATCTACGATAGCCATAGAAAGCTCATCGTCAATCGGTCTCACTTTCATTATTCTATTGTTTGCAATTATTCGACCTTTCCTCTTTCCTGGCTTTCTGCCCATAAACCCTCCTTATTTGAAAATAGATTCATACAACAACTTAGTGTTAGTAACTTCATCACCTCGCACTGCTTCTACTAACTCGTTGAATATCCTATCTATGTTAGGGTAACTATCTACTCGAGTACCTTTTCTGATTGCTTCAGGATAACCAAGAACAGCTGAGTTAGTAATCTCATGCTCCACTCTTGCAGCTAAAGCTTGTCTAAACAGATGCACCCATGATGAGTGTAGTAAGATAGCACCAGGGTTCATTGCATTACCTCTATTCATATATCCCTCCTCATTTAATGATTGTTCCTTTCCTATGAAACTTAGGTACGTGGTCTTCCGGAGATATTATCGTTCCATCAATGATATAAATATAGGCAAGCATATCATAAAATTCCTGATGTATCTCCTTAGCAGTCATAGTTTTCACAGCCCATTCATCATGATCTGGGTAATAAACAACTATATAAGTCTTGTCACTATCCAGGTCAAGCGTTACCTGGTTTTGTTTATTTTTACCCATTTGTTTTCTCCTCAAAAGCTTTCTTTGTGTTCAATATATTTTTCATCTATGCCGACATCGTTAATAATAAATTCAATCAAATCAAAGTTATCCATGGAACAGTAAAATTCGAGCTTGAGCCCTTCTCGAGAATAATAATGCCACGCACTATCACGAGAAAGACTCCTAACTTTAGTCTTAATTGTATCAAGCTGGCCACAAGTCACATGCCTAGTATGGAGTATAAAAGAAGACGAACTCGAGTTTGACACAAAGCCGGTGCGTAGTTTCATGCAACCTCCTCAATCATAAGTTGCTCCTTGTTGTTTTAAAAGTTCTACTACATCTTCATGAGACTTCCATCTAGCTAATAAAATAGCATTTCTATTCCTATTATTTTTAAGAGTCACGTCTGCCCCTGCTTCTACTAAGAGCTTAACAATGTCAATATGATTAAGCTTGGAAGCTAATAATAAAGCTGTCCAGCCATGCACATGCTCCTGGAAATTCAAATCAGCTCCTGCTTCAATTAAAATCTCCGCAGATCTAGTATAGCCATAAGTTGACGCAAGTAGTAATGCAGTTAGACCAAAAGCATTAACTGCGTCTACGTCAGCTCCCGCCATGATGTAAAACTTTAGTTTTTCGGGTTTTTTGATAGTATCTAAAGTGAAGAGTTGTTTGTCAAGTTCCTTCATTTTTTACTCCTAATAGCTCCAACATGTTTTCAAGATTCTCTATAGCAAGTTCAACTTTTCTGGCAGGCCACATACTAGAGACCATTGAATATACATTCTCTAAATTCTGCTTGTGCTCTTGCTGAAGTATTACTGCAGAACCATCCTGTTGCTTCATCCTATTAACCTTATTTAGCCCGCAGGAGGTACTAGATGTATACAGCCCGGAATCCACGTCTGTACATAGTCACAGTCTGGACATACTAAAACTACCTTACCATCAACTTCTTTTGCTTCAAGTAAACCATGTCTACTATCTTTGCCGCAAGTAAGTGGGTGAAGGTCCTCTCTACTCTGTAATGCAGCAACACTATCAATTATTTTCTGGTTGTTTGTTTTTTCACTCATTGTTTCTCCTTCTCGTTTGAGTACTATAGATCTAATTAACTGCTTAAATTCATACTTAATGTCAGGATCGAATAAAAATCTCAATAATATTATAGAATCCACTTGCTCGAGGATAGGTCTAACTGCCTCTACATTCCCTCCTCTGGCATCATATTCAGCCTCCTTATAGCCTCGATTATATGCAGCTTGTGCGGCTCGTTGTGTCATTAGCGCCTCCCTACTTAAATGGCTAGTTTTAGTAGCTCTTTTAATACTGGATCAACGTCTTTTTCAAATAGTAAGCGTGCTATTATACTTGGGTCAGTTTCTTTAATAATGTCAATTAATGGCCATACACACTCATCAATTATAACCTGACGTGCTTGTTCTGTAGATTCATCATGTGCCTCTTCACAGTCTTCACATTTGCTAGCAAACTCCTTCTCACATTCTTCTCTTGTTTGATCAACAGCTTCTTCTTCCGCATCATTTTTTTCTTGTTCAAGTTGTGTAAGTTCTGCGTCATGAGCACGTTCCATCTGGTCAATCTTCACTTTATATTCTTCAGCGGCTTCATCATGCCCTATATCGTATCCTTCGTCAATCCACTCATCTTTTTTCTTGGTACAAACATCCATAGCCGCTTGATACCCCAAAGCTCTGCCTCTTTCAAAACCTTCATTGTATTCATTTAGCATTTGAAATTATCCTTACAAACCAAGTCTCTTGCTCTGAGGAGTAATAACATAGTCTGCCATTAGGCAATTGACCTGAAAATGAAAAAGGTGCTTCAAAGTATGCTGCAATGCCTAGTATACTCAATCTTTCTTCATCTACTAAAACTCTGTAATCTTTCATGCCTTGCCTCCTTTTCTAGTATAAGTTGTTGCACTACTTTTCTTACATAATTATCAGGAGAATCATACTTAACAAACAAAAGCATGGACAATTGTTGATCTGAACAAAGCTCCTTTAGAAACGGAAGTAGCTGTCCTTTAGCTTTAGATATACCTATTCCGCTAGAGGGGATGACGGTAGCAAGCTCCAGAATAATAGCATCAATAGTCAGTTCCAACAATTCAGTGAGCCACCATATTAATGTAGGAATACTTGGTGCAACTGTATGCATGCTAAAACGCTCTAGTACAGTAAGTATTACTCTATATACAAGAAATCCTGAATTCGAACGGAACTCATCATTTATTAAATGAGAAATACCAAACATAGTGTGATTCTTATTGCCAGTATTAACAAGTCTCTTATCTGACAAGTAGCCTTGTAAAAAAATCAATGATTCTTTTTTACCTTTACATATTGCTTCAACTATACAATCAAAGAGTACGGCCGCAATACTACTGGAAGATATGTTACTACTAACAAATCTAGTTTTGTTGCCTGTATGGCATAAAATATCAAACATCTTTTTAAGCTCCCGAGTACTCCCTGAGCCTGCATATCTTAAGATTTTTTTACGCTCTACAAAGTTCCTTTGTATTCTCAACGCTCGTCTTCTCTGTTTCTTCTTCATTAGTGACTACTCCTTTATCGAGCAAGATTTGATATAATTTGGTTTTTGCACAATGGTTCTTTGCATAATCCATACAGGTATAACCTTCTTTATCTTT
>Ga0210003_1004359_pt1 | contig 11236 bp, 10 predicted proteins | sample LantaG_FD_182804 | JGI IMG/M metagenome (GOLD analysis project Ga0210003, IMG submission 182804) | Deep subsurface microbial communities from Baltic Sea to uncover new lineages of life (NeLLi) - Landsort_02402 metaG (SPAdes) (version 2) | ecosystem: Environmental > Aquatic > Marine > Oceanic >...
GGTGCACAGGTCCTATATCATAAATAAGAGCATGATCCAAGCCATAAAGGAGAACTCCCTTGATCTGATGGTTGGAGATACAATGAAAAGTATCCCCGTTGGAAAATCATTCAGAGATGCTCTTCTGAATGATATTAATGTGATGGCCAGATAATTCCTTTATTTTCACATGCTTACAGACCGTCAACTTTTTCTTCTTCACCTTGGACAGACCTCAACTGATCCACTTATGCTTGAGATAACGAGAGCTGAAGGAGTATTCATGTATGGTCCCGCAGGCGAGAAATATCTTGACCTTATATCCGGTGTGTCGGTCAGTAATACAGGACACAGACATCCCCGCGTTTTAGCTGCTATCAGGGAGCAGGTAGATTCATACCTGCATCTGATGGTATATGGCGAGGTGATCCAGAGTCCCCAGGTAAAATATGCAGCTCTCATTGCATCAATACTGCCTGAAAACCTCAACATCTGCTATTTTGTCAATTCGGGAAGCGAAGCGGTAGAGGGAGCCCTGAAGATAGCAAAGAGATTTACACGAAGAAGCCGGATAATATATTTCAGGAACGCTTATCACGGAAGCACACACGGTGCACTCAGTGTACAGGGAAGCGAAAAATACAGGAGTGCCTTCCGACCATTGCTGCCGGATACAATACAGATAGACTTCAACGATTTTTCGGCACTCGATGCAATTGATAAGTCTGTTGCATGTGTTATTATTGAACCGGTACAGGGTGAAGCAGGAGTCATTTTTCCGTCAGAGGGTTATCTTGAAGAGTTGAGAAAAAAATGTTCGGCAAATGGAGCTCTTCTGATTTTTGATGAAGTTCAGACCGGCTTTGGAAGAACAGGATCGATGTTTGCCATAAACAGGTTCAATGTTGTTCCCGACATCCTGGTGCTGGCAAAAGCCCTCGGAGGCGGGATGCCCCTAGGAGCCTTTATCTCATCTAAAGAGATTATGGCGGTACTTATTGCTGAACCTCAGCTGGGGCATATTACTACATTCGGGGGACATCCGGTATGCTGTGCAGCAGGACTTGCATCACTCAATGTTATTTTGGATGAGAAGCTGGTCGAAAAATGTGAAGCTAAATCAGCTGTTTTCAAAAAGGAACTAAACCATCAGCTTATAAAAGAGATAAGGGGCGAAGGACTACTCCTGGCAGTACGGCTGACTGATCCTGAATATGTCAGATATGTCATAAAAAACGCACCCCGTTATGGCATCATTCTTGACTATTTTCTTTTCTGTAATGATGCCTTCAGGATTGCACCTCCGCTGACAATCAGCAATGATGAGATCATTACCGCATGCAGGCAGTTGAAATTACTACTCGATGATGCAATGAAAAACAGAGGCAGGGGATGAGACAAAAAACATTTTACATTATCCTCACTGCACTGTTCCTGGTCCCGGCTATGAAAGTTAAAAGCCAGCAGCCGGAATCCGGGGAGATACTACAGCAACTTTTCAACGGAATCCTCGATACAAGAAATGATGAAGAACGTATACAACTTAACGATTCGATAATAAAGACTATCGACAAATACGTTGAATCAGAGAGGATTTTGGATCACCGGTTTACTGATCTCCGATACCTTGGACAGATATTATCTCCCGATTCACGGCTGAAGATAATTACCTGGAACCTGAACCTCACTGATGGAACAAATAAATACTTCTGCTACCTTATCAGGAAGGGGAATAAGGGAAAATCGAACCAGGTCTTTAAGCTGACAGGAGTTAATATGGATGAACCACCATCAATTAATACGACTTATTCGGAGGACAACTGGTATGGTGCACTTTATTACGCTGTTCAGCCCTTCAGATATAAAAGGGAAACTTATTATATTCTTCTTGGCCTTGATTACACTAATTTACTGGTTTCCACCAAGATAATTGATGTTCTGACCTTTACTGAAGAGGGTGGAATTATCTTCGGCAAAGAGTGTTTTATCAAAGGAGATGAAAAAAGGTTCAGAGAACTCCTTAGTTACTCATCAGATGGTGTTGCAACCCTGAGGGTCCACAACAGGAAATCAATAATATTTGACCACCTGGTTCCTGTTTCACAGGTCAGGCAGAATAGCCCTGAATATTACGTCCCCGAATTCTCTTTTGATGCATATATTCTAAAAAAAGGTATGTGGAGATTCAAAGAAAACTTTGAACCAAAGATGAGAAGATAGCTTTCTTTTGTATTTTTGATCTGTATGACAAAAACAAAAATGACATACCTCATCTGTTATGACGATCATCGTACCTTTACGGAGGATGTAAAGAAAAGATTTTCTGATACTTCGCGTTATGTGGTAGTCTCATTCCACACAAAACAGGATTTTCTTGAACATATACAGAAAGAAGCGGATAACGGCTCATGCAAAGTGGCTATTATTGGAGTTCCCGATGCCGTAGAGCAATTTGAAACCATCGACGGATTAACCCTGGAGGTTAAAAAGACTGACCAGAAAACGGGCATCATCCTTCTTGTGCCTGTGGATAAGATGGATGAACTTAAAAAAACTCTTAAGTTCAATATAGATGCTTATATACCAAGGAATTCAAACAGCATCCTGCGTATTCACAATACGGTAAAGAAGCTGTTCAGCGAACACAATATTACGATCTACAGGAAGAAAAGAAATTTCTCATTATATGTCCTGCTGGTTTTCCTGATCCTTACAGCGATACTGATAATTGTGGCATATTTCCGTTTCCCGGAGTATTTCTAGGCTTTCTCCTATTACCTAACCTGCTCGTCCTCTTTTGCTGGTGCGGGAGGAGGTAAAACATGATCAGGGTGACTATTTGTCAGTAAATTTCAATGGCACACCTTTTGAAAGTGACGGGCAGATAATTAATGTTCAATAATAAAACTGATTTGATATGCAAACCGGAAAAATAGGGGTGACATCTGAAAATATTTTCCCCATTATCAAGAAATTTCTTTATTCTGATCATGAGATATTTTTACGTGAACTGATTTCTAATGCCGTTGATGCCACACAGAAGCTGAAAGCGTTTGTAACCGCAGGCGACTACAAGGCCGAAATAGGTGACACAACAATCAGAGTATCAGTCGACAAGAAGAAGAAAACAATAACAGTTAGCGACTACGGTGTTGGAATGACAGAGGAGGAACTGGACAAATACCTTAATCAGATTGCCTTTTCAAGTGCCAATGATTTCCTTGAAAAATATAAGGAGCAGGCTAACAACATTATTGGTCATTTCGGACTTGGCTTTTATTCATCATTCATGGTATCCGACAAGGTTGAAGTGATAACCCATTCATGGCAGAAGGATGCCCGCCCGGTTAAATGGAGCTGCGACGGAAGTCCCGAATATTCAATAGAGGATGCTGAACGGGAAGAGAGAGGAACTGACGTAATCCTTCATGTCGATAAGGATTCAAAAGAGTTTCTTGAGGAAAACAGGATAGAAGAACTGCTGAGAAAATACTGTAAGTTTCTCCCTGTTGAAATTGCCTTCGGCAAGGAACAGGAATGGAAGGATGGTAAATATGTCGATACAGGCAAAGACAAAATAATAAACAATACAAAACCTGCATGGACGATTAAACCTTCTGAACTTAAGGATGAAGATTACCAGAAATTCTACAGGGAGCTTTATCCTGCAGGGGATGAACCATTATTCAACATTCATCTTAATGTTGACTATCCTTTCAAACTGACAGGAATCCTCTATTTTCCCAAAATCAAAAGCAATATCGAAATACAAAAGAACAAAATACAGCTTTATTGCAACCAGGTCTTTGTAACTGATTCTGTAGAGGGGATTGTCCCGGAATTCCTAACACTTCTGCATGGGGTGCTGGATTCACCTGACATACCTCTTAATGTCTCGAGGAGCTATCTTCAGAGTGATACAAACGTAAAAAAGATATCAGGTCATATAACTAAAAAAGTTGCAGACAGGTTAAATGAGATCTTTAAGAAAAATCGCGGGGATTTTGAAAAGAAATGGGACAACCTGAAGCTTTTCATTAACTACGGAATGATAACCGAGGAGAAATTTTACGAGAAAGCTTCAAAATTTGCCCTTCTCAAAAACACCGATGATAAGTACTTTACATTCGAGGAATATGAGAATCTGATCAAAGAGAACCAGACCGACAGGAACAAGACGCTTGTTTACCTGTATTCAACAAATAAGACCGATCAGTATGCCTATATTGATAAGGCAAAGAACAAAGGCTATGACGTTCTTCATCTTGACGGGCAGCTCGATGTTCATCTAATAAACCATCTCGAAACAAAATTCACCGGGTCACGTTTTGTACGAGTCGATTCTGATGTGATCGACAAGCTGATCCAGAAGGAGGAATCGAAAGAATCAAAATTAACTGAGGAACAGAAGAATGACCTCAGGAGTGTTTTTAATGTTAAGAGCAAATCTGATAAGGAAGTGTATAATGTTGTTTTTGAAACACTTGATGAGAATGAAGCTCCTGTATTGATAACCCAGTCAGAATTCATGCGGAGGATGAAAGATATGTCACAGATAGGCGGCGGTATGAATTTCTATGGTGAGCTGCCGGAAAGTTATAACCTGGTTGTAAACCCGAACCACCTGCTTGTTTTAAAGATATATGATGATCTGAAAACTGAGGAAGGTGATAAACTGACTGCCAATGATACAGAAAGAAAAAAGGTGAAGGAGGAGGTTGACTTTATGGAGGGTGAACACAATAAGAAAAAAGCTGAAGAGGTAAGCCAGGTCGAAAAGGATGATCTTGAAAAGCTGAAAAAGGAACTCGGTGAAATCGAAAAATCAAGAAGTGACATGCTTGAAAAGTATGGCTTCGGTAATAAACTGGTAAAACAACTTGTTGACCTTGCCCTGCTGGCAAATAATATGCTTAAAGGAGAGGATCTTAGCACATTTGTGAAACGTTCAGTGGATTTGCTGTAGCGATATACCGAGCACCTATATCATCCTGCCAACCTCAGCCTTGATATATTCTATGGCTGTTCTGGTCGGTTCCTTCTCGAGCTCCATGACTGTCTCAAGAAGTCTTTTGCTGAATTCCATGCCAGTGGCTTTTTTAGGCATCTTTTCCATCTCACTGTTTATGATCTTGATCATGTTGGAACGCGCATTCCTTACTACCTCCCATGCCTGTGGACTCATATAGATTTGCTGCGACAGGTTATGCTCAAATTCACTTCGTATGGTTATAAGGAGTGACGAATGAAGTTGCGTAGCACTCATCCCGGGAGAATTGATCCTGACCAGCATGGATTCAAGGGATATTCTTTCAAGGAAAAGAACAATTCTTTCGTAGGCCTGCAGTTTTATCGGAGTAACTGTCCGGCTGTTCTGGAGTATCATCTCCTGTTTCCTCTTGTCCTGATCATTTTTTAATAGATACCTCATTACCAGCCAGGCTGTTAGCATAACAAGTAATGCAGGAATCGTTATTGTGATAATATCCATTAATAGATCCATCGTTACTTATTTTATGAACAAAAATACAAACATACACTTTTTCTTTTGTACTTTTAAATTGATCATTTAACTTGAAACCCAAAATCCGAAATCCGAAATCCGAAATACCTTATGGAACATCTGTCTGAAAGAATTAAATCCCTGTCTGTTTCCCAAACTCTTGCCATGGCTCAGAAAAGCAGGGAACTAAAAGCCAGGGGGATTGATATTATCAGTCTTAGCCTTGGAGAACCCGATTTCAATACTCCTGAATATATAAAGGAGGCAGCCAAGAAAGCTATTGATGATAATTATTCCAAATACCCTCCCGTACCAGGATATAATGATCTCCGTGAGGTTATTTCAAAAAAGTTCAGGGAGGAAAATGGTTTAGATTATACTCCTGATCAGATAGTTGTCTCGGCAGGCGGCAAACATTCACTTGTCAATGTGATCCTGTCAATTGTAAATCCCGGGGAGGAGGTAATCATTCTGGCGCCTTATTGGGTGAGTTATTATGACCAGATCCTTCTTGCAGGCGCTAAACCTGTAGTTATTGAAACAACTCTGGAAAACGATTTTAAGGTGCTTCCTGAGCAGCTCGAACTGGTTATCACAAAAAAAACGAGGCTCATAATTTTCAATTCCCCGTCTAATCCTACAGGAATGGTCTATACCAGGGAGGAGATGATGGAGATTGCACAGGTAGTGCAGAAACATGATGGTTTATATATAATGTCTGATGAGATATACGAGCATATTATCTTTAAGGGTGAACATACAAGCATGGCATCTTTTGATTTTATTTATGACCGGGTGATAACAGTAAACGGATTATCGAAGAGTTATGCCATGACAGGTTGGAGGATAGGATATTTGGGGGCACCTTTATGGATTGCAAAGGCTGTTGATAAGCTACAGGGACAATTTACCTCAGGTGTCTGTTCAATAGCCCAGAGGGCTGCCCTGGCTGCGTTACAGAGTGATGATGGTTCACGAAAAAAAATGCGGGATGAATTTATGCACCGCCGCGATATTGTCTGCAGATTGCTGAAGGATATAAAGGGAATGAAAGTGAAGGTACCACACGGGGCCTTCTACGTGATGCCCGACATAAGCTATTATCTTGGAAAGTCGGATGGTGAAACCAAAATAGTCAGCTCAGGCGATCTTTCGCTTTACCTGCTGAATAAGGCGCAGGTTGCTGTTGTAGGTGGAGATGCCTTCGGTGCACCAGGCTGCATCAGAATATCTTATGCTGCATCTGAAGAGCTTCTTATCGAGGCACTTAAAAGGATGAAGACAGCACTGGAGAGGTTGAAATAACCCCCGGATTCACATACTCACCCCTGCCAGCCGGTAGGCTGGAGGTTAGTACATGGGGGGTCAATATTTATTATACCCTACCACCTCATTCTCCGGCTTTCTCTTTTTCGTTCTGTATTCGCTCATTGAATACCCAAGAGTGATTAGGAGTTCCACGCGTTTATTCTTCGGTATGCCGAGGATTATTCTTACTTCATCTTCGTCGAACCATCCGATCATGCATGAGCCAAGCCCCTCAGCCCTGGACTGAAGACATATGTTTTCTGATGCTATACCAATATCGATCAGTGAATAATCCTTGCTCTTTATTGTCCCTCCAATCTTTGATGAAAAATTGGGTTTCTCCCTTACAATTACTATTATTGCCATTGCCTGGGCTACGAAAGAATTCATCCCCAAAATCTTTGCAGAGGCAGCTTTGGCAATTTGCTCTATCAGTTTCGGATCAGTAACCACGATGAACTTCCATGGCTGTGCATTGCAAGCCGAAGGAGCCATCCTTCCAGCCTTGATTATTCTGTTAAGCTGCTCTTTTTCAGTAGGTTTGTTGCTGTATTTCCGGTCACTCTGGCGGCTGATGATAAGCTCTAGCATTTTCTCTGCGTCAATCATTATATTTAAATTATGTTGAAATTATTTTGCAGGACCGCTAAATATAGCAATATTTAATATCTTTAATTCCTGAAAAATAATATGCACGATTCTGAATCATTAACTAAAACTTAATTAAGATGATAATATTTTTCGTAATTATCGGGGTCATTGTTTTGTTGATAGTGTGGGCAATATCTCTCTATAACCGTCTGGTAAAACTCAGAAATAGCAGGGAACAGGCATTTGCTGATGTCGACGTTCAGCTGAAACAAAGGCATGATCTCATTCCTCAGCTGGTTGAATCAGTAAGAGGGTATATGCAGCATGAACGCGGTGTTCTGACTGAGGTCACCGAAGCACGTGCAAATGCGATGAAGGCAACAACAATTAACGAAAAGATACAGGCTGAAGGAAGACTTTCGACCGCCCTGGAAGGACTGAAGGTATCGGTTGAAGCCTATCCTGATCTTAAGGCAAGCCAGAATTTCCTCGATCTTCAGAATGAGATTTCGGATGTTGAGAACAAAATTGCTGCAGCACGCCGCTTCTTTAACTCTGCAACCAAGGAACTCAATGTTGCTACCGAGGTTTTCCCTTCAAATATTGTTGCCACACTTTTCACCTTCAAGCGTGAGCCTATGTTCGAACTTGGCGATCAGCGCGCAGCAGTAGAACAGCCTCCGCAGATCAAGTTCTAAACCGGCTTATGAAATATTTTGGTCTACAAAGCCAGATCAGGAGAAATAATACAAACTCGGTCCTGATCTTACTGATGTTCCCTGTTGTATTTCTGGGACTGACATGGCTTTTCTTTTTCTTAACCTCACTGGGACAGACACACTATTTTTCGGAGGCTCCGGTACAGTATAATCTGATACCGGCAGTCAATAATAACTTTCTGAGAACGTTTCCCTGGGTGACATTGGGTGTAATTGTCTGGTTTACAATAGCATGGTTTTTACATACTGCTATGATAGACAAGGCTACAGCCTCTAAACCTCTTGAGAGGAAAGAGAACAAGAGAATCTATAACCTTGTGGAAAATCTTTGCATATCAGCCGGTATGACTATGCCAAAGGTGAACGTCATCGAAGACGATTCACTGAACGCATTCGCCAGCGGAATAAATCCGAAGACATATTCGGTTTCACTTTCGCGTGGCATTATCAACAAACTCGATGACAGAGAACTGGAAGCTGTAATAGCCCATGAACTCACTCATATTAGGAACCGTGATGTCAGACTTCTGATAATCTCAATTGTGTTTGTCGGGATCTTTGCCTTTATCTCTGAAGCATTATTCAGGTCCATGAGATTTGGCAGCCTGACAAGGGGTGGCAATAAAAAGGGTGGAGGAGGAGCTGCGATAATCATCGCTCTTATCCTGGCGGCATTTGGCTACCTTATTGCCACACTATTCAGGTTTGCCCTCTCGAGAAAAAGGGAATACCTGGCTGATGCAGGATCAGCGGAGCTGACAAGAAATCCTCTGGCACTGGCATCTGCTCTCAGAAAAATCTCGGGTGATCCTACCATAGAGGCAGTGCAGCGAAAAGATGTAGCCCAGATGTTTATTGAAAATCCACAGATCGGCAATAAAAAATTTAAAGCTTCTGTATCATCTCTCTTTGCAACTCACCCGCCGATAAAGAAAAGGATAGAAATACTGGAGCAGTTTTAGAAAGGTACAACGGTACTAATAGAATCCCCTCTCGGGAGATCGGAGCAACGCGGAGATTCCGTGATAGCGGAAGCCTGTCCCGACCGACAGGTCGGGAGGAAAGGGGTGGGTTCTTTAAGGCATATTTATCCCTTTGTGTCCCTTGTGGTTAAGGTTTTGATTTCTTCTGAAAAAGCCCTTTTTCTTCCCCTTTTAGAAGCCTTTTGATATTGTTCCTGTGGGTTAAGAGCAAAGCTGCTGCTATAAAAATTGAAAAGATTTTTGAACAGGAGGGAGGGAGTCTCAAAAAATGTAAACAACATGACGGGCAACACAATGCCGGCGCTCATTGATGACACCGATACTATACCGGTGATAATAAAGACAAGTATGAAGACTCCAAGGCACACAAGTGTAACCGGGGGATGGATTGCTGCAATTGCACCTGCAGCTGTTGCCACACCTTTTCCACCTTTGAATCCTGCAAAAACCGGGAACATATGACCTGTAATAGCAGTTAAACCTGTAAATATCTGTAAGTTAATAAGCTGTGCACTTCCGGCAGGAGCGAGGTGCATGAAAAGCGGAAGCAGCGCTGCGAGGCAGCCCTTGGCCATATCTGTCAGCAGGACCGGCACTCCTGTTTTCCATCCAAGAACCCTGATCACATTTGTTGCACCTGCATTACCGCTGCCATGTTCCCTTACATCAATGCCATGAAAAGCTTTTCCAACCCATACTGCTGTGGGGATTGAACCCATCAAATAAGCTAATATTACAGCGATAACAATATTGATTATATTCATTATTGAGTTTTCTTCTTCACAATAACACTCTTATACTTATTTCAGATCCTGGGTCCGTATTTTATTAGAGCGGCTGTCTCGCGGTTTGAGGTAAATTTGCTGAAATTATTAATGAATTTCAGTGCAAGATCGGTAGCGGCAATATGCCATTTTGCTTTTGATTCCCAGCCGTACGACGGATCAAGTATATTATCATTGACTCCATTCACGCTTAATGGAATGCTAAGATTAAAGACAGGCAAAGTATGGAATTCACTTTCTTTTATGGAATCATCGAGTATTGCATTGATAATATATCTTGTGGATGGAAGATCTATCCTGTTTCCTTTTCCATAGGGACCATTTATCCAGCCTGTATTTACCAGCCAGGCCTCGGCGTTATGCATTTTCATCTTCTTCGCGAGTTCGTTTGCATAAATGATAGGGTCGACCAGTAGAAATGCTGCACCGAAACATGCAGAGAATGAGGGCACAGGTTCAATTATACCTCTTTCTGTACCGGCAACCTTGGCAGTATAACCGCTTAGAAAATAGTATTTTGTTTGCTCTTCTGAAAGTCGGCTTACAGGCGGTAAAACACCAAAAGTGTCTGCCGACAGAAAAATCACTTTACTCGCATGCCCGGCTTTTGAAACAGGCCGGACAATGTTATTAATGTGATAAATAGGGTAGGAGACCCTTGTATTTTCTGTCTTTGAGTCATCGTTGAATTCTATTGTGCCATCAGGAAGAATAACAAGATTCTCGAGGAGAGCATCTCTTCTGATGGCATTGTAGATATCGGGCTCATTTTTCTTGCTCAGCCTGATGCATTTTGCATAACAGCCTCCTTCAAAATTAAAGATACCGTCGTCATCCCAGCCATGTTCATCGTCTCCTATCAGGGCTCTGTCAGGGTCGGTTGAAAGGGTTGTTTTACCGGTTCCGGAGAGGCCGAAGAATATTGCAACATCACCCTTCTTCCCCATATTCGCAGAGCAATGCATGGAGGCTATTCCTTTGAGCGGTAAGTAATAGTTCATCACCGAGAATATTCCTTTTTTCATTTCACCGCCATACCAGGATCCTCCGATCACAGCCATATTATTCGTAAGGTTGAAGAATACAAAATTCTCTGAGTTGAGGCCCTGGCTCTTCCAGTCAGGATTAACAGCTTTTGACGCCATCAGTACAACGAAATCAGGTTTGAAGTTTTCCAGATCTTCCTGTTCTGGTCTGATAAACATGTTTTTTACAAAATGCGCCTGCCATGATACTTCCGTAATGAACCTTACATTTAACCTTGAGTTTTCATTTGCACCACTGTAACAGTCGACAATAAAAAGTCTTTTACCTGAAAGCTGTCTGGCTGCAATATTTTTGCAGTGCTGCCATACTTCCTGTGATATT
>Ga0210003_1004360_pt1 | contig 11234 bp, 6 predicted proteins | sample LantaG_FD_182804 | JGI IMG/M metagenome (GOLD analysis project Ga0210003, IMG submission 182804) | Deep subsurface microbial communities from Baltic Sea to uncover new lineages of life (NeLLi) - Landsort_02402 metaG (SPAdes) (version 2) | ecosystem: Environmental > Aquatic > Marine > Oceanic >...
AAATAACACCGGCATGTTGAAGCTTTCCAGAAGGATATAAAAGCTTCGCTCCCACAATACCAACATCTTCATTAAACAATGCCAACATCTTCTCCAATGACTTAGCTCCATCATCAAAAACGATATCGTTATTCAAATATAAAATAACATCATTATCTTTATCAAATCTTTCAAATTCTTTTACCTTTTTATAAAGCCAATTGTTTCCCTCTGCATAATTATCTCTATTATCTGCAAATCTAAAGTATTTAATCCAATTTTCAGTCCACTTCTCAGTGAATGTTTTTTCAGTCATATCAGATGAGTTATTATCTTTGACGAACCAATAAAATTTAATTTTAGGATCAAGATTTTTAACCACGATATCAAGGCTTCTTTTGAGCTTTTTTAAATGATCTATTCCGTTCCACGTTAGCGTCATTGCGAAAACATTCATGTATGTTTATATAACTTCTTTACAATTTAATCAAATCATTATATGTGGATTGATGATTATGATGACGCAAATATGTATTGTTATGGTGAAGATAATGACGATGATATCGAGCGCGACACTGAACCGCCGACAGGAGAGGACACACCAATAGTACATATTAAAGGATCTAATTGTAGGGTTTGTAATTTATACAATCATTATATGGGAACTGATAATGTTGTAGATGACAACAAGCACACCTGCTACAATTGTATAAACTCACCGTATCGATGGAAAACAAATATACCAAAAGAAAAAATTAATGATTTGAAGAAATATTATAAACATATTTTCAAAAAAAACAAACCATATAATTTTGATTATTGAAAAAATAAAGCTATAACACAAGCGACGGTCTCTATTGTTAATAAAGCAGCAACCCCTACCCCTACTCCCGACCAAAAATCTATTAAATCTTTTTTCATTGTATTTTTTCTTTCTGAATTCTTTTTGTGAATTTAGCCTTTGCTGAAATATATAACTCACTCATATTCATTGTTCTACTAGTCATCTTTCCAAAGTGAACAATATCTGCTGGAACAATCTTCATTTCAATCCCCAAACGTTTACATTGGAAACCCATATATGTGTCTTCAAAATATGTAACAAACTCATTTATAAATGGACCAGTTTCTTGTCCTAAATCTTTTTTCATTTTTTCAAATGTATCTCTTTTACCAGCAAGGCACCAACCGCTAATATAATTAATTTTACAAGTAGAAGATTGAATCTCATATTTAAAATCAAATGTTTTTTCATCAACGTATCCACCAGTGGGACCAACAATCATATTCTCATCAAGTGGATCTAATAATTGTTTATACCATAAAAGATTTTTTATTTTAATATCATTATTTAAAAATATAATTTCATCTCCGCAAGAAGCCACATAACCTTGATTGGTTCCTTTTGAAAATCCCTTATTTTCTTTATTTTTAATAACTATTAATTTAACATTTCGTCTTATCCAGTTTGATAATACTTCTTGAGTATTATCTATAGATCCGTTATCTATTACAATAACTTCGCTCCCTGCTGGAAGGCTATCACTCATATCAGCAAGATATTGTTTAGTAAATATACTTTGATTAAATACTGGAGTTATTACACTAATCATAATTTATTCTTTTACTCACAAAGATTTAATATTTGTTTTGTTACCGCGTTCCATGTATACTTTTTTTTAATATGTTTTATTCCATCAGAAAAATTATACATTAATTTATCATAATTTTTTACAGCATTTAATAATAATTCAGATGCATGCTCTTTATCAGGCTCAAACATTTCCCCGTAAACTGAAGCCTTCCAATATTGATAATTTGAAGGCGCTCTTACTGTTTTGCCTTTTATAAGCAAAGAATTTTTTTCATTCATAAAATCAACATTTCCACAACAGGTATCACCACCTGAAGCTATAACTAATTTATTACTTGCTAAACCTTCTAATGCTGGCATTAGAAAACATTCTATATTTGACATTGAAAAAACTATATCACATGCATTATATAAATCAAATATATTTGAAATAAATTCATCTATAATAATTACCGGAGCATGCTTTTTATACTTCTTTTTGAATTTTTGAAATTCAACATTCCATGACACTTCAAAAAGAGCACTGGGAACTTTGTTTTTAACTTTAGCAATTAAAATAACATCATCAATATTTGTAAAAGTCTTTCCCCAAACATCTAAAATACCTTTAATATTTTTTCTAGTATGATTTTGCTGAATATTAATAAGTACTTTAATTTTTTTATCTGTTTTTAATTCATATTTTTTACTATTTTTCAAATCATTTTCATTATATCCATGAGGGATAACAAACATTTTATCTTCTGGCAATCCGTTCTTCTTAAAGACATTTAAGGAAAATGAACTGCTTGGCAATATCTTGGTTGCTCCTGCATGATATTTAATATACCCAGAAGGAATAACTGTTCCATCTAAATTCCAACAACCAAATCTATTCTTACCATGTTTTAAATACTCAGGGAAATGCATCATCATTGTATATGCAAAAGATAAATCAAATTCATTATTTATATTACAAACATTTTTACTTAAATTTTGAGGCGTAGTACAATTTCTACAAACAACATTTTCCAATAACTCTTCTGGAAAACTATCATATCCATTGGTAGAACATAATTCAATATCATGTCCCATGTTTTTTAATTCTTTAGCTATACTTGTTCCTACATTTCCCCAACTATGAGAACAAGATAAAAATTGTTTAAAATATGCTTTCATGATGCTAACTTATATATCGAATTTGACATCCGTTTCAAAATTTTCCTTTAAATACTTCGTATTTAAACTTTAACATTAATCATTTTAATCTTTTAAGTCTTAAAGAAGATCTCTCTTAAGATCTTAAAAGGGATCTCTCTTAAGATCTTAAAGGTTAATCTACAATTAACAGTTATAACATGGAAATTTTGAAACGAGCCAACTTTTTAATTGATTGATTTAAAATTTGCCGATTGCCCGCAAATAAGCCACCATGTCATCTTTCGAAATAGCTCCGTCCTTGTTTCCATAGACTAAATCTATATTTTTATTTGCTTTATACTGTATGTCTTGCAATTCAGCATTCTTGAACTTGTCTCGAAGAGGATGTGCGTCAATGTATGCAAGGCTTGCGTACATGCTTCCGTCTGGGTTGTTGTGGCTTCCGAAATTTTTGATGTAGATGTCAACCGCAGACAAGCCTTTTATTTTTTGCCCCTTCATAAATGTTTCAAGCCATGCAAGCTGTTCCAGCCCACTGAGGCTCTCATATCGATCCCATGTTTCCCTTGGCATTTTTATGGCGTCGGAAGCGACGGTTGTCATTTGGTTCAGCCCCTTTGCAATTGGGTTGCCTGTTTTTTCATTCTTTGCTATAGCCGTTGTGTCAAATCCGCTTTCACCTCTCACAACTTGAGCAAGGTTTTTTGGATCCGTACCAAGCCTCTTTGAAACCTCTATAAATTCTTTCCAAAATTCATCAGGAAGTTTGGCGCCTTTTGTTTGATATTTTTTTAGCGTTTCAATTTCACTCGCTGTCTCTGGTACAGGTTCAGTAATGAAAGGATTCTCTTCATTTTCAAGATCTTCTGAAGCATACTTTAAAAACAAATCATAAATATCCATCAACCCCTTATAGTCCTACTAATCCGTCAAACTGAGTATAATCCACTTCAATGGTTGAATTTTTCCAACCAGCTTTTTTCAAGTACACTGTAACTTCAATACGCGTTCTGAGAATTATGTTAGTTGGATCAGTGTTTAAGTTGGCAAGCCGGAAATGCATTACGCCTGTGTCATGCAACATGTTGATGCTAACGACTGGGTCAATAATGACCCCGTAACCATCCAGATCTGTGTATCCATCTAGATTGGGTGAATACGACTTGATAGCTGTTCCAAATTTTACCTGTCCTTTTGATAAAGCGTCTGAGGCAACCAAAGAACAATCAGAAAATTTCATAGCTGGATAATTTGCTACTGTAAAACCATTTCCCTTATCTGCAATAAATACTCTAAAAATATCTATGCTTCCATCAGAATATGCTTCTTCTGGAATTTCTAAAGTTATAGTATTTATTTCACAGTCAATGGGCCAGTGGTTACCAGCAGTGTCTAAAATTTGACCTTGACCCATTACCAAATTACCAGGGACCAAAAAATCATTATGCCCACCACTGCAAGTTGGGTTCTGAAAACGACGCTCACATGAAAACTCATTATTAGTTATACAATCATGTACGGTAATATCTTCATTGTAAGTAAATGTACATGGAAGTAATCTTCCTTTATTACTTATTTTAACTAAATCTTCAGTCCAAAAATCATTTTCATTTATAATTCTAAATTGAACAGATGCAAAGGGACTGGTCGTGAACACTGGGTCAGATTGAATTTCAACTGGGTCAGGTCTGCCGTAATAATCTAATTCATAAGAATTAAGCGTCGCAATTGTTATTTTTGAAGTTGAATAAGGATTAACTCTAATTTGAGTATCAGAACAATCATAATAACCATCATTTCTTCCGACATTTTGCGCAACATAAATATTTAATCTATTAAATGAATATCCAACAGGAAAAGAATTAATTTGATGATCAATGTAATCATTAATTAAATTAATATCTGCCGCCGTAATTGTTCCATCTCCATCAACGTCCGCTCTTATAATTTCTAATGCACTTATGGTACCAGCTATAATTGCCGCTTGAGTAACAGGATTGCTTAATCCATGACCAATTAATGCAGTTGCTCGAACAACGTCATCATTTGAAATGATTCCATCTCCATCAACGTCTCCATATCCGTCAGTGCATAATTGCATATCATATATTCTATATTTTATATCTCCATTTGAAAGATTAGGAATCAATTTACTACCAATTAAATTAATACCTAAAACATTAGCATCAGGATTTATAATAGAAAATTCATTTTCATTTGCCAATCCAATGATTGTTTGATATCCATCAATCGAGATGCTGCTTTTAGTATTAGTATCATATTCACAACCTAAAACTACTGGGTCACTTGAAGTTTGTAATGTTAATAATGTGCTTGAAGTTACATTACTAATTGAAGCTTTTGATATCTTTCTTGATAAAACAGAATTTCCAGTTCTTGGATCTTGAGATGTTTGATATAGTTCAGATACAGCTTGAGCTATTGTGTGATTTATAACATTTTGACCATTATTTATAAATGACAAATTTGCAAACGAATAATCTTCAACAATGCCTGAGTCTGCATTTTCTTCAGTTTTTGGAATATAAATTCCATTACCAGCATCAATGCCATTCCCATCTGCAACCTTTATCGCGTCAGACCAAACTTCATACCATAAATCCTCATCTGCAACGTCCGTCCAAGCAACACCATTGAAAAAACTAAATTTTGCATTATCATTTCGGTTGCTTCCAGTCATTGTAAATAATGTTCCAGTATCAGTAACGCCAGAACGCTGCATAGTAACCATATAATGTTGACCAGCTACAATTCCAGAATTTACGGAATTACCAATTCTTGCATTGGAAAAAATAAAATCAACAGGTTGTTCAACATTATTTAAAACAAATCCTTTGTTTTTCAATTCTGTTTGACTTATTGTTAATTGAGCAACTGGAGTTGCTTCTGGTGGAAAATCAATAGCGTTCTGAGGGACAGTATCAGTAATACAAGATACAGATGTTTGTAAAGGATAAACAGTTACAATTATATCTCCACTCCAATCATACCAATGTGCTTGAGAAACAGTTGAATCCTTTTTAACACCAAGCAATAAAGTTATTTTTTGAACGTTATCCGATGTTGCAAGGAATTTTTCTCCATAAATTGTAGTTAAATCATCAGTTGAAAGCAACCTTTTGTTTAACCATGTTTGTGTTATGTTTAAAGTGTTTACCGAATAAGCTGGGCCAATGGCATTTTGAATTGTTCCTTTAACGGCAACAGTTACATTTGGCCATGAGGATAAATTATATACTTTAAAATCTCTAAAGAAAATATCAGGTTCAACATTTTGTGAGGACATCAAAGAGCTTCTCGACACCTGCATTGGCAGTGCTTCTTTTATAACTATTCTTCCACCTAAATTACGACTACAATTATTATTACCTTTAAAGTTTTCAAACATTAAAGAAAGAATTCGAGCAAAATGCTTTGTACCAACTTGAATTTCATTTCGTTTAAATGTATATTTTTCGTATTGTAATATTCCTTGAAAGTCTAAACCAAGAACTAATACCTTTACAGTATGCCTTGCAAATACATTTGATCCGCTTAATGTTACTTCAAGTTGGGCACCTAATGAAGAATCGGTTGGTTGGGTAGTTGATGTTATTCCATATCCATCAAAATTATTAGAAGCTACAAGCTGAGATTGTTCCGCATTAAGAACATTTGAATCGAAAATATTTGTTCTTTCTGGTACATAAGGAATTAATCCAGAACCAAAAAAGTTGTTCAACGTAGCAGCATCTGTTTGAGATGTGTGCGATTGAGCAGTGTTCATATCATTTAAATCAACTTGCTGTGCGTCTCTCCAGCGCACAGATTCTACAGAAATTGGAAGCCTAATAGTCATATTTCCTTTTATTTTACATATTTTATAAACGCTCTAGAAACTGCAGGTTTCAGCGCATTTACAAGAGATTCTAAGAAATCTTTCGCTCTTTTGGTGTCTTCAATAATATCAAAAGAGTCTATTACCGTCATTTCAAAATCATATATACCAGTTATTCTATTTTTTAACAATGCATAATCTTCAACCTTTTCAACCATTGAATCAAAATCTAATAAATATGTAGTATATAAATCTTCCACAACTGGTAAAGCTGCAGAGATATTTGAATTATAATCATTATCTATTTGTTGACCAAAAATAATAACAGGTTCTTTTTTATTACGACTAATCTTTAAATTATCAAACCTGCAATTACATAACTCTCCACCTAAAGCGTTTCCGCCAAGATAAAGAGTGTTAAATTTATCTATCATTCTAATATTAGTTTTTACAATTGGACTACTTATATAATTAGTTAAAGAACCAAACGTAAGTAGTGATGAAAATGTTAAACCTGACCCCAATAATACTTTTATTTTTTCTTGACCATCAATAAAAAGTCTCATTTCATCTTGAGTTGTTCCACTATTAGTTTTCCAAGTTACCATAATTCGATGCCAACTGTTTCTGGACCAATATACTGGAGTGGAAAGTACATGTAATATATTGTTTGCATAAATTTCAAAATTACAATTTCCTTCTGGTGATTTGTAAATAGAAATTCTGTCACCATTTAAACCCGAAGGAACATAAGTTACAATAACTGGAGTGTTTTGATTTGGCAGTTCTCTACCAAGCGTAAACAGCTTTCTATTGTTTGCTAACTTTCCACCAGATGCATAATTTGTTGTATCGCCATTAGTTAATACTACACTGATAATTTCAGTTGCGATATTTTGAAGCAATATATCTCTTTTAGTTAAACTCGTTACCTCTTCAATATAACTTCCAGCTGTATCAAAAAGAACCCTTCGAACCGGGTCGTTCGCTGTGTCAAACTTTGGACTAACCCAAAATTCAATTGTTCCTTCATTATTAAATAAAATACCTTTATTATCAATTTTTAATGGTTTTTCATTTATGTATAAAGAATCAGAAAATATAGCATTAACACTTTCATCAGCTTGCAAGTATTCATCAGTACAACAAATATAATGAAGAGAAGAATCGATCAATGGTTTTTCATCAAAATGCATTAATAATGTAGTTGTGTTTGTTGGAGTATATGCGTTAACAGAAGTATAATCTGTTGTAATACTTCTTGTGCCTTGAAGAGTTTCACCAGTTCTTGTATCGGTTGATTGCGTTGTAAGCGATCTCATTTCATCTATTAAAGCATTTGCTTGTTTGTTTCCATGAATATCTGAACCAATATAAAAATAATCTGATTTTATTTCAAAAGGAATTTCTAAATAAGCAGAATAATCAAAATCATAATAACCTGAATTTAAATAATAAGGAAGCCCTGCTTCTCCTGCAATTTCAAAAGTGAACATTCCATTTGCAAATCCGCTTCTAGAAATTGAAATATTGTATATCTCAGCGTGCCCAGAACTAAAAGGCCCAGATAAAGCGGGAAATATTTGTAAAGTATTTATATCAACTATATCAACTATTGTATATGTTCCCGCTGCAAATGCTGGAGATGTTATTAAAACCGCTTTTCCTATATCCGTTGAAAAGAAAGTTGAAGTTGCTGAAGATAGTTCATTACCAGATCCGACTAAATCATTTATAACAAATTCCTGTTGACTATATCTGATTATTGGACAATAACCATCAAAATATCCGTCAGAATATCCATCTAAACAATCTGTTATTCTATTTGTTTCTTTAATTTCAAATGTTAAAGATGATTTAGACACATCATAAACTTTAGCAAGAGCATCAATGCTTGTTATTGTTTTGAATTTTTCTATTGTTGTTTGAATTCCTGTCGCTGAAAACGTGACTACTTCATTTGTTGCACCAGAATAAGTGGTTCCAATAATATCAATTAATACTGGAGTATCAAAATTTACATTTGAACTATTGCTAATTGCGACAGATAAAAATCTACCCGAACCTCCATTTGATGGTTGAGTGTTTGGAACTATATTTGTAGATAAGAAACCGCTGCCTCCACCATAAACTACAACGGTTGACGTTGTTGGGGATAATGAATATTTGGTTTTACTAACAGCATAAACTTCAACATGGTCAAGACTGATAGGGGGAGCCAATTGTGTTCTTATTACATTAGACATTGTACCCCATACGTATTTTCTATCTCTTGCTCTTCTGTGCCCTAACCCTAATGTTCTTATAGCTATCCTATCTCCAGCTTTAGCTTTATCTCTGACAACTAAAGATGGTTGCCCATCTGTGGATACTTCAACTGCATATGCAGGCACATCTGCTCGTAATCCAGGTATTTCAGTTTCAGAGCTTCCTGAAATTATAGATACAGCAAGGTTATCTTCATACATGATATTTGTTGTTACAGGGGTAGTCCATTTGTTTATTGAAAACACTACATCGTTTACATTTGATGTAAACGTATAATCTAATTGTATAGATCTTCCTGTAATAATTTGAAGAATAGTAAAATATCCATTTATAGGATGCAAAATAACAGGATTTTCTATATATACTTTATCCCCAACTCCTATACCTTCTATTGGAAAATCTGAACTACCACTAATAACAACATCTGAACCGGTAGTAATTATCATATCATTGTTTGCTAAAGTGTTATTAGGAACAGGTAGTGTTAAAATTTCAGGTACAACAGTGCGAAAACGATCAGTTGTTGAAGCCTTAGGTCGCCCACCATATCTGATTATATTTGGAACTTCAAATCCATCTACAAATAAATGCATTTCATCTTGCTTATCTTTAGAATTTATTCTCCATGATGTTGCAATAAAATGTTGTTCCCCAGATTTCCAATCTGAAATATCTTTGCTAACTCTATAAGAATGTGTTCTGCTTAGTTTATCTTTTTTACTATAAATTTTAAAATTTAAATATCCATGACCATCTTTATAAATTGAAAATCTATTTTCAGTATTAGATTCTCCAAAATCAAAAAGATAATGTTCTTCATCAGACATAAATGTAATGCCATCAAAAGTATATGGTAAATTTATTACAGAATAACCATCTTTAACATACCCATCATAAGTATATCCATCATAGCCATCTCCTAATTCGAAAGTATCTAAATTAAATTTGAAATATACTTTTTGAGAGGTACTTCTTAGAATATCGTTAGCTTCAATTTGACCAGTAATAGCTTGTACGTTATAAAATTCTCCAGATGTAGTAATGTTTCCGGTATAATAATAACCATCAGCTGGTAAATCTTTACCTAAAACATTCCAAATTTTATCTATATTGTTGTAATATATAAAAATACCTTTTTCAGTTGCAATTGTAGAGGGCACTCCAACAGGTGAAAGGGTATCAAATCTTGATACTGTAAAGCTTCCGTCTAATGCAAGAGTCGGATGAAAAGCTGATGAGCCTATCCAAATTTGTTCTGCAGAAAGATTGATTCCATTCTTTTGTAATAAAAATGTTAATGTCGCGTCATTATCTATTCCATGCCACTCTGGATTTACAAAAAATTCCAACGTGCCTTGTTCTAGTTTTATAGTAGATGAAAAAGGCAGCTTTATAGTATCAGTTGGATCCGTAATATTTACAGCATGATCAAATTTACCAGCAACTAACGCTAATGGTCCTGTTGTTTCAGGAGCAACTCTATAAAGATATCCCTGTCCAAGAATCCATTCTTGCATAAAGGATTCAATAATATCAGGTTCAACATGAGATATTATTCTTGCAATACTAGATATAGAATCAATTGTTGGTCCTTTGGGGAAAGTTTGAAAGCATGCTATAATTGCATCTCTGTATCTTTCTCTATCAGTATCAACATTGAAGTTTTTAAAAGGTTCAATATCTATAATTGAAGCAAAGTTTTGATATAATCCATCTCTTAAAGCTCCATATTTATATGAAGCATAATATACTTCACCCTCTTCTACCGTTGTTGACTCTCTAAAATCTAATTGATTATCACCATGTTCGTAACTAACTATAATTTCATCATTCAAATAAACATAATCAATATAAAGATTACCCCTGTTATAATCAACTACAACCGTTGCATTGTCTGCAAGTATTAATTTGACCTTAATATTTACAGCATTACCTGAAATTCCAAGTGTATCTGTGGGAAGAGTTATAACCGCGCCAGATATGCTTCCATCTCCTAAAGCGGTATTATATAATTCATAACCATCTGAAGCTCTTTTAATGTATATCACTGTAGAAATTTCAATATCAATATTTCCTAATATTTCTCCAATTGTAACAGTATTACCAACTTGTATCCCAGTAGTAACCAAGTCTATGGGGGACAAGGTAACCATAGTACCCCCCGTTAAGGTGGCCCCCTCTCCAAAATTTAGAGGGGTAAGTTTGGTTCTAATCTCTTCAGCTTCATAAATTCCCCGTATAGCTAAAGAGTTTTCTGGTAATTGAAATGAATTATTTAAAACTATAAAAGGTATGTCAGGATTTGTTGAATAATATACGTTATCTGAATTCAAATATTCCATAAGGTCTACATGATTATCAGTAAAGGTATTATATTTATACATAACCTTATTAAAATCATTACCAGGTTGAGTA